>Ga0316189_10000560_pt1 | contig 37347 bp, 35 predicted proteins | sample LowCovwburrow_MG_FD_204930 | JGI IMG/M metagenome (GOLD analysis project Ga0316189, IMG submission 204930) | Coastal sediment microbial communities from Maine, United States - Lowes Cove worm burrow | ecosystem: Environmental > Aquatic > Marine > Coastal > Sediment | place: USA: Maine...
GCGGCAAATACCTTACGCGGGCTCTGGAACGCCCCAAGCAGCAGCGCACCTGTGTTGAGCACGAGGGCTGCGCGCACTTGGGTGCACCCGGATCCAAGCTCCCACGCTCCGATCTCAGCTTCGCCGAGGTTATTGGTCGCGTAGCCTGTCACCAGGTGATGCATGTCGTGGAACACCACGGCTTTCTTACGGCCCTCGGTGTTCGGAAACCGGATCGGCAGGCCGAGCATGTAGATCGTCACAGTCGCTTTTTCGTAGCCGCCGTCGTCACCAAAATCGTTGGCGGCGAAGTAGGCTGCGCGGGCGTCGAACAACGTGGTCACCACTTCAGTGTGGACCCGCGACGCGTACCCACCACTCGCGTTTGCCCGACCCAAAAGCGTATGGGTATCAGAGGTTTATGGCGCGGTTCGGCAACGCCGCTCAGGTCCGAAACAGCCGTCGGGGGGCGTTGCAACATGTTCCCTGCACTGAGCCGTGACGGATGGTCGTCTCGGCGGGCAATGCCTACAGAGAACTTGACCTACGCGTTCAAGACCATCGCATCCATCGGCCTCCTCAGCACCACGCCCGAAGTGGGTCTCATCAAGGGCGCACCTCGGAATAGGCTCCGTCGAGTCGTGCGTTGGTCTCATCCATGCCTGCTTCTTGGATCATGATGTGGCTCGTCGCCGGATCGTCCGCAGACACTCCGGCAATGCCGGAGACGAACGCGACGATCTGTCGAGCGTTCGCGATCGATGACTGCGAGGGGGTGGAGTTCGACGAGGTCGGGTCGCTCGACATCGACGCGAACGGAACGGACGAGCGCGTCTTCACGATCGTTGGCGGCGGACCCGATCTCTGTCACGTGCGGCATGCTTGCTTCGCGGTCATCGAGCGCCACCGTGGGCGGTGGCGCGTCGTGCTGAGCGGACTGGGCGGGACGGTGGGAATTACCGGGCGACGAGCCCACCGCGACCTGATCGTGACCGCCGCAAACAGTGCGGATGAGCACGAGCACATTCGCTATCGGTTTCGGGATGGCTCGTACAACGCCGTGCATCGGCAAACCTGTGAACTCGACGACCGCCGCGCACCGTGTCGCGCGCCCGATGTCGACGTCGTTCTGCAATAGCCGTGTAGCTGAGCGACCTCGGATCTGACGAGGACCTCACCCGGCGACATGGCCGAGAGTGATCGCCTGTATGAATTCGAGAAGACTATCGATCTCCATTCTACTCATGGTCGGGTGCGCCCGAACGCCAGCCGAACCCAACCGCAGTGCTGATGTCCGGCTCCAGGACCCGACTGCCGCCGGCTCACCTGGATCCTGCGAAGGATTGGACGAGGGCGCGTGCAAGGCCACCACCGGCTGCCGCGTAGGCGAAGGACAGGAGTTCAAGGACGTCGACGGAGGCTACTGTTTGGCAGACCCCAGCTTCGCGGGGTGCCAGGTCGCCGACAACTCAGGGATTTTCCTTCCGGCATCAGCCCCTAGCTGCAGCCCTGACGGTCGCCAGTTCTTCTTCAGCCAGATGCAAGACACCCCACAGGGATGGAGCCAAGAGTTCTGCGCTGAGGTCTTGGACCACACGCAAGCCCCCCCCTGCGAGGGGTCAAAGCCCAGAACGGTGACGGCCGAGGAGCGCCTCGCCCTCGATCAGCGATTGGCCGGTGACGCTGTGGGGTCGTACCAGGAGACCCTGAGGGCCTACCGGCGAGGAGATCACCAGGCGTACCTCGATGGCTTCGCCCCAGAGCTGACCTGCTTCTACGGAGAGACCAAGAGCGGGCGAAGGGCTCTCGAGCGAGCCCGACGCACCGTGGTCGGCCACTCAGAGGTCTACTCGTCCCAGGCTCATCTCCTCCGAGTCAGTGCCGACGAAGTCGTGTTCATCGACTATGGCTTCTACTCGCGATCGTACGAGGAAGACTCCATCCCCGACCGGGCGCGCAACTACGTCACGGCATCCGACGATCCGGTCGAACAGGGGACCCACGCGAAGCTCGTCGTCATGACCAAGCGGGCCGACACGTGGACGATCACGGCCGAAACGAGTCGAGCGCACCAAGACTGTGTCCAGCCGGGCGCATTCTCGGACCCCTCCAAGCCACAGCAATTTGCAGACTGCGAGGCGAAACACAGGGCAGCCCTCAAGAACTGCGATGCGGTCTGCGCTTCTCCCACGCCCGGCCATGCATGCCTCTCGTGCCCCGACGAGGCGTGGTGCGAGCTGAAGTCCTGTTTGTTCATCAAGCCGATTCCCGGTGAGAGTTGCTGGTGACGAACTCCCCGAGAGGGCTCCACGGGTCGGAGCTCGAGCTTCCGAGAAGAATGGCCCGACGGCAGACGGAGCAAACGATCAAAACTGTTTTAGCTGACAAGTCGATGTGATATAGCCATCATAGCTAATAGGGATATGCGATCCGCACTCAGCAATGTTCAAATCGCGGCCGGGGCACTTGTGGCCCTGTCGATCGGCTGTGGCCCATCACTCACGCTCGAGGACGAGAGTGGGTCGGCCGGAGGGTCCGCCGCATCGAGCGGAACATCGCAAGACGATGCGGGTGGCGCGGCCTCAGCGAACGGGACCACGGCAGCGACGACGGGTGCGGGCGAGGCCGATACGGTGGCTTCGCTTCCCGACTCGGACGAAGGGTCGGAGTCCGTGGGCGACGACGCAATGTCCAGCGCAGGCTTTGTCGGCAGTGCCGATGACGGCGGTGTGCACCCGCTCGAGTGCGAGATCTACGAGCAAGACTGCCCCGAGGGCGAACGCTGCGTTCCGTGGGCGAACGATGGCGGCACCTGGAACGCAACGCGCTGCAGCCCGATCATGCGTGAGCCGAATGCGGTTGGGGAGGCCTGCGAGGTTGAGGGAGACGCCGTCAGCGGGCTCGACAGCTGCGATCTGGGTCTGATGTGCTGGGACGTAGACCCTGCCTCTGGAGTGGGCACGTGCGAGGCGCTGTGTGGGGGCACGGAGGGCAATCCGACCTGTGGCGACCCGAGCACGGAGTGCACCGTTTTTGTCGAGCACGTGCTGCCGCTGTGTCTGCAGTTGTGCGATCCGCTGATCCAGGACTGCGCCGACCCCTCGCATACTTGCATCCCGTCGGGTGGCGCCTTCACGTGTGCTCCGCTGCCCGCGGGCGGCGGGGCAGCCCATGGGTCGCAGTGCGACAACCTCAACGACTGCGCGCCCGGTCTGTTCTGCGTGGCCGATGCCGTTGCGGGTTGCGATGGGCCAGGCTGCTGCACAACCGTGTGCGACGTGTCTGTGGAGACTCCGGACGCACAATGCCCAGGGTTTGGTGAGGGCGAGTCCTGCGTCCAATGGTTCGAGGAAGGCGCAGGATTCGGTCCGCAATACGAAGTCGGCGTTTGCCTACTGTAGCCGCGGCTCCGCGTGGTGGGATGGTCAGCCAGCGCCCGCCTCGATCACGATCTCGGAGAACCTGCAGCGTGCTTTGTGTGCGGGCGTGCAATCAGGACCGCGTGCCGCGTCGATCGCCGAGATGAGCGTCGCCACCGGGACCCTGTTTTCCGCGCTGAGCTTGAGGGCGGCTCCCGGGTTCCTTTTTTCCTCGGCGCTCAGTGCAGCCGCAAGTGCAGCGAAGTCCCAACGACCGAGATCTTCAAGCGGCAGGGTCGGGTCCGCCGCGAGGATGGTCGGTCTGAGCGAGCCACTGTCATCGCTGCCCGTGGTCACGCGGAAGCCATCCTCCATGACAAACACCCGTAGTTTAATAGGCGCTTGGCCGCCCATCGAGAACTTTGGCGGCGACAGCTGGCGAAACGTCGTGGTTTCTGCGGTACGTACGCCGAGCCAGTAGTCGTTGAACTCCGCGCGACCGAGTGTGTACATCACGTCGACGAGGTCGGAGAACACGGTGGAGGAGTCCGCGAGGATTCGCGCCGAAGCGACGGGGCCGGCTGATGTGTGGATCTCGATCTGCTTGGGGATTTTGTCCTTGGGCCGGTCTTCGAGCTGTAGGAGAAGGACTCGGATGAGGTGGCGCTGTACGGCTCCAGGATCGATCCTCCCTTTGACCACGGCGACGAGCGCTCGACCATCGAGACACAGGGCCTGACTACCCAGCGTGATCTCGGGCCCAGCGGGTGCGATGGGTCCCAATGGGCCCTTCGGAAGAGACACTGCGCAAACGCCTGCGCCGGTCGGGACAGTTTCACGTAGCTCGCTGTCGACCTCCGCTCGCATCGTCATCTTCTCCCGCAGGTCGCGGCAGGCCCCGTACTGCTCGAGCGTGGTCGCATCCGTGATGCACTTGGCGATGCTTCGGAACTTTTCGTTGCCCACCTGTCCCAGGAACACGTGCTCCTTGTCCCGGCAACGTTTCAGGTAAGCCGCGCGCTGTTCATCGGTGGGCTTGGTGCTCGAGCCCATCCGCGTCGCCTGCATGTCCATGAACGCCATCGCGGCCGCGCACAGCGAGTCGATCTCGCTGGCATCGACTTGCGCAGCTGGTGTCTTGGCGGCCACGGGCGGCGGGATTGCGGGGCTCGGATCGTGCTGGGCCTCCGCCGGTTTTGATGGCGACGCCTCGGCGCTTGGTTGTTGTTGGACGGCTGGCGTCTTCGAGGTCGCGGGCGCCGACTTGGGCTCCTCGGCCGTGGAGTCGCACCCTGCCAGTCCAAGCCAAACGGCCAGCCACACGTGGGTCTTCGATGACGCGAGACTCATGACCGCAGCGTACCCCGCGACGGCATGCCCAGCGCGGCGATAGCCGCTTAGTTCCAGGACAGGTCGTAGGTCACGTTGCCCTCGTCCCACCGACCTGGCTCAATCCGCACTTCGCCGTCGACCCGCGTCTGCGCGAAGAATCCATCAAAGGTCCCCGCGAAGGTCCACACGTAGGACGTCGACCGGGCCAGGTCAGGCGGAAGGCCCTCGAGCACCACCTGTGCCTCGCCCTTTCCCGCCGCGACATTCCACGACCCCACATCGCGACCCAAAGTGTGCCACACACGGGGAAGTGTCTTGGCCAAATGGCCCGGAGATGCGCCAAACAGGCGGAGTGTGGCGTCGACGACCGTGCGAACCAGCGGCATGCGGCTCAGGCTCTCGACGTAGACCGAGCAGAAATACTCTTGGAGCCCCTCCGACCCGAGCTCTGCATGGAGTGCATCCAGCAGCGCGATGTGGATCTGGGCGTCGACCCACCCGGTGTTGAAGGCGCTCTCGATCTCGTGGATCGGGTCGGGCCCGAGGCGCTCCTCGAGCCCGCGCCGCAGCTCGCTGCTGAGCGTCGCTCGGTGGGCGAGCACGACTTTCGTGACCCCCGCTCGAATCTGAGGCCCGGTGTGCACGCGGCAGCATGGTGGCACGATCAAACGCGTACTGCTGGGGCAGCTGCGTCAGGGTGGCTACCGCCGTCGCCAGTGCGTTTTGCAGCGGTCGATGCAGAACGCAACGTTCTGAAACGATTCGGGAAAGTACCAATTGAGTGGGGGTCCAAGTGCACTACCAAAGCGAAATGGCCGCGCCAATCCGTTCCGTCTCCATGTTGCTCTGCTGTGCTCTGGCTGCATGCTCGCCCCCGACGGCCACCGCGGAGGCTGAAGGGCCCACCATCATGGTGGATGCCTCTGCACCCGAGCAGAACCTGACCGTCGTCGCGTGCATGGGCGGCAGCGCGGAAGACCGACGCTCGGCGCATCTGAGCATCTACACCGACCTCGATCGACTGGACGCCGACGCCCCCGCGACCGTGCTCGTGTCCGCCTTCGACCGCATCGGCGAAGAGGCCAGCGCATCCTCCGAGGTCAACCTCGGCAGCGAGCCTCGGCAGGATGGGGAACCCGAGGACGTCGCATGGCTCAGCAGCAGCGACTTGGATTGGGTCCAGACCAATGGCCAATGGTGCAGCGAGGTCGGCGTTCAGTTCCGGCACATCTCGGGCGGCGCGGTCGAGGCACAATGGCAAGCGACACTCGTCGTCGAGTACTTCGGCGACGAGCCCGACGGGCTGTCGGTGCGCATCGAGGGCGAAGACGGCGAGTGAGCGCGTCACCCCACTGTTGGGGTCACGCGCAGCCCGGGGGCCCTACAACGCCGTGATGTTCAGCGAGAAGTTGCCGGTGGCACCAAAGAACCCCTGTACGCCGATGAGAATCTCTTGACCGGCCGCAGCGTTGAAGTTCACCGACGACTGAAGCCCAACGCCAGAGTCGTCGTTGCAGCTGATCTCTGTGGTGCAGTCGGTCTGGTGCAGCGTGAGGGCGGTGTCGTACCCGGACCCGAACGTGTCGATGGTGTAGCTGCCGGCTGCGAGCGCAATCCAGCGATACACGAAATCTGCGGACTCGGGCACGGCGCAGCTCTGCGACACGTCATCGTCCTGCCCGACGGTGGTGCCGGTTGCGACGAGCGGGCCGACATCGAAGCCGAGATCGCCGTCGGCGCACGCGGGAATGGGTGGCACCATGACGTCGCAGCTCGTGAAGTCAAAGGCGCAGTCGATGCAGCCGAGGTCACCGCCCTCGAGGCCTAGATTTGCGCATGTCTCTCCGCCCAGGTCGGTGCCGTCGCAGGGCTCGTCGCCCTCCACCGTATCGTTGCCGCACAGCTGACACCCGGATGTGTCGTACGTGCAGTCCTTGGCACAGCTGACCTCGCCGGACTCGAACATGAGGTCGTCACACGCCGCGCGCAGCGGCAGCGTTGGCTCGCAGTCCTCCTCAGCGTCGAGGATCTCATCCCCACACATCCCGCACTGATCGGTGTTGTATTCGCAGTCCGTCGTGCAAAAGAGCGTGCCGTTGTCGAAGCCGGCGTCGAGGCAGGTGGCGGCCCCCACGGTGCCGTCGCAGTCCTCGTCGCCCTCGGCCTTGCCGTTGCCGCACTCGAAGAAGCCGCAGCCCTCGAGGTCAAACCCACCGCAGTTGTCGGTGCAGGCGAGCACACCGATCTCGAACCCCAGCCCTTCGCAGGTTTCACCGGCCAAATCGGTGCCGTCACATGTTTCTGTGCCGTCCACGACCCCGTTGCCGCATCCGACCTCAACGCCGGTCTCGGCGTCGCCCGTGGAGTCACCGCTGTCCGCTCCCGTGTCACCGGTGGACTCCGCGCTCCCCGTGTCACCGTCGTCGACAGACGGCACACCGGCCGATTCCATCGCGGTTCCGCCGCCAAACGGGTCCGTCGACGGGCTGTCGGCTGGACAGCCCATCATGCACGCCAGCGTTACCGTGGTTCCCAACTCAATCCAGGGTCTAGTCGTCATTAGTTCTCCCCCAACGTGGCTGCACGGCCACGGCCCGGCCGCCAGTGTACCCGCAAGGGGTGGATCCATCCCAGCAACTAGCGCGCAGGAGGGGGTAACCGGCGTGCCTGCACGGGCATACTTGTGGCACGCCCCGCCGCCGACGGATCGACGTAAACACACTCGTTCTTTGCGCCTCCATGGCTGCTCTTGGAGCGGCCTCTGGATGCGGCGGAGACAGCGGCGGCGAAGATGGCGGCGATGACAGCGCGATGCCGGTCGACGGTGAGATTCCCCAAGGAGATTCGGTCGCACTCCTGAACTGGCTCGACGCCGGTGGCTACGTTGGATGGCCTGCAGAATCCGCAGTACATGCAGGCGGTGGCCCCCACTTTGGAGACGTCCGCACGTTCCTCAGCGATGAGCTCATCGACTCTCTCGAGGCCGGGGCGGACCAACATCCGGTTGGATCCGCGACGGTCAAGGAACTCTACGGAAACGGTAGTTCGATCCTGGGATGGTCGGTGTCGATCAAGCTCGCCGACGACAGTGCCGCTGGCGACAACTGGTTCTGGTACGAGTACTACGAGGGCAACGTACTGGCCGACGGCGATGGGCTGGCCGTCTGTACCGGCTGTCATGGTGGAGGCTCCGACTACGTGTTGAGCCCCTTCCCATTGCAGTAAGTCGATTCAGGAGCTGCCGTCCGCCGTGGGGGAAGCGCGTCGACCTGTGACCGACCTGTAGTCCGATCGTCGCAGCGTCGCGTTGTTGGAGCCCCGCGATACGGGATGTTCCGCAGCCAGCGCAGTTGTCGAGCGTTTTCACGCTGGCGGACGACGCTGCCGTAGTCGCGCGCTTGGGTGCGTGGAGCTTCGCTCGGCTACCGCGCGGCGGCGACGTAGTGGATCCCGAGGCACATCTCGTCGTTCGTGCCATCGCCCCAGTTTACGGCGGCGTCGTTGGTCGTGTTGTCCCACTGACACTCGAGGCGTAGGAGGTCTCCAGGGTTGACCACCTTGGACTCCGTGTAGCGGTACGAGTGCTGCCAGTCGTAGTCGTAGCGCGGTACGTCGACAAGGCACTCGCTGCTGCCGTCGAGCCGCTCGATCGTCTGGAGCCCGCGAGAGCCTCGTTTGTGCATGTGGTGGATCGCCGAGAAAAACTCGAGCGGTTGGCCGTCGGCGATGGAGTCGTTTGTCAGCAGCCCGATGATGGTGGTTGGGTCCATCGAAAACGAGTGCACGGTGTCGTCGGTGCCCGCAGGGATCGGCATCGAGCCCGCGAGCCAGGACGGGTCGGCCCAAGGCAGCATGACCGCCTCACGCTCGACCTGCGACTCCAACCGATAACGGATCTGCGTTTGGTCGGGCTCGCCGTCGGAGGCCAGCGTGTTGTAGTGCATCTGCAGCACGATCTTCGACCCGGGATCGATCCGGAGACCCGTGCCTTCGGGGAGGTCTCCGACCCGCGCGCCCGGGGCCCAGGCGCCGAGCCAACGGCTCGTGATGAAGTCGAGCGGCTGGCTTCCCGCGGGTCCGCCAAAGCAGGTGTAGCCGGGCCCGGGCTCGTCCGCGTCGCGCTGCTCGTAGGCTTCGGCCTCTTCGGGGGCCGCGATGTAGGCAATGGCGTGGTGCGCGATCGAGACGTTGCCGGGATCAACTTCAAAGCCCGTGACAAAAGCCGTCTCGGTCTCTGGCCAGTCCAAGACGAAGCAGCGGTACTCGTCGGGCATCTGTGTCGGCAAATACGGCTCGGCCAGCCCCAGCGTGAGATCGGTTCGTGAAAGTTCGGGTAGCGCGATGGGGGTGGGCGCGATGAAGTCGGCCGCGTCGCCCTCTACCGCCCCTTGGTCCAGCCACGCTTGAAGCGTCGCGCGGTCTTCGGGAACCATCGAAGAGTCGCCGACGTAGGTCCCGCAGCCCGCCTCCATACCCCACGGAGGCATGAGGCCCGCTTGCACGCTGGCGACCAGGGATTCGCGCAGCTCGTAGACCTCATCGTAGGAGCCGAGCGTGAACGGAGCGATGCCGCCGTCGGCATGGCAGGCGTTGCAGTGGCGCTCCAGGAGTGGGCGGACGTCGCGATGGTAGGTCGCCTCCGCCGCACCGCCGTCGCCCGTCCCTGACCCGTCTGCGCTGTCGCCGGAGGCCTCGGTGCCGCTGTCCTGCTGCTCTTCGTCCGCGGGCGAGCACGCAAAAACAAGGGCAGTCGAAATCAGTACAAGTCGCCTCGCGCTTGGCACGAAACCATGTTTTCAAGCCTCCTCGGTGCGCGCAACCTTGTCGGGGGTCAAGAGCCTCGATGGCGGACAGCGACCCGGCAGCGGCTGGGACTCGCTGACCACGACGCGGGGCACGCGGCGGGCGGGCGTCGCGGGCTCGGACCCGCGCCGAACCCGCGGATGGCCCTAGAAAAACCAACCCATCCAGCCTACGAAGGGATAGTGACGGTCATGAGGGCATCGGCACTTTGCATCTTCCCCCTGGTTGCCGCTTGCGCGGGGACGCACTCGCACCAACCCGTGAAGGCCGAGGGGGCCGACTTGGCCGAATTCGATCGCGTGTCGGTGGTCGGATCGCTCGACGTGCAGGTCGAAGTCGGCGCCGCGCCCAGCGTCGCGTTGAAAGGGGCGCGGCACGACCTCGAGCACCTGTCTCTGGTCGTCACGGACGGAACGCTCGAGATCAGCAAGACGGGTGACCACCGGATGCATGACGTAGAGATCCGCGTGACCACGCCTCAGCTGCGCGGTGCGGTGCTCTCGGGCTCGGGTGACATTACGGTCTCCGGTGTGAGCGCCGACGCGTTCGAGGCCGAACTGCGCGGGTCAGGCGATATCGATGTCCAAGGCACGGCCAAGTCGGTGAGTGTCAGTGTTCGCGGCTCGGGCGATGTCGACACGTCGGGTCTCAAGGCAACGTCCGCTGGAGTTCGCCTAAGTGGTTCCGGCGACGCTCACGTCCACGCCACGAAGGACGCGACGGGCACGCTGCGCGGGTCGGGCGACATCGTGGTCGGCGGCGGGGCGACGTGCTCCATCGAGGTCGCAGGCTCAGGCGACGTAAGCTGTTGATACCGGCCGCGCACCTGTATCTCCGCAGAAGGTACAAGCCTCGCCTACTCCAGTGAATCGTAGACCAACGGCCCACCTAGCGGTCGATCCAATCGGAGATCTGCTTCAGCTCATCGTCGCTCAGTCGCGAGTTCGAGAACGCGGGCATGTACTCACCGCGGTCTCCGTAGTCCGTGACGCTCTCGCCCTCGCGGGCCGTTTCGAGAATCTCGGAGTAACCCTCGCCGCCGATGTCCTTGTTCACGACCCCGCCGTCGAAGGGGTCTGTGCCGTGGCAGTTGGCGCAGTAGTCGGCGTACAAGTCTTCACCCGCGGTCGGCTGTGGGAAGCTGTCCAGCCACGTGAACATCTCGTCGAGCTGCTCGTCGCTGATCACGTTCGAGCCGTACGCCGCCATGGCGGTGCCAAACTCGTCGCCGCCGCGCCCGTGGCGAATTACCCAGGTCGCAAACGCTCGGGTCGGGTGCCGCAGGGCGTACCCAAGACTGGTGCCTTCGCCAGCCGCACCGTGGCATGACGCGCACATCGACTGGTACACCGCTTCGCCCGACATCGTCTCGTCCACCGCTCCAGCGTCTGCTGCGCCACCATCTGCGTTGGGGTCAGCGACGTCGCCTTCGGACATGCCGTCGGCGCCCGAGCAGCCTAGGACCAACAACAAAGCGAGCGCGGAGTAGGGGATTCGCATTACAACCGTGTTGCGCGACAACGCATCCGGCTACACCAAGGCGGAGGAAACTCAGCGCGGCGCCGGGCACGGCGTGACCGACACGGAGTCGATGTAAAAGCTCGACGTGCCTGTGCCCGGGAAGTTCGCGGACAGAGCGATCTCGTGCTCCAGCCCGTCTCCCAGCTCGGGCAGATCGAACCAGACCTGAGTGTAGTCGGCGTACATCTCGGCATCGAGGTCGCTGATCCACAGTACCGATGCGCCGTCGACGAGCAGCGTGAGAATGTCGTTGCCCGTCCCGGCCGCTTCGGGGATCCGCAGGTAGAACGACACCGAGGCGGCTCCCTCGGGGATCGCGATCGTCTGCGCGACGTGGGCGCTCTCGCCCTCGGCCTCGCCGCCGAACCAGACCCACCACAGACCCGAGTAGGGTCCGTCCTCGTCACCACACACCTCGTTGCACAACGGCGTGGGGAACAGCACCGAGTCGGTTGACCAGGCGCCGCGCAGACCGTCCTCGAAGCCAGCGTCGGCCAGCAGGTTTGGGCACGCCGGGTCACCTGTGCTGCCCGGCTCTCCCGACGTGCTGCTCGAATCGGCGTCGCCGGGCCCCGTGGACTCTAGGGAACCGCCCGAACTCGACGATGCAGGCTCCGCTGTCGTGGAGGTGCTGGCACCGCTGGTTGTCCCCGCCTGTGAGGGCCCAGAGTCGTCGCCGCACGCAGTCGTCGCGAACATCAGTCCGCCCAACGCGATGCACAGTGCCGCCCTCACCGCGCAATCGTCTCACGCGCGCCCCCGTTGCGTCGATGTCTACGCGGCGGCGCCGTCGTAGGTATTGATCTCCAGATCGTCCACGTCGACGCCAGCGACGCACCGCAGGTTCACGGAGTACGCCTTCCGCCCGTCGCCGTCGTGACCCCACGCGAACGAGCGAATTCCACACGTTCCGCAGAACTGGTGATGGATCGTCTCCTTGGCAAACTGGTAGTCGCGCAGCACGTCGCTGCCACTGAGGAGACGAAACGCGTCGGCGGGAACAAAGGTGAGCAGCCAGCCTGCCTTGGAGCATATCGAGCAGTTGCAGGCCATGGCGTTGCCGACCTCCATCTCGACCTCGAACTGCACGGCGCCGCAGTGGCACCCCCCTACGTATGTCTTTGATGCTGCGTTTGGCACGCTCAAGGTGTACGTCGGCCGCCCGCGTCCGTCTTGAACTTTCGCGACACGCGGAGCGCTATCGGTATCCAGCGCCGCGGCCTGAGAGCCGCTGGGCGACACCGAGCAGGCTCTCGAGCCGTCCGATGTGTGGCTCGAGGTCGTCGGTGCACGGAGGGAACCGAATCTCGATGGCTGTGGCGTCGACGACCACGCTGGTCGCACCGTCCACGAGGACCTCCACGCCTGCTGGCATCGGCTTGGGCTCGTCCTCGCCATCCCACCACTGATGCCAGCGGCCGTCGATGGGAAGCGTGGGGCATACACGAATCACCGTGCTGGCCAGAGCCCCGTCGTCGCCCCATCGTGTCTCGAGGGTGAAGGGGATTTCGTCGCGCGCGCCACGGACGTCCATGCTGGCGAGATCCAAGTCGCCGCCCAGTCGCCGCGCCGCCCGACGAAACGGTTCGACCATGTGGGCCATGTCCTGAGGGGCGGGGAGCGCGGTGCGGGCCTCCTCAAACGCCAGACCCAGTGCCATGAGTTGACCCGCCAGCTCCGCCACGGGCTCGATGCGCGTGCCCGGGTCGTCGCGCGTGCACGCGATGCGCTCGTCGTCTGCTTCGGCGATGGCCAGCTTGCGCGTCGCGGCATCCATGTGTTCTTGCAGCACCTTCGTTTGGGCGGCGTCGTTGCAGCGCAAGGTTCCGGCCGTGGCGCTGAGCCCAATGTCAGCATCGAAGAAGCAGACTTCGCCCACCAGTCGAAGGCCGCGTCGGCCCTGGTGCTCCCGGCGAACGACAAGCCGACACCGTCCTACCTCGCGCGTCAGCTCGCCGTCGTTGTAGTTGAATCCGGACTCACTCGCGGCGTGACCCCAGACGATTGCGACTCGGTCCGAGCCGACTGCGAGCGGGGCCCGGGCCGGGGTCTGGTCTCCCAGTGGCTGGGCGGCAACGTCGACTGGGATCCACAGCTTGCTGTCGCGCGCCCACGGCACGTCGAGACGAACCTCGACAAACCACTTGAGCGCGAGCTTGCGGGTTTGGAACGACGGTGCGAGGCCTTGCGGAAGCTTGATCGAGAACTGGATCGGCGTGTTCTCTTTGGCCCCTGTGACGTCCAAGGTCCAGCGGCCGACCGTGTTGTGGGTGATCGATGGCGAGAGCAGGCCGGGAAGGCTCTCGGCTGCGATGAGCGAGATACCGACCGAGCGATAGTTGTTGGTGCTGGTGTTGCAAAGGGCCACGGTGCCGCGCAAGGTTCCGCCGCTCTCGATCCGCTCAGAGCCCAGAGCGACCTCCGCGTACGGCTCACGGCCGCGCGGGCCGTCGGACGACGACGCAAACACGCGCCCCTGCTCGGCACTTGCCAACGGCGGGGCGCCGTGGACGTGCACGTCGTATTTGGCCCGACTGTCCGGCCACCACGGGATGTCGACGTGCACCCGAACCTGCCACTCCACTCGCAGTGCGCGGCCTCGGTAGGTCGCGGGCAGGCCACGCTCGAGGTCGAATGCGACGTTGTAGTCGTGTTGGCCTGCGGCAAGCTCTTCGGGGGACCCGATGAACTGCGACACCAACCGCACAAACGGCGCCGCGTTTCGCGAGCGTCCGTGTTGCGAGCTCGTGTACCAAACGCCGCAGCCGTTGAGCTCGATCGTTGCACCCTTGATGGGTACCGCCTCCTTGCACTCGAGCACCGTGCGTACCTGGATCCGCTGCCCCAGCGAGATGACGCGAGGCGTGAACAGCAAGATGTCCGGACGGCGCTTGATCAGCGACACGGCGCGAGTGTACCGCTACCCGGACGCGGTCAACCGCAGCCGCCTCCGAAGTTCACGCGATCGGGCGACCGGGACCGTCGCGCTCTACATCCCGACCCACGCGTGGCTCGTCCGTCCCGACAATGCCCTCCGTGGCGCGAACCTCGGCCCGGTTGGACTCACGGATCACTCGAAACAGCCCCTGCGAGAACGGGGTCTCGCTATCGGCGCCGCGGACCAGCTCGACCCGCTCCCGAAGGCCCATCTTGTCCATCTCCAGCGCGCGGTGATAGCAAAACGGGTTGTTCCCCGGTCTGCCCAGCAGAGGTTCGCTCGAGGCCGTGCACCCGCCCATGCAGGTTTCGGCGTAGTAGCACTCGCCGCAGTAGCCCCAAAGGTCGTCCTTGGTGCGATGCCGAAAATAGGTGAGCTGGGGCGCGCGCGCCCACAGATCCTTGAGGTCGTGCTCGCGGACGTTGCCCCCAGTGTTGATGGCGCCGCCGAGACTGGGGCAGTTCTTGATCGCGCCGTTGCTCTCGATCGAGATGGTGCGTTTGCCTGCGTGGCAGCCAGTGAAATGCCCGGACGCCCGCTTCTGTTCGCGGCGCAGGTGGTACTCCAGCGGCCCGAAGTACCCGAGGTTGTTTCCGGGCCAGACCACGATGCCGAGGTCGCGGGCGCGTAGGGCGACCTTGTCGAGGACCTCGAACAGCTTGAGGTAGTGGTACGGCTGAAGCACGATGTCGGCGTTCTCGACGGCGTTGCCGTGCGCACACGTGATCTGCAGCTGCCAGGCTGCGATGCCCGCCTCCGACAAGAGCTCGAGCAGCTCGGGCAAGTCGTGCTGGCTGCGGCGATTGAGCTGGGTGTTCACCGCGATGCGGCCGCCCGCCGCTTTGACGTTGGCCAGGGCCTCGAACGCTCGCGTCCAGCTCCCCGGGCGGTTGCGGACGAAGTCATGCGCTGACGCGAGGCCGTCGATCGACACGTTGACGCTCTGAATCCCCGCTTCGACCATGGCATCGGCGCGCTTTCGCGTGAGACCGAGCCCGCCCGTCGTCATCGTGCACGACATTCCTGCGTCGCGAATGGCACGGGCGATCAAGATGAAGTCGTTGCGCAGGTACGCCTCGCCCCCGATGAGCACGACCTCGCCGACGCCGAGCTCGGCGAGCTGTTCGACGACGCCCAGTGCCTCCTCGGTTGTCAGCTCGTCGGGCCGTGCCTCGCCCGCCCGTGGCCCGCAGTGGAGGCAGCGGTGATCACAGGCCAGCGTCAGCTCCCAGACGGCCAAGCTCGGCCGCGGGACATCGACGCCCTCTGCGGCCTCGGGCAGGTAGCGCCGCGACTTGGAGCGCGGCAGCGAGTGAACAACGGGGAGGCGCTTTCGGGCTTCGGAGAGTCGCATCGGGCCCTCAGTTTGCGAACGACCCGTCGGGCCCCACGGGTGGCGCCCCCGCGTAGTCTTCTCCACCCCAATCGGTTTCGCCGTTGGCGGTGGTCATGCCATCGGAGGTGCTCGTGGACTCGGCGCCCCCGCTGGTGGATCCAGAGGTCGTGCCCGAGGTCGATCCTTCGCCAGTCGATCCTTCGCCAGTCGATCCTTCGCCAGTCGACCCTCCGCCAGTCGACCCCGTGTCCTCGATGCCCGTGTCTTCCTCCCACTCGGCACCGCCGTAGTCCTCGCCGCCCGCATCGGGCTCGTTGATGGTCGTTCGCACCCCCGTCGATGTCATCCCTTCTCCGGTCGTGGCCGAGGGCGTCGTGGTCGTGTCGGCGCCGGAAGTTTCGGGGGTTGTGGTGGTCGTCGTGCCACTCCCAGACCCGCCATCGGGCTCGGGGTCACATGCACTGAACGCCAAAAGCGCCGCGAGGCCAGCGAGCTGCGGCAGCGGAGCTATCGCAGAGGAAAGCCGCGTATCGCAGAACGGGCAGATGCGAGAATCGTTGCGGACGTGGCGCCGACACGTCGGACAGTTTTGCAAACCCATCGTTTCTATCTCCAAACAGAGTCGCCGTAAGGGCGCCTCTTTGGACTTGTGACGATGGGCCGGGAATCGATCGCTTTTCTTTTGCCGCGGCGCTAGGGCGCCTCAATCTTGTTGAGAACGAGCTCGGGTGGCGTGCTCGGGTCGCTGTCGAAGTCCATTGTTCGGGCGCACACGCCCGCGTTGCACACTGGGGTAGGGCTCCAGTTGCAGCCGCGTTCGGTGCACGCGACGGCGCCTGTGGGCTTGTCGCCGTACTTGGCTTGTGCCGCAGCGACCTGGTCTGCACGAACCGACAGGAGCCAGCCGCCGTTGCAGGCATCGCACGCGCCCATCTCGACGACCTCGCAATCGGTTGGGGCTGTGCACGCAAACATGTCCGCAGTGGGCGCGTCTGGTTGCGGTGGGGTCGGCGCCGTGGCTGGGGCGCTGGAGCCCGGCTTCGTCACATCTGGCGCTGGTGCCGTTGTGGGCTGGCAGGCAGCGGCAAGCACAGCCCCGAGGATCACAGCAAGACGCGCACGAGCATGCATGGTGATGAAGACGTACCGGTTGGCAGACAGGTCTCGCCGATCGGTTATTGGGTGCGACGGGCACGTGCGCGCTTGGGCGCGGCCTTGCTCGTTTTGGCGATGATCCACTTCAGCCCGTCGACCAGCTCGGCCCCAGGCCCAGCTGCCAGGGCGCGCTCTGCCTCGCGCTTGGCCTCGCCAAACTTGCCTTGCTCGTACAGCGACGCCGCAAGTCCGGCTGCGCTTTGCTGACCTCTCGGCTTTGTCGCCTGTCGTCGCCGCCGTGCAGATGCGATGCGGCGCTGCTCCGCGGCGCGATCGTGATGGCCCCGATCGGCGTAGAGCTTCGCGAGGTTTCTTCGGGACGAAGAGAGATCTCCACCGCCTGAAAGATCGCCTTCCAGGATGCCCACCAGCGTTGTCAGATCCATCAACAACGCTCTTACTGTTTCGCAACGCGGCGGCGCTACGCCAAGTTCGTTCAGCGGATCGGAGATTCCTGAGTGTGATCAGCGATCGTGAATTTGGATCGTGTTGATCATGTCGAAGAGATCCGAGATCGTCCCAGATCTGGAGATCTGCTCGTTTGCATCCGATCTGATCCTTCATCACGCGGTGCGTACAAACAGTACGCATCGGGAGATCTTAGAACCGAGATCTCCCGATGCCCGCGATCAGGCCGATCGCGTGGTTTCTTGCGGCCGCTGCGACACGAGCTGCGCGTACCAGTGTCGGCGTGGTTCGGGGTCGCGTGGGCGTACCCAATCAAAGCCGAGTGCTTCCCGTGCAGCGTCGTTCGGGTCCAGACCGCACCCGCAACGCAAACGTCGAAAATGGGTACCGCCGCTCAGGTCGCTTCGGCGCGCGCGCGCTCGAGCATCGCCTGCGCCAGAACCTGGCAGCCCGCGGCAACGTGCTCGGGCGTGGCGTTCTCGATCTCGTTGTGGCTGATCCCTCCCTCGCACGGGATGAACACCATCGACGTGGGTGCCACCCGCGAGATGTAGCAGGCGTCGTGACCTGCACCCGAGACGATGTCGCGGTGCGCGAAGCCGTTCGCCTCGGCCGCACGACGAACGGCGGCGACGCAATCGGCGTTGAACGGAACGGGCGGTGAGTACCAAATCTCCTTGAGCTCGGTCTCGAGTCGCAGCTCGTCCTGGACTTTCGCGACAGCGGCTCGCAGCTGGGTATCCATCGCCGCGAGCGTCTCGGCGTCGGGGTGCCGCAAGTCGACCGCGAAGAAGACACGGCCAGGGATCGTGTTGCGCGAGTTGGGGTGGACCTCGACCAATCCTACGGTTGCGCAAGCCAGCGGCGCGTTGTCCAAGCCTATCTTGTTGACCGCGTCGATCACCCGGGCGGTGCCGACCAACGCGTCGCGGCGCGTGGCCATGGGCGTGGGCCCAGCGTGAGCTTCTTGGCCGGTGAACGTGACCTCGTACCAGCGCTGCCCTTGGGCATCGGTCACCACGCCGATCGTCTTGTCTTCGTGTTCGAGGATCGGCCCCTGTTCGATGTGGACCTCAAAGAACGCCCGAACCGGCTTGCCGACCGCAGCCTTGCCCGCGTAGCCGATGCGCTCGAGTTCCTCACCCATCGTCTTGCCATCGAGGTCGGCGCGGCTGAGCCCGTATTCGAGGTCGAACACTCCCGCGAACACGCCCGACGCGACCATCGCGGGCGCGAAGCGGGAGCCCTCTTCGTTGGTCCACGCGCTGACCTCGATCGCTGCGTCGGTCTCGATGCCCGCGTCGTTGAGCGCACGAATGACCTCGAGACCCGACAAGACGCCGTAGATGCCGTCGAATTTTCCGCCCGTGGGCTGACTGTCGATGTGACTCCCCGTCATCACGGGCGGCAGCTCAGGGTTTCGCCCCTCTCGACGACCGAAGATGTTGCCCATCTGATCGATCGTCACGGTGCACCCCGCCTCTTCGCACCATTGGACAAACAGATCGCGTGCGGCCTTGTCCACGTCGGTGAGTGCCAGTCGACAGACGCCGCCCTTGTCGGTCGCGCCGATCTTGGCCATCTCCATCAGGCTGTCCCACAGCCGCTCCCCGTTGATCTTGATCGCGTCCGCCATCGTGGCGACACTGTACACCGCTCGTGTGGGGCAGCACGGCAGGCGGCCCCGCTACTGTGCACACCACAGGTACTGCAGCTTCGACACGATCTTCACCAGCTTGGCAGGACGCTCGTTTCGCAGGATGAACGCCATCCCCGACCGCGGCCCATCGCAGCGTCGGATCTCGGCCTCGACGAGGACCGAATCGGCGCCCAGCTTGAGAGCAAGCATGCGCCGATGTCCAACCTCGAGGTCGCCGAACGAACCGTGCTGGTCCTCGATGCACATGCCCAGCAGCCCGATATCGATCGGTGTCACTGGGAGTGGCCTTTCGCCTTTGAACATCGCCGCGGCTAGGGTCTTGGGCAGGACGGGGATCCGTACTGCTGCGCGCTGATCGTCGGTGCGGATTTCGGCGGGGATGCTTAGGGTGAGCCTCGCCGCGCCGCTTTCGAGTGGGGTCACGGCAAGCACGTTGCTTGTGAACCCAGCGGAGTTGCCCCCCAACGGGAACCGCACGGCCGCCATCGCACCCGCCCGCATGAAGCCGTCGGGCGGGTTCGGTAGATCCACGGTCACGCCGTCTTGATCGGCGGCGACGAGCCGACCTGGGCTGGACAGCGTCATGTGGGCGGCCATCATCGAGACGGGCGGCTCCGTCTCGCACGCCGACTGCAACATCTCGAGCTCACGGCTGGCTGGTGCTCGCACCAGGCGGTCCGACTCGGCTCCGAAGATGTCCTCCCATTCCATCGACCGTCCGATAGTAGCTGGGTCCACGCGTGCGCGATGCCCAGCGAACGTTCATGTGGGTCAGGCCAGTTTCCCTGTACGGGCGTGGCTGTGGCCGTTGCACCCACCCTGTGCTCGCTCGGGAATGCGCGGCGTGGCAGTACGGTAGTTTGACGACGTGGCGTCCGGAGCGAGCATGGCCAAGCGGGTCTTTGGGTGGACGCTCCGCGGCATCGCCGTACTGGTTGTCATTACGGTGCCCGCCACTGGGGTCTGGGTGGGGTCGTCGCTTGCCGCGTACCTCAACGGCCCCGTCTGGTTGGTTTGCCTCGCGGGATTGCTCCTGTTCCCCGTGCTGCCCGTGCTGTGGGCGGTGTGGTCCAAGCGGCGCCGCGGGCCCGATGCCGCTCCGCCAGTGCTCACCTTCTGGGATCAGATCCTGCTGCGCACGTTTGTGCTCAACGGCTTGTTCGTTGGCGGCCTGCTGTGGATGGCGCCGCAGACGGCATTCACCGCGGTGTCCAGTCGGGGCGACTGGATGCTCGAGGGGGTGAAGTCCGATGCGGCCGTGCGGGCGCGCGCGTGGATCCTCGAGACCGCCGACGGCCTTGACTGGCTGTATCACTCGCACAAAAACGAGTACGCCGATCTTGTCGATGACGACAGCGATGTGCGGCCAGATCCTGTGCCGCGGTCGACCGACGTCGACCCTTGGGCCGACCCGTTTGATCAGACCGACCCCTCGAAACCCAATGACCCGCAGCCCGTGGGTGAGCCTGGGAGCTGGCCACAGCCGGCGACGCTTCACCCGGCGTTGGCATCGATGCCCGATGACGCCAAACAAAGCGTGAGTGCGGCGGGCGCTTGGATAGCGGCGCACGAAGATGACCCCTACGAGCGGGTGAAGCTGATTCACGACTTCGTGGCGGATCATGTCGCCTACGACGCACCCGCGCTGGCGGACGGGCGTCGGCCGCCACAAGATGCCGACACCGTGCTCGCCTCAGGGCTCGGAGTCTGTGCGGGCTATGCCAACCTGACGCGCGCACTCGGTGCGGTCACGGGCGACGAGATCGTCAACGTGGTGGGTGACTCGCGGGGGCAGGGCGGCGAGATTTCGGGCGGTGGCCACGCCTGGAATGCCGTGCGCATCGAGGGCGAGTGGTACCTGATGGACACGACGTGGGACTCGGGCCACGTCGATGGCCGCACGTTCACCAAGCGTTACTCGACCGGGTATCTCTTCGTTCCCCCTGGGATCATGGGCGTGACCCATTTTCCGGAGGACCCGGTGTGGCAGCTGCGCGCCGAGCCGCTCACGCGCGGTGCGTTTGTTCGCCAGCCGATGATGCGACCCGAGTTCTTCGCGGCTGGCTTCACGCTGGTGTCGCCCAACCGCTCACAGGTCACGGTCGACGACGACGTCGATATCACGCTGTCCAACCCTCGCGGTCTGTTCATGCTGGCGAGCTACACAGCGGCTGAAGGCGGGGCGAGTCGGGACTGCGAGGTCGACAACGGGCCACAGCCCAAGATTCACTGCGACTTCGCCGACGAGGGCACGTTCCACATTCGGTTGTTCGCGGCCCCAGAGCGCTACGGCAGCTACCCCATGGTCGGTGAGATTCAGGTCAACGCAAACGGCTAGCCTTCGAGGCCCTGGCACGTGTCGGCGATGATCCCCACCGCCTCGTCAAAGAATGGGGCGTAGTCGGGCTCGCAGATGCTGCCCGCAAATCCGCTCTCGCCGAACAGCCCGATGAGCTCGGCCCAATGGGCGCCCGCTGAGGCGGTGCAGCCGTCGAACCCGGGCGTCAGCCCGAGCATGACGATGGCGTCCGCGTTTCCGTTCTTCGCGGCGACAAGCGCGTCGTACGTTTGCTGCGCGGTGTTTTGGTCTTCGACGTTCGGGTCGTCGCTCAAGAACGTGACCACCAGGATTGCGTCGTCCCGGATGAACCCCGTGTTGCAGCCGCCCGGGCCGAGAAGGGCTGGTGAGACAGCCTCGACCATGCCGTCCATCGGACGCTCGGACTGGTGGCCCGCCAACCCGACGCTGGCCATGCATGAGAACGTGCCGGACAGATCGGGCTCGCCCTCGATGATGTAGCGGTTGTTCCCAAACACGCTGCACATCCCGTTGGTGGCCTCCTGCCCCGCGGGGTGAACAACGCCCGCGCCGCGGATCGTGTCGCACGCCACGAACTGGTTGCCGCACGCGTACTGATTGGCCTCTTGGCATGTCGCGTGGGTGCAAACCCCGGGCGCGCAACGGCCCGCCGCGTCGGTATCGACAACCATGATCTGATAGTCGGTCGTGGGCAGCGTCTCCGAGATGGTGGCCATAAACAACGGGAACGCCGCTTTGAGCGCCGTCTGCTGGTCGCTCATCGAGATCGAGTTGTCGATGACAAACATGAAGTCGATCGCCTGACAGCCGTCGTCGGCGGGCACGTCGGGTGTCGGGGGCAGGTCAAACTTCGGACCGTCTCCGGTCGAGCCGTCCGCGCCCGCATCCGCGGACGTTCCGCCAGTTCCACCAGTGCCGCTGGCCGTGCCGCCTCCAGGGCCGCCGGCCGTGTCACCGCCCGCAGTGCCCGTCACCTGCCCGTCTCCGCCGTCCCCGATCCCCGGGCTCGCCGAGCCTCCGCGCGAACCATCGTCGCCGCTGCATCCGCCAAGAGCCAAGACAATCCCTACGAGAGCCGATCGCATCGCACTCTCAGACACCACAACGGGGCAAAGATCCATTCAGCGACAGCTTTGCCGACAGGGCCAGAAGCTTCGGTGTTCTCCCTTACGTCGTGAGTGAAAGGCGCCCGATGCACACCCCACAAACGCCATGTTGTGTCCGGTTTAGGCCGGTTTATGAGGAGTTGGGTCGCGGTCCAGCATTACCGATACGGTGGCAGGGCGGCGGGTTGGTAGCCGGTCAGGCTGCGGTTCCGCGGCACGATCAGCGCCATCACGAAGTACAAGACGACGCCGGGCCCACCGGCCAACGTCGCCAGAACGAACGCGATGCGGACCCAGGTAGGGTCGATGCCGTAGCGCTCTGCCAAGCCCCCGCAGATACCAAACAGCACGCGGTTGTCCCTGGATCGAAAAAGCTGAGCCATTGCGATCGGGTAGTACCCGCCGCCGAGCTTTCGATTGCACCGACAGTCGAAAGTCCGGCGGGGGCTGACTCGGCGGCTCAGCCGCCGCCGGATTCCATCGCGCCGGTTCCCCCGAAGCCGCCGGTCGGGTCCCCCTCGCCACCGAACTCGCCGCCAACTTCATCACCAACTTCATCCCCAACTTCATCCCCAACTTCATCCCCAACTTCTTCCCCGCCGAACTCGCACATCGGGTCGTCCGAGGCCTCGATGTTGAGCGTGAAGTTGCCGGTTTCTCCATCGTACCCGTCGACCACGATGTACACGGTCTGACCCATGGTGGCTTCGTACACGAGGCTGGACTTGAGGTCTTGGCAGTCGTCGTTGCAGACGTCGATCGCTCCGTCGCACGACGGGGCTGCGACCATTAAGAACGTGTCGTAGGTCGAGCCTGTGAGGCTCAGGACGTAGCTGTCGGTGGCCGGGGGCGTCCACGAGATGACGTAGTCGCCGCCCGCGATGCCTCCGCCGGGTTTGCGAAAACAATCGAACCAGTCGAAGTCATCTCCAGTGCCCACGGTTGAGCCGCTGGCGACGTCGAGGCCTATCGCCATCGCGATATCCTCGTCCAAGCAGTCCAGCGGATCGCCAGTGGTTCCGGTGTCGCCAGTGTCGCCAGTGTCGCCGGTGTCGCCAGTCGTTCCGGTATCGCCAGTGTCGCCGGTTGTTCCCGTGTCGCCGGTCGTCCCTGTATCGCCGGTCTCGCCCGTGTCACCCGTTGTTGTCCCTGGTGCGCCTGTGCTGCCAGTGTCCTCGGTAGGCACCGTAGGCGTACCCGTGGGGGGTGGGGTGGACATGGTTGTGCCCGCGGTGCCGGACGAGCCATTGCCCTCGGTGTCACTACCGTCGCCGCCACCGTCGTCGCCGCATGCCACGGCCATCGCTGCCAAACACAGCGCAGCCACTACTTGAAAACCATCGCGTTTTTTCATCGAACTAAGTGCCGTCCGAAACGACGGCCTACATCCGCTCAATGGCGCGGCCCCCTCGGATCCGTCAGATCAAAAGCGCGAAAACGGCAGCGCCACTTGCGCTGAGTGCGCACTGCGCAACAAACTTCGGCTCACGCTGATGGGTAGTGGTTTCACACACCATGGAACCAATGTCGGACCGCGTGGAAAGCATGGGTCAGTAGGTCGTTGTCATGGAGCTTGCCGGAGCAGATCACTCAACAGCCCATCCGTCCGCCGAGCCCGGAGCCGATTTCACGCTCCTCAAACGATGGCAGGCAGGCGACCAGAAAGCCGGCGACGTGCTCATTCGATCCCACTTTTGGCGGATCTACCGATTCTTTCGGGCCAAGGTCGACAGCGTTGCCGAGGACCTGACGCAGCAGACGTTCCTGGCCTGTGTCGAGGCGCGGGACCGCGTCGACCCCGATCTGAGCTTCCGCGCCTACCTTTTCGGAATCGCGCGCTACAAGCTCACCCAGTACCTGCGACGCCAGATGCGGACGAACGCGCGTTTTGAGGCGTCCGAGGATTCGGTCGCGGCGGTGACCCAAGGGCAGGACGTGAAGATGGTCAGCGTGCAGGAGCACAAAGCGCTGATGGTTGGGTTGCGACGCATCCCGCTGGACCATCAGATCACCATTGAGCTGTACTATTGGGAGGAGATGTCGGTCGCCGAGATTGGTGCCGTGCTGGATATCGCCCCCGGGACGGTGAAGAGCCGGCTTGCGCGTGCACGCAGTGAGCTACGCCGCCAGCTTGGCCGTCAGAACATCCGTCGTGAGGCCCTGGAGTCCACGCTCAGCGACTTCGCGCGCTGGGCCACCTCTCTCCGGGACGTCGTCTGCGCGTGAGCGACGAGGTCGAGCCGTCTCTGCCCATTACGGAGGCAACGGCTCGATCGACGAATCTGCTCGCCGCCGCCGCGCCCGAGCCGAGCCAGCGCGGGTGGCAAGCCATGGAGGCACTGCGCGCGCGGTTGGTGCCTCGCGCGGTGGACGTGGCGCCGCGTCGATACCAGCTGGGCGAGACTTTGGGCGAGGGCGGCCTGGGCGTGGTTTACGCCGCCCATGACACCGAGCTCGACCGAGCGGTTGCGGTCAAAGTGCTCCGACCCGACCCGGGCGATCTACAGGCGCGGGGTGGTGCGGCGCGCCTGGTTCGCGAGGCACGCGCGATGGCACGTTTGGCGCATCCAAACGTGGTCGAGGTTTTCGACATCGGCGAGCGCGATGGTGGGGTGTTCATCGTCATGGAGCAGCTGGTGGGGGCCACCCTCCACCACTGGCTCGCCCAGCGCCGCCCGCTCGCGGAGGTGCTCACCACGTTTGCCGCTGCTGGCGAAGGCCTCGTCGCCGCGCACGAAGCCGACCTCGTGCACCGAGACTTCAAGCCGGCAAACGTGTTCGTGTGCGCCGACGGACAGGTGAAGGTCCTGGATTTTGGGCTGGCACGGCGATACGCCGCGCTCTCCGATCAGACCGCAGAGAGCTCGGTCGCCGGTCGAGACTTCACGAGCACCGCTTCGCACTCGCACCTGTCGTCGCGTGCGCAGGAGCAGTCGCTCGACACAGGCACGGAGCCCACCGCGGTCGTGCCCGACAGTGACGCCGATGCTCCCCAGGCCGAACGTGGAGCGCCAGAGCGGACGACCGCATTGGCAGGTCACCGAGGAGCGTTCAACGACTGCGTCACGAGTGCGGGGGTCGTCCTGGGCACGCCGAGCTACATGGCGCCAGAGCAGCATCGTGGTGCACAGCCCGACGCGCGCAGCGATCAGTACGCCTTTTGCGTCACGCTCTTCAAGGCGGTGCATGGCGTCCTCCCGTTCACGGCGTCCAACCCGCTGGAGCTGTATCGGGTCAAGGTTGGGCAGCCGCTGACTTTGCCCAGCAGCACCCGTGAGGTCCCGGGGTGGCTCGCAGCGGCCATTCGCCGGGGGCTCGAGCCAAACCCGGACGATCGCTGGCCCTCGATGCGGGCGTTGCTCGACGTGCTTGCACGGCACCGCGGCCCAGCCAAGTCGCGGTCGCTGCGTGTTGTGGGCGTAGCAGCGGTGGCAGCGGTGGCGGCTGTCCTGAGTATTCCAGCGCTTCACGGCGCGCCGGTCGAGGCGGCTGCGGGTGGACTTGCTCCGCTCATCGACCAGGTCGATGGCGCCGCCCCTTCCGGTCCCATCGCCGCCCGCGCAGAGGCGTTGCGGACCCGCATTCGCGAGCACAATGCGGCAGCCGAGTTTGACGAGGCGATCGTCGCCGCCACCGAGTTGGTCGCCCTGGGTCGAGAGGTCCAGGACGACGCGTACGTGCTCACCGGCCTGGTGGAGCGGGCGCGCACCCACATCACCAACGGCAACTACGCCACGGCTTCCAAAGACGCCATCAATGCTGCCCATCTCGCGGAGTCGGGTGACAGCGACAAAGCGATGCACGCGGCTTCGTTGGCGTTGACCGCACTCTCCGCGGAGGGCCGATATGACGACGCGGAGCACTGGTCGCGCACGCTCGACTCGCTGCTGGAGCGGTCTGGGGCCGGAGGCCAGTCCAAAGTCGAGGCGCTTGGCGCCCAGGGGGCGTTGCTCCGCCATCAGGGGCGACCCGACGCGGCCGCGCAAACGTTTCGGCGCGCGTTGGCGCTGGCCGAGGGCGACGACGATGTCGACCCATACAGCGTCGCGGGTATCCAATCCAACCTGGCCTCCACCGAGATGGACAAGGGGGACTTTGCGGCGGCGCGTGTGGGATTCAAGGACGCTGCCGCGGCGATGGGCGCGCTGATGGGAACCGAGCACACCTCCACGGCGACGGCGGTCATGAATCAAGGCATCGCTGCAATGTGGGAGCGGAACTTCGATGAAGCACGGCTGTGCCTCGAGAGCGCGCGCGCCACGTTCGAGCGTGTGGCCGCACCCGGTACCGACTACGTCGCGTTCTGCGACACAAACCTCGGCCGCCTCGAGGGCGTCCAGGGAAACAACGCCGCGGCGCTCATTCATCTTGAGCGCGCGCGCGAAGAGTTCGAGACCGCCCTTGGTGACAGTCACCCCACGCTGATCCGCAACGCCATCTCGATGGCGAACGCGCATCTCGAGCTCGAGCAAGCGGATGCCTCGCTGCGTTCAGCCCAAAGAGGGCGGCGCATCGCCGAGGGGCTGTTGGGCCTCGAGCACCCGCTCACGGGAGCGGCGATGGCCGCGGTGGGGCGTGCAGAGCTTGCACTCGGGCGGCCCCAAGCCGTGGCCACGCTCGCAGCCGCGTTGACGATCGGTGAGACAGCGGGCGGCGACCCGGTTCACATCATGGCGGTTCGCTTCGACCTCGCTCAGGCGCTGTGGGCGAACCCGGGCGACCGCGCCCGCGCCCGTGCGCTGGTAGCCACCGCGCTGCGAGAAGCGAGCGACGGGACCAGCGGGCAGGGACTGCGGGCGCAGATCGAATCGTGGCAGGCTGAGCACCCCTAACGAATAGCCGTGGGCGGGGATGTCTCGACCGGCGCTTGCCGTCAGCGCGGGTCGGAAGCATTGTGTGGGTATGCCCGCTGGTAAACATCTGATCCTCTGGGACGGTGACTGAGGATTCTGACGCCGCGGCATCGCCTGGGTCAGGCGACAGGATCACCAGCAACGTTTCGAAGACGCGCCGTACCAAGAGGCGCTGCCGCTCGGCGATGGGTCGGTGACTCCGGCGGCCGAGGGCCTCAAGTCGCTTGGCCCCGCCGAGGCGCTGGCACTTCACCACGCGTGCAACGACGCTGTGCATGTGGCCAAGAGTGATGGTGAGTTGCTTCGTGCGGGCAAGGCATCGTTGTTCATCTTGACGCACACGCGCTGGCCTCGGCTGGGGGCGCTCGCGGCTCGCCGACCGTTTATCTGGCTGGTCGAGCTGGGCTACTGGATCCTGGCCCGCAACCGCATGTTGTTCAGTCGCGTGATGTTCAAGAAGCCGAGCTGATCGCCTAGCAGCCTGTGGTGCTAGCGCCGAAACCGGACGTGGAAGTGACCGCGGTGGCTTCGCCAGTGTCGGATCTTGCCGCGACTGGCCCGGCGACCGTTGGGGTATTGGAAGATCTCTGCCAAGCGCTGGGGCGGCACGCCGTTGGCCTCGGCGTGGGCGTACAGCAGCTTTTGGAGCTCGTAGTCCATGAAGATGTACGTCACCTCGCCGGTTGCAAACATCGACTCAAGGAGCGCCCACGTTCGTTCGCGGTCGAGGTTACCCGGGGTCGCGTTGACGAAGTACAGGTCGTCTTTGCGCGGCCCCTGCAAGATGTAACCGACGTCGACGTCACGCCCCTGCTGGTGTGACAGGTGTGGGGGAAAGGGGCCCCCGCTCGCGCGACTGATGTCGCCGATGCGAACCTTGGGCCCGTCGTGGTCTCGGGCGTAGTTGCGGACAGCCTCCCGGAGCAACGCGACGGTTCGTGGGGTGCCCCACGCATTGTCGGGCGTCTTGAGGACGTACGCCGCCCCGGGTGGCATTTGCACCCCGTCGGCCATCTCGGTGCCCAAGTCGTCGACGAGGTCGGGGTAAAATACGTCCTTGGAGTCGAGCTCGAACGGCTGCTGCGAGATCGACAGGTACTCGACGTCGCCGTCGTTGGAGAGCTCGACGACACCGTCTTCGACGCCAAGGACGACGACGCCGTCGCGAACGGGATCGCCCTTGCGAAAGCTCGCGATGACGCCCGAGTCGGCGTCGCGGATTGTCGCGCGGTCGGACTGGCCCGCCGGGTCCTGCAGCGTAGACAGCAGCACGAGCTTGAGTGCGGTGGGCGGCCACGCAACCCGTCGGGCCGCTGGCTGCGACGTGGGGGTTGCGTTGGCAAGGGCGGGCGTTTCGGGCTCCGCGACGGTGGGCGCTAGGACGACGGGCTCAGTGACGTTGGGCCTGCCGTTGGCCGCTTGAGGCGGGCTATCGGCGGGGGCCTCGGTACCGCACGGGCTGCTCGCCACGAGGACCAGGGCCCAAGCGCCCCCGGTCACTAGGGCTTTGATGCGGCGCACACGCTCTCGAGGTGCAAGGGCCGGTCCACTCTGCCGATCACGCGCATGGTCAACGATTCTTGCTGTGCGGCACGACATAGTGTCACGCCGCTCCCGAGTTCCAAGACGACCCGTCTAATGGGTCTGCGCCTGCGTCCCGCTGAACAGCTGGACGCCCTGGGTGTCGGGGAGCCGTCGAAGCGCGAGGACCTCCTGCGGCGCGCATGCCGAGGCGAACTCGACGGATGATGTGCTGAGGATCCACTGGACCCGCGGCAGGCAGCTGCGCAGCGTTGGGACCAAGCCGGTGAGAACATCGGTGTCCTGTCGTAGGTCGGCGTCGTCGATGGCGACTACGCCCTGCCCGTTGCGCGGGTCCGCATCGGGATAGGCGGCCCAAAGCGTGCGGATGGTGAGTGCGGCGAAGGAGGCGAGGTGGCGGACACGTGTCGGGAGGCCGTCGAACGGAACGAGCTGACCCGTCTGCGAGGTGAACAGCGGCTCGAATGAAACCGCGTCGAGCCCGTGATAGCCGAACCCGGCCAGCTGCACGAACGCATGCGTCGTCTCGTGGACCGCGTTGCCCAGCGTGCGAGTGTCTCGCCAGCCTGGGGCTCGGCGGCGGGCACGGACCCGCTCGCGATGGTTGCTGGGCGCCAGCGCCGATGAGATCGCCGCGTAGGCGAGGGCTTGTTTGGTTTCGCGGGTGAAGTCGAACCGGTTGGCGTCGTCGAGCGGCGTTGTTGCGCGGGCGTCGTAGCGGGCGATCGAGCGATGCGGCGCGTGCAGGGACACCGGTTGTCGCGAGAACCATCGCGCGCTGGGAAATGCGAGGCAGACGAAGCCGCGGTCTTTTGCGCGCCGATCGAACAGCGCTTGTTCGCGCCGTCGGAGCACAGCCTCTTTGTCGCTAGGATCGTGCGGCGAGTGCGGGCTCATCACACGCAGCGGGTGGGGGCGGGCGGCATCGTCGTCGCCCAGCAGCCAGTCACACGTGGCGCATGGTGCCCGGCTCGGATCCGACGCGGGGCGCAGCGAGCTTGGCGTGCTGGTATGCCCCGGCCGCGTGTTGGCAATGGCGGTGAGCAGGCTCGTCTTGCCCGACCCCGCGCCGCCGTGCAGGACCGTCACGAGACGCGGGGCGCCGTCGGCCCCGACAAAGGGCACGTCGAGGTCCCCGAAGGGGGCAACGCCGTACAGGCTGGCATGAACGAGATACAAGTGGACCTACCTGAGAATAGAATGCCTCAGGCCGCGGTAGGGGTACGAGTTGTTCGACGGCCAACAGGGTGAGAGACTGGCGTCTGTGCCGAACCAGGCGCCTCACCCAGGCTGGTCACATCTTCACGACGAGGACGGTGGTGGCTCGTCTCACGCTTCTCCCAATCCTGGGCAGCCACCGGTTGCCCCCGACCCGGCCGCGTCCCCGGTCGGTTCCGCCGGCTACACGCCGGAACCATCCGACGGATGGGCCAACCCGGTCCCCCCCAATCCTGCAGGAGCACCCATGTCACAACAGCCTCAGCCGCCTCAAGGCCAACCGCAACAACAACCCATGGGCCAGCCGCAGCAGCAGCAGGGCCAGCAGCAGCCGCAGCAGCAGCAGCAGCAGCAGCAGCAGCAGCAGCAGCGGGGCCAGGCCGCGCCAGCGCATGTGGGGGCTTCGGGCGAGCAGGTTCTGTACGAGGGCGTGCGTCGCCACAGCTCGTCGTGGTGGGACTACACGCTGTGGGTTCTCGTCATGGCGGGCGCGGGCACGGCCGGCGGGTTCGCGCAGAAGATCGACTTTTTCTCGGAGTGGCCGATGTGGCTCCTCGGGTTCATCGGAATTCCCGGGATCCTGTTTGCCTACCTGCGGCACATCACGACCAAGTACAAGGTGTCCACGCGCCGAGTGGAGTTCGAGCGTGGCGTGATCAGCAAGGACGTCGACAGCCTCGAGCTGTGGCGCGTGCTCGACGTTCGCTACAACCAGAATCTGATCGACCGGGTCCTAGGGAACGCGACCATCACCCTCATCGGCACGGACCAGTCGGACCCTGAGCTGCACATGCACGGGTTGCCGAACCACCGCGCGCTGTTTGAGAAGCTGCGCGACGCTGTCCAGGCCGCTCGGTCGCGCGGTCGGCCCATGGAGTTCGTGGGCGCCGAGGGCTTCGGCGAAGACGCCGGGTTCATGGGCTAGCGAGCGCCGAGCTCAGCCCGTTCCAGTGGATCCGCCCGTGGATCCGCTGCCGGATCCTCCGGTTCCATTCGTGGACGCCCCCGTGGACGCCCCCGTGGAGCCGCTGTCGGTCGCCCCCGTGGAGCCGCTGTCGGTCGCTCCCGTGGAGCCGCTGTCGGTCGCTCCCGTGGAGCCGCCGTCGGTTGCTCCCGTCTCCGTACTGCTGGAGCTGTCGGCGTTCGTGGTGCCGCCAGAGCTGGTGCCGTCGGTCGTCCCCGCGGACGTTGATGCACCGCCGCCCGTCGTGGTGGTGTCGTCTGCCGACACCCCCGCCGTCAGTGGGATGCCTTCTGCACCGCCCGTGGCCGTGTCGACGTTCGAGCCGTCGCCGCCGGACGTGAAGGTGTTCGCCTGGTTGCTCGCGTCCGCGTCGCCGTTACCAAACGTGCAGCCCGCCAACAGCAGGGCCAACAGGAGTTCTCGCCGCACAGCCACTACAGTACCTCGCAACGCTAGACCGAGGCGATCTCGGCAACGATTGCGTCCGCAGCGCTCGCTGGGTCGTCGGCCTTGGTGATCGGTCGCCCCACGACAAGGTGCGACGCGCCTTCGCGGATCGCGTCGGCTGGGGTCATGACGCGCTTTTGGTCGCCCACCGCCGCTCCTGCCGGGCGGATTCCGGGCACGACACGAAATAGCGAGGGGACGGCCTTGGACACGCGAGTCAGCTCTTGACCGCTGCAGACGACGCCTGCGCATCCGGCCATGCGTGCGCAGTCTGCCCGCATTTCGACGAGTGCTTGCGGCGTGCGGGTGTGCCCCGCCTCGCGACACGCCGCCTCGTCTTGGCTGGTCAGAACGGTGACCGCAAGGATGCCGAGGTCGTCGCCGGCCTCCTCGACGCACGCCTGTAGGTGGGCCACGCCGCTGCCCGCGTGCACGGTAATGAAGCGAGCCCCCAGCGAGCGAGCGCTGGCGATGGCGCCGCGCATCGTGTTGGGGATGTCGTGCAGCTTGAGGTCCAAGAAGATCTCGAGCTGTGGATGACGCTCTCGCATCTTCAGCACGACGCTGGGGCCCTCAGCCACGAACAGCTGGAGCCCGATCTTGAGCATGCCGACGTGACCTTCGAGGCGGCCCGCCAACGACAGAGCGGCGTCCGCCGTGGGGACATCGATGGCCACGATCAGGCGGCTTCGCGCGTCTTCGGTCGTCATCATCCGGGTTGTAGCGTGGGGCCCGATCGACGGGCAAGCTTGGCGTCGTGACGGACGCCCGTACCGAACTGTTCGAGCTTTTGGAGGCGGCGGTGGCCGACGGGGTGTTCCCCGGGTGCGTCGCGCGGGTATGGCACGCGGGGCAGGGGCTGTACGACGAGGCCCACGGGGAGCTGGCGACACACCCCGCGTGCGCGGTCCAGGGGCGTCGTGTCGCGCGCGACACCGTGTTCGATCTCGCCTCGCTCACAAAGGTCTTGTCGACGACTCTTGTCGCTGCCCAGCTTGTCTCTGCGGGCAAGTGGTCGCTCGACCAACCGGTGCCGAGCACATGGAGTCTTGGCTGCCCGGGGGCGACGCTCGCCGATCTGTTGGAGCATTGCAGCGGGCTCGCTGCGCACCGCGAGTACTTCGGCATGGTGGAGCCGTTCGACGCCGAGAAGGTGCTCCATCACATCGTGCAGACACCGGCCGCGTACGGCTTGCGCGACAAGGCCGTGTACAGCGACTTGGGGTTCATTATTTTGGGCGCGTGGATCGAGCGCGAGTTGGACTGCGGGCTCGACCAGCGCTTCGCCGACAGCGTCGCGTTTCGGCTCGCACCCGGCGGGTCTCCCGTGCCCGCCTTGGCTTACCGACCGTTGCCCGCCAACGAGGCCATGGCGCGCGCGCTCGAATCGCAGATAGCGCCGACGGAGGTCTACGACGATTCACTGCATCCGGGCGGTGTCCCGTCGCACTTTTCGGCTCGCAAGTCCCGCGCGGCGCTCGCTCACGGCGAGGTCCACGATGACAATGCGTATGTGATGGGTGGCGTCGCCGGGCACGCAGGGTTGTTCGGGACCGCCGAGGCCGTGCTGGAGGTTGCCGTCGCCTGGGCGGAGAGCCGCTTGCCCGATGTCGACACCGCCACGCGGGACCGGTTTTGGCGCGCGAGCACGGTACCCGGGTCTACGCGTCGGCTCGGCTGGGATGGCCCATCCCCCGATGGCTCGGGATGCACGGGCGGCTCCATGTCCAGACACGCCGTGGGCCACACTGGATACACAGGCACGAGTGTTTGGATCGACCCGGCGGCGCGCGGTGGGCCGCTGGTCTGCGTGCTGCTGTCCAACCGCGTGCACCCGACGCGCGACAACGTTGCCATAAAGGAGCTGCGGCGACGCTTCCACGCTGTGGCGGCGCGGATGGTGACGCCGTAGAGGATCGGCTGCTAGTGTCAGAGGGCGTGCGTGGGCGTTGGTTGGGTGTGGTGTTGGTTGTTTGGGGTTGTTCCCCGGACGACCCAGACGAGGCGCTCGCCGCGGCGTCATCCTCCACCTCCACCGCCACGGACGTCGATGTCTATGGCGCCGATGGCCACGACGGCCACACGATCGACGACCTTGCCCGCGGCCCGTTCCCAGATCTGCCTGAGGTTCACGAAAGCTGCGAGGAGCGCGGCGCGCGGTTTGGCTTCGTGATCAACCCCGTCAACGTCGTGAGCTTCGGGTCCGGCACCGAGATCCGCGATCTGGGCATCGCGGGCGGGCCCGCGGGCATGGTGGTGATGTACACCCAGCACGGTCCGAGCGCCGAAGAGTCCGGCTTCAAGGGGATCCAGATCGGAACCGACGGGGAGGCCAACGGGTCGGGATGGTCGGTCTCCGGAGCTGGGCCGGCACCGGCCGGGTTCGCTCGCGAGGGCGGCATACTGATCACCAACTGCTCTGAGATCCCGTGGTGGCGGGCGTACAACGAGAACGGTAGTGCGCTCGGGCAGACGATCTTCCCCGCGGTCGCGGCGTGTACAGGCGATGTGCCCGCGGCCGCATGGACCGACGCTGGCTATCTCGTTGCCTGGCACGCCACGCCGTACGAGGGCTGCCCCGACGGATGCATCATGCTCGCGAAGGGGACGCCGACAACGCTGTTCTCAACGTCCGTGCTGTACGACGCGTTCATCGTGACCGACCCGCTGTCGATAGCCGTGGCCAGCGAGGCGGCGCTTGTCGTGGCGAGCCACGTCAACCCGGCTGCACAGAACGAACTGGCAATGACCCTGATCGACCACGGAGGCGACCTGCTCTTTCCTCCTATGGTGTATCCGTTCGACTCGGCGGAGCCAAGGGGCCCCCAGGGACAAGCCCCAGTCGCGGTCGGCGCGACGCCCGACGATGGCTACGTGGTGCTGGTGGGCGGCCGCGGCGGTGCCTACGGTCGCGTTGAACTCGACACCGTCGCATCCGTCGTCACAGACTTTGAGGAAACGCCGCTGAGCTCCGCGTTCGATGGGGGCGATGCCTTTCGCTCCGGAATGCGCGTTGCCTCGCGGACGGGCGGGTTTGTGCTCTACGGGCCGGCAACGCAGCGGACGGGAATCGAGGGCACGTTGCTGTTGATGCTCGATCGCGGCGGTGCGCTCGAGTCCGAGCTGTTCCTCCCCGGGGCCACGACTGCGGCGGTGGTCACCCGCGAAGGCCGAACGTTTCTTGTCTACGCTGACGCATTGCTGCGCAGTGTTGAGCTTGGTTGCGTGCTGTAGCCGGGTTGCTAAGGGCAGTCGTTCGCGGCGCCAGGCGTGCCGTAGGTGAGCGGGCCAATCATCGACGTCGACGCGCACCAGTTTGCACCGTCATCGTTGCTCACGTCGTCCATCGCCGCCGCTGTCACCGCGATGGTCGTGCCAAACGGCGGGTCGGGCCAGGGCACAGCGTCATCAAAGGCCACGGTGTCGATCGTCTGGCCGAAACAGATGAGGCGGACGAGGTCACCCGTATTCCCTAGCGAGTAGCTCGCGTCCAGTGGCCCATCGGGCGTGAAGAACAGCGCCGCGTCGTCACCCGTGCCGAGGACGGCATAGTCGCCGGGCACAATGGGCAGCGGATCGAAAATTTCGATCGTCTCGAACCCGAAGTTGCTCTCGAGCAGACAGCCTTGCAGGTCCCAAGTGATGACATCGGTGTTGTGAAACTCGATCCACTGGCCGTCGGTTGTCGCGGGAGTCGCCGCCGCGGCGTAGAGGATCTCAGTCACGATGACCGCGCCTGGGTGCATCACGAGGCAGCTGTCCGTGTCGATCTCACAGGTCGGGGTGCAGACGAGGTCGCCTCCGGAGCCGCCAGGGACTTCGGTGACGCAGGTCGCGTCGCCGAACTCCATCCCATCGCACTCCTCGCCCGGGACAAGCAGCCCGTCGCCGCACGAGCCACATGCCGAGAGGTCCAGTGCGCAGTCGGGGCTACAAGCCAGGTCGCCGTCCGCGAATCCCAGATCCATGCAGCTGGACGTCGCGCCAAAGACATTGCCGTCGCAGGCCTCGTCGACGTCGAGGGCTCCGTTGCCGCAGGCGTTGCAGTCGCCGACGTCGTAGCTGCCACAGTCGGACGCACAGTCCAGGTCGCCGGATGCAAATCCAAGGTCTGCGCAGGTCGTCCCGTTCAGGCTTCCGCCATCGCAGACCTCGTCTGCGTTGGTTTGACCGTCGCCACAGTACTCGCACCCACTGGCGTCGAGCAGGCAGCCGTTGCACGTGATCTCGCCGACCGCGGTGGGCCCGAAGAAGTTCTCGCAGCTGTAGCGCTCAACCGATCCGTCGCACTGTTCGTCGGACTCCACGATCCCGTTGCCGCAGAGGCTGCAAAAGTCACCCTGGATCTCGCAGTCGAAGCAGAAGTAGCGCCCTTGCCACCGTGGCCCGTACAGATCGGAGCACGAGCCAGAGCCTGCGCCTTCGCACGCTTCATCGGGGTCGAGCTTTCCGTTGCCACACAGCGACTCGCACGCCCCGAAATCAAGCTCGCACTCGCTTGTGCAGTAGACGGGCCCGTCGGCCATGCCCGGCGTGTCCTGGCACTGGACGTCGACCGATGCATCGCCGTCGCACTGTTCGCTCGCCTGATCAACAACGCCGTTGCCACACATGACGCATGACGCCAGGTCGAGCTGACAGTCGGGGCCACAGCGCAGGCCGCCCGGCGCCTCGTCCCAGCCAAACGACGCGCAGGTCTTGCCTCCGAGGTTGTCCCCGTCGCATTGCTCGCCGACCACGATGACCGCGTCGCCGCACGCGGAGGCGTCAGTGCCAGAGGCGGCGTCGCTACTGCTGCCCTGCGGGTCGGTTTGGCCCCCGTCGTCGCCCGTGCCCGTCGCCCACGCGGACGTGCCGCTGGTGCTGGACCCACCGGTTGCGCCCGAACTCGCGTCGTCCGTGCAGGCACTCGCGAGGAGGGCCGCGCCGAGGAGACCCCACCGCATGGGGTGAGTGTCGCACGCGATCGAGGTTTGGCCCGCGCGGGCCTGCCGCCGACACGCGCTCAGGACATGTCTTCGACAGCGGCGCGGTAGAGATCTTTGAGCTCGCGCCGTGCCTTGAGCCCGTTTGGAGTCGGCCGATTCGGGTCGACGTTGGGTGCAGCCGCCGACTCGCGCTTGGATTTTTCGATCTCACTGGCGCTGCGGCGCTTGACCCCTGCGAGCAGGGCTTCGAGTTCCCCGCGAGGCATCCCGGAGGAAACCCGATTCGTGGCCGGAGCTGCCTCGGCTGGCGCCTCTACCGCGCGGGCTGGCGCGGGTGCTGGGGCCGGGGCGGGAGTGTGTGGCGCGGGGGCCGGGGCGTGTGCCGCAGGTGTGGGCGTCGGAGGCGGAGCAGCATGGGCTGCGGGGGCCGCGAACGTCGACGGGGCCGAGTTGAACGCTGTGGGACCCGAGTCGAAGTCGGGGGCGAGGTCGAATGCGGCGGGGGCCGGGACGTCGGGTAAATCGAGGAACCCGCTGTCGGGGGTGCGCGCCGAACCTCTGGTGGGGGCTTCGTAGCCGGAGTCCTCAATGCCGATGTCGATCGACAGGCTCTGCACGTCGGTGGAAGGCTCCAGCAACGCTGCGTCCGGAGCCGAGGTCATGCCCGTGGGGAGATCGGCCAGCGGGACGCTCGAGACCCCGGTCGCGACGCGGGCGTCGGTGGGCGGCAAGTAGCCGACGCCCGTGGGCGCATCCGACACCTGAGGACTCTCCGCGGTCGGGGCGGGGCCGACGTAGCTTCGTGGCAAATCGATCACGAGGGGCGGAGGCGGTCGCCGTGCGGGAAGCGGCTCGGCGGCAAGCGGTTCCGACTCGGGGCCAAAGTCCAACCCAAGCGACGTCGCGAGGGGAAGGTCGGGCAGGTCTTGCGGAGCCGCTTGATCGTGCGCGGGCGGGGGCACAAATGCTGGCACTGCGACCCCCGGGTTGACCGGCGGCTCCAGCTGCAGGCTCGTTTGGTTGGATGGGTCGTGCTGGACCGTAGCCACGACCTGCGTCTGCGAAGGGTCCGACGCGGGTTCGAACGCGGACGGTGCTGGCGGATACGCGGATGGCCCAGACGGGTACGAGGATGGCCCAGACGGGTATGCGGATGGCCCAGACGAAAACGAGGAGGGTTCAGGCGTGTACGCCGACGGCTGCGGTGGGAACGACGGAGGTTCGGGCGCGAACCCGGAGGGTGCTGGGGCAAATGCCGACGGGCTTGGCGCAAAGGGGGTAGGCCCTGAGCCGAACGGGCCTGGCGGAAACGGGGCTGGAGCTGGGTGCCCTGGCGAGACCGGATGCGCGCTGACCAGCTGGGTGCTGTCGATGGGAGGGCTGGGAACCTGGACGTTGACGATCTGCGTGCTGTCGATCGACGGGGTGCCCGCGTGCGGGCTGAGGCCCTGCACGCTCACGATCTGTGTGCCGCCGAC
>Ga0316189_10000561_pt1 | contig 37340 bp, 41 predicted proteins | sample LowCovwburrow_MG_FD_204930 | JGI IMG/M metagenome (GOLD analysis project Ga0316189, IMG submission 204930) | Coastal sediment microbial communities from Maine, United States - Lowes Cove worm burrow | ecosystem: Environmental > Aquatic > Marine > Coastal > Sediment | place: USA: Maine...
TGGTGGTGGAAAGAACCTGATGCTGGGCAACCTGATTGAATTGCAGTTCGGCCAGGGCCGCAACTGGCCGCTGGGCGCAGCACTTTCCATCACGCTACTGGTGATTGTCATGGTCGCGCTGCTGTTTTACGTGCGCAATGCGTCCAGGTCGGGAGTGAAGTCGCATGGCTGATGATGTCGCCGGCAAACGCCCGTTCTCGATCAAGCGCCAGCCCGGCTTCGGGTTCATCGCCGCATGTTGTTTTGTCATGCTGTATGCGCCCATCCTTATCCTGGTGGCGTACTCGTTCAATGCGGGCAGCTCGATAGCGATCTGGGAAGGCTTCTCCTGGCGCTGGTACGAGGCCGCCTGGCAGAACAGACAGGTCATCGACGCGTCAGTCACATCATTGAAGATAGCTGTATCGGCAGCCGCCATTGCCAGTTGTGTTGCCACCATGGCGGCATTGGCCACCACGCGCACCGAACCATACCGTGGCATGACGGCAATCTATGCCGCCATCAATCAACCGCTGATGGTCCCGGAAATCGTCACCGCAGTTGCCTTGTTGATTTTCTTCGCCATCATCAAGGTAAATACCGGTTACCAGGGGCTGGCATATCTGATTGCCGCTCACTCGGCGTTCTGTATCCCGTTTGCCTATCTGCCGATCCGGGCACGGCTGGAAAACATGGACCTGTCGCTGGAACGTGCTGCGGCCGACCTTTACGCCAGTCCCTGGCAGGCATTCAGATATGTCACCTTGCCGCTTATGCTGCCCGGCATCATGGCCGGCGCCATGCTGGCTTTCGTGATTTCGCTGGATGATGTGGTGATAACCGAGTTTGTCAAATCCGGTGGACAGGATACGCTGCCAACCTACATGCTGGGTCAGTTGCGCCGCATCATATCGCCGGAGATCAATGCCATATCGACTGTTCTGCTGGCAATTTCCGTAGCAGTCGTATCAGTATTTTTCGTGTTGAGCCGCAAGGGAGGCAAGGCCTGAAAAATGTATGTCGTGTTCAAAAAGGAGAACGAAAAATGAAATGCAAACTAATTGCGAGCGTGGCCATGTCAGCCATGATGATCGGCCTTTCTGCTTCGGCCGCACTGGCCGAGGGCCAACTGAATATTTTCAACTGGGGTAACTATACCAACCCGGAGCTGATCAAGAAATTTGAAGAACAGTTCAAGGTGAAGGTCACCCTTACCGACTATGATTCAAACGATACTGCACTGGCCAAGGTGCGAGCCGGCGGCCACGGTTATGACATCGTGGTGCCGTCTGCCAGTTTCATTCCGATCTGGATCGGCGAAGGCCTGTTGCTGGAAACCAATCCCGGCGGCATGGAGAACGCCAAGAATCTCCAGGACAACTGGAAAAGTCCCGAGTTTGACCCCGGGCGCAAGTACACTGCACCATGGCAATGGGGCACCACCGGAGTGGCCGTCAATACCGGCGCTTACTCGGGCGACGTAAATACGTCAGCCATTTTCATGGATCCGCCGAAGGAACTCGAAGGCAAGGTTAACGTAGTGCCCGAGATGGCCGACATCATGGGCCTGGCGATTGCCTATGTGGGCGGTGAACCCTGCACGGCCGACAAGACGGTGCTGAAAAAGGTTCGCGATGCACTGGTAGCCGCCAAGCCCAAATGGCTTTCGATGGACTATGGCACGACCGAGAAGCTGTCATCCGGCGATTGGGTGGCAAGTGTAAACTGGAACGGCTCAACATTCCGGGCACGCCTGAAAAACGACAAGGTGGTATACGGGTATCCCAAGGAAGGTTTTCCAGTCTGGGCCGACCAGGTTGTCGTTCTGAAGGATGCCAAGAATGTCGACAATGCCAAGGCATTCCAGAACTTCATCATGGAACCTGAAAACGCCGCCCTGATTTCCGCGTTTGCGCGTTATGCAAACGCCATCAAGGGGTCGGCCGAATTCATGCCGGCAGACATGAAGGATGCACCGGAACTGAATATACCTGCAGAACTGGTGTCCGCCGGGTATGTCTCGAAGACATGTTCACCGGAGGCAACCGAACTCTATACGGCCATCTGGACCGAACTGACCAAGTAGGTCAGCGTTTTCCCTGCGATCAGGTGGCAGCACCTGATCGCAGGTCTTTGATTTCTGGACCTCAACAGGACACCGGGTCAGGGCAGTTCACAAAACCGCACATGCGTCTTGCTGCTAAAAATCAGCACGGACTGCTGATCGAACTGGCGGCGATAGCTTTCAGCGATCTGATTGATCGCTGCTTCGTTGGCTGGCGTTGCTTCATGCAGAATGACAACCTGTTTGCCATTCTCGTAAACGGTGGCTTTGGTGTATTTATCCTGCCAGTAACCTGTTGTTTCAATAATGGTGAAGCCGTGCGGGAACCTGACGACCAGATTGTCGGCTACAAACCTGTCCCACTCGCGCCTTGAAACCGCCATCCCTCCACTCCTGCTCAACCCCATGAACAGCTTGCTCTCCAACCAGTCCTGTTTCGAGTAAGTGCAATTTGTCGGGGCTCCGGATTGCGCTTGTGCAATCTGTGCCAGGCTTGCGACCATCAACAGTACCGTGAGCCTGCAGGTAATTGTCAGCGTTTTTGTTTGCATCAAGGGGTTGCCCTTGCTGCTCATGAAGCGATCAGTTTATCACCTGGATGATCGAGCCGGTCGAGCGAATGTCAATGCCACCGAGGAAACAATCAAGCCGAGGGCGATGACCTTCTCCAGTGTCAGAACGTCGCCCAGAAGCAGGCTGGATGACAACACGCCGACCACCGGGATGAGCAGGGTGCCGATGGCGGCGGTTGAAGCGGGCAGTCGCGACACCAGGCTGACCCAGGCCGCATAGCACAGGGCAACCGGGCCGACGACATGAAATGCGAACACGGCCAGGACCGGGGCATCCGGGACATTGAGCGTCCACGGGTGTTCGAACGCCACAGCACCAGCCCATGCCGGCACGGCAGACACACCAACCAGCCAGGCCGAGCGCGCCAGGGGCGCGATCGTCCAGTCTCGCGCCTTGAGCAGCACAGTGCCGGCGGCCCACGACACCGCAGCACCCAGCATGAACAGAAACCCGGCCGGATGGTCGATGAAGTTTCGCGCATCACCGGCCAACAGTGTTGCCAGTCCGGCCATGCCCAGCAGCAATGAAGCAATACGGTTCAGGCCAAATCTCTCGCCCAGAAAAATTGCAGCCAGCAATGCTGCCCACATCGGCATGGTGAACGCGATGATGGCCGCCTTTGAAGTCTCGGTCAGCAACTGGCCGAACGCGGTGAGCACATTGAAGCCGAACACGGTCAAAAGGCTGGCGATTACCATGGGGTGACGCTCGTGTGCTTCAATCGCAAGGCTTTCACCGGCTCGGCGTGCAATGACCGCCAGCAACACGGCCCCCAGGGTGAACGCCAGTGCGCGGAACGTCCACGGCGGAATTGATCCGAGTATGAATTTGACGGCCGGCCAGTTAAGGCCCCACAAAATTCCGATGGTGATGACCAGCGCAACGGCCCCGGCTTGCGATCTGGTCATGTGGTCAACCTGAATGATCTCCGCTGCTGTGCCCGGCAGGAGAAGGTGAAGTGCACTGGCTTTCAGGGAAGCTCAAAACCAGCGTGTCGGCAACCCTTGTCCATGCACGGCTTGGCTGCAGAAAACACAGTGCTGGTTTACTTCACGCTCACAAGGCAGGCACCATCGACGTGGCCAGACTCCACTGTGTCATGGGCCTCGATCATCTGGTCAAACTCAAACCGGGCACCGACATGATGGCGCAGTTCGCCGGACCCGAGCAGGTGTGCGACGCCTGTCAGCGCAGCTTCTCGCTGGGCATTGCTCAGCGCGAAGATTGAAAATGGCGTGAGTGCAATATTCTTGTACAGCAACTTGCCGAACGGCAAGGTCGGCGTCGGATCCATGTCGGAGGCATAGGCCGCGATAATTGCCCTCGGGTTTAGCGCGGGCAGGGCGTGTTCCAGTGTAAGGGCCAGGGTTGCGTCACATACCCTGTCGATGCCGCCGGGTGCAGCGGCACTGAGGAGATCGCTCAGATCAGGTCCGGCATAGTCAACTGTCGCGGCAGCCCCCAACCCTTCCAACGCCTCCAGCTTCGCTGTCCTTGCGAGCGCAATCACCTTTGCCCCGGCATGGTGTGCAATCTGTACGGCGTAACGCCCGACACGCCCGCTCGCACCGGTGACCAGAACGGTCTTGCCGGCCACGGGTCCGTTGCCCAACACGCCGTGCCATGCGGTAACTGCCGGAACGCCGAGGCAGGCCCCGTCTGCAAAACTTGCGGATTTTGGCAGCTCGATGGCCTGATGCGAGGCGATTGCCAGCATGTTGCTGGCGGTGCCGTGCGACCTGCCGGCCTGCGCTCCGAACAACCAGACATGTTCGCCGAGCCTCCCGGCAGACACGCCCTCTCCAATCCCGACGACAATGCCGGCACCGTCATTGTTTGGAATGATGCGGTCAAACCGGTCAAGTTCCCGGCCCGTGGTTCGCCGTTTGATGTCGGTGGGATTGACGGCGGAGACTTTCACTTCGACCAGAACTTCGTCTGCCGCAGGCTCTGGTGCCGCCATGCGCTCAACCTGCATTACGTCTCCAGCCGGTCCCGCCCGGCTATAACTCCAGGCGCGTATGGAAGAGCCCGGGCTCACTTCTCCATGTACTCGCCGCATTTCGGAGCCGGTGAGTTTCCCCATGGCATGATCGGTACGGTCGAGGTTGAGTTTTGCGGGCTGCCTTCGATAATGCGGTCGGAATAAACCAGATAGACCAGCGTGTTTCGGGCCGCGTCGCAGCCGCGAACGATTTGCAGTTTCTTGAAAAACAGCGACCGGCGCTGCTTGTACATTTCGTCTCCCTGTTCAAACTTTCCCTTGAAGCTCACCGGGCCGACCTGGCGACAGGCGAGCGACACTTCCGAACGCTCTTCCGCAAATCCCGCCCAGCCTTTCCAGCCGCCGATTTCCGGCAGGGTAAAGTGGCATGCAACACCTTCGACAAGCGGGTCATCCAGTGCATAGACAGCCAGTTTCGCATTGGGCGACAGCAGCCGGAATACTGTAGACTTCTTGAAGATCAGTTCCGGATCATCATCGGCCGCCGTTGCGATGCCCACTGCGGCGGTCATGGTCAACATCGCCGAGAGGCTGGCAGCCATGATGGATTTGAAAACAGTCATCGAAAACTCCGTTATATGACGTGCGGCTCAAGCCTGGGCTGCCATTGCCCTGAAACCATTCTCCAGGTCCGCCTTCAGATCCTGAACATCTTCCAGTCCAATATGCAGGCGCAACAGGTGGCCTTCACGATCCCATGTCGTTGCTGTCCTATAACTGGTGACATCACAGGGGATTACAAGGCTTTCAAAGCCGCCCCACGAATACCCCATGCCATAAAGCGTCAGCGTGTTGAGAAAAGCGTCCACGGCCTGCTGACTGGTGGTTTTCAGGACTACGCCAAACAACCCCGATGAGCCTTTGAAGTCACGCTTCCAGATGTCGTGGCCAGGAGCGCCGGGAAGGCCGGGATGCAGAACCTCCGCCACTTCGTCGCGCCCGCTGAGCCATTCAGCAATATGCAGCGCCGATTTCATATGACGCTCCAGGCGCACGTCCAGTGTGCGAATGCCGCGCAGCGTCAGATAGATGTCGTCCGGCCCGGCGCACAGTCCCATTTCCTCATATGCAGCCCTGAACCGGTCCCAGTGGGGTTCGGTGACCGTAACACATCCCATCATGCAGTCTGAATGACCCACAAGATATTTGGTTGCGGCCTGGAAAGAAATGTCACAACCATGTTCAAATGCCTTGAAATAGTGTCCACCTGACCATGTGTTGTCGATGGCGACGAGGACACCATGGGCATGTGCGGCCTGAACAATTGCCGGAATGTCCTGCACCTCAAAAGTCTGCGAGCCTGGGCATTCGGTCATCACCAGCTTTGTATTGGGCCTTATCAGTTCGGAAATGCCGGCGCCGACCAGCGGGTCGTAAAAACTTGCTTCTATACCCATGCGCTTGAGCAGGCCGTTGCACAGATTACGGGTTGGCCGATAGGCACTGTCGCTCACCAGCACATGATCGCCAGTGTTCAGAAATGCCATCATGACGCTTGAAACCGCTGCCAGCCCGGATGGGGTCAGCCTGCAGGCATGTCCGCCTTCCAGCTGGGCGACGGTTTCTTCCAGTGCGCGCGTTGTAGGGGTTCCCTTGCGTCCATACACATAGGGCTGGTTTTGCGCACGAAGGGCGTCGGTGTTCGGGTACAGGATTGTCGAGGCATGATAAACGCCTGGGTTTACAATGCCGTGTTCGGAATACTGGCGACCCGCAGTGACGAGTTCAGTTGCAGGTTGGTGCGAAGTGCCCTTGAGGCTTTTCATGGGATGGACTTTCACAGGCTGAAAAGGATTAGCCTTGTTTAGCGTTTCTGTCAGGTTTGAGAAGTTTTTTTTGCCCTGCAGCTTGACGGTGGTTGGAAATTGGGCAGGATACGGATGGTGCGTGCTTAACAGGCGCGTACTCAGGGAGTAAAGTTTGAAATACTCATGGACGGTGGCCATTGCCAAACCGCAGCCGAAAGACCCGGCAAGTGGAGTATATTACCGGATTGTCTTTCCGCTTTAGTTGCAAACGCAATCGCCTAATTTCTACTGTTTAAAGGAAATACACATGAAACGTACGTTGCTTTCGCTCGCTCTCGGTACAGCTGTATCGCTTGCTGGCATTTCTGCCGCTTCTGCTGGCACCCTCGATGACGTCAAGTCCAAGGGGTTTATCCAGTGTGGCGTGAGTCAGGGCCTGATTGGCTTCTCTAACCCCGATGACAAGAACAACTGGAACGGTCTTGACGTTGATTTCTGCCGCGCAGTTGCCGGTGCGGTGTTTGGTGACGGACAGAAGGTAAAGTTCACCCCGTTGTCTGCCAAGGAGCGTTTTACGGCTCTGCAGTCGGGTGAAATCGACATTCTGTCTCGCAACACGACCTGGACCATGAGCCGTGACACTTCACTGGGTCTCGTGTTTGCCGGTGTGACCTATTATGATGGCCAGGGCTTCATGGTTAAGAAGTCTCTTGGTGTCGACAGCGCACTGAAGCTCGATGGCGCATCGGTTTGCACACAGACCGGTACAACCACCGAGCTGAACCTGGCTGACTATTTCCGTGCCAACAACATGAAGTACGAAGTTGTTGCATTCGAAAAGGCCGATGAGGTTATCCAGGCATACGATTCCGGCCGTTGTGACGTGTTCACAACTGACCAGTCCGGCCTGTATGCCGAACGTCTCAAGCTGAAGAATCCTGATGAAAACGTCGTTCTGCCCGAGATCATTTCCAAAGAGCCTCTCGGCCCGGTTGTCCGTCAGGGCGATGACGCCTGGTTCAACGTTGTCAAATGGACCTACTATGCACTGTTGAACGCTGAAGAAGCTGGCGTGACCTCTGCCAATGTAGCTGACATGATGGCCAATTCGACTGACCCGGGCGTGCGCCGTCTGCTGGGTGTTGAAGGCGACTACGGCAAGGCGATCGGTCTTGAAAACGGCTGGGCTGCCAATGCAATCAAGGCTGTTGGCAACTATGGCGAAATCTTCGATCGCAATGTTGGTCCTGACACCAACCTGAAGATCGGTCGCGGCATTAACGCACTGTGGAACAAGGGCGGCATTCAGTACGCACCGCCTGTCCGCTAACAACTGCATCCTAAAACTGTCCGGCACAAAGCGCTTCAAGGCGCTACGTGCCGGGCAGCATTTAATACTTTTGTATTGAGATATTTTGATTGATTATTCCTGTGGTGGAACGACCCGGCATCAGATCGGGCGACAGGAAATTTCGAGGGTGAGCGTTCGCGCGCGGCGACGGGATTGCGAACGGAACATGGGGTGATGATCACGGGCGGTGCCATTTTTGCATGCCCGAGATCCGCTGAAGCAGGGTAGAGGCAGCAGCATGAGTGTAACCACGGGGATAGACGGTCCACCAAAAGTCGCATTTTTCAATGACCCAAGGGTTCGATCGATCGGTGTGCAGGCGATATTGATCGCCGTCATCGTTTTCTTCGGCTGGCAGATGGTGCAAAACACCCTGACCAACCTGGAAAAAGCAAATATCGCCTCCGGTTGGAGTTTCCTCGATACGACAGCCGGCTTCGATCTTTCATTCACCCTGATCCCCTATTCAGAATCTTCGACCTATGGCAGGGCCATAATGGTCGGTATTCTCAACACGCTTCTGATTGCCTTTTGCGGCATCATAACGGCAACAATCGTCGGCTTCCTTGTCGGCGTCATGCGCCTGTCCAAGAACTGGCTGGTTGCCAAGGTTGCAGAAATTTACATTGAGGTGGTGCGCAACGTCCCGCTGCTGGTGCAGATGTTCATCTGGTACAAGGTGGTGCTGGCCGCGTTGCCCAGCCCCCGAAACGCGTGGTCCATTGCTGATACGGTTTTCCTGTCCAATCGCGGTATCACAATTCCCAAGTTCATCTGGGGTGACGGGGCATGGATGATCTCGGTTGCCGTGATCGCGAGCATCGTCGGCATTGTGGTGTTGAGAAAGTGGGCTCACAAGCGTCAGGAGGCAACCGGTGAACAATTCCCGGTGTTTTTAACCTCTCTCGGCATCCTGTTTGGCGTGCCATTGCTGACTTATTTTCTGCTGGGCTCACCTGTCGAGTTTGAAATTCCCGAACAGGGCAAGTTCAATCTGCGCGGTGGCGTCGGTCTCGTGCCGGAATTTGCGGCGCTGTATTTTGCCTTGTCCATTTATACGGCATCGTTCATCGCCGAGATCGTTCGCTCCGGCATTCTGGCTGTCAACAAGGGCCAGACCGAAGCATCCTATGCATTGGGCCTGAGACCCAACCCGGCACTGCGGCTGGTGGTTATTCCGCAGGCCATGCGGGTTATTATCCCACCGCTGGCCAGCCAGTATCTCAACCTGACCAAGAATTCATCGCTGGCAGTGGCAATCGGCTTTCCCGAACTGGTCGCAGCCGGCGGTACGGTGATGAACCAGTCTGGCCAGGCGGTTGAGATCATTGTCATCTGGATGGTGGTTTATCTCACCATATCACTGCTCACATCGGCCTTTATGAACTGGTTCAATTCCCGAATGAAGCTGGTGGAGAGATAAGCACATGTCTGAGATTCACTCGCAAAGAGACCTAGCTTACGTGCGCACCGAAGAGGCACCTGCCATGCCGGCGCCGCTTACGATCAGCGGACCGATTGGCTGGATGCGGCAAAACCTGTTTCCGACTCCCATAAATGCCGTGATGTCCGTCATATTCGGGGCGCTGTTGCTCTATGTGATCTGGATTACCCTGGACTGGGCAGTCTTCAAGGCGGTGTGGACCGGCGAAGACCGATCAGCCTGTATCGGCGACGGTGCCCATGGCGCCTGCTGGGCGATGGCAAGAGCCAAGTTCGGCCAGTGGATGTACGGGTTTTATCCGTTCACCGAGCGCTGGCGCGTCGACGTCGTCGCCATAGTGGGTGTTCTTGCGCTGGTGCCCATGATGATGCCGTCGCTGCCCTACAAGCGGGCGAACGGCATCTTCCTGCTGGGGATCTACCCGGTTATGACGCTGGTACTGTTGACCGGTGGTCATTTCGACATCGACCTGTCAACATGGCTGACCATAGGCGCATTCGTGGCAGCCATTGTCATTCCGATCCTGCTGTTGGGGTTCGTCGCCAAGATCATACAACCAAGTCATGCGCTGATAGCGTCTGCCGCAATCGCCGGTGTTGTGGCTTTGCTGCTGATCGTCATGTCGATTGATTTCGGGTTACCGTTTGTCGAGACCTCCAAGTGGGGCGGCCTGCTGCTGACCCTGGTTGTCGCTGTGACCGGTATCGTGGCCTCACTTCCGATCGGCGTCCTGCTGGCGCTCGGCAGGCGGTCGAACATGCCGGTGGTGAAACTGTTCTCGGTGGCCTTCATCGAGCTTTGGCGCGGGGTTCCGCTGATCACGGTGTTGTTCATGGCTTCGGTCGTGCTGCCGCTGTTTCTTCCGCCTGGCACCAGTTTTGACAAGCTGTTGCGCGCCCTCATTGGTGTGGCGCTGTTTTCGTCAGCCTATATGGCCGAAGTTGTGCGCGGTGGTTTGCAGGCTATCCCCAAGGGCCAGACGGAAGCAGCACAGGCGCTCGGACTGACCTACTGGCAGAACATGGGGCTGATCACACTGCCACAGGCGTTGAAGCTGGTCATCCCGGGCATCGTCAACAGCTTTATCGGTTTGTTCAAGGATACAGTGCTTGTTGGCATTATCGGATTGTACGATCTGCTTCTAATTGTTCAGGCTGCCAATACCGACCAGAAATGGGTGGCACCACAAACTCATTCGACCGGCTTCTTCTTTGCTGCCGGAGTATTCTGGATATTCTGCTTTTCCATGTCACGCTACTCCATGTTCATGGAACGCCAGCTCGACACGGGACACAAAAATTAATCCGTTTAAGCGTTAGGAAAATCGACCATGGCCAAGGCAACCAAAACAGCGCCTGCAAAAAAAGCAGCAAGCAAGACAACAGCGTCTTCTGCAACGGAGGCGGCACCGGCAAAATCCGGACATATGACCGACGACATTGCAATCCAGATTTCCACCATGAACAAATGGTATGGAGATTTTCATGTTCTGCGCGACATTGACCTGACAGTCTATCGCGGCGAACGCATCGTGATCTGCGGGCCGTCGGGCTCAGGCAAGTCCACACTGATCCGTTGCATCAACCGGCTGGAAGAGCACCAGAAGGGCCAGATCATCGTTGACGGCATTGAATTGACTGATGATCTGAAGAAGATTGACGAAATCCGCCGCGAAGTCGGCATGGTGTTCCAGCACTTCAACCTGTTCCCGCACCTTACCATTCTGGAAAACTGCACCCTTGCCCCGATATGGGTGCGCAAGATGCCGAAGAAGGAAGCCGAGGAAGTTGCGATGGGCTTTCTGGAGAAGGTGAAAATTCCCGAGCAGGCCAGCAAGTATCCCGGCCAGCTGTCGGGTGGCCAGCAGCAACGCGTTGCCATCGCTCGCTCGCTGTGCATGAACCCGCGCATCATGCTGTTCGATGAGCCCACCTCCGCACTTGACCCTGAAATGATCAAGGAAGTGCTGGAAGTGATGGTGGACCTGGCCGAAACCGGCATGACCATGCTGTGCGTAACCCACGAGATGGGCTTTGCACGTCAGGTTGCAGACCGGGTGATCTTCATGGATGAGGGCCAGATTGTTGAGCAGAACGAGCCCGAAGCCTTCTTCACCAGCCCGAAGTCAGACCGCACCAAGCTGTTCCTGAGCCAGATACTGCATTAGGTTCTTTTCCGGGTCGGACAACTTGTCCTCGCTTTGCTAGGGTCGTTTTTTTCTGGTCGAACAGCTTGTCCGCCTTCGGCGGGCCGTTGTCCGACCCTGCACCACCCTAGTGATGAACTTAGCCCTCCGAGGCACGGAACGTGCCGAGGCAAGCGCGATAGCGCGTCGCACGAAGTGCGCCCTCGCGGAGCGCAGCCGTCAGGCTGCTTGCTTGAGCGCGAACAAACCCCGGCACGAAGTGCCGAGGCAAGGCCGACTGGCCGGTGCCCAACTCTTTCAGGCAATCTTCTGGTTGTACTCACCGACTTCCGGATAATCGCTCAGATGCATGTCGATGGCCTTGAACATGGCTTTCATCATGTCTTCCGACGTTGGGCTTTCGCACACGACGACAAGCTCCGGCTTGTTTGAAGAGGCCCGCACCAGGCCCCAGGTGCCGTCTACCAGCACGATGCGGATGCCGTTCACCGTTATCAGCTCACGGATTGCCTGGCCGGCCAGCTTGCCGCCGCCTGCGGCAATCTTCTGGAAATAGGCGACAGCCTTGTCGACGATGCCGTACTTGGCTTCATCTGGGCAATGCGGCGACATGGTGGGAGATCCCCAGGTTTGCGGCAGGTCGCGGTAAAGATCGGCCATGGATTTTTCAGGCTGCCGCTCCAGCATGCGCAAGATGGCAATGGCAGAGGCCAGTCCGTCGTCATAACCAAGTCCGTAAGGCTCACGCAGGAAGTAGTGGCCGGACTTCTCAAAGCCTGCAATGGCACCCAGTTCATTGGTGCGCCGCTTCATGTAGGAATGCCCTGTCTTCCAGTAGTCAGTGCGTGCGCCATTCGCCTTCAGAACCGGGTCGGTCTTGTACAGGCCGGTAGATTTGACATCGACGACAAACTGCGCGTTTTCATGTTCTGACGACATGAAGCGGGCCAGCATGACGCCGACCTTGTCGGCGAAAATCTCGTTGCCCTCATTGTCCACCACGCCGCAACGGTCGCCATCTCCATCAAATCCAAGGCCAACGTCTGCACCGGACGCAAGCACCGCATCGCGCATGGCATGCAGCATTTCCATGTCTTCCGGGTTTGGATTATAGCGGGGGAAGGAATGGTCGAGTTCACAATCCAGCGGTACCACTTCACACCCAATGGCTTCCAGCACCTTCGGTGCAAATGCACCTGCTGTGCCGTTGCCGCACGCGCACACCACTTTCAGCTTGCGGGTAACCGGTCCGCCCTTGATCAGGTCGGCGATATACTTGTCTTCCAGGTCAGACACATGCACCAGTCCGCCGCCGTCACGGGTCTGCCATTTGCCGCCCAGTACAATGTCTTTCAGGGCGCTCATTTCGTCAGGCCCGAATGTCATAGGGCGATCACAGCCCATCTTCACACCGGTCCAGCCATTGTCGTTGTGGCTGGCTGTTACCATGGCAACTGCTGGAACATCGAGCGCGAACTGGGCAAAATAAGCCATCGGCGAAAGCCCCAGACCGATGTCATATACCGTGCAGCCTGATGCCATCAGACCTACGGTGAGCGCCTGCTTGATGGACATGGAATAACCGCGAAAATCATGCGCCGTGACAATGTGGGGTTTGACGCCGCGCTGATGCAGATAGGTGCCAAGACCAAGACCCAGCGCCTGAATACCGTAGAGATTGATCTCTTTTTCAAACAACCATCGCGCATCGTATTCGCGGAATCCGGTGGCCTTGACCAGCGGCAGACGTTCATAATCCGGCGTGTTGGGAACCAGATCGGCACGAGGTTTGGCAAGCATCAGGGGTTTCCTTTTGGTATCTGGGTCAACAAGCGCCTAACCGGCATCTGCCAGCCGGGTGCGGCGACCACCCTTGCGACGTTTGTTGCGGGTGAGATTCACCAGCCTCTGATCCAGTTGCCCGATCACCGTTTCGCGCTGAGCCGGTGACAGGCTGATCCAGCTGGCAATCTCATCGCGGGTTCGGCCACAGCCCATGCAAAATCCGCTGTCTGGCTCCATGACGCAAAGCTGGATGCACGGAGACTGGATTGCGGGAGTGGGGCGATCGCTCATGAAATGCCTGGAGACCATAAATGACAGATGGGCCATATCACCTGCCGCGTAGCACGCACAGCATCCACTGCGCAATATCTCTCATCAAAGAACGAATGAATTTGGCGATGCTATTGCTCGGAATTTGAAGCCTTTTGTGGTGCCGTCTCATGGGAATCCGTGTTTGCCGGCAGTGCTCGCTGGCGGCGTTCAAGCGCAGTGACCCGGCGTTCGAAATCCTTGAACGGCACCCAATCGTCTTCGTGGATGGTGTTTTTCAGCCCAAGCTTGACATTGGGCGGCGTCATGTCGGGTTTCGCGGGAACAATAACAGCAGGTCTGGCGGTACGGATCTCATTGCCATGTGGGTTGAAGTCGTCAACGTTGGCGATCAGCACCACGAATACCAGTGCTGCTGAAGACCACAACGAGGCCAGTCTCGCAGGTGAATAACTCGGTGCGATCAGGGCAAGGGCTGCTCCAAACCCGGCACATCCGATCAGAAACATGAACTCTGTGGCCGGTGTTGCCGCCATGCTGTCGGGTACCCAAATGTATCCCGACTTGCCCAAGGCGGCCAAAATGATCATCGTACAACTGAAAAAGAAGCCGATCCACGCATGCATGGCAATTCCCCTTTGGTAAAAGTCTTGAGGAGAGACTAGCCGGGAATGGCAAACGCGCCGTGAACGAACAAGGTTAATGAAATATGCGGCTTTTTATCATTCATGGACTTGATTGGAAGAACAGCTTTACTCACTAAACATTTCCGCTCACGCTGGCAGCCTGAGGGCTGCAGCTCCGCGAGGGCGGGCCTGCGCGGCCCGAGGCCCAGCGGGCCTGGTTTCAGAATTCAACACAGCAGTTCAGACATTGAGAACAGCGCGAAGCACGGAACGTGCTGAGTAAAGCTGTTCGACCACACAAAACAATGCTAAGCCGCGAATAGTCTATCACCCATCCAGCCGCCCTGAACTGAATTGAACAGCAATGTCGAGAATGAACCAGCCCTCCAGCCTGTTGCCGTTTGATGACATTCGCGCACTGGTGGAAGACCTGCCGGGTTTCGATCAGCACGCGGCAAATGGGTTGTCGGCAGAGATACAGCAACCAGGAGGCCGGGCTGCCGAAATCGCAGCCTGGATGGCAGGTTGGCAGGGGCAGGCGAGACCAAAAATCCGACGTCCTGTGGTTGCGCTGTTTGCAGCGTCTCACGCGGTGGCTGCAGATCTCCCTGACGGATTGCAGATCAATCAGGTCATCGAATTGATTGCGTCAGTCCAGGCCCGCTCCGGTCCGGTTGCCCAGGCTTGCGAGCGAGCGGAACTGGGGCTTAAGGTTTTCGAACTGGCACCTGAATTGCCGCTGGAAGATTTCTCTGCAGGTGCAGCTATGGCCGAAAACGATTGTGCAGCGACCATCGCCTACGGCATGGAAGCAACAACAGACGGTTGTGATTTGCTGGTGGTGCGCGCGATAGCGGCCGGTGGCCATGCTTCGATTACCGCTATGGCTACGGCACTGCTTGGTGAAGACCCGTCTCTCGATGCGAAACGCAATTCGGCGGAAGTCGAAATCGTTGGCCGCGCCATTGCCACACATAACTCTCATCTGCGATCACCGCTGGAGTTGCTTCGCCGGCTGGGCGGGCGTGAAGCCGCGGCCATTGCCGGGGCAATCGTCGCTGCGCGATTGCAAAGAGTGCCGGTCATCGTGGACGGATCGCAGGCAGTTTGCGTGGCGCTGCTGCTGGAAGCCTTGCGCAAAGGGACCGCAGACCATTGCATTACCTCATGCCGTGATATGCATCCCGACAGCTTGCGACTCTGCCAAGCTCTTGGACGGCCGGTTCTGTTGTCCGGTGGCTATAATGATCTCGACGGGACTTCAGGCGCACTGGCAGCAGGCGTAGTGGCAGATGTGATCTCGCTGTTTGAAGGTGCTCCTCGACAGGTGTAATGGCTGTGATTGTCACCACACCCTGGATCAGAATTTTTGCCAGTGTGTTAGCGTAAGTCTATGACTTAGCAGGACGTCACTTCAATCAATCGGCGTTGAGTTTGCGGCATCGACTGGTTGGCATCGGCAAGCGTTGCCCGCACAGTGCCCAGAACCTTGTGCGGCGGAAATTCAACGCTGACAATCAATCCGACTGGATAGTTGGCCTTCAATGACAGTTTAGCCTCGTGCAGTTCAACCAGACCATTGACAATCGACAATCCCAGGCCTGCACCATGAATTGCCTTTTTTCGGGCATAGTCGCCGCGGACAAACGCAGTGCGCATGACGTCGAGTTCGTCCGCGTGCAGGCCGGGTCCATTGTCAGCAACGCTCAAAACCGCCGAGCCATTGGCTTTCTGGCGAATGGTGACGCAGATGGTGCTTGCTTCAGGGGCAAACTTCACAGCGTTCGACAACAGGTTCAGCCATATTTGCCGAAGCGCTCTGTTGTCACCCAGCAATCGAACAGGCTGAACCGGAAAGTCAAACTGTATCGTTTGCGCTTTTTTCGAGGCTTGGATGGACATGAGCTCCGCACTTTCGCGCGCCAGGGCACAAGGATCGACGGGCTCGCTTTGCAGGTCGCTGCGATTGGCCTCAATGCGCGACAGATCCAGAATATCGTTGATCAGTTTGAGCAGATAGTCCCCGGAATAGTGGATGTCATCGGAGTATGATTTATAGATGGGCACGGAATGTGGACCCATCATTTCCTTGCTGAGAATTTCTGAAAATCCGAGTATTGCATTGAGCGGCGTTCGCAGCTCATGGCTCATCGTCGCCAAGAAACGGGACTTTGCGAGGTTGGCTTCCTCAGCCTTGCTACGTGCGGTGTCAGCCTCGCTAAGCGCACCATCAAGCTGGCCGATGAGAGCTTCGCGTTCTGCCTTGAAAACCAGCATTTCCTGCGCCGTGTCCTGAAGGCGGCGAACAAGCTGCACAAAGAAAATTTCCGCCAATATCACTATCGAAGCCAGCGTGTTGTACACGATGCCGGTCTCCAGAAGGCATCGCGCCATTGTTGCCAGGGCAATAAATCCAGTACCAGCCAGAATAATCGGCATGTAGTTGCCGGCAGTCAGTACCCTGGCGGCAATGGCTGCCAGCGTGATGGATACGAGGTAAATATGCTGTGCCTGGTTGCCTGGTTCCCAATAGGCATATAGCGGGATCATCCAGCAAACCGCGATCAGCGTTTCTGAGGAGCACAGCACGCCAATCCATTCTCCGGACTGGATGTTTTCCCTGCGCGCCTGTTCATACAAGTGACAAAGATAATACTGTATGGCCTGAGCTGTCAGGTAACTGGCGAACCAGCTTGCGGCAGCCAGCCAGTTGGTCCATGTGTAGATACCTGCCAACAGGAATAACGCCAGTATCGGCATTGCCAGCGAAACCCTGATCTGGTTCCGGACGAACAGTGTCAGAAGATCAGGTTCCCAAACGTTACCTGGTGCCGCGTTTGCCTTGGCAGGCGCGGCAAGTGGCCGTTCCGGTCGTATTTCGGCGTTTATTGTCAAACCCGCTTTTATCCCTGATTTGCCAGAATACTGGGCAATGGAGCTGTTGATCATGGATGAAATTGCTTAAGAACGGCCTTGCAGCAATGGTTATCAAACCGCAAAGATGGCCGCGCAATCAGGTCATGAACTAGTAAACAGGATCAATCGGGAAAAGGACGCATTCGGGCATGTTACTGATAGAAGACAACCGGGCACCAAATCCGCGCCGAGTGCGGATTTTTCTGGCGGAAAAGGGCATTGAGGTCGAGCGCCGCCACATCGACATCATGCAGGAGGAACACAAAACGCCGGATATGGTGGCGCGCAATCCATTCATGCGCATTCCGATACTGGAACTGGATGACGGCACCTGCATTTCCGAAGCGATGGCGATCTGCAGATATTTAGAGGCATTGCATCCCGAGCCTTCCTTGTTCGGGTCGACACCTCTGGAAATCGGTATGATCGACATGTGGCAGCGTCGCGTTGAGCTTCAACTGATGCATCCGGTGGCATTTGCATTCCGCCATTCACACCCCAAGATGGCGCATCTTGAAGTGCCGCAAATCAAGCAGTGGGGCGAGGTGAATGTCGGCCGCATCAAGGCCATGCTGGATCTCCTCAATGATGAACTCGCAGCCAGGCAATTTATCGCAGGGGACAATTTTTCCGTGGCAGATATTGACGCCTTGTGTGCCGTTGACTTCATGCGCGTGGCGCGGGTGTCCCTGACCGATGAGCATAGCCATCTGAGGCGCTGGCATGACGAGGTCTCGGCACGTCCAAGCGCGACGGCGTAGTGCGTCAGGATCTTGACGCACTGACTTTGCGGGTCCGCCACTGCAGGTTGTGCCGCGATAGGCCGGCGGCCGGAAAGCCACAATTGCCGCATGAACCGCGCCCGGTGCTGCAGGTGTCATCCACTGCCCGGATCATGATTGCCGGGCAGGCGCCGGGTACAAGGGTGCATGCATCGGGCAGACCATTTACCGACCCATCCGGAGACCGGCTTCGTGACTGGATGGGTGTTGGCGAAGATATTTTCTATAACCCTGACAAGCTGGCCATCGTGCCCATGGGTTTTTGTTTCCCCGGTCTTGATGCCAGGGGAGGCGACTTGCCGCCGCGCACCGAGTGCGCACCGCATTGGCGTGAAAGCCTGATGCAAGCGATGCCGCAGATTGCGCTGGTTCTGGCAATCGGCATGTATGCCCAGAAATGGCATTTGGGTCGTCAGCAGAAATCTACATTGACCGAAACAGTCAGAAACTGGCGGCAATACCATGACGTCAAACCGGTATCGGTCATTCCCATGCCGCATCCGTCCTGGAGAAACACCGGCTGGTTGAAGAAAAACCCGTGGTTTGAGGCGGAGCTTCTTCCCGTATTGAAAGCAGATGTTAAGGCGCTTGTGTCTTAAGTTGGGGGAGACGTTCCCGCTTGGCCCGGCCATCGTGATACAGGAGGTGGCATGCAACTCAATCGTTCAGCAATCATCGCACTGTGCCTTGCGCTGTGTGCCGTTGTGAGCGCTTGCGCCAAGCCCCATCTGCTTGATACCGGCCCGGTCGTCGGCGTCGCCAGTCTGAACGACACCGAATACACAACCGCTGACGGTGAGCGCCTGCAGGTCTCCAGGTGGGATGCATCCGGCCCGCGTGCTGTATTCGTGGCGGTACATGGCTTCAATGAATATGCCGGCAGTTTCCAGTTGCCGGGCCCGTGGTTTTCCAGGCAAGGCATTTCCGTTTACGCCTATGACCAACGCGGCTTTGGCCGTGGCGACGCCGCGCGACTTGGCAGATGGGCGGGCGGCGATGTCATGGCCAGGGACTTGAGCGGCTTTGTTCAACTGGTGCGCCGGCAACACCCGGGGGTGCCACTGTATGTTGTCGGCACCTCAATGGGTGGTGCGGTTGCCATGAAAGCGTCTGTTGATCATGGCCTTGCCGCCGACGGACTCGTACTGGTAGCACCGGCCATCTGGGGCTGGCGATCGATGAATCCCATCCTGAAATCAGCGCTGTGGGTTACAGCCCACACGGTGCCTGAAAAGACGGCGACCGGTTCGCAGCTGGAAATCTGGCCAAGCGATAATATCGCGTGGCTCAGGGCGTATTCGAAAGACAGGCATAACCTGAAGCAAAGCCGCTTTGACACGCTGTATGGCCTGGTCACGCTGATGGACGAAGCCGCTGCCGCAGCCCCCGATATCACCATGCCGGTCCTGTACCTGTATGGCCTGAAAGACCAGGTTGTCCCCGAGGCGCCCAGCCGCAAAGTCATGGCTTCCCTGACGGGGCCCAACAAGCAGGTGATCTACGAAAAGGGCTACCACATGTTACTGCATGACCTGCAGCGTGACATGGTCTATGGCGATATTCTGCAGTGGGTCGACCGGGACGCTATCGCAACCCCGGCATCGGTTCAACGACCCGGTCTGGCTGCAACCGGCAAACTGCGTAAGGCGAGCAACTCTGGCTTGTAGGTGTTACTTATTGTTTCTGCCGGTTTTGTGATGAACAGACCGTATGGTGGCCATCCCTCACCACACCGCACTCATGCGGCATCGGGAACCTTGATGGCAAACGACAGCGGCACCCCGATAGCCATATAGGCGGCTTCCATCTGCTCAAGATGTGACTTGTGATCGAGCCGGAACAGGCGGTCTACCTGTTCGCGGTGCCAGGTCAGCCGTCTGCCCAGTTCGGCCCGTGAAACCTTCTGGTGGCGGCATAGCTTGTAGAGCGCCACTTTGAGATAGGTGAGCCCGGGCACATGCACATAGCGGCCCTTGCCGTGTGTGCCGGTCATGGGAATCGGGATATCTTCTCCATCCGCCATTCTGGCTGCCATGGCTTCCTCAATAGCGCCGCGCCCGTTCTGGCAGGCGCTGGCCTGATTGGTGCCAAATGTCGTGACTTCGGGAAACGCTGGTGCTGTCACCAGCCAGTTCATGCTGCCGTCTGCAGCCATGTCGGGTTCAACGATCACTTCGTAAAAACGTGACATTACCTGATCCTCAGGTCCGTCAGAATTTTGTGGCCCAGCGCGTTGCCCAACTCTGCGCTGCCACCGTGACCGGGGAATGTCGACTTGAACTGACCGCGCCGAACTGTCTGATGGCCACTGCTGCCATTGTAGTTTTCAAACTTGCATCCATGCTTCTTGAGCAGGCGTTTCAATTCGGCAGCTCTCATCGGGGTACGCTCTCAACACAACTGTAGAACTCCACAGAAGTGTTACATCGAAACTGATCAGCGTCAATCGGGAGTCAGTCAGATTCTTGACGCCGGGGCCTGAAAAAACCAACCCGACCCCGGAAGACACAGCTGCCTGCCGGCAGAAACAAATCCCGCAGGTTTGAAATTGACCGGCTGCCTTGTGGAAGTGCAGCTATCAACCGGCGAACTGCTCGATAATCCACTCGACGACCAATCTGGTAGCCGGGTCATTTTTCAGGTGGGTCTGGATAAGCAGAAAAACCTCGCGACGGGCCTTCAGGGGAGTTGCCGTCAACCGGTTGTCCTGGAGAAGGTCGGTTGCGAGATGATGCGGGAGCACGCCAATGCCGCACTGGTTCTGTATAACGGACCTGATCAGGTTGACATTGCTGGTTTTCAGGCGCTGCCGTTCCGAGAAACCTTTCGCAGTCAGTTCCATCATTTCGGGTGTGTCGCTCAACTCTTCAGGATAGGCGCATACCAGACCATCAGCGTCCGCGCTGACGGATTTCGGCTGAAACAGGTAAAGCCTCAGGTCAGCAAGTTTGCGTATTGAAAATGCACCTTTGGCTGGCTTGCCGAGGCGTATTGCCAGGTCTGCTTCCCACCGTGAGAAGTTCAGATTCTGGTTTGATGTGTCCAGTTCAAGGGACAGGCCCGGATTGGCGATCAAGAGACTGCCGAGGCGGGGTGCCAGGATCTGTTCTGCTATGGAGGCTGTGGAGGTTAGCCGGATGTTGCCGACCGGACTGGTGGCGGTGCTGCCGATCGTGCTGATCTTCGTGGCAGCCTTGGTCATGTCGTCAATGTGGGTGAGAACAGCCTCACATTGTGGTGTTGGTTTTCGCACGCCATCAATCGCATCGAACAAGGTAACCCCGAGGGTTTTCTGAACGCGGCCCAAACGCCGCGCAACCGTTGTCTCGTCCATGCGCAAGTCAACGCCGGCCTTCGCGTATGTGCCCTTGTTGCGTACCGCAGAAATTATTTTGAGGTCATCCCAGTTCATGACCGGTCTTACCACGGCAAGCAACAGGTTGCAAAAACGCAACCCATGGTCGCGTTATTCCTGCATGTATGCCGGATAGCTTTGATTTATGACAGGTTGGAATGTTTTCCATTTTTTGAACAGGAAGCCCCATGTCCGATCCCAAGACCCTTCTTCAACTGGCTGGTGCCGATCTGCAGCCGCCACAACTCGGTGATGCCTGTCTGGTTATCGTCGATATGCAAAACGAATACCTGGATGGTCCCCTTGCGCTTCCTGCTGCAAGGGCCGCGATCACGCAGGCGCAAACGCTGGTCTCCAAAGCGCGTGAGGCTGGTTGTCCTGTTTTTCATGTTGCCCACAAGGGGCGGGCAGGAAGCCTGTTTGACCGTGATGCAGAGCGCGGTCAGATCGTGGATCAACTGGCACCGATTGGTGACGAGACCGTGATTGAGAAAGCCCTGCCCAATGCCTTTACCGGCACCGATCTGAAAGATCTGATCGAAAAAACCGGTCGCAAAGACCTGGTCATTGTGGGTTTCATGACACATATGTGCGTGAGTTCTACAGCGCGGGCCGCTCTTGATTATGGTTTCCGGGTCACGATTGATGCCGCAGCCTGTGCAACACGCGATCTGCCCGATGGACGCGGAGGACAGGTTGATGCAACTACACTCAATGATGTGGCCCTGGTTGAGTTGTCGGATCGCTTCGCGGTCATTGCGCGCGGCCATGACTGGGCCTAGGGTCGAGACTCTGGGACCAGTCGCGAATTGCATCCAGGCCAACCACAGCAATACCGGTAGTGATGGTGGAAGCGCTTGCCAAACAGCCCGCAGGCTGTGATCTTGCTGCAATGATGCGGCTTTCGAAAAGAACCAATCAGGCAATCAGGCTGCTTGTTCATCTCTCCCGGCGGGAGGAACAAACGGTCATGTCCGTGCCGGATGTGTCTGAAGCGGCCGGCATAACGGGCCCGAATGGCTTCAAGATTGTCCCCATTCTTGTCGAGGGTGGTTTTCTGACAACCGAAAAGGGACGTGGCGGCGGTGTCCTTCTGGCTATGCAGCCTGAGCACATCCGGGTTGGAGACGTTGTCAAGTTTGTCGAAACATTCCGCAATGCCAAGGTTCCCGGTCCGGCAGATCCCTTTCTGGACGTTGATGCCGCATTCGATGCGTTTATCGAGGTGTTGAACCAGAACAGCATTGCCGATCTGGCAGTAAATGCGAAGCGGCCAATCGCCAGGCAGGACATGCTGGAAGGTTAACGACCGACAGACAAACTATGTGGCGTGTCAACGATGTCGCACAGCGACAACCGAACATGGTCATTGTTGTCGGCCGATACGTCAAAACCCACCTCAAAAACACTTTCCAGCATTTCTTCAGTGAAAGCCTGCCGGGGTGGTGCGTCGGCGACACATTTCCCGAGCCGCATGATAATCACGTCATCTGCATATCTGGCAGCCAGGTTGAGGTCGTGCAGAACCGCAACCACACCAAGGCCTTCCCTGGCATATTGTTTTGCGATCTGCAGGGTTTTGATCTGATGCCGGACATCCATGTTGGAGATAGGTTCATCCAGAAACAGGAATTTTTTGTCGTCCGGGGCAGGAGATGCTTCCAGTTGGCACAGGATGCGGGCGAGTTGCACGCGTTGCTGTTCCCCGCCTGACAATTGTTGATACAGGCGGCCATCATATCCGACCAGTTCGACACACTCCAGGGCATGTCGTATCAAACGCGCACGGCCTTTTCGATCTATGGAAGCGCCATGCAATCCTAAACCGGTCACCTCGTATACCGTAAACGGGAACGACATCTGGTTGCTTTGCGACAGGACCGCACGATAGCCCGCCAGCGTTCGCGCGGGTTGCCTGGCAATGTCAATTCCATGGAACAACACGCTGCCGGTTGACGGGCTCAACTCGCCGGTCAGCAATTTCATCAATGTTGATTTCCCGGCTCCATTGGGCCCGACAATCGCGGTGAACCGATTGCCGGCGAACGTGCGCGATGTCTGCTCGACTATGACGGATTGTCCGAATGCAACCGTTACCCCGCGAAGTTCAAACATCGACCAGGCCTTTCTGACGTAACAGCAAATACAGGAAGAACGGCCCGCCCAGCAGTGCGGTCACAATCCCGATGGGCAGTTCAGCTGGCGCAACGATGGTTCTGGAAATGATATCGGCGACCAGCATGAGATTTGCGCCGGTGAGGGCGCAGGCTGGCAGCAGGTACCGGTTGTCCGGGCCGATCAGGAGACGCAGAATGTGGGGAACGACAATCCCGACAAATCCGATAACCCCGGACACAGCAACAGATGCGCCAACGGCCAGTGCCACCATGATCATGGCCAGCAGTTTCACTCTCTGGACATTGATGCCGGTCTGAAAGGCCTGGGCTTCTCCCATCAGCAAGCCATTGAGACCGTGCGCCATCAATCCCGCAGAAACCAATGCCGGCAGTACAAATGGTACAATTGCAGCAACTTTAGGCCATGTGGCTCCGGCGAGACTGCCAAGGTTCCAGAATGTCAGGTCACGCAACTGCTGATCATCTGCAATGAATACCAGAACGCCGGTTGAAGCACCTGCCAGAGCCGCAATTGCGATGCCGGCCAGAAGCATTGTAGCCGTGGAAGTGCGGCCACTGCGGGTTGCAATCCTGTACAGCGTAAAGGTGGTCAATAGCGCGCCGGCAAATGCTGCCAGCGGCAACACGTCGAATACAGTAGCGCCAAGTGCCATCAGCGGGGCAGGGACCCCGAGCACAATGACCGTCATCGCCGCCAGAGCCGCACCGGAGGACACGCCTACCAGGCCCGGATCGGCCAGCGGGTTACGAAAGAGGCTTTGCATCACTGCACCACTAACCGCCAGTGACGCCCCGACCAGTATGCCCAGGACTGTCCGGGGTGCCCGGATGCCAAAAACCACCAACGAGGCAGTCTGGTCGGTTTCGCCACCTCTCAGCGCACTTGAAAGTGTCTTGAACACATCGCCGGTGGTAAGGTTTACCGCACCGGCTGTCAGGGATGATATTGAAGTGACACCGAGCAGAACGGCAAGCACCCCAATGACAAGCAACGCCCGCGAACTGCGGTCCCCGTGAGGGCTCCGCACCAGGGCCCAGGCCATGGCCGGATTGAATTCTCGCCACGAAATCATTCTGCAGCCGCTTGCTCAGATGCCGGATTTTTGGGCCCAAGATAGGGGTACAGCCATTCCGTCAGCATCCAGGCAGCGTCAACAACGCGCGGCCCGAAGCCGAGCAACAGGGTTCCGTCCATGGCGAAAATGTCATTGTTGATCGTTGCAGGCAGTTCAGCAAACACCGGATTGCCGGAAATATCGGAAGGCTCTGCCGCGTGGTCGCCCCGCTTCATTATCAGGATTGCATCCGGTTTCATTGCGAGTACGGCTTCTGCGGACACCGGCTTGTAGCCGGCAAAATCTGCAATGGCATTCTCGCCACCTGCCAGTTCAATGATACCAGCCGCCGTTGTACCGGTCCCCCCGGCGACCATGCGGTCTGAGGCGGCAGTCAGCAGGAATAACACCTTCTTGGTCTTGCGGATAGCGCCCTGGGCAGTTTTCAGACGGGCCAGATCGGTTTCAATCCGGGTGATTTCAGCATTGGCCCGACCCTGTTCGCCAAGCAGGTTTCCGATGTGCCTGATCTTGGCCAGCACCCCGTCAGTCGTGGGTGGATTGGCGACGGTTTCGAATGCAATACCGCTTTCACGAAGCACTTCGAGTGCCTGGGGAGGCCCGGCATCTTCTACCGTCAGAACCAGGTCCGGCAGTGTCGACAAGACACCTTCGGGAGAGATTTGGCGCATATAGCCAACCGATGCTTTGGTCTGCAGGGCCTCGGCCGGGAACACGCTGGTCGTGTCAACCGCCACGATCTTGTCGGAAGCACCCAGCATATAGATGATTTCAGTGACCGAACCGCCAATGGAGACGATCCGTGAGACGTTGGTCCTGTCAGTTGCCTGAACCGGACCGGTAACGGCAATGATGGCGAAAAGGCTCATCATCAGCCAGTGTTTTCCAAGCTGCATTTTGGATCTCTTTCATTTTGTCAGGATCAGTTTGCCGAGCGATGTCTGGCGTAACCGGTAAACCGCGTCGCCGTGGGTGATCAGAATCTCGGGTTTGCCTGCGCACAGGCTGTCGAACGCTATTCGGGGTACGGGAGTAGATCCGGCTTGCGCGGTTTTCTTCCCATCCCGTGTTGTGTCTGGTTGTGTCATGTGAGTTTCATTTATCAGATAATTTTTGTCATATTTAATAGTTGACTGAATTAGTCGGATTTATGTAAAAGGTCAATACCACTTCGAAGTCGTGGACATCGAGCAAGCCAGCCAGACGCATTCCAGGCGTCCAAAGCCAGCCAGCCAAGAAGATGATAATCAGGTTTTTAACGGGCAGGGGTCTGGCAGATGAAATTTGTTACAAAAACGAGCATGTTGGCATGTACGGCACTTACCGCCGTTTCCATGCTTCACATTGGTGCACGCGCTGACAGTGCTGGCGATGAAATAGCGCTGGACACCATTACGGTCACCTCCACAAAGACAGAAGACAAGGTGATTGACTCGCTGTCGGGTTCCAGTGTGGTCACCAGCGTTGAGCTGGAAAGGTTTCAGCCCAACCGGCTGTCTGATGCGTTGAACGCAGTGCCGGGCCTCAATGTCCAGGAAGATGCCGATGATCCTTCGTCCGTCATCAATGTCAGGGGCCTGCAGGATTTTGGTAGGGTCAATGTCATGATTGAAGGCGCGCGCCAGAACTTCCAGCGCTCCGGGCATGGCGGTAACGGCCAGGTTTATCTTGAACCTTCCCTGATCAAGTCGGCTGACGTGACGCGCGGCCCGGTTGCCACGGTATATGGCTCAGGCGCGATCGGCGGGGTAGTCAATTTCAACCTGATAGATCCATCGGATTTCATTCACGAGGACGAGACCTGGGCATTGAGCGAGGGGGTGACGTTTGACAGCAATCGTGAAGGCATTCTCACGACCACGACGCTGGCAGCCCAGCCGATTGAACAATTTGGCGTTCTGGGGAGTTTTTCAGTTCGCAGCGACGGCAACTATACGGATGGAAGCGGCGACACTGTGCCGTTCACATCCAAGGATGTGGTCGCCGGCCTCGTTAAGGCCAAGTGGCAATTGTCTGATGAGAGCAGTGTTGAATTCATCTATCTGAAGCAGGATTTCAGATACACGACCGGCGCAATCGGCTCGCGCCGCGATACGCATACCGTTGACGATACGGTGGTGGGCAGGTTCCGTCACGCATCAGCCGACAATCCGTTGGTTGATCTGTCCATGAGCACCTATTTCACCAACACCGATACCGATCAGGTTCGCCTGGACGGCGATCTGATCGGCAATGAGCGGTTTTTTCAGATATCCACCTTTGGGGCCGACGTGTTCAATACATCGCGGTTTGCCACTGGCGATCTGGAGCATGAACTCACTGTCGGTGCAGACTTCTTTCGAGATAGTGTGACGACGTTTGATGGCGGTGGCAACGGTGATGAATTCACCCCGTCGGGCGAGCGTATTGCCTATGGCGCTTTCATCCAGAACCAGATTTCGTATTCGACCTGGGCCAAGCTGATCGTCGGCCTGCGCTATGATGGTTACAATCTCGAAAGTGAAGATGGCTCTGTTGACTCATCTGGCGACAATCTGTCGCCCAAAGTCACGCTTGGCATTACGCCAGTTGAGGGTTTTCAGGTCTACGGCACCTATGCGGAAGGCTATCGTGCGCCATCGGTAACCGAAACATTGATCGAGGGTATTCATCCCGGCGGGTTTGGCTTCATTCTGTTGCCCAATCCGAATCTGGTGCCCGAAACATCACGCACTCTGGAGGCCGGGGTCAATTTGAGCTTTGACGGCACTCTGCGCGATGGTGACCGGTTCCGGGCCAAGGCCAACTACTTCCACAACGATCTGTCGGACTATATTGATGCTGTGTACCGGCCCTGTGGTGTTGGTGGTGCTGCCTGCCCGTTTGGCGACTACCAGTATGAGAATATCTCCGATGCTGAGCTGTTCGGTTTTGAGGTGGAAGCCCTTTATGATTTCAATGACGGTTTTCTGCAGGCCAGTTACACGCACGTGACCGGCAACAACAAAACCGACGATATTCCCCTCACCACCGTTTATCCGCACAAGTTTGTCGGCACCGCCGGCCTGAGATTTCTCGATAACAGCCTGGTTGTCGGAGCCCGCTGGACTTCACTTGCAGCGCAGAAACGGGTGCCAGATGACAGTCCTACCAGCGAGGCTTATGACCTGTTTGATGTCTTTGCCACCTATGAACACAACCGCTATTTCTCCACCGCGGTGAGCCTGAAGAACATCACCGACGAACAGTATATTCCATACCGGCAGACCGAAGATATCCCGTCAGCCGGTTTTCAGGCCCTGTTGTCGGCCCAAGTCAAACTCGGGGGCTGACCATGCAGTTTTTGCAGTCGGCAGTAAGGCGTGTCCTTGCAATCGGTGCCGTGTGCCTGATGCAGTTATCGCCGGCTGTCGCCAACGAGGAAGGCAGGATTTCATTCCAGTTGAACGGTACTGCAGGCGTCAAGGACGCCTGCAGGTTCAATTTCATATTCCGAAACGGGGTGTCCGAACCAGTTACCGACCTCGTTCTGGAGTTGGTGGTTTTTAACGATGAAGATCTCGTTGACCGGTTTGTGCTGGTCAAGTCAGGCAGTTTGCCAAAGGGCAAGACCCGCGTCCGGCAATTCGACTTTGCCGACCTGGATTGCGCCAGGGTCTCGAAGCTGCTGGTCAATGAAGTGAAGGTTTGCAAGGGAGGCAATCTCGACCCGGAGACTTGCCTGTCACGGCTTGAAGTCAAGGGCAGCAAGTCGATCAGATTGCTGAAGTGAGTAACACGATGTTCGAGTATTTACCGAGTTTGACGCTATCAGGGGCTGTGGAAACGGTGATGCAGGTTGCAGCCATCGGCGGCCCGGTGGTGGTCATTCTCGTTGCCCTGTCAATAGTAGCACTCGCCTTTACAGGACTGAAAATGTGGCAATTGTTCCGGATTGGCCGCAGCGATGACAAACGCATTCATCAGGCATTGTCCATCTGGCGCAGTGGCAACAGGGCGAAGGCGCTGGTCAGTCTCGGAAACCAGAAAGGCCCGGCTCCGGCCATTCTGTCCAGAATGATTGCCGCGCTTGATGAGGTGTCGGTGAACACCGTCCGCGAGGACGTTGAGCGGTTGGCTGGCCGTCAGCTTAACGAGATGCGCTCAGGCCTGCGGGTGCTGGATGCCATTGCCCAGGTCGCGCCTTTGCTCGGTTTGTTCGGCACTGTGCTGGGTATGATTGAGGCATTCAGGCAATTGCAGGCAGCCGGTTCACAAGTGGATCCGTCCATGCTTGCCGGGGGTATCTGGGTTGCATTGCTGACCACGGCGGTTGGCCTGGGCGTCGCCATGCCGGTATCGCTGGTGCTCACTGCATTCGAAGCCCGCATTGCCCGTGAGCAGGCGACGATGGAAGATGTTTTCACGGCCGCATTTACCGGTGCGCCGGTTGAGGAGGGCAACAGGGCTACGCAGCCGCCAGCATCATTGTCGTCCGGTGGGAGGGTCAACTATGTCGCTGCTTAGCAAGCCAGTTGACATTCGGACACCATTGTCACTTACACCTCTGATCGACGTGGTGTTCCTGCTGCTCTTGTTTTTCATGCTGGCATCCGTATTCCATCGTGAAGCTGAAATTGAACTTGTCGCCCGTGGAACTTCTGTGAGCGAACCGCCTGCCACTCAACCCCTGTTCGTGAGGGTGCATGGCGACGGACGCTATGATGTCAATGGCGAACCGGTCGACGCAACGCAGCTTGGGTCGTCGATTGCTGCAACACTCGCGGCATCTCCCGACCTTGCCGGAGTGGTCCTGCAAATTCGACAAGGTGCCAGTACGCAAATTGTTGTCGACAGTCTCAACCGGCTGCGTGAGGCCGGTGTCAGCCCGGTCTCACTTGCGAAATAGGGCGCACCATACATGCGATTACGCCAACATGAGCAGGTTGTACGGCAGCCCAATCAGTTGCCCCTGATCAACATTGTCTTCCTGATGTTGATATTTTTTCTGCTGGCGGGAACCATAGCGCCTGCATACGAACTGGATGTTGCCCCGCCGAAAGCGCGACACGACGAGTCAAAAAGCCTGCATCAATCAACCGTCTATGTTGCAAAGGATGGTCAGGTTTCGTTTCGCAACACACTGATGGATATTGCAGCCCTCGGCGCTGCGGTTGCCGAGGGATCATCCGGTGCGCCGGACAAGTTGAGGGTTGCGGTTGATCAAGGCGCAGAAGGACTGCTGCTGATCGACGTGGTGGCCCAACTTCGCGGTGCCGGTGTTGAACGTGTCTACCTTGTAACCAGGCAGGGTGCCCCATGAGCCGCTTCAATGCGATCAGCTGGGGTGTTGCCATCGGGTTGTCCTCCACCGTTCATCTGATGGGGCTTGCCATGATCCCGGCGGCACCGCCGACAGATGACGAGCGCGCGTCTGGAAAACAGATCACTGTCTCGGTTGCCGTTGCTGCTGCAAATGCCTTTCCAACCCCCGATGGTGAAGTTGTCACCGAGCCTGCGATGGAGGCCACTGCAGCGGACGTGGAAGAGCCGGTCGAACCGGTGCCGCACGATGCGCGCGAAGTCACAAGTCCGCCAATGCAGACCGCGACAGCAGCGACCGCTGCCGCTGAGGCCACGGCGTCGAACCTGGAGCAGGCGGAACCGGACCGGCAGATTCCGCTATCGACCACTATACAGGTAGCCCGGTTGGCCGATCAGATGAGCAGCGCTCAGCTCATAGAGTCGACAAGTGATGCGACACCAGTCGAGAGCGCAGACAACGCCAAATCAGTTGAGACAACTGACCGCACTGAACCAGTTGACAGCACGAGCAGTGTCGAACCGGTTGCGACCACAAGCACTGCCAAGCCTGTCAAGACCACAAGTACGGCCAACCCCGTCGTCAAGGTAGAGAAGAAAAAACAGACCAGGAAAACCACGAAACCAAAGAAGGCGGCGAAAAAAGCCAGGAAGCGCGCCGAGCAGAACTCCACGGCGAAACGCAGCGCAAGCTCCAGAAGCAAAGGCGCCAACAACAGTAATGCCGGAAGTCGCGGCAAATCCAGCCGCGCTGCGGGCAGAGCCAAGTTGGCAAGCTATCTGGGCAGGGTGAAATCAAAGATACGCCGGCAAAATCGTGGAGCCAAGGCCAGCGGCGTGTCGGTGGTGGCGTTTTCCATTGCCGGTAGCGGAAGTGTCTTATCTGTCCGCCTGAAAAAGTCTTCCGGAAATTCGACCCTTGATAAGGCAGCCGTTCGCATGGTCCGCCGGGCTGCACCGTTCGGCCCGATTCCACCCGATGCCGGGCGGAGGAAACTGTCACTTTCCGTCCCCATCCGCTTCAGGCTTCGATGACCAGTCAACCCACGAAAACTCTAAATCCATCTACATGAAAACAGGAGAATGAACATGTACATCGCAATGAACCGCTTCAAGGTCGTCAAAGGATCGGAAGATGAATTTGAAACAGTCTGGAGCAACCGCGACCGGCGTCTGGGTGAGGTGCCTGGCTTCCAGCAGTTCAAGCTGCTCAAGGGGTCGGAAGAAGAAGATCACACGCTGTTTGCCTCGCACACCATCTGGGCGAGCTACGATGATTTCGTCGCCTGGACCAAGTCCCAGCATTTCAAGGATGCACATGCCAATGCCGGCAACAGCCAGGTAACCTATCTGGGGCATCCGCAATTCGAAGGCTTTGAAGTCGTACTCGACAACTAGAGCAATATCCATCCATACGGATGGATAAGATTGCTCTAGCACTTTGGAATAGAGCATCTTTATCCGATCAGATGATTCCATCTGATCGGATGATGCTCTAGGAGAAATAAACCAGTGGATTCTCTTTCACAGGATACAAAACCAGGCATCGACAAAATGCTGCTGGATCAACCTGGTGTGGTGCTTGAAAGCGTGGCCCGCACCTTCAACGTCCCGTTGGCCAGTGTTGTTGCCCGCCTTCCTGCCGCAGAACAGGTGACTGCGCCAGGCGAATTGTTTGTCGCGATCATGGAAGAGGTTTCCAACTGGGGGAAGCTGACGCTGATTGTAAATACGCCGGAGATGGTGCTTGAGGCAAAGGGTCCGATTGGCAAGGGCAGCATGGGGCGCGGCTATTACAACATCCCAGGCGCAATTGGCGGGCATTTCAAGCCTGAGGAATTTCACAGCATCAGCTTTATAGATCGCACGCTGATGGGGAAACCCAGCCGGTCGATCCTGTTTTTCAACAGTCAGGGTTCATGCGTCTTCAAATTGTATCTGGGCCGACAGGAAAACCGTGAAATGATCCCCGAACAGGTCCAGTTGTTTGGTCAACTGATTGAAAAAATCGGTGATAATAAAGCATCGAGATAGGTGAATGCAGGCCATTTGAATTGTGAAGCTGCGGGAATGCCCCGCGCCATTCGCCAGTTGGATGTCATCCGGTTTTGTCGGCCTGTTTGGTGGCTTCGTGCACAACTTCGCCAATGAAGCCAGGCAGCGCAAAGGCTGCCCTGTGAATGGCCGGATTATAGTATCGGCAGCCAAGATCAGTTGCCTCGAAACGGGTCTGCAGTGTTGCTTCGTCATGAGTACGAAGGCTCTTGTCGTCCGTGCCCCAGCCAAGAGCCATGAACCCGCCGGCATAGGTCGGCACGACGGTCAGATAACAGCCGGCATCGGCAAACAGTTTGGCGAAGTTGAACATCGTATTGTGCAGTTCGTCAGGCTGAAACCACGGGACGCCGTTTTGCGTCACCAGCACGCCACCGTCATTCAGCATGCGCTTGCAGTCTGTGTAAAACGAACGGGTGAACAGTACCTCGCCTGGCCCTACAGGGTCGGTCGAGTCCACTATAATCACGTCGAACCGGTCCTGTGACGTGGCCGCGAAATCCTTGCCGTCGGCGATCACCACTTCAAACCGCGGATCGTCAAAACAAGCCTTGTTGATGGACGAAAGGTGTTCGCGGGCAAAGTCGATAACCCCTGCATCAATCTCGACCATCACCAGCCGCTCGACCGATGTGTGCTTGAGCACCTCTTCGGCCATGCCGCCATCTCCCCCGCCAATGACCAGTACGCTTTTGACCCGGCCATGGGCCAGGATGGGCACATGCGCCAGCATTTCGTGGTAGCAGAATTCGTCCCGCTCGGTGACTTGCGTTACGCCGTCCAGCCACACAACGTTGCCGAAGGCTTCCGTGCGACCAACCACCAGCCGCTGATGCGGGGTGTTACTGTCAAACAGTGTTTCTTCCAGACGGTAAGTTGTGCTGAAACCCGTATGCAGGTTCTCGTGCATCCACGTGGCACCGTCATCTTCGCGTTTCAGGCTCACAGATCCGATCCCCGCAACAATGTGGAGACCTTCACCTCGCCGGGGCGGAAATGCCTCCTCAGCACCTCAACGCATTTTTCCGGCTGCGAATCACCGCACATGAATACATCCAGGGCGGCATAACCGCGCTCCGGCCATGTATGGATGGAAATGTGGCTTTCTGCCAGAACAGCAACGCCCGACACGCCCGATATGCCTTCCGGCGAGAACGGGTGCAGATGAATGTGCAGCAGGGTTGCGCCTGCCTCTGTCACGCATTCGCGCATGGCTGCATCGATCAGGTCGATGTCTGCCAGCCCTTCAGCATCCACAAGGTCAATTATCAGATGCGTTCCCGCATACGATACACCGTCCCTGATGATGAAATGGTCGGCCGGTTCATCCTCACGGTTGAACGCTATCACATTGTTTGCTGCAGCCTGTGTGTCTTCATGGGCGGTGCCTGGGGTTTCCAGGTCCATCCCCAGTTGGAACAGGGCGTTGGTCTCGATCATTGTGGGTCCCTCCCCAGCCAGTAGATGTCGTTTGCCTGCAGATCGGCAAAACCAACCTGCAGACGCAAAAAAGCCGACGCATGGTCGCCACCTCAAGCTTGCCAACCCCGGGTTGCCCCGAGACCTGTCACTGCGTCATCCGCAGCAATGGCTCCCCGCGCGATAGCGGAGAATGACAAGCCGGTGTCTCCATGTTGCCGGCTTGTATTCGGGCCATGTAGGGCTGTTTGACGGCATGTTCAAGAACAAATTTCCAGACGGCGGAATTTCAGCTCAGGTGCGACGTTTTGCGGCTGATCTCAGCTATGGGAAAGCAGGTCGTGAAGACCGCTGTGGGCATACAGATTGACCCACTGCTCCTCAAAGCGTTTCGTGCGAGCGCCAGAACTTCAGCACCGCCTTGCGCGCCAGCACGATCAGCACGATGAAGGCCAGTATGCCTGCCAGGATGGCAGGCGCGCGCCCTGACAGGTCGTCCATGGTTGTCACAATACCGCTGACCCAACCGCTGAACACATAGCCCAGCGAACCCACCACCGTTGCCCACAGGGCGCAGGCGACCAGGTTAGCTGGTGCAAACACCCGCGTCGGTACATCGGAAGCTGCCAGTGCCAGCATGCAGGCAGACCGCAGGCCCCAGAAAAACCGCGACACGATGATGAATTTCACCGGGTGCCCCGCAAGCAGCCTGCGCGCTTTGTCGGTGCGTCGGTGCAGCGTTTCGTTGCGTGCCACCATGGCCGGTCCGAACCGGCGGAACACCTGATAGCTGATCTGGTCGCCTGTCGTGGCACCGGCAAACCCGATAACGATCACCCATAACAGGTCGATCAACCCCTGGTTTGCGGCTAAAGAGGCCAGCAGCAACGCGGTTTCGCCTTCCATTATGGTCCCGGCATACAGCAGCCAATAGGCATTATTTACAAGTGCATCCAGCATATGGAATTGCGTTCCAATTCGGTCTGTGACAAGGTGAAGCCAATCTGAGGCCGGTTTTGGCGGGGGTTCGTCAAGCCAAATGGCCCGCTGATCTTGGAAAATTGAATAAACTGTTGGGTTCTGCCTGTTCCAATGGAACGAAGAACAACCCGGTACGCGGTTTCTGAACCACATTGTGGGATGGCATCATATACACCTCTAGAACCGGCTAATTTGAATTGGGAACATCTATGCTTGAAAACCAGGTGTCGGACAAGGACAGAGACGCAGCACGACGCGAAGAGTTTCGTGTGCCGAGCAAGGAAATACTGCGGGCGTCTGGTCAAGTCCAATCGCTCAGTCGTGCGCTGAAATTGCTGAACGCGCTTTCCTATCATGCATCCGGTCTTTCCTTGTCGGAAGTCGCACAGGAAGTCGGCTTGCCCAACTCAACGGCACACCGTCTGCTCACCACTTTGCAGAACGAGAGGTTCGTGAGATTTGATACTGAACGGTCGGTGTGGCTGATCGGTGTTCAGGCGTTTCGGGTCGGCTCAGCTTTCGTGCGCTCTCGCGACGTGGTCACCATAGCGCGTCCCTACATGCGTCGGCTGATGGAGCAGTCGGGCGAGACCGTCAATCTCGGCATTGCTGACCGCGGCGAGATTGTCTATCTCGCCCAGGTTGAATGCCAGAAAATGATGCGCGCCATTGCCGGGCCGGGCGGGCGCGCGCGGATGCACTGTTCCGGTGTCGGCAAAGCCATCTTGTCCCACATGAATCAGGAGGCCACCCGCAAGGTGTTGCACGGGCGTGAACTGACGCGGGAGACCTCTCACACCCACACGTCCATCGAAGCCCTGTTTCAGGATCTTGAAGTCTCGCAACAGCGCGGCTATGCGATTGATGATGAGGAAAATGCCATTGGCTTGCGTTGTGTGGCATCTGCCATATTTGATGAGCACGGCGAACCCCTGGCAGCGGTCTCGGTGTCGGGCCCGACGGCGCGCGTAACAGACCAGCGGGTGTTGTCACTCGGCGAACTTGTCCATAAGATCGCCAATGACGTAACCGCTGAACTGGGCGGTACGCAGCGCCACCGCTAACGGTGGTGCTTGAGAGGTTAACCCAGACTTTTCAATGATTTGAAGCGTTTTACAGACAACAAGAAGAAACAGACTGCCGTACAACTGGCGGGTCTCGTTCAGGGATTTTCAGATGGTAGACAAACAGCAAGTCATGGCGGCTCTCTCCAAGGTGCGCGGACCTGATCTTGACGGTGACCTTGTTTCACTCGGGCTGGTTTCAGACGTGGTTATCAGTGGTGACAATGTGATGTTCGCGATCACCGTTGAGGCCTCGCGCGCCAGCGAACTGGAGCCGTTGCGCCAGGCTGCGGAAAAGGCGGTCGGCAAGGTGGATGGTGTGGAAAAGGTCATGGCCGCTCTGACCGCCGAGGTCAAGCCGGGAGCACGTCGCGCAGCAGGCCAGACGCCGCCTCCGGCAGGTGCCACCATGGCGCCGCCACCACCCATGCAGCAGCCGGGCCCCAAGGCCCAGGCGGCTCAGACAATGGCCGGTGTGCCCGGCGTCAAGCACATCATCGCGGTCGCATCCGGCAAGGGTGGGGTGGGCAAGTCCACTACTGCCGTCAATCTTGCGCTGGGCATGCAGGCAAATGGTCTGAAAGTTGGCATACTGGATGCCGACATTTATGGCCCCTCGGTACCACGCTTGCTTGGAATTACCGGCAGACCTGAACCTGTCTCGCCAGGCTCACGCACGCTGAAACCGCTCGAAGGTTTTGGTCTCAAGGCCATGTCGATGGGCTTTCTGGTTGAAGAAGACACGCCAATGATCTGGCGCGGACCGATGGTGATGTCGGCGCTGCAGCAGATGCTGCGCGAAGTGGCATGGGGAGACCTTGATGTTCTCGTCGTCGACATGCCGCCTGGAACCGGTGATGCCCAACTGACCCTGGCCCAGCAGACGCCGCTGTCAGGTGCAGTCATTGTTTCGACACCGCAGGATCTTGCCCTGATCGATGCGCGAAAGGGCCTGAACATGTTCCGCAAGGTGAATGTACCGGTGCTCGGTATTGTCGAGAACATGAGCTATTTTACCTGTACCAAGTGCGGCGAGCGCCATGAAATCTTCGGTCACGGCGGGGCGCGTGATGAAGCTGAGAAACTGGGCTTGCCGTTTTTGGGCGAGGTGCCGCTGGACAAGGATTTGCGCATCCGCTCTGATTCTGGCCAGCCAATCGTGGTGTCAGCGCCGGACTCTCATCATGCCGTGTTGTATCGCAAGATTGCTGAAACCGTCTGGGCTTCGGTTTTAGGCGATTCTGCGGGCCAGAAGCGGGCTGCTCCACGTATAATTGTTGAGTAAATTACTCCACATTACCAGATCGTGAAAGCCTGCCGGACCGGGTTGGAATATGCTTGCCTAATGCGCCTGCACTGCGTCATCCTGCTCGATATCTACAGCATTCCTCGCAAAACTGGCAAAACTGGTTGCCGGTTTAGCGAATAAGAGGTGCGGCGTAGAAGGAATGAGCGTGGTTTTGATCTATCGGAACCTGGATCGCTCCTAGGAGAGGAAGACGAGGAATGTGCTCCGTTTGAAGGGTGCGGCCTCGATATTACCAGCATGGGTGAGGCTAAGTTAGCGCTGTCAATTTCCGAAGAAGATGTATTGCGGGCAAACCTGTACAGGTTGCTGGCAAGTTCCTTGCGTGCGGGGCCATCGCGTCACGACCTGGACATGTTCGCTGACATGCGCGGCGATGATACGCCTATTGGCCAGGCGGTTTCCGCCCTGACGCGGGTTGCTGCCAAATCCAGCCCTGAGCAGGTGTCGCGGGAGTTTCATGATCTGTTCATAGGCGTGGGCCGCGGTGAACTGGTGCCGTACGGATCCTATTATCTGACCGGCTTCCTGCACGAGAAACCCCTGGCGCGGTTGCGCAATGACATGAGCCGTCTCGGCATTGAGCGGCGCGACGAGGTCGCTGAACCCGAAGACCATATTGCCGCGCTGTGTGAAATGATGGCCGGTCTTATTGTTGGTGATTTCGGCGAGGCGCTTGATCTCGACGAACAGAAGAAATTCTTCCAGGCTCACATCGCATCGTGGGCCAAGCACTTTTTTACTGATCTTGAGGGTGCGCGCTCATCGGTGTTCTACGCCTGTATCGGGCAACTGGGTGCAGCATTCATGGATGTTGAGGAGCAGGCCTTCTTGATGGTTTGATCCTTTAAACGTGTGACCGGACAGTTCGCTGTCCAAATTAGCGGGCGGGTAACCGTCCACAACTGAAGGAGCGGAAAATGGCAGAAGGAAGTGAAAAGGTGGCCGCAGGCCGTCGTAATTTCCTCAAGCTTGC
>Ga0316189_10000562_pt1 | contig 37282 bp, 34 predicted proteins | sample LowCovwburrow_MG_FD_204930 | JGI IMG/M metagenome (GOLD analysis project Ga0316189, IMG submission 204930) | Coastal sediment microbial communities from Maine, United States - Lowes Cove worm burrow | ecosystem: Environmental > Aquatic > Marine > Coastal > Sediment | place: USA: Maine...
GCGCGCAGCAAACCCCGCGACCTGGCCGAGAAACTTGTCACCGCACTGCCTGCCTGTGAACAGGTGACCAGGGTGGAGATTGCAGGTCCCGGCTTCATCAATTTCTATCTCGCTCCAGCCGCCTACCACACTGCCATCAGCCAGATTCTGGCCCAGGGAGCGCAGTATGGGCGTAGCGACGTCGGCCAGGGTAAATCCGTGCAGGTGGAGTTTGTCTCGGCCAATCCAACCGGCCCGCTGCATGTCGGCCATGGCCGTGGTGCAGCCTATGGCGCGACCGTCGCAGACTTGCTCGACGCCGTCGGCTACAAGGTCCACCGCGAATACTATGTCAACGATGCCGGGCGGCAGATGAACATTCTTGCCACCAGCGTCTACCTGCGCTATCTGGATTTGTGTGGCGAAGAAATAACGTTTCCTGCCAATGGCTATAAGGGCGACTATGTATGGGACATCGGCGCCAGTCTGCACCGTAAACATGGTGACGCACTGCGGCATTCAGCCGAAGAGGTTTTCAAAGACCTGCCGGCGGATGAACCCGATGGTGGCGACAAGGAAATTCATATCGATGGGCTGATTGACCGCACCATGTCGTTGCTCGGTGAAACCCATTACCGTGAAACCTTTGACCTGGGTCTGGACTCAATCCTGAAAAACATTCGCCACGATCTCGAAGAGTTCGGCGTGCGCTATGACGAATGGTTCTCGGAACGTTCGCTGACTGACAGCGGTTCGGTGGAAAACGCCATACAGCGACTGAAAGGCAGCGGCCACATTTACGAAGACAAGGGCGCACTATGGTTCCGCTCCACCGACTTCGGCGACGAGAAAGACCGCGTAGTGGTACGCGACAATGGCCAGATGACCTATTTTGCATCAGACATCGCCTACCACATGAACAAGCTGGAACGTGGCTATGATCGTGTCATCGATATCTGGGGCGCTGACCACCACGGCTATGTGCCACGCGTTAAAGCTGCGCTGACAGCGATTGGCGACGACGCCGAAAAACTCGACGTCTTGCTGGTACAGTTTGCCGTTTTGTATCGAGGCGGCGAAAAGATACAGATGTCTACGCGCTCTGGAGAGTTCGTAACACTGCGCGAGCTGCGCCATGAAGTTGGCAATGACGCGGCAAGATTTTTCTACGTCATGCGCAAGTGCGAGCAGCACATGGATTTTGATCTTGACCTTGCCAAGTCACAGTCGAATGACAACCCGATTTATTATATTCAGTATGCACACGCCCGCGTTGCCAGTGTGCTTCGGCAGATGCAAGAGAAAGGACTGCAATGGAATCAAGCCAATGGCGAACAACAGCTGGCATGCCTGACCGAGACACATGAAGATGCGCTGATGGTCAGCCTGTCACGCTATCCGGAACTGGTTGAAGCTGCAGCCATGAACCATGAGCCACACCAGATTGCCCATTTCCTCCGCGATCTGGCCAACGAATTCCATACTTACTATAACGCCCACCAGTTCCTGGTAGATGATGCCGATCTACGTGATGCACGTCTCAGCCTGATTCAGGCAACCCGGCAAGTAATCGCGAATGGGCTTGGGCTCCTCGGTGTATCGGCACCGGACAGCATGTAGGCGAGGTAAAGATTTCCATGGCACGTACCCGCCGCAGACGCCGGCGCACAACTACTCGAAAGTCACCACCCTGGATCTGGGCAATAACGGGTCTGCTCGCAGGCCTGTTCGTCGCTTTCCTGGTCTTTTTACAGATGCAACCCGAAAGCGAAGTGACCGTTGAAGAAACGCTTGCGCTCGATATCCCCACTGAAACAGAAGCACGCGACGTGCGCAAGCAGAAGCCGGCACCTGTACCGCCGCCACCAAAGCCACGCTTCGATTTTTATAACCTCCTGCCGGAAATGGAAGTTATTGTTCAGGACGAAGAGATAAAAGGTGCACCCAGCAAGGAAGGCGTAAAACGCGTTGAGCAGCCCGGCACCTATCTACTGCAGGCTGGCTCTTTCCGCAGCCATACGCAGGCCGATCAGCTACGTGCCAAGCTGGCGCTGCTCGGACTGGAAACCAGCATCCAGTCGGTAAGTGTAAATAGCAAGCAGGCCTGGCACCGCGTTAGAGTCGGACCTTTCCTCAACCTGAGCGACCTGAACCAGGCACGCAGCCTGTTAAAGAAAAACGGCATCGATGCCATACTGATTCGAATTAAGAGTTGATCAGCTCTACTCACTCTTCGTGGTAGGTATATCCGCTTAGCCCCGCTTCCAGTTCGGCGAGAAACTGCCTTGCCTGAGATTCCGGCAGGTCTGCAGACTGGATACGCTGGCGGTAAACTGCGCGTAGCCTGTGCGGATCGAAATGTACATACCTGAGCAGCTCATCAGCACGATCTCCATGCTCAGGCTTACTCAACTGGTAACTGCCATCAGCATTAACCTCCAGGTTGACGGCATCAGTATCCCCGAACAGATTGTGCATATCACCCAGGATTTCCTGGTAGGCCCCCACCATAAATATTCCGAGCAGATAGTTATCGTGCTTGCCAATTGCATGCAGTGGCATGCTGTTTTCAATACCGCCCCCGTCGACATAAAAATCAATACGTCCGTCTGAATCGCAGGTCAGGTCTTCGATACGCGCACGCCGATCGGGGCGCTCATCCAGGCGTTGCAATGGAACTATAGGGAATACCTGGTCGATTGCCCACACGTCAGGTAATGACTGGAAAATAGACAGGTTACAAAACACCTTGTCAGCGAGTTTTTGACCAAGCTCATCTTTCAGATTTTTCTGCTTGATGTCGGCCGGATCAAGCTGGGGCAGCAGGCGCCGCAATGCCGCGTAGTACAGATGCTCACCCTGGGCACGCTGCTCCAGATTAATCAGCCCGCGACTGTAACGACTGTGAAGTTCGTCGCGCGCCACCGTAAGCGACTGCTGCAAACTCACGACGTCGCCGGGTACTTCCAGTTGTTGATAAAGTTGCTGTAACTGCGTCAACACATCGGGGGAAAAGTCACCAGGGGGGACTATTGTCTCAACACCGGGCGCCTGCTCGGTATCAATCACATTTGTTAGTAAAAATGCATGGTGTGCCGTCATTGCACGACCAGACTCGGTAATAATCTCCGGCTCGGGTAAGCGATTTTCCACGCATATGGCCTGCACTGTACCTACAATCAGTTCAGCGTATTGCCGCAGCGTATAGTTCATGGAACAGAGACTATGCGAAGCAGTGCCTTCATAGTCGACACCCAGACCGCCACCAGCGTCAACCACCTGTATCGGCGCACCCAGAAAATGCAGCTCCGAGAAAAAGCGTGCTGCCTCTTCGACACCACCCTGAATATCCCGCAGGTTTGCCAGCTGGGAGCCAAGGTGGAAGTGCAGCAGTTGCAGGCTATGCAGTAAATCTGTATCCCGCAGACGCGCAACCATTTCCAGCACCTGGGCTGCATGCAGACCAAACTTGGACTTGTCGCCACCCGTATTCTGCCAGTTACCGGCACCGATCGACGCCAGGCGCACTCGCACTCCGATCAAGGGCGCTACACCGAGCTCTGCTGCCTGACGCAGAATCTCATCGAGTTCGGAGATCTTTTCTACAACAAGATAGATTCGCTGACCTAGCTTGCGCGCAATTAATGCCAGGCGGATATATTCCCTGTCCTTGTAGCCGTTACAAATCACCAGGCCACCAGGTTGTGACAGGCCAAGCACCGCCATCAGCTCTGGCTTGCTACCCGCTTCCAGACCCACCCGGGACTGACCGTGCTCCAGGATCTCCTGTATCACGCTGAACTGTTGATTCACCTTGATAGGATAAGCAGCCGTGTAACCGCCCCGGTAATCCAGTTTTGCCCGGGCCGTGTCAAAAGCATCACACAGGCGATCGACGCGGTCACGCAGGATGCCGCCACAGCGCACCAGCACGGGCCAGTTCAGGCCCGAAGCGCGGATTGCTTCTGCGACCTCGACCAGGTCAACCTCCGCCGATCGGGCACTACTACCTGGACGGACGACCAGATGACCGGCAGCGTTAATATCAACATAACCATCACTCCAACCAGTGAGGTTATAGCAGGTTCGTGAATGTTCGATAGACCATTTCATCAGAAGTCAATTTGGGGCAGCACTAGTTACAGATATACTCGGCTGTTATTCAGTATTACAATTGTAGAGACTTTCTACTCCAGCCCCAATCACTATTAACATGACTGTTACAGATCCAAACTGGTTCACCGAAATCGACGCCAAAAATGGCGCCGCCTGGTCCCTGCAGATCAAGGAAAAGCTGCACAAGGAGCGCACCGGGTATCAGTTGATAGAGATCTACGCCACCACCGGTTTCGGTAATCTGATGGTGATTGACGGCTTTGTAATGCTCACCAGCCGCGATAACTTTCTCTACCACGAAATGATGTCACACCCGGCGCTGTTTACCCACCCGGACCCGAAACGGGTCGTAATTATCGGCGGTGGAGATTGCGGCACCTTGCGGGAAGTGCTTAAACACCCCGGTGTTGAGTCTGTCCTGCAGGTGGAAATAGACGAGCGGGTGACACGCTTGTCGGAACAGTATTTTCCCGAACTGTGTGAATCGAATTCTGATCCGCGCGCCGAATTCTATTTTGGCGACGGCATCCAGTGGATGAAAGATGTCGAACCGTACGGTGTTGATTTGATTATCGTCGACAGCACCGACCCCATTGGCCCCGCTGAAGGCCTGTTCACAGAAGCATTTTACCGCGATTGCTATCGCGCGCTCGGCGAGCACGGGTTAATTGTGCAACAAAGTGAATCGCCGCTACTGCACCTGGACAGTATTATCAAACCCATGCACCGGGCCATGCTAAGAGCCGGTTTTGACGATACGGCGACGCTGCACTTCCCTCAACCCTGTTACCCATCCGGCTGGTGGTCAGCCACCATGACCGGCAAACACGATGTGCATATATTCAGACAAGCTGACGCCGAAAAGGCTGCCTTTACGACACGCTATTACACCAGCGCTATCCATCAGGCGAGCCTGGCTCAACCGAATTTCATGCTGGGTCAATAAGACGTCTTTTTAATCGCAATACTCGGCGACTTTTTCGCGCGATTGCTCAAGTAGCGTCATGCGCTCCTGGTCAGAAATATAAACCCGGTTACCTTCTTTATCGAGCCGGTAGATGCCGCCGTAACTTTGATACTGGTGCAAATTGTCGCGCGCAGTCATACAACTCCGCTTACGTTTTTCCGAGAGTTCCTTTTGTTTTTCCTGTCGCTCACGCGCCTGCTGCCGCTCGGCCTCATAGGCATTGAGTAGCTTACGGGTCTTTTCCATGCGCTGCGCTGGTGTATCGCTCGCTGAAGAGGGCGTGGTATAGCGCCTCACGCCGCTCTCACTCTGATCTTTGCTCCGGTCTTCAAAATGCACCTGGCCATCTTCGTCTACCCATCGGTAAATCTCAGCCGAAAGGCATGGCGGTAACGCCGCGAGAAACAATAGTACGCAGACCGGTAAGACGTGCTTGAACATGGTTATATTTGTGCCCGCCATACCTTGAAAACAGAAAGCTGGCCCCAGTTGCACAAAGCAAATTTATCCCTTGTCTGAGTCAATACGGCATACAAACTGTATTTTTTCATTTTCGATATAGCGCATCAGTGCGTAACAGAAAATAACGATGCCGAGCATCTCACATAACTCTTCAGCCGTATAAAGCGCACTGTATAAAATGGTCTCAGTGCCATTGAGATCTGCTTCATTTGCAGAAAACAATTCAATCCCCATAGCACCGCCTACAAATAACACACCGGAACAAACGAATAAAAGCCCGGTGTTTCGTGGTAATGCAAGCACAAACCTGAGGTAGGAGAGCATAAACAGTATCACTGCAATCCCGTAGGGAACGACCCACGCAAAGTACAGATAACCTTGCGCATCAACCAGCTCATAATCCTCCACTAAATCACCAATAGTCTCGTGCAGCGCAATCGCCTCATCCAGTCCAAGCAAACTGAAAATAATGGCAAGGCCGAGCCAGTGAAAGCGGAACGGAAGCCGTCCTTTTCTTTTATAACCACTGATAACCCACAATAGAGCAGCACAGAACAGGATTGCAGCGGAAGAGTAAAAAGAAGGCAAGTTTGCCTCGTAGTCAAAGTCGACCATTTCTATGAAATCGAATTTGTCAGGATCACCTACTTGAAAATAAATTACCAATTGAGATATATGCAGGGCTGTCAGGACAACGATAATAATCAGCATTATCGTTATGACGCGTCTGGGATTGAGGACAAGCTCCATGGCAGATTATCCGTTGAATACCCTGCAGATTATCACACCTAAAAACCCCCAACCAGCTGGAAAACGGGCTGGCACCTGCATTCAGTCCGTCCGGCCGATAACTCAATTTCTATCGTAGGTTTGAATACACAGTTTGTCCCAAAGAATATGGAAGTTCTGGACATCATTTTCAAGCCGGCTTAACCGGCCACCAACGTAAATACTTTTTGCCGTGCTGCTCATATCCGATTTAGCGTTTCAAACGATCCAACCTTAAACGCTCACGATCGTCAAACAGGCGTTTAACACCAAGGTGCACTGCCGCCAGCGTGCCGAAACCCGCTCCACCAGTAATCAGGAACATAATCATAATCTGGTACTTAACTGCTTCCACGGGCTCGGCTCCGGCAAGAATCTGTCCGGTCATCATGCCTGGCAAGCTGACGATACCAGCCGCGGCCATGGCATTAATAATAGGTATCAATCCGCTGCGAAACACATGCTGCCGTATATCAGAGACGGCTTCCTGCGAGCTGTAGCCCAGCATTAACCGCGCCTCGATGACATCGCGTTGCTCCCAGGCACTCTGGGTAAGCCGGTCAAGCGCCAGCGCAATGCCATTCATGGTGTTGCCAAGCAACATTCCCAGCAGGGGTATAGCGTACTGGGGCTGGTACCAGGGCTCATTGCCAACCACAACAAACAGGGCAAACAACGCAATGGTGAAGGACGAAATAAACATCGATACCACGCCCAGGCCATAGCCCCAGACGCCGGCAAACCTCCGGTGCTGACGTGCCATGACTTCGCGCCCTGCCACTGCCAGCATTATCAATGACAAGAGTGCCACCCATAGCAGGCTGGCACTTTCAAACAGCGACTTAAGCACCAGGCCTATGAGCGTCAGCTGGATCAGCGTGCGCAGACCGGCTATCAGCAACTGGCTCGCCATTCCCGGATAGACGCGCAGCGAGGTCAACGCCAGCGCCACCACCAACAGTGCCGCCAGCCCCAGATCGACCGAACTTAGCTCGATCATCCCGACACCTGCAAGCCGGCGCTACTCATTTCCAGCGTACGTGCGGCAATCCTGTCGCACTGCGAGCGGTCGTGACTTACCCACAAACAACTGGCCTGAGTGTCGTCCAGGTACCGCCTGACGAGATCTTCCACGCGCGAGATATTCTCGGCATCCAGGTTGGCTGTCGGCTCATCCAGCAGCAAAACGTCGGGGTGGTTTGCGAGTACGCGCAACAAGGCAAGACGTTGCTTCTCACCGCTCGAGAGGCGATCCACCTGCCAGCCGGCTGTGTCAGCATCAAACCCGAGCTCCGCTAATGACTCGATATCCCCTTCCGGAAAGTGCTCGGCTACCGTAGCCGACCACCAACGACTTTCTGCCGGTAGCAGTGCCACTCGTTTACGCCACAGGGTCGGCGGGACGCTCTCCCTGGCTTCGCCTTGCAACCGGACCTGTCCTTGATTGCAATCCAGGTCGACCAGCGAGCGGAGTAGCTGCGTCTTGCCACATCCACTGGGGCCGCGCAGACACACCAGTTCGCCCGGCTCCAGGCGCAGGCTAACTAACGGCAAACCATTTCGGGAAAGATTATCGACTTCAAACACACAACAGGTCCGGGTGATTTTTACTGTGTCCGGCACTTTACCTTAAACAATGCCACAGGTAATGTCGGCGCACCTTATACAAACAAACAGATACCAAGGAGCAGGCATGTCAGACCCAGTCATCCCCCAGAAGGCACCTTACGAAGTGGAGCTCGAAGCCGGCACTTATTACTGGTGTTCCTGTGGCCGTTCAGCCACCCAACCGCTCTGTGATAGCTCTCACAAGGGTACAGACTTTACCCCGGTAAAATTTGAAATCACTGAAAAGCGTACTGCCTGGCTGTGTGGCTGCAAGCACACACAGGACGCGCCCTTCTGCGACGGTAGCCATAAAAAACTTTGAATAAAAAAACGGGCGCCGAAGCGCCCGTCGTAACGATTATCCTGTTCGGGGACAGGCGAGGCCCTGTCCCCTGCAAGGATATTACAGACCAGAACCCCGAGACCCTGTAAACTCGGGATAAGCCTCCAGGCCGCATTCTGCGAGGTCGACACCTTCGTACTCTTCTTCCTCGCTGACGCGAATCCCCATCACCACCTTGATCACCATCCAGGCTATGAAACTGGCGACGAATGTCCAGATGAAGATAGTAGCCAGACCGATCAGCTGTGCCTTCAGGGTAGCATCAGAGTTAGTGAATGCCACTGCAATCAGGCCCCACATACCGACCACACCGTGGACCGAGATAGCACCGACAGGATCGTCGATCTTCATCTTGTCCAGAGTCAGGATGGAGAACACCACCAGCACACCACCGACAGCACCGACAACCGTTGCGATCAAAGGTGTTGGCGCCAGCGGCTCAGCCGTGATGGCAACAAGACCGGCCAATGCACCGTTAAGCGTCATGGTCAAATCCGTCTTGCCGAATAACAGACGCGCTGTAAGCATGGCGGCAACCACACCACCGGCAGCTGCCATATTGGTGTTTACAAACACCAGCGCGACAGCATTGGCCTCATCGATGTTAGACAGTACCAGTTCCGAACCACCGTTAAAGCCGAACCAGCCCAACCACAGGATAAAGGTACCCAGCGTGGCCAGAGGCATGTTGGCACCCGGAATCGGATTGATTTGACCATCGGGACCGTACTTGCCTTTACGAGCACCCAGTAACAACACGCCAGCCAGTGCCGCGGTTGCACCACACAGGTGGACCACACCGGAACCGGCAAAGTCGTTGAAACCGAGTCCGTCGAGGAACCCGCCGCCCCACTTCCAGTAACCCTGCAAGGGGTAGATGAAGCCGGTCATGACAACTGCAAAGATCAGGAACGACCAGAGCTTCATACGTTCAGCAACGGCACCGGAAACGATGGACATCGCTGTGGCCACAAACACCACCTGGAAGAAGAAGTCCGACATTCCGGAGTAATAGCTACCGTCATACCAGCCATCAGACCCAACGGCCAGGACTTCCTCTGCGACATTGTCACCGCCCAGCAGGAAGCTGATGCCCGGCCAGTAAGCATTAACCGCTTCACCCGGATACATAATATTGTAACCCACCAACATGTACATGACGCTGGCTATAGCAAACAGCGCAATATTCTTGGTCAGAATCTCTGCGGTGTTTTTTGCCCGGACCAGACCGGCTTCGAGCATGGCGAAACCTGCCGCCATCCACATTACGAGCGCGCCGGATACGAGAAAATAGAACGTATCCAGTGCGTATTTAGTTTCTAGAATTGCTGTTTCCACTGTGTGATCCTCCGCAACCGGGAAAAGCTGCCTTAGGGATAATTAGAGGGCGTCCGGGCCGGTTTCACCGGTACGAATACGGACTGCCTGCTCCAGGGGATATACGAAAATCTTACCGTCACCGATCTTGCCAGTATTGGCGGCCTTGGAAATAGCTTCGATTACCTGTTCGATCAGATCGTCGTTGACAGCAACTTCGAGTTTGACCTTGGGCAGGAAATCCACCACATATTCCGCGCCGCGGTACAGTTCCGTGTGACCTTTCTGGCGTCCAAATCCTTTCACTTCAATGACCGTAATGCCCTGTACACCAATCTCGGACAACGCTTCACGAACGTCGTCAAGTTTGAAGGGCTTGATGATTGCAGATACAAGCTTCATCAGAGGGTCTCTCCTAGGTTGGGCCCGCCCAAACGGGCGGGCCTTTCATTAACTACTAATGGTTTACTTAAGGGTTTGCTTAGAAGCCTTTCGCCCAGCCAACCCAGAATTTCGGGCTGTCGCTACCCCAGAAATCGTCCGCGTTACCGTCAAAATTGTTTTGGACGTAGTTCATACTGAAGGAACCAAAATCACCGGCGTCCTTGGTAACACCAACAGTCCAGGTGGTGTAATCCAGGTCCTGGTCACCGTCACCATCCTGGTCAAAGGAGTAGTAACCAATAGCCGCGCTGGGAGCAAAGCCTTCGTAATCCCAGTCGGGCGCGACAGCCAGCTCAGTGTAAATATCATCGTCCTGGAAAGGCTGTGCCACATTATCTTCATCACTGGCTTCCGACCAAACGGTGTAAGCCACCGTAGCCGACAACCACTGCCAGCTCAGGCTGCCGCTGATTTCGGCATAATCCAGTTCGCCGTTCTGCGAGTCGCCGCCCGCATCCGGATACCAGTAGTACCAGCCACTGATGTCATAGCCGAGACCGGTATCACCGATATCGCCGCCAAAACCCAGGTAGCCATCAACTTCTGCACTGGCCTTCGGCGCAGAAGTGAAATCGATATTCGACAGCCAGGTACCCGCATAGAAACCAGACTCATGGTTGTAATCGATACCGCCGGAAACGGCAGCGCCGTCGTCAGTCTGGGTAATACCGCGGAAGAAATAGTTACTGGCAGCACCGATATTCGCGCTGAGCTCTGCCTGCGCCACACCAGCACCCGCCAGCAGCGCGGTTGCTAAAACAGTCTTGGTAAATTTCATTGTATGAGGACTCCTATATCCTGCGATTTCGAAATTGATGTAACAATTTTTGACCCAGCGATTTAAAATAACTGCCGCTCGAGTTGTAGGCCCCTTTTTGCAGTTCTCGTGCCACACCAGTATTTATTTTATTATCATATGCTTATGTAATTGTGTGGCAATATGACAACAGTGCTACGAACCAAAATGGCGCATGAAGTTTGTGCGCAGACCATCCCCGCACCATTCTTGTGCATGTCGCCAGTGTGTTGAGAGATGGACGTTGATGCCGTGCTTGGTTAAGGTAATGCGATGCTTGATGCAAAACTCCTCGATGACATTGCCAAACGCCTGAGCAGTGCGGTGCCCGCATCCGCCAAGGCAGTGCAGGCGGATGTGGAAAAAAATCTGCGCGCGGCTACCCAATCTGTGTTTTCCCGACTGGATCTGGTCACACGCGAGGAATTTGATGTGCAGCGCAAGGTACTGGCGCGTTCACGCAGTAAAATCGAACAACTGGAAAGACAAGTCGCCGAGCTTGAAGCGCGACTGCTGAAAAAATAATTCACGTTTCCAAGGATGGAAGCTTATGTCACTCGCTGTGATCTACAGCCGTGCCCAGCTGGGCATACAGGCGCCTCTTGTTTCTGTTGAAGTCCACCTCGCCAACGGTCTGCCGGCACTTTCCATTGTCGGCCTCCCGGAAACCGCCGTCCGTGAAAGCAAGGACCGGGTACGCAGTGCGCTGCTAAACAGCGGCTTCGAATTTCCCGCCAGGCGTATCACCATTAACCTGGCGCCTGCCGAACTGCCCAAGCAAGGTGGTCGTTACGACCTGGCGATAGCACTGGGGATACTGGCCGCCTCCGGTCAGGTGCCGCTGGAACCATTACCGTCCTACGAATTCGTCGCCGAGCTGGCGCTCAGTGGTGCCACCCGCCCGGTACAGGGCGTGCTATCCAGTGCGATAGCGGCAACAGGCAGTGGCAGACAATTGATATGCGCCCCCGATAACGGCCGCGAGGCCAGCCTTGGCGGCCCGGAAAGCGTACGCTGCGCCAGCCACTTGCTGGATGCCTGCAAGCAATTGCACGAACCTGCCACCTTGCCTCTGGTGATGTCAGCCAAGCCCTCGATTCGCACCGCAGATATTCCAGACCTGCGCGATGTACGCGGTCAGCAGCAGGCCCGGCGCGCCCTTGAAGTGGCGGCTGCCGGTGCACACAGCATGCTGCTCACGGGACCGCCCGGCACTGGCAAGACACTGCTGGCCAGCCGGCTGCCGGGCCTGTTACCGGAACTGAGTGACGGTGAAGCGTTGGAGGCCGCCAGCGTCGCTGTAATAAGCTCCACCGGTTTTGAGCCTCAGCGCTGGAAACAGCGACCTTTCCGGGCACCACACCACACTGCCTCTGCAGTGGCGCTGGCCGGCGGTGGCAGCACACCGCGTCCCGGCGAAATTTCGCTCGCCCATCAGGGTGTGCTGTTTCTCGACGAACTACCAGAGTTCCAGCGCCAGGCGCTGGAGGTCCTGCGCGAACCGCTGGAAACCGGCCATGTCACTATTTCGCGAGCGTCAAGGCAGACGATATTTCCCGCGCGCTTCCAGCTGGTCGCTGCCATGAATCCCTGCCCCTGCGGCTATTTCGGTGAGCCTGAAGGACGCTGCCATTGCACGGCTGACCAGGTACAGCGCTATCGCCAGCGTATCTCGGGGCCACTGCTTGATCGCATTGATTTACAGGTAAACATGCCTCGCATACCCTGGCAGCAGCTGCAGGCACCCCCGGGCGAAGACAGCTACACGGTACGCCAGCGAGTGGTTCAGGCGCGCCATCTGCAGGCAAGCCGTGGCGCACTCAACGCCAGGTTGTCGCTCGATGAAATGCACACGCACTGTACGCTCGATCAAAACCAGCGGCACTTGCTGGAAACAGCCGTTAACCGGTTTGGCCTGTCGCCACGCGCTGTACATCGCATACTCAAGGTAAGTCGTACCATTGCTGATCTGGCTGGCGAACAACGCGTCGCCGATCAACATCTGCAGGAGGCTATTGGCTACCGCTGCATGGATAAAACCGCTGCGCCTGCGTGACCATGGGTCGCTGTTCAGCGTTGAAAATGTTTGCAAGCAAAACACAGTGCTGCCACAGTTCCGTTATTTCCAGGACTTTCGTCGTACCGCTAGACTTGCCGATGCCCAAACAAATCCGGCCAAAGAACACCGTCAACAAGGCTCGCGTCCTGCTTCATGCTGGCAAAGCTGCTGACGCCGTATCGATATTGAAAAAAATACTCACCAAAACCCCGGAAAATCCCGAAGCACTGGAGCTGATGGCCGAACTGGCGTTTAAACAGGGCGATCTCGTCAACGCAGCCAGGATGTTACAAACTGTTATCGCCGCGCAGCCAGGCAATATTTCGGCGCTGAACAAAATGGCTGTGGTCTGCGCGACACAATCCCGATTTCCCCAGGCTGCCCGCTATTTGCGTCTTGCCATCAAGATAAACCCTGGCTACTTCCCGGCGCACCTCGATCTCTGCAAGGTAACACGAGAGATGGGTTTACTGGATGAATCCATTGCCGCAGGCCGAAAAGCGGTCGACCTTAAAGCAGATGACCCACGGGCCCACAGCAGCCTGGCGCTTTCCTATGAACGTTTCGGCCAGCATCTGCAGGCACATACTCACTACCTGCGCGCCGCAGAACTGGCGCCGGCCGATATACAGCGCCAGTTTGCCTGTGGCGTAAGCCATATCGGCATAGGTGAAAAAGAACGCGCGCGCGAACTACTCGAGCAAGTCACTAGCATGGACGCCAATCATGCGCAGGCGCACTGGATGCTTTCAAGACTGAATCGCTGCCCGTCGCCGGAAGACAGTCGCGTGAAGCATCTTGAATCCCTGCTCAGCACATCAAATTTCGATGATGAAAGTCTTGTTTACCTGCACTTTGCACTGGGCAAGATGTATGAAGATTGCGGACATTATGACCAGGCATTCGAGCATTTTGCCGCCGGCAATCATATTGAGAATGCCCGCTTTGACTACCGCCCGGCAGACTACAGTCGCCATGTCGAGAAACTGATGGACACCTGGTCGTGCGCATTTTTGTCCAGTCTGGCTGATGCAGGCTCACCCAGTCGGTTACCCCTGTTCATTGTCGGGCTGCCGCGCTCTGGCACAACCCTGGTTGAGCAGATACTCGCCTCCCACCCTGCCGTTTACGGTGCAGGTGAACTGTCGTGGTTTGCCAAAACAGAACAGGATCTGGCCGAGTTCACAGGATCAACTCAAGCATATCCGGATTGTGTAACCGCAATGCAGAAACCACACATCGATACGCTTGCCGAAAAATACCTGGCTTACCTCAACATGCTTGCGGAACAGAAGGACTACCGCTACGTTACCGACAAGATGCCCTCCAATTTCGAACGTATAGGCCTGATTAAGGCCTTGTTCCCCAATGCACGCATTATTCACTGCATGCGGGATCCGCTCGATAACGCCATTTCGCAATTTTGCCTGCTCTTTCGGGGCAGCATGGAGTACAGCCACGATCTGTACAATCTGGGCACCCACTACGCCGACTACCAGCGCTTGATGTCTCACTGGAAAACCTGCCTGCCCGGGCAAATCCTGGATATCGAGTACGAAACCCTGGTTGCCGACCATGAGTCAGAAATCCGCCGCTTGCTGACATTTCTCGAGCTGCCATGGGATGAGGCATGTCTTAATTTTTTTGCTGCCAAACGCGCTGTGCGCACATCCAGCGATTTTCAGGTCCGCTCACCGATCTACTCAAGCTCCGTTGGACGATGGAAACATTACGAAAAATTCCTCGAGCCACTGCATCGGGGATTAGCTGATGGCACAACAGTTACGCCAGCGGAGCAGCCCGACGACTGACCCCGATACCATCGAGTTTCGCTACCGGCAAATGTTGACTCAGCAAACCGACAACAATCTGCGATAATTTACAAGCTGCCACTGCAGACAGAGACCCGTTACAATGCACGTCATGTGCAGTGCCCCCATCCCTGTTTAACCATGGCTGATCTCAACCCCCAGCAACGCGCCGCGGTACGTGAAGTACAGGTCCCGCTGTTGGTGCTGGCCGGCGCGGGAAGCGGCAAGACACGCGTCATCACCGAAAAAATCGCCTATCTCATCGGTGAACGCCAGGTCAGTGCGAAGCATATTTTTGCCGTCACCTTCACCAACAAGGCCGCACGGGAAATGCGTGAGCGCGTTAACAAATTGCTGAAGAAAGATGATGGCAAGGGACTGGTGGTCTCCACCTTTCACACCCTCGGTATGCGCATGCTGCGCCGTGAAGCAAAGATCCTTGGCTACAAAAGCAACTTTTCAATTTTTGACAGTCAGGACAGCCTGCACCTGATTGACGAGATACTGCGCAAGGGCGCCAGCGCCTATGCCGCCGAGGCATTGCGCAACCGGATATCAGACTGGAAAAACGAACTGATCCTGCCATTGCAGGCAGTCAAACAGGCGAGCAACGATTTCGAGCAGGCAGCTGCCCTGCTGTATTCCGAGTATCAGCGAAACCTGAAAGCCTACAATGCGCTGGACTTCGACGATTTGATCCTGCAACCCGTACTTGCACTGCAGGATAACCAGGAATCGCAAGAACACTGGCAAAACCGTGTCCGCCACCTGCTGGTTGACGAATACCAGGACACCAATGCGGCGCAATACCGGCTGGTGCAACTGCTGGTTGGCAAAACTACGCCATTTACCGCCGTGGGTGACGATGATCAGTCGATCTATGCCTGGCGCGGTGCTAACCCGGAGAATCTGCATCGTCTGCAGGATGACTTCCCGCGTTTGCAGGTGGTCAAGCTGGAGCAGAACTACCGCTCTGCAGGGTGCATTCTGAAATGCGCCAACCATCTGATCGCCAATAACCCCCATGTCATTGAAAAACGCCTGTGGAGTTCGCTGGGTTACGGCAGTCCGTTGAAGATAATGGCCTGTCGTGACGGTGATCACGAAGCCGAACGCGTGGTATCGGAAATTCTGCACCACCAGTTTACCCATGGCAGCAAGCATGGTGATTACGCCGTGCTGTACCGCGGCAATCACCAGTCACGCAGTTTTGAAAAAGTGCTACGCGAACATAGCATTGCCTATCACCTGAGCGGTGGTACATCGTTCTTCGAATATACTGAAGTCAAGGACCTGCTGGCTTACCTGCGCTTGCTGGTAAATGAAGATGATGACCGCGCCTTTCTCCGCGTGGTTAATACGCCTCGACGGGAGCTGGGTGCAGCGACGCTGGAGAAACTTGCCGCCTATGCTTCTGAACATAATCTGAGTCTGCTCGCAGCGTGCTTCGAGAGCGGCCTGGAAGCCGTACTTAACCGCCGCGCTACCAGTCGCCTGCGGGAGTTCGCCGAGTGGGTGGTCACGCTCGCCGATCAGGCAAAACGCGGCGAACCCTTGCCTGTGGTGCACCAACTGATACGCGATATCGATTACAGCGCCTGGCTTGGGGATAATGCAAAAGATCCGAATGACGCCGATCGCCGCCAGCAAAACGTCAACGATATGCTGGACTGGCTGGAACGTCTTGCACGCCAGGGCGAGGAGCAACGCGACCTTGCCGAAATCGTCAGCCGTATCGCCCTGCTCGACCGTCTCGACCGGGATGATGAGGGTAACAGTAACTGCGTTCGACTGATGACCTTGCACGCTGCCAAGGGCCTGGAATTTCCGCATGTTTTCATGGTCGGCATGGAAGAAAATCTGCTGCCACACCGCAGCAGTATCGAAGCAGACAATTTCGAGGAGGAGCGTCGGCTGACTTATGTCGGCATCACTCGCGCGCAGAAAACACTGACGCTGACCTATGCGAGCAAACGCCGGCGCGCCGGCGAATGGGAGAGCCGCGAACCCAGCCGGTTTCTCTCCGAGCTACCGGCAGATGACCTGGAATGGGACAAGCCAGGCATCGTGCGGAGCCCGGAGGTACGAAAACAGCGCGGTCAGGCACACCTGGCGCAGCTCAAGGGTCTGCTCGCTGACCAGGCGTGACCGGCAATAATTTAACTTTTCCTGATTAACGTTTTACTTCGGGCGAGCGACATGGCCAGTTTGAAGCAGCGTGCCCAGGCACTCATACAAGGTGGCAAGCTGCCGCAGGCCATTCCATTGCTGGAAACGGCCTGCAAGAGCGAATCTGTTGATGCCCAGACCTGGTACCTGCTGGGCTTTTGTCACGCACATCTTAATAGCCTGCAAAAAGCCGAATTCAGTTTTCGACAATCGATCCGGTTCGATTCGCAATCCGCAGAACCCCATGCAGCGCTGGCGGGTCTGCTGGCTAAAAAGCGCGCCTGGCCAGAGGCTGTCAGCCATTTTCGAAAGGCGCTGGCTCTCAAGCCAGACCAACCGGTTGTGCTTAACGACCTCGGCTACTGCCTTCAACGCCTGCGGCTACCCGATGAAGCGGTAGAAGTCTATAAGCGCGCCCTGGCAATAGACCCGCGGTATCCACTTGCCAATCGTAACCTGGCGCTGCTGTACGAACAGCTGCATCAGCTCGACAAGGCCCGCAAATACGCTGAACTAACGCTTGAATATGTACCAGAGGATGTTGAAGCGAGCATTCTGCTTGCCAAACTCGATGCTCGTGATCACGATGAGGTACACGCCGCAACGCGCCTGCGGAAGCTGCTGAGTTGCAAACTAAAACCTTTTCACAATGCCGCGGTGAACCTGGAACTCGGCAAAATTCTGGACCGGAGCGGGCAATACAATACCGTCTTCGACCACTTGAAAGCTGGAAAGAAAACCTTCCAGGAGCTTTATAAACTTACTCCGGAAAGTAACCTTGCTTACCGGCAGAACATCGACCGCTTCAGCTCCGTATTTACACCAGGCCTGGTCAGCGACTGGCCCTCCGAAGCGCTTGATGAGCCGGCCTTCAAACTCACCTTCCTGGTTGGATTTCCACGCTCCGGAACCACGTTGACGGAACAGATCCTGGAGGCTCACCCACAGGTATCTGCTACCCACGAGCTTCCGGTACTGGTCGACCTTAGCAACCGTATCGACCACGTAATCGGCAGGCCCTTTAACTACCCACAGGATATCAACTCCCTGGAACCGCTGGAGATCAATCGCCTGAGGCATGCCTATTTCGAAAACATGAAGAAAGCGCTGCAGGGCACGGCTGACCGTAACCGTTACGTGCTCGACAAGTTGCCGCTGAATATCGTGCATCTTGGTCTGATTGCACGCCTGTTTCCCGATGCCCGCATACTGCTTGCCTTGCGCGACCCGCGCGATGTCTGTCTGAGCTGTTACATGCAGACTTTCGAAATGAACCCGGCCATGTCGCAATTCCTGGACCTGGAAGACACAGCCCGCTTTTACGCCAGCGTCATGGGCCTCTGGCTGCACTATAAGGGCACGCTCACGCTGGACTGCCTGGAATCACGTTACGAAGACGTCGTCGACAACGTCGAAACAGCTGCCCGACGCCTGCTGGACTTCATTAGGCTGAGCTGGGATCCGGCAGTACTCGAGTTTTATGAGGCCGCACGCCGGCGTCGTGTCTATACGCCCAGCTATCAGGCAGTAACCCAGCCGGTGTACAGGGGTTCAGCGGGCAAATGGCAGCGATACGCAACCGAGTTGGCGCCCGTGCTACCGATTCTTGAACCCTTTGTGCATGAATTCGGTTACTGACTGGCGCGTTAGCACAAGACTCAGGCTGTTCAGCGGACACCACCCGGACATAAGCCCAAAGCGGTGCTGCTTTCAAACTGTTGGAACCATGACTGTCCGCTTTGCGGCAGCAGGTACTGCTCCAGGCTACAAGCGATGTTGAACAAACCTGTGTAGTCCCGCAGAACAGTAACTATAATTGCCGACTCGGGCTTTTGGTTGGTTTGCTGACACAATAATCTGCAAACCTGCAGTACGTTAATATTTAACACATTTCAGGAGTAACAGTATGGACATAACTCAGATGGGCGCCGAATTACTAAAAAGCCAGTTGGGCGGGACCGGCGGTCAAAGCAATGACATGATTGCCGGGGTTCTGCAAAAGTTGATCGGAAATGGTGATCAAATGGATATCGGGGGAATGGTAGCTGCCCTGCAAAGCGGTGGCCTGGGCTCAATCGCAGCCTCCTGGCTTGGTGATGGCGATAATGAATCCATCTCCACCGATCAGGTCAAGCAAGTAATAGGTGATGCCAGGATAAGTGAAGCAGCAGCAGAGCTTGGAACGGATGAAGGCTCCCTGCTCAGCGGGCTGTCACAGGCACTTCCGCAAATGATCGATAAATCCAGCAGTGGCGGCTCTCTTCTCGATGCCGTTGGTGGGCTCGATGGAGCCTTGAATATGGCAAAGAAATTTTTCTGAGAGCGCATCGAATGGAAAACGACCCAGGACTCTATCTCGGCAAAGGCAAACGCCCGGTATATCTTCGACCCAGGATGGCCAACCGCCATGGCCTGATTGCTGGCGCAACCGGCACCGGAAAAACTGTTTCCCTGCAGATCCTTGCCGAAGCTTTTTCAGACCGTGGTGTTCCGGTATTCATGGCAGACGTAAAAGGGGACCTTTCCGGCATTGCAATGACCGGCGTCGAGAAGCCGGGGCTGACAAAAAGAGCAGCGGAAATTGGCCTCGACGATTATTCGTTGCAGTCTTACCCGGTAACATTCTGGGATTTGTACGGTAAAAAAGGGCACCGGCTGCGAACGACCGTTTCCGAAATGGGTCCGCTTCTGCTGGCGCGCATGCTTGACCTCAATGACACACAGGAAGGTGTGCTGTACGTAACCTTCCGGCTCGCGGACGACGAAGGCATGCTGCTGCTGGATCTGAAGGATCTGCGTGCCATGCTGAATTTTGTCGGCGAAAACTCGAAAGAAATTTCCATCGAGTACGGCAATATCTCAAGGGCATCGGTCGGGGCCATCCAGCGACGTCTGCTGGTTCTCGAAGAACAGGGCGGTAAACAGTTTCTCGGCGAGCCTGCGCTGGACATCCACGACTTCATCCGCACCGCAGCAGACGGCCGCGGCATGATAAATATCCTTGCGGCCGACCAGCTGATGCAGCAACCACGGCTCTACGCGACCTTCCTGCTATGGCTGATGTCCGAGCTGTTTGAGGAGCTTCCGGAGATTGGAGACCCGGACAAACCGCGTATTGTATTTTTCTTCGATGAAGCACACCTGCTTTTTGATGGCGCGCCAAAGGCCCTGGTCGAAAAAGTTGAACAGGTTGTTCGCCTGATTCGTTCCAAGGGTGTCGGCATCTATTTTATTACGCAGAACCCACTCGATGTTCCCGACAAGGTACTTGGACAGTTGGGTAACCGGGTTCAGCACGCCTTGCGTGCGTTCACACCGCGTGATCAGAAGGCGGTAAAAGCAGCCGCAGACACCTTTCGCGCAAACCCGGACTTCAGCGCGGCCGAAGCCATACGGGAACTCGGCGTCGGCGAGGCACTGGTGTCCACACTGATGGCCAAGGGGACACCCAGCGTTGTCGAGCGCACACTGATCCGGCCACCATCTTCACGGCTGGGTCCCGCCAGCGCGGCAGAACGCAAAGAGATTATTGCCAACAGCTCAATGGGAGATCGCTACGATACACGGGTCGATCGCAAGTCAGCCTATGAAATGCTGTCTGCCCGCGCTGAAAAAGCCACAGAGGCAGCGCAGACATCTGCCCGGAAGGAGCCTGCCAGCAAGGCAAAGAAGAGCAGTGGCAGACAGAGTGTATGGGAAGCCATGATGAAAAGCGTTGCCAGGAGCATTGGCAGTTCTGTCGGCCGGCAGGTTGTGCGCGGAGTACTGGGTTCCCTGCTGAAATAATCACGCTATGGAAACATAGAACCAGGCACAAAAAAGGCTGCTCTTGAGCAGCCTTTTTTGATCATATCTTAAGAAGCTACTGGCCGCTTTGAGACAACATATACTCAATGGCTGCTTTCAGCTCTTCATCGGAACAGGTGGCGCAAGTCCCTTTAGCTGGCATGGCATTAATACCATTGATTGCGTTTGACAACAGCGCATCCATGCCCTTCGCAGCACGCGGTCCCCAGGCAGCACCGTCACCCAACTTGGGTGCACCGGCCGCACCAGTACTATGACAGGCAAGACAGGAGGCGTTATACACGGCATCACCCGAACGCGGGCCAGCGGCAGCAGCCGGGGCGGCTGCGGTGACCGGTACCGAACCAACGTTCACCTGGCCAACGGGCCGGATATTTTCCTCTATTTTGAGCTGCTGACGGGCATTCGACTCCGGCGTCTCATCGAGGCCATCGGTGGCGAGGTCGGCAAGGAAAAAGAAGATAAAGGCAATAACTACCAGTACCGCAAGTACGCCTACAAAATTACCGAAAAATACTCTGTCTTCGTGGCTCACCTGAACCCTCCGGAATTCAACTAGTTATGGGATGGATCGCGCGGTTTAAAGGCAGCAATCGACTGAAACTGGCGCGCAAGTATAGCTGCAAACGCCTGTTCGCGAAAGAAAAACCCCTCACTGTACTAAAGTATTCGGCCCGACTGCCGCTGACGTGTGCGAGGGACATGTGACTGGCTAACGGACGGCCTGGAGACCAGATGCCATGAACGTAGACGCACAGTTCCCGCCAGCCCCCTTCGCTGGCATACCACATCGACCGGCACAGCGCCCGGCTGAGCAGACGACAACGCGCCCCGTTGAACGTCCCCATCACGATGAAGCCGCCGGAAAACAGACCGGCCAGCAATCCGAACAGGTCGCCGAGCGTAAACCCGCTGACCAACAAGCTCCCGCTGGCAGAACTCCGGGCCAGGAGGCTGAGCTTAGCCCGGATGAAAAACGCGAAGTGGAACAATTGCAGGCACGCGACCGGGAAGTCCGCGCTCACGAGGCAGCACACAAAAACGCTGCCGGCCACCTCGCACGTGGTGGCGCCTCTTTCGAAACCGAAAAAGGTCCTGACGGAAAAAACTATGCAGTAGGCGGGGAAGTCAGCATCGACGTATCCAAAGTTGACGGCGATCCGCAGGCCACCCTTGCCAAAGCCCGAACCATCCGCGGCGCCGCACTGGCACCCGCGCAACCCTCCAGTCAGGATTTTGCGGTTGCCGCCAAAGCCGGCCAGCTTGAAGCAGAAGCTCGCGCCGAGCTTGCGAAGCAGGAAGGCAACGAATCCAGCGCAACGGATACATCACCGGCACGCGGTGGCTTCGATACCAATCCAACTCAACCCGCTTCAGTGGGTGAATTACTCGACGTCGTCGCCTAGGGTTATGTTATGAAAATTGACAGCATTTTTTCCCAGGCCGCACTCGGCATCCAGCGTGGTATATCCAGCGCCGCCCAGCACGCCGCAGATATTGCCAGCGCCGGACAAATGGAAGGTGATAGCCCGACCAGCCTGGTGGAATCCATGGTTGGCCTGAGACAGGATGAGCTGCAGGTGCAGGCTTCTACCGAAGTGCTCAAAGCCTACGACGCCATGATCGGTTCACTATTCGACGAACAGGCATAAAGTTACCCTCCACGGCTTGTAAAGACACAGGATAGCCATGCCGGGCACCGCAGCGAACTGCTCCGGCTTTTTATGCAAGGCTATCGAGATAGGCGCGCCAACCGCCGAACTCGCTGATATCTACGGCCGCTTCGATACCACAGGGTTCACAGATAAAACCACTAACCCAGCGCCCGTCGTCCAGCTCGAGCTTGCCCAGCCCCAGTGGCGCGGGAATAAGTTGCAGAAAACTTCCTACCTGGTCGGCTGGCATCGCCCAGACCTCAACCTCGATAGCTGTACTCTGTAACTCGCGGACCAGTCCGGGTCTGAACGGCGGCCCACCAGGCAAGGCATATAAACGGTAATGTGGCGACGTTCTGGTGCTCTCCAGCAGCCAGGCACCGCGCTCGGTCAACTGCGGGTTCAGCGGCAATCCGGAAAGGTGGGCGCCACAGACAGCTATCTCGACATTGTCCGTTGTTTGCGATCGTGACACCTGCCGCGATGGAAGCGGTAAGCCGGTGGCACCCGCCGTAATATCGATACTGCGATGCAGCCGGTCGCCTAATGCTGTCAAGGCATCATCGGCAAACGCCGGCGCAAACAGGGTCACACCGAACGGCAAACCATTTGCCTGGAAACCAGCCGGCACAGCGATAGCACTCAGGTCGAGCAGGTTCATGAAGTTGGTGTAATAACCCAGGTTACTGTTCAATTGCACCGGGTCGGCATTTACCTCGTCGACACGATAAATCGTTCCCGCGGTTGGTGTCAGCATCACATCCACCGACTGCCACGCCGGCTCGCAGGCACGTCGACACGCCATCAGGCGGTACTGTGCCTTGAATGCTTCAACAGCACCTGCGTCCCTGCCCGCCTCGATAATCTGCCGGGTTACCGGGAAAAGTGAATCGGGCTGTGCTTCGATAAATGACTCAATAGCGGCGTAACGTTCGCTAACCCATGGCCCTTCATACAGCAGGCGTGCTGCTGACAAAAACGGTTCAAAATCCAGCGTCACTGGCTCGCCGCCCAGTGACTGCAACCGATCGATGGCCTGTTGAAACAACGCCTCTGCGTCAGCATTACCGAAGAACTGCAACTGATCCCGTTGTGGCACACCAAAACGGAATTGACTGTCATTGAAGCGAAGGCCACCGACTGGTGCGGGCCGTGCGTAGGCATCCGCTGCATCGAAAGTTGCGCAGCCTCGCATGATGCGGGCGGCATCATCACAACTCAGCGCAAAAATTGAGACGCAATCAAGCGAGCGACACGCTGGTACGACACCGGACGTGCTTAACAGCCCACGCGTCGGTTTCATGCCGATTATGTTGTTGAAAGCCGCGGGCACTCTGCCGGAACCGGCAGTATCTGTGCCTAGTGAAAAACTTACCAGGCCGGCTGCCACTGACACGGCCGAACCCGAACTCGACCCACCGGAAATATAGTCAGGGTTAAAACTGTTCCGGCAGACACCGTACGGTGAACGCGTACCGACAAGGCCAGTTGCAAACTGGTCAAGGTTGGTTTTGCCGACAGGTATCGCACCAGCATCAATAAGTTGCTGGACGACAAACGCGCTCTCCACCGGAGTATAACTGTAATCCGGGCAACCAGCGGTTGTCGGCACCCCCTGCAAATCTATATTGTCCTTGATTGCGAACGGTATTCCGTAAAGCGGCAAGTCATCGACAGCCTTGTTGTCCAGCGCATCAATATAAGGCTGAAGTTGCTCCGGCGTCAGGCGGACGATCCATACCGGGTTATCAGCCATAGCATCGATGCGCTGTCGAATGATTGCCAACAGTTCAGCAGGCCTCAGACTCCCGCTGCGATAGCTATCCTGTAGCGCCTGTATATCCAGGCTGATGGACGAGTTATCCATGGGGATCGCTATCCAGTTCAACAATCAGCAGGGACTGGCCGGCTTTGACAGGCGAACCTTGCGAGCAAAGAATTTCTCTAACGGTGCCCTGCTCGTCAGCCTCAATAGCTATTTCCATTTTCATGGCCTCCACAACGACCAGCTTGTCACCAATATTGATTCGGGTTCCCACTTTAACGGGAACTTCCCAGACGCTCCCCGTGATTGACGAAGCTATCGCAATACAACCGGCAGGCACGTCAAAGGGTGCATCACCTCCGGCCGCTTCATTGGGCAGCTCGGCATCGTAATGCGCCTGCCCGGTTTGTTCCCAGCGTTCCCGTTCGGCATCGAAAGCAGCCTGCTGCTTACCCTTGAAGGCGATTATGCTTTGAGCATTGACTGACAACTCTTCATTGTAGTCACGCAGCTTCAACACGGTCTCTTCGACATCCAGCTTGAGACGGCCCTGCACGAAGTCCTTGCGCATCTCAAGAATCTCTTCTTTGCTCGCCGGGTAAAAACGGATCTGGTCAAAGAAGCGCAACAGCCACTGCTTGTCTTCAATAAAATCGGCAGTCTGTTTATAGCGGTTCCACATCTGCACAGTGCGTCCGACAAACTGATAACCACCCGGCCCTTCCATGCCATAGACACATAAATAGGCACCACCAATGCCAACTGCGTTTTCCGGCGTCCAGGTGCGTGCCGGGTTGTACTTCGTAGTGACCAGACGGTGGCGTGGATCCATGGGCGTTGCCACCGGTGCACCCAGGTACACATCCCCGAGTCCCAGCACCAGGTAACTGGCGTTAAACACAATATCCATAACCGCTTCCATCGACTCCAGCCCGTTGATGCGACGGATGAACTCGATATTGCTCGGACACCAGGGCGCATCAGGGCGCACTGACTGCATATATTTATCAATTGCCAGTTGTGTCGCCGGGTCATCCCAGGACAGTGGCAGGTGAACAACGCGGCTGGGTACTTCCATGTCCTCCACTGCTGGCAACTGCGCTTCTGCTGCCTTCAATTTTTCCAGCAGCACATGCTGGGTAATGACCCTGCTATCAAAATGAATCTGCAGCGAACGGATACCCGGCGTCAGATCGAGAATACCTTCGAGGTGTTGTGCCGACACCCATTCCATGAGCGCATGAACACGAAAGCGCAGGTTGAGATCCAGCACCAGCGGACCATATTCGATCAGCAAATTACGATCACCAGCCTGGCGATAACAGACCGTCTCCTGCTCACCCGATGCATCAATTCGTGCGAGTACTGCCTGCGTTGAATTTCCGGCTGATAACGGCGTGTGTAATTGATGATAGTCACCGGCGAGCTGGTCAATAACAGCATCCTGCGCCCGCTCCAGCGCATTGGCTTCCTCGATATCAATGCAATGAAAACGAATGGTATCGCCGGGCTTCAGTTGTCCCGTTTTCCACAGCTCAGCCTGGACAATGGTGGCGGGACAGACAAACCCGCCCAGGCTGGGACCATCCGGGCCGAGAATAACCGGCATGTCACCGGTAAAATCGATCGAACCGATTGCGTAGGCATTGTCATGAATATTGGAAGGATGCAGGCCCGCCTCTCCGCCATCAGTACGCGCCCATTCAGGCTTGGGGCCAACCAGTCGCACGCCGGTGCGGCTGGAATTGTAGTGAACTTCCCAGTCGGTGGAGAAAAATGTGTCGATATCGGTGATGGTGAAAAAGTCTGGCGCACCATGTGGTCCGTACAGAACCTTGATATCCCAGTGCCTGGTGCAGTCAGGTATCAGTGCTGGCGGTAGTGCATGACAGTCACTCGCGTCTGCTGCCGGCTGGTTAAGCCGCAGCACATCACCGACCTGCAAGGTCCGTCCACCATGACCACCGAATTGTCCAAGTGTAAAGGTTGCTTTGCTGCCCATGTAATCCGGCACGTCGAAGCCGCCCTTTACCGCGAGATAAGTACGATTGCCAGTGCCGCTTATATTGCGCATCCGCAAAGTACTGCCGGCCTTTACAGATACCGGCTTCCAGTAATCGATAGGGTCGCCATCCAGTAGCGCACCCATCTTCGCTCCTGTCAAAGCAATGACTGTGGCAGTATTGAATTTCAGCGTAGGCCCGGTCACAGTCAGCTCAAGTGCTGCGGCACCTTCCGGATTATTCACAATCCGGTTAGCAAGCCGGAACGACAGGTGATCCATCGGGCCTGATGGCGGTACGCCAATATCCCAGTAGCCAGTACGGCCTGGATAATCCTGCACCATTGACTGTGTACCCGGCGACAGGACATCGATCGTCACCGCGAAATATTCAAATTGATCCAGGTAACGCGTGTAATGTTCGCCGTTTATAAATACCTTGTCATCGAGCACCTGCTGCAGATAAGACAGATTGGACTCAATGCCGTGCAATGACGTTTTTGCCAGCGCTGCTGACAGCCTGTTGCGCGCAGCCGCACGATCATTCTCATGCACGATGATTTTCGCCACCATGGGATCGTAGTAGGGTGGCACTTCACTGCCCTGCTCTACCCAGGTATCAACGCGCACATCGTCCGGGAAACACATCTCGGTCAATACGCCGGCCACCGGTTGGAACTGCTTTCCGGGATCCTCGGCGTACAGGCGCACCTGGATGGCGTGGCCTGACGGCTGGTGCTGATAGTGTTCCAGAAATTCCTTCTCACCAGCGGCCAACCGCACCATCCACTCAACCAGATCGACACCGGTGACCTCTTCAGTGACACCGTGCTCGACCTGCAGACGTGTATTCACCTCCAGAAAATAAAACGCACGCGTCTGTACATCATAGACATACTCAACTGTACCTGCCGACTGGTAGCGAACCGCCTCACCCAGACTTACAGCCGCCGCCATTAACTGTTCGCGCAAGGCATCGCTGATACCCGGCGCCGGTGTTTCCTCGATCACTTTCTGGTTACGACGCTGTACCGAACAATCGCGTTCGCCGAGCGCAACTACCCGTCCTTCGCCGTCACCGAAGATCTGCACTTCGATGTGTCGCGCGGTCTCGACATACTTCTCGAGGAAGATACCACCCTGACTGAAGTTGCTTCGCGCCAGTCGCTCGACTGAATGGAAGGCATCTACCAGCTGAGACTCGTCCCAGCACAACTGCATACCAATGCCACCACCACCGGCGGTGCTCTTGAGCATCACCGGATAACCAATGCGCAATGCCTCGGCTTGTGCATGCGCGAGATCGTCAAGCAGGCCTGTCCCCGGCAGCAAGGGCACGTTGTTTTCCTGCGCCAGTTTTCGTGCCGTGTGCTTGAGACCGAAATCACGCATCTGCTGGCCTGTAGGCCCGATAAAGACCACACCCTGCGCCTCGCAGGCTTCAGCGAATTCGGCGTTTTCACTCAGGAACCCGTAACCCGGATGAATCGCACCAGCACCGGTCTCCAAGGCGACCTGGAGAATACGCTTGCTATCCAGATAACTTTCCGCGGCCGGTGCAGGGCCGATGCAAACAGCCTCGTCTGCCTGGCTGACATGCAGCGAATGCGCATCAGCTTCGGAATAGACAGCAACCGAGCTGATACCCAGCCGCCGGAGTGTGCGGATAATGCGGCAAGCTATTGCACCGCGGTTGGCAATCAGAACTTTCTTGAACATATGCGACAATTGGACCGACGCTCCTGGTGTGACCGGCGTCAGTGCAACACCTCTTGATGGGTCGTCCCACTCAGGATCAACTCGCGCGGGTCGTCCCGCCGAGTATTATTCAAAAACGATTCACCGCGCACGATCACTGCGGATCCCAGACCAGCACCTCGACCGGCGTAGGATTATACGCATTACATGGATTGTTCAACTGGGGACAGTTGGAAATCAGAATAATGACATCCATCTCCGCCCGCATTTCTACATAACGCCCGGCTTCAGAGATACCGTCCTCGAATGTCAGTCCGCCCTCGGGCGTCACCGGTACGTTCATGAAGAAATTGATATTGCTGGACAGGTCGCGCTTGTCGAGACCGTTATCCCATTTCGCCAGCGCCAACAGGAAACTGTCCCGGCAACTGTGCATGTGGTGTTTCTCCAGCGCGTAACGAACCGTGTTGCTCTCCGCCGAACAGGCACCACCAAGGGTATCATGGCGACCACAGGTATCCGCGATGATGCTCAACATGGGATTGCCTTCGTTACTCCGCAGCACCGTCCCGGTAGTCAGGTAAATATTACCCTGCTCGCGAATGGTGGTGTTGGCGTCGTAACGCTCTTCGGAATCCGCAGCACTGTAAAACAATGTGTCCACAGCCTGGTTACCCTCAAGGTCGAGAATCCTTACGACCTGGTCCTTGCTGATCACTTTCATAAAAGGCTCGCCTGCAGGAACCACTTCACGGAAGGCCGCATTTTCAGCCAGAAGCCGGCTTTCAGACAAATCAGTACTCATCAGGCGAACATCCGCTCAGTGTTGATAAATGCCCGCTGATTTTCGGGACAGGCATTACGACAGGCGTCATCCCCGGCTGCCGTACCCGAATGCCAGGCCGAAAGAATAATATCTTTTGGGTCATAGGTGTCGCCAGGATCCAGCGGATGCTGGCAAGTGGACAGCACCACCAGCGCATTCATTTCAAAGCGCAGGTCTATGTAATCGCCGGCAGAGGAATTATTTTCCTTGAAGCACAAGTTCCCGGCATCATCGACAATCACCTTGCTGAACAGGTTAAGGTTGGATACCAGGTCACGTTTACCCAGCCCATATTTTCCAACCTCATTCAGCAGGCTGTCATAGCCATTTTTGTAGTAATCATCGTGTTGCTCCTGGTAACGCGCTTCACCGTACTTGCGCCGAACCATACTGGCATTGGACACACCGCTGATGGTGTCATGCCAGCCACAGGTGTCTTCGGTAATGGAACACATCACCCGTCCCATATCCGAGTAACACACATGTCCCCGGGTAAGAACAGCGGTATGCTGCCCCTTCAACGTATCGGCCATGTTATAGCGCTCCAGCTTTTCTTCATAGTTATAGAAAAGCATGGATACGTTGGCACCACCTTCGACTGCGGTTACACGCAGTGTATTGCCACGTCGCAATACCCCTGACCAGTGAGCGCCACCCGGCACCCGCTCTTCCCAGAGCACCTGCTCCGGATCAAGCGTATCGGTTAAGGTTTCTGACATTGTGTATCTCCTGGTGTTTCAATTTTCTGGTTCCTGGTTTCCGGCAACGGGTGGACCTGGGGAATAATGGCAGTCGTCAATTGCAGCTTCCCGGTAATTACCCCGCGGCAGGTGACCAGTTTATCAGCGATCAACTGCAGGCGCGCTGCAGGCCCCTGCACCAGGATGACCTCCATGGTATGCGCGTGCATGAGATGAACGTGCAGCGAGCTGATTACCTCTGTCAGGTGCGCATGCTGCAGGTCCGCCAGTTGCTTTTGCACACCGGGGGCCGAGTGATCATAAACCAGTGTAATAGTGCCGGCCATGATCTCTTCGCCCATTTCCTGGCTGTGTTCGACCAGCTGCTGGTTGATCATCTCGGCAATGGCCTGGGAACGACTCTCGAAACCACGATTGAATACCATGCTGTCGAGCTGGTTAAGCAGCGGCTCCGGTAGTGAAATACTGATACGGCTAACACCGGGTTTGACCATGGCATTCATATCAGAACAGGTGGCTGTAGCGCTCGACTTCCCAGTCGGAAATGCTCTGGTGGTAGGACTCCCATTCATTAACCTTGTAACGGATGAACTCGTCGCGTAATTCTTTACCCAGCACTTTCGTGATAAAAGGGTCTGCCGCAAACGCTTCTACAGCTTCGATCAAACTCTGCGGTAAAAACTCGATACCGCGCTCCTGCCGCTGCTGCTCACTCAACTCATAAAGGTTGTCGTCCTGTGGCTTGCCCGGATCGATTCCCTCGCGTATGCCTTCAAGACCTGCGGCCAGCGCCAGTGTTGCTGCGAGATAGGGGTTCACGGCGCCGTCTGCATTACGTGATTCGCAGCGGCCGCCACTCATCGGCACCCGTATTGAGTTGGTCCGGTTGTTTGAACCAAATGAATTAAACACCGGCGCCCAGGAGAAAGTGGCCATATCACCCTGGCGCACCAGGCGCTTGTAACTGTTTACTGTTGGCGAAAAGACGGCGCACAGTGCCCTTCCATGCTTGATGATTCCACCGATAAACTGGTAACCCAGCTCAGTCAGGCCAAGGCCCTTTGGATCGTCTGCAGGATCACAGGCAAACAAATTATCACCCGTTTCAATATCGCACAGGGACATGTTGAAATGCGCGCCATTACCGGTGCGGTCGGCAAACGGCTTGGGCATGAAGGTCGCCAGCAAGCCTTCCTCCTTGGCATAATGCTTGGTCATGTAGCGGAAGAATATAAACCTGTCGCACGAAGTCAGTGCATCACTGTACTGGAAGTCAAATTCATACTGGCCATTGGCATCTTCGTGATCAAGCGAATAAAGATCCCAGCCGAGATCATTGATACAGGTCGCCACCTTGTCCAGCCAGGTAAACTGGTCAAGAAAACCGCGTACGTCGTAACAGGGTTTGACCAGACGGTCATCCGGGTTCGGTATCGTCAGGCCGCCATCTTCGTGCTGCTTCAAAACAAACAGTTCACCTTCTATCCCGACGTTGAAGCCGTAACCCAGCTCTGCCGCCTGCGCTAGTACCTTTTTAAGAGCTACACGCGTGTTTATTTCATACGGCTCGCCGTGATAGGTATTATCCGCCGGCATCCACGCCACTTCCGGCTGCCAGGGCAACTGGATGATGTGATCCAGGTCCGGTACCGAGGCTATTTCATCATCATTGGGTGCCTGGCCGAGACCATCGAGTGCGTAACCCGTATACAACTCCGAGCCTTCCGCCATATGTTGCAGATGATCAATGGGCACAAACTTGCCCTTGGGAATACCATGAATATCCACGTAGGCACCCAGGCAGTACTTAACGCCCTTGTCCTTGAGCTGTTTCTGAATACGTCCGATTTCTTCAGCGCTTTTCATAAAACCTTCTTTGACTGCCCGCTCAGATAAAATAGGAATGTGTAAGCGGCGGTTGCTCTTCAAGCCCACTCTTGAGCAGGGCCACGAGATCATCCAACATCCAGCCAAACAGCTCATCGCCTTTCTCGCGACTTGCCAGGCTGGGCGTGCCAGTCACACCATTACTGCTGGTTCTGTTAACCGGGTGAGAAAACACGCAACCCCCGGTGCGATCGGGGTCGTCGGCATCGGCAAAGCGTTCCGGCCGCGTCATGTCCGGTGCCATCGAGAGCATCAAGGAAGTCTCGGCCTCGTTGGCGTGCCAGTCATCCGCATCCTCGAAGTGCCGGTCACGTACACGCTGGCTGATCGTGCCGGTATTAATCAATGCAACTTTGAGATCATCGTGTTCGGCACGCAGCATTTCCAGCGCACAACGTAACGGGGCAAGATTGGTTACATGACTGTTGATAATGAACAACCGGCGAAAACCGGACAGATAGACCCAGTCACCAACCTGCTTGACGACGTCGATAAGTGTTTTCGGTTGCAAGGCAAGCGTTCCCGGCCATCGTTGCGAATGTCCGATTGAGCAGCCATAAGGTAAAGCCGGAAGCACAGGGATACCACTCAGCTCGGCTGCCTTGTGACATACCTGCTGTGCGATTTCTGTATCGACACCGCAGCCGAGATGCGGGCCGTGCTGCTCGGTAGCGCCTACAGGCAGGATCACGCCATCCATGCCTCCGGCAGGCAGAGCGCCAATTTCCTCCCAGGTTAATTGATGCCAGTGAGTCGAGGTCAAAACACGCTCTCCACATCATCGTCCACCGAAACCATGCGCACCATGTTCAGGTGGTCACCGTTGCTGTCATCTTCGGTTTCCACCGGGTGTATCAATTCTTCGAGGCGCTTTTTGGTTGCCAGAAATTCAGGTGAAAGAAACTGTTCCGGCGAGCGCGGCTGCGGCACCGGAACCTCAATAAGTTCCTCCACCTCACCAGGATGCGCTTTAAGCACGAGGATACGGTCGGCAAGGTAGATAGCTTCATCGAGGTCGTGGGTAATGAACAGAACGGTAATATCGATGTTCTTCCAGATTTCCAGAAGGTAGTTCTGCATTTTGGCGCGCGTCTGGGCATCCAGCGCGCCGAACGGCTCGTCCATCAGCAGGATACGCGGCTGGTTAGCGAGGGCCCGTGCAATCGCCACACGCTGCTTCATACCACCGGATAACTCGTGTGGATAGCTTTTGGCAAACTTGGTCAGGCCAACCAGTTCTATCCACTGCATAGCCTCTTCTTCTGCTGCCATCTTTCCGCGACCGGCCATTTCCACGCCGAACATGACGTTCTTCTTGACAGTAAGCCAGGGAAACAGTGTATAGCCCTGGAATACCATGCCACGGTCCGGACCCGGCCCGTGTACTTCTTTTCCATCCAGCAGCATCTGCCCGGAAGTCGGCGTTTCCAAGCCCGCCAGAATCCGGATCAACGTCGACTTGCCGCAACCTGAAGGACCGATAACACAAACAAACTCGCGTTTGTGTGTTTTGAAATTGATATCTTTGAGCGCCGTCACCGTACCCTGATGGCCTTCGAAGTCTTTGTTCAGGCCCTTGACCTCCAGCACCACGGGCCGCTGCTTCAGACGGGTGAAGCGATCTTTGACCTCATCGGACTGTTCAAGGTAACTGGGTAATTCAAGATGATGCATAGTGATGCCCGTCAGGCCCGCGCAGTCTGTCGCTGCCAGGGGAAGATGCGCTTGCCCAGCCAACCGAGAATCAGGTCGGTGGTCAAACCGATAATGCCGATCATCATGATGGCTGCGAAAACGTTATCGAAGTTTTTATAGCGCGCCTGCTGGGTGATAAACCAGGTAATACCGGAGCTGCTGCCAATCAGTTCGGCGACAATCAGGTAAGTCCAGGCCCAGCCCAGCAAAATGCGCATATCCTTGTAGAGGTCGGTAATGATACCGGGAACAACCACCTTGAAGAGCAATGCAAGGCGCTTCGCACCCAGTGTCTGTGCAGCTTCGAGCAGGGACGGATCCAGTTTTCGCGTCGTATTGGAAATCACCAGCACCTGCTGAAAGAAGGTGCCGATAACAATAATGGCGATCTTGGGTGCATGGTGAATACCCAGGATAGCAACCGCCAGCGCGCCAAACGCCGGAGCCGGCAAATAACGGAAGAATTCCACGAAGGGCTCGAACAGCCGGGAAACAAAATCATAAGTACCGGCAAGAATTCCAAGTGGTACACCGAACAGCGAGGAGAGAAAAAAGCCCCAGAAAATAACCTGGATGCTGTCCCAGAGACTTTCGTGCAACCATTTTTCGTTACGCCGTTTCGGTTCAGTGGAAAATGCCGTGTAAAAGGCCGCGGCAACTTCATGCGGTGCCGGCAGGTAAATCGGGTTGGCAGGTGCTCCCTGTGGCAGGGCTGCACCCTGTTCACTGGCAGTTACGGATTCCTTGTCGAACACTTCCCGGTCAACCAGCATGCCCTCCTTGAAGTAGGGCACACTGCCGGGATCACTGATATCGACTTTAGGGTGCCATATCCACGGCACGTAGCTGACCAGCGACCAGATCAGCAGTGGCAGGATAAAACTCATGACAGTAATGGCAACTCGCGACCTTGGCCGTAATTCCTTGCGTACTGCAAACCACTGACTCGACGACATGCGCAACTATCCTGGCAACTGCTGATTCAGGTAACGGGTACACTTCTGTGGTTCAGAAACGATCAGTCCGTCAATGAAGGATCAAGATAGGCGTCAATATCCTGCGGTGAATCATAGACTTTGTTCGCGACATTAAAGTCATCAGAGATCTTTGAAGAGCCGTATACGGACGTAAAGCCATCACCCTTGGCAAAGAATTTCTTCGCTTCGGCGCGGGTCAGAATATTGGTGCCCGCGATGAACTTCTTGTAATCCTTTGGTGGCAGCCCAACACGTGAAGCCATGATCTTCACAGCATCATCAAAAGTTGCGGGGTCCTTGATGTAGTCAACAGCGCGGTACCAGACGTCGACCACTTTTTTCCAGTCATCGCGATTCGCAGCCAGGCTTGCCGGTGACACGCACAACAGGTCATAGATCAGTCCAGGTTCATCAGCGCTGGTATAAATAGCCTTGGAGCCAGGTACCAGGTCGAGTGCAGAACCTGAACTTGGCTGCCAGGCGACAATCGCGTCAACCTCACCTGAGGCCAGCACCTGCGGCGTTTCATTGGTCGGTACATTAACCAGCTCCACATCCGCCTCGGTCAGGCCGCTTTTTTCCAATGCATTCAACAGTAGCAGGTGACCGACAAAGCCGACTTCCACACCCACTTTCTTGCCTTTCAGATCCTTGACTGAGCCAATACCCGGCGCACCGATAACCATGTCGTTACCATTGCTGTAATCATTCATCAGGATCATGACACTCTTGGCACCAGTGGCGCCGGTCACCAGGGCATCACCGTTGGTCATGCTGACCGCGTCCAGCTGCCCGGCGGCAAACGCGTCCATCGAGGCTACGTAATCGAACCATTCAAACCTGACGTCGACGCCGGCTTCCTTGAACCAGCCTTTATCAACAGCGACTTCCCAAGCCACCCAGCCAGGCCAGTCGCTGTATCCAATTTTCAAAGGCTCGGCATTGCTGAGTGAAGACAGGGTAAGCAGTGCTGCTCCGATCAGCATGCCCAGGGTTTTACGAACAGTCGTTTTCATTGTGCGCTCCGGTCGGTATTACGATTTCAGAATCAGGTAATATCCCGTGAGCAAGCGCTGTGCCAAAAATTATCGTTGAAGAATAGAGCTATATTACAGTTGGTTACCTGAAAGCAGGCAGGCCCGGCCTGATAGTGCCACGCGCCTATCTGGTGCCGCTTGTTCTGTATTGGTGCGACAAAACAGTGCATAACGGCCTCAGGAAGGCTCCTGGACCGGATGCTGCATACCGGGTTCTCTGAACGTTTCGACCAGTACTGCGCCAACAACCAGTGTGCCGCCGACCAGCTCCATTGCTGCCATCGTTTCACCCAGCAGCAGGCTGGCCGAGACCACTGCAGCTACCAGCTCCATGATAATAATGATCGAGGCACGACCCGCTTCCAGCCGGGTAACCCCCCACTGTGTACCAAAGGTAATAACCGTCAGCCAGAAAATACCGTAGGCCATCGTCAACAACAGGGTGCGCGGTGGATAGTCCGGTATAACCGCCGACGATGTCACAAGGTAGATACCGATAAGCAGCGCACAACCGCCAAACATTGCGGTGACTTTACTGGCCACGGGAACTGACTGGGTGGCACGAAAGACGATATTGTTCGCGGCGAATGCCATGCCCGAGCCAATGGCCAACAGGTCTATCCAGCTCGGATAGCTTGCGAACACAGCGGTGCCGCCCAGAATCAGAAATGCACCCGCCAGTGCGCCGCAAACGGTAACAATGCGCATGGCATCGATACGCTCACCCAAAAACAGCCAGCCGCCCAGAACGCTCCACACCGGTAGCAGGTAAAATAAAATCATCACGCGAATAACATCGCCCTCGTAGAGCGCGATCTGAAAGGCCAGGTTGGCGAAGCCACCGAACAGCGCTATCAGCGCCAGGTAATGAAGCTTCCCGCGCCAGTGGCTCTGCTGTTTGAAGAACACGGGTGACAACAGCAAGCCGGCAGCACCAAACGCCAGCAATACCAGGAACGGCCCTTCCATACCCTGTCCATTCAGGTATTTAAGTGGCAGCCAGGTCAGCCCCCAGCCGATGGAGCTGAAAAACAGTACCAGCACGGGCGCCGAGGTTGCCCTCATTCGTAGAACTTCGGAAACGGCCGGCAATTACGATAAAAAGCCATGTCATGATTCGGCCACAAATGCGCTCCAGTGTCGGCCGCAAGCTGCTTGAGCTTGCGAATACTGGCCAACGCCATATCCTCGCGGTCATGCCAGCATAGCCCCGGTGCTACTTCATCCTGGAGATTCTCCTCCAGATCAGCGGCATCGCCGGCAAGCAGGATCGGCGGCCCTTTGGGTAACTCGATAAGCATCGACATATGGCCTGCAGTGTGACCGGGCGATTCAATCGCACGCACACCCCCTACCAGATCGTACTCGGAAGCCTGCATCTTCCAGCGATAGTCGCCGGTAAAGTCATTGGCGAAATAAGCTTCATCAGCGGGTTCAAGCGCTGCGGCCATCTCCTTCTCGTGCACATGAATTTCCGCATGCGCCATGTCGCACAGGCCACCGCCATGGTCAAAGTGCAGGTGTCCGACAAACACCAGGTCCACCTCTTGCGGTTTCAAGCCAAGCTGCGCCAGCCGGTTGGGCAAACGCTGCTCCTCGGTCATTTCCGGAGGGCCAAAGGGAAATGCCTCGTTCTCGTAGTACTGCTGGCGCAGCGTCGGACTGGTGATCTTGCTGTAATCACAACCTACATCATACAAAATGCGGCCGTTAAGCGTTTCGATCAGGTAGGCCAGTATCGGTGCCTGGATGAATACACCTTCGCCGCGCCCTCGCGTTGACAGGGTTTTTTCGTAACGGTGCGTGCCGGTTAGCAGCGGCCAGAAGCGGGTTACCTGCGTCATGATATGGGCACCGGTCCTAAACGACCGTCAGGAGGGAAACGCCGTGCGCACCCGCGAACTGGTCAGCGCGATTCGCGCCCTCGCTGACCGAGCCGTAATCGTCGTCCAGAATGCGCCGCAAGCGGTTGCGATGAAAGGTGCGTAACAACTCCGTGAACGTGATCAGTTGTCGATTTTCAGCGCCATAAAGCTGCCGATGTAACGCCGGCAAGCGATACCAGGGCGTGCTGGCGCGTTCGTGGTGCGCGTTGTGATAATTAAAGTTCAGTGTCAGATAGTTCAGCCATGGGTGATGCACAGACACCAGGTTGGAATAGGTATTCGCCTGCTCGTATACCCGGTCTTTGCCCTGCATGGGTAACGGCGCTTCATCGTCATCGATATAGTACTGTTCAAAGGTATGGTGAAATGCATCAAAAAAACTCATCACGCTCACGAACAGCAGGTACGCCACGGCAAACCAAAGCAACGACAACGGCTGGATAGTGAACAGCAGGGCGAACAAAGTGACCCGGCTCGCAAGCATGGCCAGTACTCGTCGACGCTCCT
>Ga0316189_10000563_pt1 | contig 37246 bp, 35 predicted proteins | sample LowCovwburrow_MG_FD_204930 | JGI IMG/M metagenome (GOLD analysis project Ga0316189, IMG submission 204930) | Coastal sediment microbial communities from Maine, United States - Lowes Cove worm burrow | ecosystem: Environmental > Aquatic > Marine > Coastal > Sediment | place: USA: Maine...
AGGTGGCCTGGCGCGCGGTGTCACCCGACAGCCGACGCTTACCTGCTTCGAGGAACTCTTTGGACCAACTGTAATACAGGCTCTCAGCGATACCTTCCCGGCGACAGTCAAATGTCGCTGTTGTGAAGGTTTTCGGAAAGTTCTCCAACGATGTCAGGATCAAAAAACGGTTTGCTGCAACTTTCTTTGTCACACACTGAAAAGTTTTTTGGCGAGCTACAACGAAAAATGTCCCCCATGTGTCCCCTAAAACCGAGTATGGGCGGTAGGGTGAAGCGATTATCCATGTAAGTTATTGATTTTGTTGGTAGCGGAGGAGGGACTTGAACCCCCGACACGCGGATTATGATTCCGCTGCTCTAACCACCTGAGCTACTCCGCCAGAAACGAGGCCCGATGTAGGCGAGGGGTGCGAGGCCGTCAAGAGAGAAATGCACTTTGCGGCGCAAGATGGCAACTCAAGGTCAGGCGGGTCCAAGCACGTCTGCTCGCAACGGAAAAATTAAACCGCTTACCCGCGTCGCAATCGGCATTCCAAAACTTGTGCCCAAGACTGTTGGCTAAGCGAAGCTGACCTCTGTTTCATCACCCATTTCTCAAATGAAAGGCTTTGAAGGCGGACCATAGTGTCCAGCGGTTCTCGGAATTCATTCATCCTGAAACGAGGCTGAAGCCCACACAAACTGTTAGATTCCTAGATTGCAGTCTGGCAAACCCCTGTTGCATTTTTTATATTCTGCTGCCATGCGTCGCGTGACATGACGATTGGCGCTATACCAAAGTGGTGCGGACCGATGTTTGAGGGCAGGGTTGAAAGATTGGGAACTGAAGGCACAACATCTGTTGTTGAGATTTCGGATCTGACCTATGCCGTCGATGGTACTGAAATTCTGCACAATATTTCGGTCTTAGCAGACGAAGATCGCATCGGAATTGTTGGGCGAAATGGTTCAGGTAAGACCACGCTGGCAAGGGTGCTTGCCGGGCTTATCGAGCCGAGCTCTGGCGTTGTCACGGTCTGTGGTTGCGAACTTGCAAAAGACCGCAAAACCGCGGTTCGCACTCTCGGTATTCTGTTTCAGAACCCGGATCACCAGATCATCTTTCCCACCGTCGAAGAAGAAGTTGGTTTTGGCCTGCTTCAACTGGGGTTGTCAAAACCAGACGCTGCGGCCGAGGCCCACAGAGTCCTGCAATCTTTCGGGAAAGCACATTGGGCCGATGTTGCGATACAGCAGCTTTCGCAGGGGCAACGGCAGTTGGTGTGCCTGATCTCGGTGCTCGCGATGAAGCCTAAGGTCATAATTCTGGATGAGCCTTTTGCCGGGCTTGATATCCCGACCACGCGCCAACTTGGCCGATATCTTGATCAGACGTCAGCAACCCTTATTCATATCACGCATGACCCAGAAATCCTGAACGCTTATCAGCGTGTCATCTGGCTTGAGAAGGGCGCAGTTGAAATGGATGGGTCTGCCAAAGCGGTTCTGACAGCGTTCACAAATCGGATGGAGCAGATTGGAGCAAGTGATGATATCTCTCACATCTCCGGTTAAGACACCATGGCACAGTTGGCCTGCGGGTTTGAAGCTTGGGCTGTTATGTGTCGCGACGATGGTTTTGTTTTCTTTGGAAAACGTATTTCTTCATTTGGCTGCGTTTGCGGCGTGTATTGGTCTATACTCGGTTCCGGGGTTTGTTTTCCTCAAGGTCGGCTGCAAGCGGTTGGTGTTTCTTTGGCCGTTTCTGGCTGTTATTGTTATTTGGCACGCGGTTACGGGAACGCCGGTTGAGGGCGCAGTGATCGCGCTCCGGCTGCTCACCGCTGTCGGGCTTGCCAATCTGGTCACGATGACCACGCGCCTGTCGGATATGGTAGAGGTTGTGAAAATGCTCTTGTCGCCACTGCGGGTTTTGGGTTTGAAAACCCGGCCACTGGAAATTGCGATCGCGCTGGTTGTGCGGTTCACGCCGGTGCTGGCACAGAAGGGTCGAGATTTGACATTTGCCTGGCGCGCGAGATCGCCAAAAAAACCAAAATGGCAAATCATCATGCCCTTTACTCTGTTGGCAATCGATGATGCGGAACATGTGGCCGAGGCGCTTCGCGCGCGCGGCGGAATATAGGAAAAAAAGGGAAGAGAAATGGAAAGAAATCTGGTAATGATCGCCCTTTTTGCGGCTCTAATCGCGGCACTTGGGCTTATCCCGAAAATCACTTTGGCCTTTGGTGTTCCGATCACAGCGCAAAGCCTTGGTGTGATGTTGTGCGGTACGGTTTTGGGCTCTAGGCGGGGTGCGCTTGCGGTTCTGTTGTTCTTGCTGCTTGTTGCGCTTGGTTCGCCGCTTTTGGCAGGTGGGCGTGGTGGTCTTGGGCTTTTCGTTTCTCCGACAGCGGGTTTTCTGGTTGGTTTTCCGATTGCCGCTTTTGTCACCGGCCTGATCGTTGAAAAATGGCGGAATGCCCCTCTGACACTTGTAGCAGGTATCGCTGCGGCGCTCGGCGGAATTGTTGTTCTTTACGTTTTCGGTGTCATTGGCATGTCGATCACACTGGATAAATCAATTGCCGAGGCGACTGCATTGGTAACGGCATTCATTCCGGGTGATATTCTGAAAGCCGCAATTGCAGGTATGCTGACAGCAGCTCTTGCTAAAGCGCGCCCCAACAGCGTTTTGTCGCGTGCATGACTGAGACAAAAGCTGAGCAATTGCTTTGGCAGCGGCGTTCTGTCAGGGCATATCACAATATGCCAGTTCCGCGTGATGCGGTCGCGCGTATTCTCCGCGCGGCCCGGCGCGCACCCAGTGGTGCCAACCTTCAGCCGGGACAGTTTCACGTTCTGACTGGTGCGCCGTTTGAGGGGCTGAAAGGTGCCTTGGCTTTGGCCGTCGCCGAAAAGCGACCGATGGTCTCGCAGTATTCCTATTTTCCGCAACCGATGCCTGCAGACCTGAAAGCCCGTCAAAGGGCGGCAGGTTACGCGCTTTATCATGCCTTGGGAATCGAACGCCGCGATATCGCAGGGCGTAAGGCGCAGTTTGACAAGAACTACAGGTTCTTTGACGCACCAGTCGGTATTGTTGTTACGATCCAGAAAGATATGGGCAAGGGGTGTTTCATGGACCTTGGCATGTCGCTGATGGCGCTATTCCTTGCCGCTGAAGATCTTGGATATGGAACGAGCGGCATTGGCGCACTCGCGAATTATGCGGACGTGGTCCACCAAACACTCGACCTGTCTGAGGACGAACTTGTCGTCTGTGGTATTGCGCTGGGCCGAACTGATGAAAATGCCAAGGTAAACACGGTGCGCACGGAGCGTGATGAACTGGACATTTTCGCGAGCTTTCGAGGGTTTGATACCTAAGCCTCAAACAAAACAGCCGTACCCAATCCGCCAGCCGCTGCAATCGCGGCCAGCCCGACGCCGTTGCGCGCAGTCAGTTCGTGGAACAAGCGCACTGCCAGAATTGCGCCTGACGCACCTATCGGATGCCCCCGGGCCAGTGATCCGCCACCGAGATTGGTTACATCTTCGTCTATCCCGGCTTGCTCCACACAGGCAATCGCCTGCGCGGCGTAGGCCTCCATAATCTCGGCAACACTTATATCTGAAGGTTTGAAGTTTGCTTTTGACAGCGCGGAATTGATGGCCGCAACAGGCGCAAGCCCGGGCAATTCTGGTGCCGCACCCAGCGTTGCGCCATTCATGATCCGCATTCTGGAGCCATTGAATTTTGCGGCTATGTCTTCTGAAACGATAAGGCAAAAGGCTGCCGCATCCGCCGCAACAGATGTATTGGCGGTAGTGATGCTACCACTGATAACTTTTGCGCGGTCGCAAAGACCTTGGGTCAGGTTTCGTGTGTAGGCATCATGATCAAGTGCGCCATGCGCGACAATCTCGGCGCTGAGGCGTGGGCCTGCTGCCAGCGCTTTCTTGTGGCTTTCTATCGCCCATGTGTCTTGAAGTTGCTTCGAAATCCCGAGTTTTTGGGCAAGCGCATCGGCAGCCTCTGCCATATCCGGGTCACGGTTGGGCCACGGCGAAAAGGGCGGCTGGTCATAGGGCAGGGGTGGCGTACCATCATTTGAGGTTGCATAGCGAAGCGGCCTGCGGGAATAGCTTTCCACGCCGCCTGCGATCACGATCTTGGCCTGTCCGGCTTTGATCATCGCGTCGGCCAGCAACAGCGCATCAAGCCCCCCACAGCATTGCCGGTCAATGCTAAGCCCCGCAACGGTTTCTGGCAGGCCCGCCGCCAACGCAACGAGCCGCGCCGGGTTGCCCCCCGCGCCAAGCGCATTTCCCGCAATCAATTCGTCCACGTTGCTTGCATCAAGACCTGCATTTGAAAGGCACGCCCTGATCGTGGGGGCCGCAAGTTCGTGCGGCAAAAGATGAGACAGCTTGCCGCCACGTGGTGCGACAGGTGTTCTATGTGCCGCGATGACAAAAGAGCCTGTCATAGCATGCTTCCCACAATTTTGCGAATTGAAGAGAGATCCGGTTTGCCCGAAGACAAGAGCGGAAAATCTGGCAGAAAGATGATTTTACGCGGGGCCTTAAGGGGGCCGAGGGTCTGGCGGCAAAGCTTAATCAAGCGGTCACGCGTTTCGGCATTTTCGTTTCCTGCGACGATTGCAACAAAGACATTCCCACGTTTTACGTCGGGGCGCGGCAGCACGCAGCAATGCGGAACATCCGGGTCTGAAAGCAAAAACTCTTCGGCTTCCTCGGGGAAGGCATTCTGATCTGCAATTGTTACCATTCGGCTTTTGCGCCCGGCGATGAACAGATTGCCCCTGTCATCGATCCAACCCATTTCGCCGACGGATAGAAACCTATCCCGCCAAACGGTGTCTTCACTGTCGCCGTGCCCGTAGCCGTTAAAAAGATAAGGGCTTTTGACCCAGACCTCTCCTACTCCGTTCTTCAAGGCTATTTCCTCTTGCCGGATTTCCACGCTCACGCCGGGGTAAGCCTTGCCAACGGATCCGGTCGGAGTTTCGACATCCGCGATCGAGATAAAGCTTGTCTCTGACGCGCCATAAAATTCATGCAAAGCGGCATTGGGAAAAAACACAGCCGCGTTTTCACGGGTTGTCTGATCGAGGTTGCCACCGCCGCAGAAAACGAACCGGACAGCAGGCAAGGTCTGCGGCCCAAGCGAATTCTCAGTGGCAAAAAGCAAGCGTAGCTGTGTTGGGGTCGCGTAGAGAATACTGGTTTCTTGCGCCGCCAGCGCCTTGATCTGCCGGTCCGGCCGCATCTGTGCCAGAACATGAATATCCGCGCCGATATGCGCGGCCTCCATAACACTGTAAAGCGCAAGTGAATGGCTGAGGTGCCCCAAAACGCCATAACTGTCTGCGGGTGTTAAACTGAATTTTCCGGCATTGATCTCAAAACTCTTGATCCACGAAAGATGGGTGCGGCGAATGCTTTTTGGCTGCCCTGTCGTGCCGGAACTCATGCATTGGAAACAGGGCGTTGTATCAGCATCACGCGCCTTTGATTTTTTTCCTGCCATTGCCTTCGTAACGACGCTGAATTCGCGACCTTTTTTGCAGGCATGAAATATCTGATGAATGGCCGCCACAGGGTCAGCGTCCGAGATCAGGCAAATTTCTGAAGACGCGCAGGAAACAACCTCAGATGCAGGATCAGAAGGTTTGGAACCACCCGTCGCAACAATCCGCGCCTGATCATGCCAAGTGAAGGACGTTGAAACATCGGAGGCAATTACTGTCATTTTGCGAACTTACCCAAGTTCATTTCTATTTAGCGAAAGAGCAAGACAGATGCACTGCTAAAGAGATACAGGCTGGCCTGCATTGAAATTCTTTAAAGGTGCGGGGAGATTAATGACACTCCCTAGGGGGTTTGAGGTAAATCGAATCTCAATATATTATAAAATTCAAAGGTTTACAGTTTAAGAGATTTGTCCGGTATAGCAATTGGTCTCGCAATGTTGAAAATCCAAATGTGGCTATCCCTTTCCCGACCTTCGATGTTTCAGTTGGAACGCTGTCTTAAGCTTGCAGGTTTGAACTCTAAAATCAGGGAATCTGAATTGATTGGATGTAAAGAGCCAACGCAACTATGCGCGCCTCGACGACCATCGCTGCGTCAGCGGCGCTAATGTTTCTATTTTCGAGTGCTTCAGCATTAAGGTAGTCACCCCAGATTGGCATTTCCCGCCAGCCATGCGCTGCCACATCGCGTTGACCGTCAATGGATTCGTACACGGCATCCAGGGGAAAAGTTCCTCCATTTCCCCGCGCAATCACTCGTAAGTCTCGGGGCCTCGTCGCAAACAGCTCTCCTACCATTCCATCACCAGCACCTTCTTCGCCGTGACAGACCGCACATCTTTGTACAAATTCGGATTTGCCTAAAAAGGCATCTTGTGCGTTAGCGGATCCCCCTGCGCTGACAATAATGGTCGTCAGAATCCCGGTCGATAGTGATTTTAATGACATGTAAAGCCCTCCCATGCGTTGATCTCTGCGAAAATCTTAGCAGGACATTGATTTTCCCAAGTTGAGAAATATCAATTGAGACCTTGCGAGCCCCGACATTCAGTGGTCGGAAACCGTCGCCTCATTTTCCATTAAGATGAATCAGGCCGTAGCTATTTTGGCGGAGCTGTATAGCAAAACGGGTTGCTAGAACGCTTATTGAAGTTTCACTTCCAAAAAATAGCGACTTAAGAAAGTTTTCAGGGAAGCTAATGGTACTCCCTAGGGGAATCGAACCCCTCTTTCCAGGTTGAAAACCTGGCGTCCTAACCGATAGACGAAGGGAGCACCGTTTAGTGAGCGCGTATTTAGCGAGTGGTGTTGATAGACACAAGTGAAAAATTGCAAAATCTTACGGTGCGGAACGGTTTTTATTTTGTCTTGGTTTGGAAACTTCGGCCTACTGCTTTGGCATTTCGTTTTGGTTTAGTGAAATGGCGTCGATCCGCAGGTGCTTTTGTACAAAATGAATAGCAATCTGATTCTTCAGTGTATGTTTGCGGGCACTGCGCCACGGAACCGAAATAAAACGAAACGCACTCTCGCGCTGATCAATTTGCAGAGACTGCCGCGTCTTCGAGTCTTAGCTGAACACTTTGCCGGCCACCCCATGTGTTGATCTCAAGGCGTCCGGTCAGGTGGAAACGCGCACCGTTGTGTTTTTCCAGCAGTGGGCCAAGTGGGCCATCAAATGCACCAAAGCAGATAGCATCAATCCGGGCACCCAGCCCGTCACCAAAGCTGAGTTTCAGATGCGTTTCTCCAACACGTTTGGAAAAAAGAATTTTCTGGTCAGGAAAGGCAAAGCGCGGGGCAGGGGCGCTGGCCCCGAATGGTCCGGCCCCGTCAATCATTTCGATCAGTTCAGGTGTTGCGGCACCGGGCATCAGAACGCCGTCGAGCTTCAGGTCAGCGGGTCCTGCGTCCCCGGCACCTTGCCGCGCCAAAAGCTCTGACAGGCGCTCCATGGCAGGTTCCAGCTTGTCGCGCGCCACACTAAGGCCAGCAGCCATCTTATGCCCGCCGCCTTTCAGCAAAAGCCCCTCGGACACGAGCCGTTGGATGGCAGCGCCAAGGTCAATTCCGGCAACGGACCGGCCAGAGCCTTTGCCTTCGTCCCCGTCAAGGCCAATCACGACAGCGGGGCGGTTGGTGGCCTCTTTCAGGCGTGCCGCAACAATACCAACGATACCGGGGTGCCAGCCTTCACCAGCGGCCCAGACAAGCGGCGCCTCAGCCCCACGCTCTTCGGCCTGCGTCATTGCGACATCCCGGACCCGGTTTTCAATTTCCCGGCGTTCTGCGTTTAGCTGGTCCAGCCGTTCGGCGATGGACTGGGCTTCGGCCAGATTATCGGTGGCGAGCAGTCGTGCGCCCAGATCCGCTTTGCCAATACGACCACCTGCATTCACACGGGGGCCAAGCAGGAAGCCAAGGTGATAGGCGCTGGGTGCGCTGTTCATGCGTGCTACATCGGCCAGCGCGACAAGGCCGGGGCGTTCGCGTCGTGCCATGACTTTAAGCCCCTGACGCACAAGCGCGCGGTTCACTCCGATCAGTGGCGCAACATCCGCAACCGTTGCCAGTGCCACGAGATCAAGCATTGCCATCAGGTCAGGTCCGGTCGTGCCGTTGTCGCGCAATTGGCGGTTCACCTCGACCAGCATCAAGAACACGACACCCGCCGCGCAAAGATGGCCAACGGTGCCATCTTCGTCCTGACGGTTCGGGTTCACGACGGCATAGGCAGCAGGCAGTGTTTCGCCGCCAAGGTGGTGGTCCAGCACCAGAACATCTGTTCCCACTGCGGACTCTATCGGCTCAAACGATAGTGTTCCGCAATCGACGCAGACAATCAGATCATGATCCTTTGCCAAGGCCTGCATTGCCGGAACGTTGGGGCCATAGCCTTCGTCAATCCGGTCTGGCACGTAAAGCGTGGCATCCCGGCCCATTGCCCGAAGCCAGCACAACAACAATGCGGCTGAACTGCCGCCATCAACATCATAGTCTGCAAATACCGCGATCTTCTCGCCGGACTTTGCGGCCTGCAGAAAACGGGCCGCGGCGCGCTCCATATCTTTCAGGCTGCGTGGATCTGGTAACAGATCCCTAAGTTGCGGCTCCAGAAAGGCAGCCGCGTCTTCGGCGTTTACGCCACGACGCACCAGAAGACGGCATAGCGGCATTGGCAGATCAGTGGCTTGCTGCATGGCTTCTGAGAGACGATCATCTTCAGCGCTTGGCCCAATCCACTTGCGCCCGGTTGCAGAGGAACTGACGCCAAGAAACCCTGTCATGAAACACGTTCGAGAAACGACACTGTCTGCCGCGCGGTTACGAATTCGCCGTGTAAGTGGGCGACGGCGCTGTCATGTACCAGTTGCGGGTCAAGCGGTGTTGCCCCCGGCTTCCACGACATATCGGCATTGCTGGAAAACGCCGCACAGGCATCTTCAACGAGCATGACTTCAAACCCATAGTTTGCAGCCATTCGTGACGTTGTTGAAACGCAATGCGGCGTAGTCAGCCCGCAGATAACCAGTTTTTTCGCACCATTCTTTTGCAGGCGGTCCAGCAGGTCCGTCCCGATAAAGGCCGAATTTACAGATTTCTCAATGATTGTTTCGCCGGGTAACGGTGTAACCTCTGGCTTGAAGGCATGACCCGGCTGGCCGGGGGCCAACGGGCTTCCCGGTGTTTTACTGGAATGGCAGACATGGATCAGCGGCCAGCCCTGGGCGCGCCAGTGATCAAGCAGCTTCGCGGCGTTCGCCTCGGCAGTCTTGTTGTTGCGACGCCCCCAAAAAGGGTCATCAAATGCGGCCTGAATATCAATCAGGATAAGGGTGTCAGTCATGCCTGACCCCTAATCAGTCGGATGGCGGTAAATCATCCGCCGAACCGAACCGGTTTTTGAGCGCATCAAAATGGTTTCAGCGGTCAGATATCCAACTTCGCGCTTGATACCGGAAACGAGTGATCCGTCTGTAACACCGGTCGCAGCAAAGATAACGTCTTGCGTTACCATGTCGTCCCGCGTGTAAACACGGTTCAGGTCGGTGATGCCAGCTTTCGCAGCGCGGCCTTTTTCATCGTCATTTCTGAACAGCAAACGGCCATAGATTTGACCGCCCATGCATTTCAAAGCTGCGGCAGCCAATACACCCTCAGGTGCGCCGCCAGAGCCCATATACATATCGATGCCTGTGATATCTGCTTCGGCGCAATGCATAACACCTGCAACGTCGCCATCCGTGATCAGCCGGATTGCCGCACCTGTCGCACGGATTTCTGAAACCAGATCTTCGTGGCGGGGGCGTTCCAGAATGCAAACAGTAATGTCCTCGCAGCTTCCGCCCTTGGCCGCTGCCAGCGCTTCGACACGCTCGCTTGGTGACATATCAAGCGTAACTGTGTTCGTGACAAACCCTGGACCGATTGCCAGTTTTTCCATGTAAACATCGGGCGCATGCAACATGGAGCCGCGTGGACCCATCGCAATAACCGCCAGTGCGTTTGGCATATCTTTCGCCGTAAGCGTCGTGCCTTCGAGCGGATCAAGCGCGATATCGACACCCGGGCCGCCACCACGGCCAACTTCTTCGCCGATGTACAGCATTGGCGCTTCGTCACGCTCGCCTTCACCAATGACGACAACACCATTGATATCAAGCATGTTCAGCTGCGTGCGCATCGCATCGACAGCCGCCTGGTCTGCGGCTTTTTCGTCGCCCCGGCCAATCAGGCGGGCCGACGCCAAAGCCGCAGCTTCCGATACCCGGGCAAGGCCCAGCGACAGCATGCGATCGTGAAATTCTACCTCGTTGGTCATTCAGTTTTCCTAATTCAATACGCAGATCTACTAAGCTTAACCCTCAATAGCCCGGTGTGGTGTTTGACGCTAGACCGTTTCAATCCGGATTGCGACCGGATCAGAGGCAAGCACCCCTGTGGCGGCAAACCCTGACAGGGCGCGGTCAAGTGCATCGCGTGTGGTTTTATGCGTGACGATCAACACTGGTGCAGCGGCGTCTGCGTGGCCGTATTGGCGCATCCTGTCGATTGAAATGCTGGATTCACCAAGGACCGTCGCGATTTTAGCCAGGGCGCCGGGTTTGTCATGCAGATGCATCCGCAAATAATAAGGCGCGGCGGAGTTCGCCTTGGCAGGCTTCGCAGTAACAAGGCTCTGTGCGGGCTGGCCAAATGTGGAAACGCGGATGCCACGTGCAATATCCAGAACATCGCCCATCACAGCACTTGCTGTCGGGCCTTCACCAGCGCCGGCCCCGCGCAGAACAACCTGTCCAACGCTGTCACCTTCCACCACGACCATATTGGTTGCATTCTCAAGCTGTCCAAGCGGAGATTCGGCCGGCACGAGGCAGGGCGACATCCGGCTTTCAAGGCCACGGCCTGTCATTTGCGCAACGCCCAGCAGTTTGATCCGATACCCCATGTCAGCGGCGGCTTCGATATCTTCAATTGAAACGCGCTCAATCCCCTCAAGTTCCATCGCGCCGAAATTCACTTTGGTACCGAAGGCGATGGCGGCAAGCAGGGCAAGTTTATGTCCCGCGTCGATACCCCCGACATCCAGTGTCGGGTCCGCCTCGAGATAGCCAAGCGCATTGGCCTCTTCGAAAACCTCTTTATAAGGAAGTTTGGCATTTTCCATTCGCGTCAGAATGTAATTACAGGTGCCATTCATCACACCCATGATCCGTGTAACCTGATTGGCGGCAAGCCCTTCGGTCAGCGCTTTAACAATCGGGATACCCCCGGCAACAGCGGCTTCAAAGCGGATCACCCGGCTGTTCGCCTCTGCGGCTTCCGCCAATGCCTGACCATGAATGGCGAGCATTGCCTTGTTTGCAGTCACAACGTCTTTTCCGGCATTGATCGCAGCTTCGGTTGCGGCTTTCGCTGGCCCGTCCGAGCCGCCCATCAACTCGACAAAAACATCGACATCATCGCGCTTTGCCAGGGCAACCGGATCATCCTCCCAACCGTAGCGGGACAGGTTGACGCCACGGTCCTTGTCGCGTGACCGCGCAGAGACGGCGCTGATCACAATTTCGCGCCCGGTGCGGGCCTTAAGCAAAGCTTTGTTGCGCTGAATAATTTTCACAACGCCTGTCCCGACGGTTCCCAGACCAGCAATGCCAAGGCGCAAGGGTTCGGACATGGGTATTCTCCGTCAGTTTAAGTTTCGCAGGTCTGTTATCGGGATTCCCTGAGCCATGCAATCTGAACCGGGAGAAACAGTCTTATTGATGCTTTTCTGTGGCTTCCGTCAGTTCTGTGCTGCGGTGCCATCCAGTTCCTGCCCCCGCAGCGCATCGGCACGTGCCCGCAAGCTTTCTGCCCGCGCTTCAACCTCTTCAATGGACTCGTCGTCAATTTCGGTAGAGCCAGCGTCCGCCAAGACCTGATCCATCGGGGCAAGGGTAGGGTAATCTGCGGCCAGTGCCTGATCGCTCAGCGTTGAATCAACGTCTGGAAACTGTGTGCAGCCCGCAATCAGCAACAGAACGCAAATGTGAACAGCAGAAAAGCGAGGCATTCTAAAAGCTCCGGGTGTCAGGTGGCGGCAGCATAGACAGCGGGAACGGAGTGAACAAGCCACGCGACGTCGTGGTGTAAAAAAGAAGAAGTCGTAAAAAGTTAAAACGCATCTTTGAAATGAACGCATGTTCAGATAATCATGTCGCATGGCACGCAAAACAGGTTCACATTCCGAGATCACCGGCCCACGGGTACGCGAGGCAGCGCAAAAACTATTCGCGCGGCATGGATTTGCCGCCGTTTCGATGCGCCAGATTGCAACCGAAGTTGGCGTACAGGCAGGGGCGCTGTACCTTTACACACCCGACAAGCAAACGCTGCTGTTTGACCTTATGAAAGGCCATATGGAGGAATTGCTCGAGGCTTGGAGCGAGGCGGAAAAAGGCAATACGCCAATTCAGCGTCTGGAGGCCTTTGTCCGGTTTCATATTCGCTTTAATATCAGTCGTTATAATGCTGTTTTTATTGCATATATGGAGTTGCGAAACCTTACGCCTGAGAATTTCACAGAGATTGAAGCGTTGAGAAAACGTTACGAAGACGCGCTTGAGACGATCTTGCGGGATGGTCAGGAAGCGGGTGATTTCGAACTTCCCGATACCAAGCTTGCAGCACTGGCAGTGATTGCAATGCTGACCGGGGTCAATACCTGGTTCAAGGAAGGTGGGCGGCTGAACAGGGATACGGTGGAAGGGATTTACTGGGATATGGTGCGCAAGGCTGTCGGCACCTGAGGGGCATATTGTTTCGAGCATCGCATATTCCCCGCCGACAGCATCCATCCTGAAAGATTTTTGCCTCCGGCGGGGATATTTTTGGGAAAAAGAAACTAATGTGCGGGTTGGATGAACGTTCCGTTTCGAAGGTCGGCAAACGCTTTTTGCAGTTCTTCCCGTGTGTTCATGACGATCGGCCCATGCCAAGCGACAGGTTCCTCTATCGGCGCGCCTGAAATCAGCAGGAACCTTACACCCTCAGGCCCTGCCTGAACGGTGACTTCGTCGCCCGTGCCAAATTGCACCAATGTTCGGTCGCCGGACATGTCGCGTATATTGAGTTCCTGACCCAACACTTCTTTCTCAAGCAACACACCACGCGGGCGTGACGCGTCGACAAAGGCGCCGCTCCCTGCGAAAATATAAGCGAAGGCTTGTCTGTAAGTATCTATCGGAAAAGTCTTTTTCACGCCCGGGGGTACGGAGATATCAAGGTATTGCGGATCAGCGGCGATACCATCGACCGGGCCGGTCTTACCCCAGAATGATCCCACAATGACCCGCACCTTTGCGCCATCATCATCGATGATCTCTGGAATGTCAGAGGCGGCGACGTCCTGATATCGGGGCGCTGTCATCTTGAGGCTGCTTGGCAGGTTCGCCCAGAGCTGAAAGCCATGCATCTGCCCGGACGCGTTTCCCTTGGGCATTTCCTGATGCATGATGCCGGACCCTGCTGTCATCCACTGGACGTCACCCGCGCCAAGCGTGCCTTCATTGCCCAGTGAATCGCCATGTTCCACAGTGCCATTCAGCACGTAAGTTATGGTTTCGATGCCACGATGCGGGTGCCAGGGGAACCCGGCCAGAAAATCCTCGGGGCGGTCATTGCGAAAGTCATCAAACAACAGGAACGGGTCTAACTGGTCAGGGTTTTGAAACCCGAAAGCGCGATGAAGGTGGACGCCAGCCCCTTCAAGCGTGGGCTGCGCAGATGAAAGCGATGTTACTGGGCGTAGGGACATGATCTGGCCCTCCTTTCAATGGTGAACATAATACATGGCCCCCTTGGTTTCACTGTGCGTGAGCGCGCATAACTTAGCGGATTAGAGCGCGTAGCATCCTCCACTGCACATATCATGGTGTCTGGGTGAAGAGACGAATGGTCCAGTCGCGCAACTGACTTGTTTCGGGGCTGAAGGCAGCATCGTCCTTTGACGGCATCAGAAAGTGCCCTTGTGCCATTGGAATCTCTATATCCAGAGGTTGGGCCAGCCTGCCAGCCATCAGATGGTCCTGCGTGTAACGCTTCATGATCATTGCAACGCCGGATCCTGCCATGATCAGCTCGATTGCGGCCAGAGAAGTGTCAACAAACAAACCTTGCCTAAGCGCCTGCGTCTCTAACCCCTGCATTTGAAAGAATCGAAGCCAATGATCCTGATACCCATGAATATGGATCAACTCTCGTGCCAACAGATCAGGAATTGTTTTAATGCTTGCACAATCCTCGGGTGCGCAAACCGGGATCATGACTTCTTCAGACAGCAGTTGCGCACTGGCACCGAACCAGCTTCTTGGGCCCAGCCGGATGTCTATATCAATATCTTCCTCGGTTGCGGAATCGGCCCAGATTGCCGAGATCAGCCGGATGTTGATGTTCGGGTTGGCGTGCCGGAACGCGCCCAGACGCGGGGCGATCCAGAGGACAGAGGTGGATATGGGCGCGCGCAGGGTTACGGCTTTTGCCTCTGATGGGCCCAACAGACCACGTGTGGAATAGGCGATATCACTAAGCGCCTGTGCAATGGACGGATAGTAGGCGTGCCCGATTTCTGTAAGCTCCAGCGTGCGTGAGCGGCGGATGAACAGCGCAACGCCAAAGGTTTTTTCAAGCGAGCGTACCTGATGGCTGACAGCAGCCTGCGTAAGACCCAGTTCTTCTGCGGCAGCGGTAAAGCTGTGCCGCCGGGCGGCACATTCGAATGCACGCAGCCAAACGAGATTTGGAAGAGAAGCCATGTGGGTTTACCCCCTGTGTCACAAATATACTTTAGGACAGAACGCTATATTATTCGTTTTATTCTTGGCAAGACCCATGCTTATCCTGAGCTGAACACAGTATTGCGCGCGGCGCATAAAAGGGAATGCTTCATGAAAGTTGGATTTATCGGTCTTGGAAATGTTGGCGGCAAACTTTCCGGAAGTTTGCTGCGCAATGGCGTTGATCTGACGGTGCTCGATCTGAACGAGGACCTGATGCAAAAGTTTGTCGAAAAGGGTGCAAAACGCGGAAAAACCCCGGCGCAGATGATGGCGGATTGTGACGCGGTGATCACGTGCCTGCCAAGCCCAGCGGCATCAGCCGCCGTAATGGAAGGCGAAAACGGTATTCTGGAAAACATGGGTCCCGGTAAAATCTGGATGGAAATGTCCACGACGGATGAGGCAGAGGTCACGCGCCTAGGGGCCAAGGTCATTGCCGCAGGCGGCGCTGCGGTTGACTGCCCGGTTTCGGGCGGGTGCCACAGGGCAGATACCGGTAATATTTCGATTTTTGCGGGCTGCGACCGGCCAACTTTTGAACGCATCCTGCCATTCCTGACAACCATGGGGCGGCGGATTCTGCACACGGGTGAACTTGGCAGCGCCAGTATCCTGAAAGTGATGACCAACTACCTTGCCACCGCAAATCTGCTGACCTGTTGCGAAGCACTGGTCGTGTCAAAAGCAGCCGGCATGGACCTTAATACAACCTACGAGGCGATTAAGATTTCGTCTGGCACCAGTTTTGTGCATGAAACGGAAAGTCAGGTTATCCTGAACGGTTCTCGCGATATTTCCTTTACGATGGATCTTGTTTTGAAAGATATCGGGTTGTTTCAGGAAATTGCAGACCGGGCAGATGTGCCACTCGAGATCAGCCCGCTGATGATCGACATCTTCAAGGATGGCATGAAACGCTACGGCGACCGCGCGCAGTCAGATGACATCATTCGCCGTCTGGAAGAAGCAACCGGCCTTGATATCCGCGCGCCGGGATTCCCCGCCGAGATGTTAGATGATGAACCGGAAGAACCGGGATATGAGGTGAACCCAAAAGCAAACAGGTTGGCTGCGGAATGAGTGGGGAATATTACATAAACTTAGATCGCTATCCGATTGATAAACAAAACAAAGAGTCCTTTGTATCGTTGGTAGAAAAGGTTCGAAGGGACCTTGCGAAAGACGGATGTGCAGTGGTCAAGGGATTTCTGAGCGAAACTGGTCTTAAAGCTGCTGTTGCCGAGGCGGACAGCGTCGCGGACAAGGCGCATCGCTCTTACAACAGTACCAACATCTATTTCACGCAAGACGACGAAGCGCTGCCAGCTGACCATCCGGCACGGCAGTTTTATGAACGATCCAATGCCTTTATCCCGGCGGATAATTTCGCACCGGAAGGCGCGCTGCGTCAGATCTACGACTTTCCGGGGTTTGATGATTTCATTCGCCTGTGTCTGGATGAGCCGGAAGACCGCTTTTTCCGGTATGCCGACCCACTTGCAGATGTAATCGTAAATACGGCTGGCGAAGGAAATGGCTTTCCCTGGCACTTTGACACTAATAATTTCACCGTCACGCTCGCCCTGCAAAATGCCGAACAAGGCGGGGCTTTTGAATACGCACCGATGATCCGCAAGAACGGCGAGAATATTGAAGAGGTGTCACGTGTTCTGGACGGGACATCAGAAAAAATCCATACGCTCAATCTGGAACCGGGGGATCTTCAGCTTTTCCGCGGGCGTTATTCGCTGCACAGGGTCGCGCCATTGTCGGGCAACCGGCCGCGTCATGTCGCGATTTTTTCCTATGTTGAACAGGAAGGCATGTGTGGCAGCCCGGAACGCACGCGGCAACTTTACGGGCGGGTTTTGCCGATCCATCTGGAACGCGCGGGTCTAAGGGCTGATGATTACGTGGATTAGTGACACAACTCTGTGTGGGTAGAATTGAAAACGAGCAACTTTAGCTTTTAGGGCGAAGGTCCTGTTCATTTACGGCTTGCCCCGAAAGCCCCCCAATGAAGCGCAAGGTGCAAAAAACCCTTCATACCGGACTTTTGTGTGAGTGACTGCCGTTGTTCGACAGTAAGGGTGGTTAGAAACGCGCGATGATCCATAAATGCTCCTCGGGCGGCATCGGAAATCTAACAGCAACAAAAATTGTCGTAAGAATTTGAATTTCACGAGCAGAGAAGACTTTGGTTCAATGGCTTGATGAACCCGCATTCCTTATGTTTGCAAATGTAGAAGCAAACTCCATTCTCGACCTTTCTATCCGTGCAAGGTATTGAGCCCTGAAAGGGAACCAGCGCATGCCTCAGAACGACACTAAAGACCCCGAAGAAATCCTGGCGACTGTCAGCGTTTCACCGATGCGCCGGTTTTTTGCGATGGGCGTTCTTATCGTCCTTGGCACCATGTTGATTTACATTGCTTTTGATAAACCGCCAGCGAATTTTGGCTGGCAGGTGTTTCTTTTGGCTTTGGGGACTACCGTGCTTTTTGTCGCTGAAAAGCTTCGGCGCGCGACCTCGCTCGAGCTTGAGCTTACTCAGATAGAACTGCGCGAAAGTTCGGGCAGGGTGCTTGCCTATGTAGACGACATAGTAACCATTGATCGCGGGGTGTTTGCCTTTAAACCATCAAATGGTTTCATGTTGAAACTAAACAAGCCAATGGGACGTGTCTGGGCGACAGGGTTGTGGTGGCGTATCGGGCGACGTGTCGGCGTTGGTGGGGTAACCTCAGCATCACAAGGCAAATCTATGGCAGAAATTCTGACAGCTCTGACGATTCAAAAGTTAGAAGTTGAAGAAGAGTCTTAACTTTCCCACAAAAGTTGCGGTGCAAAACGCGGGCTGGTGATGACCAGATTGTGCATCGTAAATGCTGGAATCCCGAGCGCGAATTGCCTAAAGTCCATTGTCGACGTCTGAACGTCATCCGCAAGGCCAGTTATCGGGACATAGTCCATGTTGGTTTCAACGATGATAGCTGTGTCACCGTTGCTCATGGCTGGAATTTGGTCTTCAATGTCTGCAATTGTGCCGTCTGTCCAAGTTGGCTGACCAGCAGTTGCCTGTGACCAGTTCACGTCGAATTCTTCATCGACATTGTCCCATGTCACAACGGTCACGCGTATCCAGGTTGGACGACCGGTGTTTGTCAGGTAATCAAACACTGTTTGCAGGCCATTCAGATAATCCGGATCGATCGGGTCTGTTTCCCGCGAAAGCATATCGCCAAGCGTATAGGCGGCTTTCAGGTTGGTATTTTGTGTGCGGAAGGCGTCAAAATACAGATACATCCCGACATATGCCCATGCGAGCATTGGCAGCACGATGACAGCCTCAATCGAAATACTGGCGCGCGTTTCTGACAGAAACTGACCAAGACGGGATTTGATATATTTAAACATAATACTACTCACGACCTCGGTTCATTTACAAAGGCAGAGGTCGACACCAGCGCATAACCACCAGTGTGGTCGACGCGCATGTGAAAACCCATTCCATTCCCCGTGAAGATTGGGTCAAAAATTGCACAGGCCCGCACGAGCATCATCTCGTTGTCCCCGCCACCATCAAAGGCGACAACAGGGGTGATGGTGCCGGAACGGTCAACGCAGGTTGCGTTGGAGCCAAGCGGCGACCAGGTTGTTGTACTTACAGGGCGCAACTCAAGCTGCAAAGCGTTCATGCAATCTGGAAGGATCGTCGCGCGGTTACAGATAAGCGTTTTCAATTCGTCATGTGTTGGTCCGGCCAGATTTCCAAGGCGCAGGTCCCGAACTGTCAGGTCAAGGGCACGTTCCAGCATCACGTGGCGAACTGCCAAAAGGCCAGATTCAAAGGCCGACATGAAAATGTAGATGAATATCGGAAAGACAAGCACGAACTCAATTGTCGCGTTGCCTTTTTCCGAGCGCCTGAAACGGCGGATTAAACGCGTGAACAAACTCATTGTGTAAGTCTCAACTGGTTAATTTGACGCGCAATCGCGTTGAAGGCTTGTGAAATCTCTGTGCCTTCGACCCGGAAGAAGTGGCTTACGGTTGACGCACAGCTGCGCATCACGTCGGCACCGTGGTTGCTGACTTCAAAGCCAATCGTGAACACAGTGATGTCCTGAGCTTTTGCTGCATCGCAAATGTTGTCGAGCATCGTGTCCGCCTGGGACGCCGTATAGACCGTGTCGTAGAACCGATGGCGGTATGAATAGCTCACATTCCGATAGAGGTGGTACCAGAGAGTATTTTGACTCCAGTAAACCATTCTACTTGTGTCGTTATAGGCCCAGTCTTCGATCCGGTTGGTGTTCACGTTTTCACCATCGGTCATCAGAACCACAACTTTCATGGTTTCGTCGTCATCCCAGGCTGCGGGGCGCGTTGAAAATGCGCTATCCACGATTCCCTGGTTTGCAAGTTCCTGAACGATTGGCCGTGTTGAAGGATCGAGCAAAATGGAACCCCATTTCATACCGATATGGATCGCCGTATTCGCGCGGGCACGATAGTTATCAATCGTATTGTGCATTGCGGTCACGTCCTGGCTAAGCGGAACGATGTGCTCATAATCCCGCATCGGGCAGCCGGGATTGCGGATCGGATGGTATGAACTGCTGCTCCACTCAAAGTGCTGCATTTGCTTGTAGATGCGGTTGTAATCGCCCCACTCATTTGTGCTGAAATCGAGACCGGTATCATTGAAATCGGATTCGATAAAATCGACACAATATGAGTAGTCGTGCCTCGGGATATCCGACATATTATTAATTTGGTTAAAGATGGCAGGACCCGCGTTCACATGCGCCGTGTAGGGAATGATTGATAGCGAAATCAGGTCTTCGGCCTCTTCACGAATAACCGTATCGACGAATTCCTTTGCCGCAACCCGCAGGTTGTAAATCTTGTTGTTTCGTCCCATAGAGCCGGAAATATCCACCACAAGTGAAATTTCCACGTTTGATACGCGCTCTTCCGCTGCGCCGCCGGCAAGTGCATGCAGGGGCGTGTCGCCCATCATGTCAAGAAACTGGCCCATCCGCTCTTCACCGCCTGAGGAGCCACTTTGACGAATTGGCATAAACAGCGTTCTGACATCAGTTGCCGCGATCGCGCTTACGGTGCGGTAGTTCAGGCCCTGATCAACAGTTACGGAAAGCAGATAATCCCGCATGCCGGCTTTGTCGAAGTAATCTTCAACAACTGCTTGAGGGTCGAGTGTCTGGTCAAGGTCTGCCGCCGCAAGAATGGAGCGGTCCAGCGTGTTCTGAAGCTTGGTGCGCGTGTTTTCGTAGCGCATCATATCAACGGCCATGCCGCCAATCATGAGCATCAATACGAAAATAAAGAGTGAGAAGATGATGAGAGAGCCATTTTCATCTCGGTGGAATTTCGCCGCTTTTGACAGAAAGGACCCTTGGGTGCTTTCCATTTTCTTTGCAGCATCTATACCGTGATCGAACTGAACAGAACGCATCGTCACATACCTCTCTTGATGTCGCTGTAAACGACCTCGAAACCCCTCGCACTTAAATGAGTGCCCGGACATAAGGCTTTAAGGTTGTGGCAAGATTTGGGCAAAGGTGGGTCCGAATTGAAAAACGCCAGTAAAACCTGGGCTTTTTTGCATCACTCTTCGCCCCTTTGTTTCGCATTTCGCCACAATAAGGCTAATTTAGCCTCGTTGTTCACGTTTTGGGGTCAATCAACCGCCCAGTAAAGGGGCAAAAAGCGGTAGAATCATTCGATTCGCGTGAGACACGTTAACCAATTCGTCATAATGTCGCAGGACCCAGAAAGTTGCGAGCGATTCTCGCGACTGCAGGATTTGGAGAGAGAAATGACCGGCATCCAAGAGCCCAGTTTTCGTGAATCAGTAGATATAATGTTTAACAGGGCTGTAGCCTTAATGGATCTCCCGCCAGGTTTGGAAGAAAAAATTCGTGTTTGTAACGCGACATATACGGTTCGGTTCGGCGTGCGCCTTCGTGGCCAGTTGCAAACCTTTACAGGGTATCGTTCTGTTCATTCTGAACATATGGAACCTGTGAAAGGCGGCATCCGCTATGCAATGGGCGTTAACCAGGACGAAGTTGAAGCGCTCGCAGCACTGATGAGCTATAAATGCGCACTGGTAGAGGCCCCGTTTGGCGGCTCTAAAGGTGGTTTGCGGATTGATCCACGCGAATATGATGAACACGAACTGGAGCTTATTACCCGCCGGTTCGCATACGAACTGATCAAGCGTGACCTGATCAACCCAAGCCAGAACGTGCCTGCTCCGGATATGGGAACGGGCGAGCGCGAGATGGCATGGATCGCCGACCAATACGCGCGGATGAACACCACCGACATCAATGCCAGGGCCTGCGTAACAGGCAAGCCCCCACATGCAGGTGGTATCGCAGGTCGGGTCGAGGCAACGGGACGTGGTGTTCAATATGCTCTGAAAGAATTCTTTCGCCACCCCGAAGATATTGCGAAAGCCGGACTTGACGGAAAACTGGACGGGAAGCGGATCATCGTTCAGGGCCTTGGTAATGTGGGTTACCACGCTGCCAAGTTTCTATCCCAGGAAGACGGCGCCAAGATCATCGGTATCATCGAACGCGATGGCGGCATTTTTGATGAAAAGGGGTTTGATATTGATGCAGTTCAGGCTTGGCTCGCAAAACATGGTGGTGTCAAGGATGTGCCGGACTGCAAATACGTTAAAAACGGTGCACTGCTGCTGGAAGAGGAATGCGACATTCTTATCCCCGCGGCCCTTGAGGGCGTGATTAATCTTTCAAACGCCAGCCGTGTGAAAGCTCCTTTGATTATCGAGGCTGCAAACGGCCCGATCACGTCAGGTGCTGACGAAATTCTGCGGGAAAAGGGTACGGTGATTATCCCGGATATGTATGCAAACGCTGGCGGTGTGACCGTGTCCTATTTCGAATGGGTCAAAAACCTCAGCCACATCCGGTTTGGCCGGATGCAGCGCCGTCAGGAAGAGGGCCGTCACCAGCTTGTTGTGGATGAGCTTGAACGCCTTTCTGGTGACAAGAATCTTGGATGGCAGTTGTCCCCGGATTTCAAGGAAAAGTACCTGCGCGGTGCGGATGAGCTGGAACTCGTACGCTCTGGTCTGGATGACACAATGCGCTTTGCCTACCAGTCAATGCGCGAAGTCTGGCATGGCCGCAATGATGTTACCGACCTGCGCGTTGCAGCCTATCTGGTTGCGATTGACAAGGTTGCCACCAGTTACCGCGCCAAAGGGCTCTGATTTCATGGCCGGAGTCGATCTGGCGTTTTCTTGCAGATGCGGCACTCTGAAAGGGGTGCTGCATTCTGTTTCTCCAACGACGGGCAGCCATGTAAAATGCTATTGCCGCGACTGTCAGGCGGCGGCGCATCATCTTGGTGCGGCAGAAGTGCTGGACCAGCATGGCGGCACAGAAATCTATCAGACCATTCCTGCCGAAATAGAGCTGACAGAGGGCGCTGAAAAGCTCGCCTGTATGCGCTTGTCACCTAAGGGTCTCATGCGTTGGTACGCCTCTTGCTGCAACTCCCCGCTTTTCAACACGCTGGCTTCAGCGAAACTGGCCTTTGTGGGCGTCCACGTAAGAGCGTGTGACAAAAACACCGAAGCATTAGGACCGCTTGTTGCCGTGGTAAATACTGGTTGTGCAATTGATCCACCTGAAAACCTGAAAAATTTTGGCATGCGACGCGCGATTTGGGGATTTATCCGTCGTAATCTTGGCGCGAAGTTACGCGGCAGAACCGAGAATTTTTTCTTTGACGCAAATCGAAATCCCATCGTTACGCCATATGTGCTGACGCTGGAAGAACGGCGCGCAGCCACACCGAAATAACAGAAGCGACAAGTCCTGTCGGAAAATGCCAAGTTGCGAGCGGAGACGCATTGCACATTGTCTGTGGACTTGGTTCTATCGTCTCGTCTGATTATGGAGTGAGAAATGCGGTTTTCCGGCCTGCGGGTGCTAAAAGAAGGTTTGTCTGGCAACAAAGGCTGGACCCCTCACTGGCGCAACCCTGAACCAAAGCCAGAATATGACGCCATTATCATTGGCGGTGGTGGTCATGGCCTTTCGACGGCTTACTACCTTGCAAAGAACCACGGCATGACAAACATCGCCGTTTTGGAAAAAGGTTACATTGGCGGTGGCAACGTTGGCCGGAACACGACCATCGTGCGCGCCAACTACTTCTTGCCCGGAAACTCCGAATTTTACAGTCACTCGCTGAAACTGTGGGAGGGGTTGGAGAAAGACCTTAATTACAATGTCATGCACTCTCAGCGCGGACAGATTGCATTGTTCCATTCCGATGGTCAGCGTGATGCTGCCGTGCGCCGGGGCAATGCGATCCGAAATCAGGGCGATGACGTAGAGCTGCTGTCACGGGAGGATGTGCAACGTTTGCTGCCTTATCTTGACTATGAACAGGCACGGTTTCCGATCTATGGCGGATTACTGCAGAAACGCGCAGGCACGGCACGCCATGACGCGGTGGCCTGGGGCTATGCACGCGGTGCCGACCAGCGTGGTGTTGATATCATTCAGAACTGCGAAGTAACGGGCATCGACATTGAAAACGGCGCCGTAAAAGGCGTGCAAACAACCCGTGGTGCGATCCGGGCTAAAAAGGTCGGTATCGTTGTGGCTGGCCGCTCGGGCCAGGTGGCGGCAATGGCGGGAATGCGTTTGCCGATCGAAAGCCATGTTCTGCAGGCCTTTGTGACCGAAGGGCTGAAACCCTGCATCGACCATGTTGTAAGCTTTGGGATGGGCCACTTCTATATCAGCCAGTCTGACAAGGGTGGGCTGGTCTTTGGGGGTGATCTGGATTTTTACGCCTCTTACGCGGCACGTGGCAACCTGCCGATGGTTGAACATGTGATGGAGGCTGGAATGACCCTGATGCCGATGATCGGCAAGGCAAAACTTCTGCGCAGCTGGGGCGGTATCATGGATATGACGCCTGATGGCTCCCCCATCATCGACAAGACAGACACCAAGGGGCTCTTTATCGACTGTGGCTGGTGCTACGGCGGGTTCAAGGCTGTGCCCGGGTCCGGTTATTCATTCGCGCATCTTATGGCGACCGATACCCACCATGAGGCCGCAGCGAAATTCCGCCTTGACCGGTTCCGAACCGGTGTTGGCCTTATGGACGAGGAGGGGACCGGTGCTCAACACAATCTTCATTAAAAAGACGGCAGTGGCTGTGCTTTTAGGCAGCCTTGTTGCAACCCCAATCGCGGCTATGGACATGCCGATGGGGTGTTTTGAACGGAACTATACAAAGGCGCATCTGGCGGGTCAGCCCGCACAGGTTGTTGAAAGCATCCGCGTCTTGTTTACCGAAGAGACCTTTGACGATTCCACATATCTTCACGCCCGGATGCAGGTGCTTCTGGCCAATCAGGGGCATGTTCGCGCAGAAGGATTGGGTGGCGAAACGCTGGATCAGTTTTTGATCTGCGATGTGGGCAACGGCAAACAAGCCCCTGCTTGTTTTGTAGAATGCGACGGTGGTGGCATGCAAATCAGCCGCAACAGTGGCGGCATTCTGGAATTTAGCACCGACTATCTGATGGTTGGCGACTATGACGAATGTGGTGGTGCCACGGACCTGACAGAATACCAGGGTAAATCAGTGACCTACCGGTTGAACCAAGTTAACGACGCCCGCTGTGACGACCTGCGGCGCTGAGGAATAAGAGGCTGAAATGCGGATCAACTGTCCCTTATGCGGGGAACGCGACAGACGCGAAATTTACTATGTCGGGGATGCCAGTGCGCTGGACCAATCTGCCGGAAAAACCAACACGATTTGCATTCAAGGGATGTGGGTGGATTGAGTATCTTTGATAAAACCAAACAAGGTGTCAGGACACTGACCATGCTCATTGCGATTACAGGATGCAATGTGGCGACAACGGCGCATGCCTCCGACCAACCTTCGCCGGAGGAAATGGCCAGTGAAATCGTTGAATTTGCAAACACACAGGACGTTCCTAACTACGGCCCCGGGACGGAAGTGCGGTTGTATGCAGATGGTGCTGCAGTAGTGCGGGAAGTCAGATTGACTGATCCGGAATTAGAGCAATTTGCCAAGACAAATAGCACTGAGATGTTGGCTCTTTTTGCTCCCGACTACCAAAAGGAGGTCTGTTCGAGTTGGATTGGAGCGGCTTTTGTTCGACGCGGAGTTGTCTATCGTACTGTTTTTACGGACACAGATAGAACTGAAACTGCGCGGTTTGAGGTGGACCAATGCTAGAGATTTTTCTGTCGATGTCCGGGGCAACCGTGTTGGGTTTGACACTTTTCGGTGGAGGCAACGATGCGGCTTGAATGCCCAATATGCGGGGAACGCGACAGACGCGAATTCTATTATGTCGGGGATGCCATCGCGCTGGACCGTCCGGCCCCGGACGCGGGTGACGTGGCGTGGGATGATTACATCCACAACCGCGACAACCCGGCCGGTGTGACCCGTGACCTCTGGTATCATGAAAGCGGTTGTTCGGCATGGCTGGTCGTGACCCGTAACACGGTGACGCACGAGGTGTTGTCAACGGCACTTGCCTCTGACGTCAAACGGGGGGCCGCAAAATGAGGGTCGAGGGGAAAGGCCTGATCAACCGCGATACGCGCGTTGGGTTCAGCTTTGATGGCCAGCGATACACTGGCTTTGAGGGCGATACGATCGCCTCGGCCTTGTTGGCCAATGACGTGTGTCTGACCGGGCGCAGTTTTAAATACCACCGTCCGCGTGGCATTCTGACCGCAGGGTCAGAAGAACCAAACGCCCTGATGACCGTGGGCGAGGGCGCACAGCAAACCCCAAACACCCGCGCCACCACGCAGGACATTTACGAAGGTCTTGTTGCGCGCAGCCAGAACAACTGGCCGTCCCTGAAAACGGATATTCTGTCAGTAAATGACGCGTTCTCGAATTTCCTGTCAGCAGGGTTTTATTATAAAACTTTCATGTGGCCGCGCAGCTTTTGGGAAAAGGTCTATGAGCCTTTCATCCGTCGCGCAGCGGGGCTCGGCGCGCTTTCAGGCAAGCACGACGATGACCGATGCGAAAAGGCTTTTGCCTTTTGTGACATATTGGTTATTGGCTCCGGCCCCTCTGGTCTGATCGCTGCGCTGACGGCTGCGCGCGCTGGCGCTGATGTAATTCTGGCCGAGGAAGACAGCCGCTTTGGCGGGCGCTTGCTGGCCGAGACCTACACGCTGGATGAAAAGCCCGGGCATATTTGGGTGGACGAAGTAATTGCTGAACTGGAAGCAATGGATAACGTTCGCCTGATGCACCGCACGGCAGTTACTGGTGCCTATGATCAGGGCACCTACGGCGCGCTTGAACAGGTCTCAAACCATCTTGCCGCACCACATGCAGATGCGCCGCTTGAATGTTTTTGGCGGATCGTTGCGAAACAGGCGGTGCTTTGCGCCGGCGCTATAGAGCGTCCCATTGCCTTTCCGATGAACGACCGTCCCGGTATCATGACCGCCAGCGCCGTCAGGGCCTATCTGAACCGCTGGGGTGTTGCACCGGGCCGCGAGGTTGTGGTCTTTGGCAACAACGATGATGCGCATCGTACCGCGCATGATCTGGCGGCGGCGGGTGTAAAGGTTGCAGCTCTGATCGACAGCCGACCAGATGCTGACGTCGGCGGCGATTTCCCGGTCTACACGGGTGCCGAGGTGGTGGACACCAAAGGCCGCCTTGGCCTGAGCGAGGTTCAGATCCGCACAGCGTCAGGAACAGAGATGCTCAAGGCTGATTGTCTGGCAATGTCGGGTGGCTGGAACCCGACGCTTCACCTTACGTGCCATATGAACGGCCGACCCGTCTGGAACGACAGTATCGCCGCTTTTGTTCCAACACCGAACATGGTCCCGGGCCTTGATGTTGCGGGGGCTGCGGCTGGTGTATTTTCAACAAAAGGGGCGCTTAAGTCAGGGCTGTTCCGTGCGAAAAAAGCCTTGGATGCGCTGGGCATTAAAACCCCGTCTGTTCCGCTGCCAAAGGCCGAAGATGCGGGCTATAACATCACCCCTCTTTGGCAGGTCTCTGGCAAGGGACGCGCATGGCTCGATTTTCAGAATGATGTGACCACCAAGGACGTGAAACAGGCGGCAGCCGAAAACTTTGCCTCGGTCGAGCATATGAAACGCTACACGACGCAGGGCATGGCCACCGATCAGGGCAAAAACTCGAACGTTGGGGCGCTTGCGGTGCTGGCGGACGCGACAGGCCGCGCAATTCCTGAAACCGGCACAACAACTTTCCGCCCGCCTTTCACCCCGGTATCAATCGCGGCAATGGGGGCTGGTGGCCGTGGTAAGGGTTTCGCGCCGGAAAGGTTCATGACATCCCATGCTGCCACTGTTGAGCGTGGCGCGCCGATGATCGAAGCGGGCCTTTGGTATCGTCCATCCTACTTTCCGCGTCCCGGTGAAATCACATGGCGTCAATCCTGCGACCGAGAGGTCGAAATGGTGCGCGAAAGCGTTGGCATTGCCGATGTTTCGACCCTCGGAAAAATCGACATTCAGGGGCCTGATGCAGCGGCATTTCTGGACTTTTTTTATACCAATACCTTCAGCACGCTTAAGGTGGGTCGTACCCGCTATGGCCTGATGTTGCGCGAAGACGGCTATGTGATGGATGACGGCACAACAGCGCGTCTTGGGGAACACCATTACCTGATGACAACGACAACAGCCGCCGCCGGGCTAGTGATGCGGCATCTGGAGTACGTGCATCAATGTCTTTGCCCGGATATGAACGTGCGGTTCATTTCAGTGACTGAACAATGGGCGCAATTCGCCGTTGCGGGGCCAAAGTCGCGCGAGTTGCTGAACACCATTCTTGATGCACCAATCGAAAATGAAAGCTGGCCGTTCATGGCCTGCGGTCCGGTCACGCTTTTGGGTGTTGATGCCCGCCTGTTCAGGATTTCGTTTTCGGGTGAACATGCCTATGAAATCGCCGTACCAGCGCGCTATGGCGATGCGCTGTTTCGCGACCTGCTTGCACGGGCCGAGGCGCTGGGCGGTGGCGCTTACGGTATGGAAGCGCTGAACGTGCTGCGCATCGAAAAAGGGTTCATAACGCACGCCGAAATTCACGGCCGCGTGACGGCTTTTGACATTGGTATGGAACGCATGGTTTCCGCCAAGAAAGATTGCATCGGCAAAACGGCCGCAGCACGTCCCGGGCTGGTTGACCCCGAGCGCGAGCGGCTTGTCGGGATCAAACCCATTGGCGAGGTGAAACAACTCGTGGCAGGCGCACATCTGTTTAACCCGAAAGACGAAGCCGTACGGGTGAACGATCAGGGATATGTGACCTCGGTCTGTTACTCTCCGACGCTGGACAGCAATCTTGGTCTCGCATTTCTGAAAAACGGCCCTGCACGTCATGGAGAGACAATAATGATGGTGGATCACCTTCGCAGGCTCGAGGTTCAGTGCGAGGTTTGCCATCCGGTGTTCCTTGACAAGGAAGGGGAGAAAGCACGTGGCTGAACTTATCGCTAAAACCCCAGCCGAAGGTTTGTTGCCGGTAACTGCCGGAACAATGACCCTGACCGAGATTCTACCTGCATGCGTGACGTCAGTTGCACCGTTCAAAGGTCACGAAAAAGCCGTGTCCGCTGCGTTAAAGGCGGCTTGCGGTATGGCTTTGCCTGGCCTAAACCGCGCAACCGGAAAGGACGGCGCGCGCGCTGTCTGGATGGGGCAGGGACAGGTTTTTGTTCTTGGGCCGGACGTGCCTGCAGACCTTTCTCAATACGCAGCATTGACCGACCAAAGCGATGGATGGGTTGTTATGCGTCTTCAAGGGGCAGGGGCCGAGGATGTGCTGGCGCGGCTTGCACCCATCGATTTGCGCGCCACGGTCTTCAAACGCGGCCACACCGCACGCACCACTTTGCTGCACATGATGATGTCAGTGACGCGCAGCGGTGCGAACAGTTTTGACATCATGGTGATGCGGTCATTTGCTGTGACCGCTGTGCATGATCTGACCATCGCCATGAAATCTGTCGCGGCGCGGGAATGAACAGGCTATTTCACGGCTGATCGCGTGACAAAAAGGTGTAAGTTTTTAAAATGGGCGGCTTTTGAACTTACAAGATTTGCAAGTTTCGCGGAAAACGCTGCTCAATGACACCTCTGGTGTCGTCGCCATCTGGACAGATCGTCTCTCTGGCCTGATACTGCGTCTATGAGTCTGCCTCCCGGTTTCATTGACGAACTCCGCACACGAACATCACTTTCCCAAGTGGTGGGTCGCAAGGTTATGTGGGATGCGCGCAAGTCCAACCAGGGCAAAGGCGACATGTGGGCACCATGCCCCTTCCACCAGGAAAAAAGTGCGTCTTTTCATGTAGATGACCGAAAGGGATTCTACTATTGCTTTGGGTGCCACGCCAAGGGTGACGCAATTTCCTTTGTGCGCGAAACCGAAAATGTAGGCTTTATGGAAGCCATTGAAATTCTTGCGCGGGAATCTGGCATGCAAATGCCCGCCCCTGATCCGCAAGCGCAACAAAAGGCCGACAAACGCAGCCAGTTGACCGAGGTCATGGAACAGGCTGTTCAATACTATCGCCTGCAATTGAAGACTTCCGCCGCAGTTGACGCCCGCGATTACCTTGATCGCCGTGGTTTGAATGAAGCGGCGCAAGCCCGTTATGATATTGGTTTTGCACCGGAAATTCGACAGGGCGTGTTTCAGCATCTGACCGGGAAGGGCGTTGATCCGGAACTGATCATCGACGCGGGGCTCGCTGCGAAACCTGATGATGGTGGTGCGCCCTATGATCGTTTTCGTGGCCGTATCATCTTTCCGATCCGCGATGCGCGAGGGCGTGCTATCGCGCTTGGCGGGCGGTCGCTAGACCCGAATGCGCGCGCAAAGTATCTTAATTCACCCGAAACAGCGCTGTTTGATAAGGGCCGCAGCCTCTACAATCACGGCCCCGCGCGTGAGGCCGCAGGCAAGGGCCAACCGCTGATCGTGGCCGAAGGGTATATGGATGTCATTGCCCTTTCTGAGGCTGGATTTGGCGCGACAGTTGCCCCCCTTGGAACAGCCATCACCGAAGATCAACTCCGGCTAATGTGGCGTATTTCACCGGAACCCATTATTGCGCTTGATGGCGACAATGCCGGGCTGCGGGCTGCTATGCGTCTGATAGATATAGCACTTCCCATGCTTGAGGTTGGTCAGTCGCTTCGGTTTGCCCTGATGCCGGAAGGGCAGGACCCTGATGATATTCTTCGCATGCAAGGGGCCGGCGCGATGCAAAAACTGTTGGATCAGGCTCAGCCGATGGTTCAGCTTTTATGGCAACGTGAAACCGAAGGAAAAATATTCGATAGCCCGGAACGCAAAGCCGCGCTTGATAAAAGCCTGCGCGATGCGATCCGCAAGATTCAGAACCCGTCAATCCGGAACCACTATGGCGAAGCGATCAAACAGATGCGATGGGACCTGTTCGGAACACAGCGCCGTAAGACGGCTTTCAAAAAAGGGGATTGGAACAAACGCCAAATCGCAACACCTTCACCAAGCACAAAAAACTCTCTTCTGGCGGCAGGAAATCAGGTTGAAGAACATCTGCGCGAGGCAGTGGTTCTTGCGACGTTGCTTTTACATCCTTCCATTATTGGCCAGTTCGAGACTGCTTTGGAACGGTTGGAGCTTTCGAACCCGGATCACAACGCGCTGCGCAATGCGCTCTTGGCTCATCTTGGTGCACCGGCAGAGAATTTCCGTGAAAATATAGCGGAAGATGCGGGGCGGGAGGCCCTTGAAAACCTGTTTAACGCGCGCCATGTCAATCTTGCCCCAACAGTGCGTAATCCGGGCGATGTTGAAATTGCCGTTCATTGCATAGCCGAGGAACTCGCGAAACTTGATGCACAACGTGGCATGCGGCGCGAAATTTCCGAAGCTATGCAGGATTTGACCGGCCTTGCCGATGAGGGTTTGACCTGGAGGATTGGTCAGGCTGCCGAAGCCCGCAACAGGGCGGAACGTGCTGAGACGGAGGATAAAGCAGAATATGAGACGGCCCCAAACGGGTTGTCCATGAACAAAGACGAACTGAAACGCAGGGACGATATCTTCTCAACAATTACGTTTTCCAAGAAAAAAGACCGCCAAAATTGAACGGTTTGATGAGGAAGAAGTAAAGAAAACAGTTTAAACGGGTTGCGAATCACCGAATCACACGATTGATTCGGGTTAACGCCGATTTCCGAATCAGCCCGCCTTCGCGAGGAACATTGAATGGCCGCCAAAGATACCGACGACCGTAAGCAGGAAGATCAGGACACCGAACAGGGGCTCGATATGAGCCAGAGCGCTGTCAAAAAGATGATCGCCGAAGCGCGCGAGCGTGGCTACATCACCTACGATCAGCTTAATCAGGTTCTGCCACCAGAACAGGTTTCTTCGGAACAAATTGAAGATGTGATGTCGATGCTTTCAGAAATGGGCATCAATATTATTGAAGACGACGAAGCCGAGGAAGAAGAAAAAGGTTCAACTGATCTGGTTGAGACGAGCAGCGCGCGCGATGTTGTTGTTGCGACCGCCGAAAGCGAAAAACTGGATCGCACGGATGATCCCGTGCGCATGTATTTGCGTGAAATGGGCTCGGTCGAACTGCTTTCGCGTGAAGGCGAGATTGCAATTGCGAAACGGATAGAAGCCGGACGCAACACGATGATCCTGGGGCTTTGCGAAAGCCCCCTCACATTTCAAGCGATTACGATCTGGCGCGACGAACTTCTGAACGAAGAAATTTTATTGCGTGACGTGATCGACCTTGAGACGACTTTCGGCAACACGATGGGCGAAGAGGACGAAGAAGAAGAGCCAGTTGTTTCCCCGTTAACCGTTGGTGTAGCCGCGCCTGCGCAAAAAGAAGAAACGCCGGAGTTAGACGCCGACGGTAACCCGATTATCGCTGAAGACGATGACGACGAGGATGAACAGGCAAACATGTCGCTCGCTGCGATGGAAGCCGCGTTGAAACCACGTGTCTTGGAAACGCTGGACCTTATTGCGCGCGACTATGCCAAACTGTCAGATATGCAGGACGTTCGGATCTCGGCGACATTGAACGAAGACGAAAGCTTTTCTACCGGCGAAGAAGACACCTACCAAAAGTTGCGGGCCGAAATTGTGGAGCTTGTGAACGAACTGCATCTGCATAATAACCGGATCGAAGCGCTGATCGACCAGCTATACGGTATTAACCGCAAAATCATGTCGATCGATTCAAACATGGTGAAACTGGCAGATCAGGCCCGTATCAACCGTCGCGAATTCGTTGACGCTTATCGCGGTCACGAGTTGGACCCGACCTGGCTTGAGCGGATGAGCGAAAAGGCTGGACGTGGCTGGCAGGCGCTGGTCGAACGCTCGACACCAAAAATTGAGGAACTTCGTGCAGATATGGCACAGGTTGGGCAGTATGTCGGTCTTGATATCTCAGAGTTCCGCCGCATCGTTCAGCAAGTTCAGAAGGGCGAAAAAGAGGCGCGTCAGGCCAAGAAAGAAATGGTCGAAGCGAACCTGCGCCTCGTTATCTCTATTGCTAAAAAATACACGAACCGCGGCCTGCAATTTCTTGATCTTATTCAGGAAGGTAACATCGGCCTGATGAAAGCGGTGGATAAGTTTGAATATCGCCGCGGCTATAAATTCAGCACATATGCAACATGGTGGATCCGTCAGGCGATTACCCGGTCGATCGCCGATCAGGCACGCACAATCCGAATTCCAGTACATATGATTGAAACCATCAACAAACTGGTGCGCACAGGACGCCAGATGTTGCACGAGATTGGCCGTGAGCCAACGCCGGAAGAACTGGCTGAAAAACTTCAGATGCCGCTTGAAAAAGTGCGCAAGGTTATGAAAATCGCCAAAGAGCCGATTTCTCTTGAAACGCCAATTGGCGATGAAGAAGACAGTCAGCTTGGTGATTTCATTGAGGACAAGAATGCGGTTCTGCCGCTTGATTCCGCAATTCAGGAAAATCTGAAAGAAACAACGACGCGTGTTCTTGCCAGCCTTACCCCACGGGAAGAACGTGTTTTGCGGATGCGGTTTGGGATCGGGATGAACACGGACCACACGCTTGAAGAAGTTGGTCAGCAGTTCAGCGTTACGCGCGAACGTATTCGTCAGATCGAAGCCAAGGCGCTTCGCAAACTGAAACACCCAAGCAGATCACGCAAGCTTCGCAGTTTTCTTGATCAGTAAAATACGCAGGCAGCAGCGTTGCCACTGCCTGCAAATTAGCAGAATTCGAGATTTTCAGGTTACATATCGCTTGTTAGGCTGAACCTGTTCGCACAACAGTAGGTGCCTATATGGGTCAGCGACTTGCTCTTTTTCCGATCAATTTCAGTTCGATTACCTTAGCCTTACCTCTTTGTGGGGAATGGTGTTTGAACGGAGAATAGAAGTTTGGGTGTGCGGCGCAGTTTTTTTAGAACGCCGTTACAAGTTGCGCGCTGGCGGTGTTTATGCGGCCCGCGCGTGTGACTTAGGACTTTCAGTCAACACCACAGCGGGAAACTGGCATTGGGACGACGACAGCGCCAGTGATATTGATGCGCAGATCGTTCTGCGAAATCCCGCGTCTGGAACTCATGATAGTTGGGTTTGGACGATCAGATCGGAAAACCGTGATACTATCTTGCAAATTGAAACATTCCAAAAATGAACATTAGCGAGAAACAGTTTTTTGAAAGGTTTTTCATTTACGGTTAAGAAACAATTAATTAATTGTTTCCTTTAATGTTAACGAATTCTCATCTTTCGCTAAAATTTTTTAAAATCGAACATTCCTGGTACAGACGTCAAAGACGTGATTATCCGTGCGTCGGATCAACTGTTTGACAGATGACACATGCTTGTTCAGCTTTGTCTTAAGAAAAAGGAGCGCTGATGGCACTTAGCATGGCACAGGATTTTGCAACGCGTTGGGTTGCAGAACACGCATCGGACTTGTCTGGCTGGACGGCCAAAATCTTTGACTTCGCTGAAACAGCCTGGCGCGAATATCAATCAGCAGACTGGTATGTTGAAAAACTACGCGCCGAAGGGTTCAGCGTAGAGGCAGGATCTGGCGGCATGCCAACTGCGTTTTGCGCAGAATGGCAGAATGGCGATGGGCCAGTCATCGGAATGTACGCTGAATATGACGCGGTGCCCGGGAATTGTCAGGCGGCGAAACCCGAACGCGCGCCACGAACAGGGCTGGGGTTCGCTGCTGGTGGCCACACTGACCCGCATTCTGCCCTTGGGATGTCAGGCCTTGGCGGACTTTTGGCGACAAAAGCAGCGATGGAACATCATGGTATTAAGGGGGGGTTACGGTTCACGGGCGAGCCAGCGGAAAAAGTGCGGGGATCAAAGCCAATCCACGCGGCCAGAGGCTATTATGACGGGTTGGCGGCGATGTTGTCGTTTCATCCGTTTTACATGCTGCCGATGTGTAACACAGTGCGCTGGGACACACATTGTGGCGCGGCGTATTCAATGATTTATCGTTTTATCTGCGATGCTCCTGAACGTTGGGGGGTGGGCGATGGTGCGCCGATCCCGCAAGCGCATTCCGATGTGCGCGCACCAGGTGCCAACGACGCTTTGGTTGCGATGTATTCAAACAGTCGTTTTTTGCGTGATTCCATGCTGCCGCATCAGGGGGGCTGGTCGATTTCAGAGGCGATCCTCAGCACAGGGCAGGCGACCGCTGACAATCTTCCTGCTTTGATGGCTGACATCCAGTATATGATGCGCGTTCCCACGGTTGCCATGGCAGAACAGGTGACCGCCGCACTTGACCGAAATGCCGAGGCCGCCGCCGCAATGACCGGTTGCCGGGTCGAGCGGCACTGGGTTTGCAAATCTCGTCCTGGCTTGGCGAACCACGCCTTGGCATCTTTGGTCTGGGAGGCGATACAAGCCGTCGGTGCGCCCAAATGGGATGAGGCCGGATTGGAAGCCGCGCGCGCAGTTCAATCTGCCTGTGGATTCGAACCTATGGAGGCGCCTTTGATCGACGCGTGTCATCAACTGACCGACCCACAAGAGGCAGAGCGAATTTTACGCCAAGACCTTGCACCAAAACAGAAAAACTCAACTTCTGATGACTATACAGACATGACATGGCACACACCTACCGCACGGTTCTACATTGCGCGGCCAGCCCTGAAAGCACCCGCAGGAGCCGCCTATCCAAGCTGGGCGATGAATGCGTTGGGGGGTATTCCGGCAACTATTGATCCGATGGTGCAGGCAGCGTCTAAAACGCTCGCCGTTTCGGCCCTTCGGTTGCTGGAAGATAAATCTGCGCGTGATACCGCCTGGGAAGAATTTGAAACCCGAACTGGTGGCGGCGTTGGCGGCGAAAACTGGAGTCCGCCGCTTTGCGATTATGAGCCGCCAATTCATTTTCACTGGCCCGAATATGTTACCACGGCGCGCGGGCGCGACTGGTGGATACCATCAAGTGGTGGGCCCGTGTGATCAGACAGAACTGCCGATTGTGTGAAATTTGTCGGGCGTATGTTGGGGGTCACATTTGCCTCTACCCAAAACCTTGCGTAGGTCCTATAGTGCCTGTGGATAACCGGGGATAGGCACCAAGGGAGAGGCTATGCGTTGCCCATTTTGTGGAAATGTAGATACGCAAGTTAAAGATTCACGCCCAGCTGAGGATCATGTCGCCATTCGAAGGCGTCGGTTCTGTCCGGCCTGCGGTGGGCGGTTTACGACCTATGAACGCGTTCAATTGCGGGACTTGGTGGTAATCAAAACCAATGGACGCAGGGAAGACTTTGATCGTGACAAGCTGGAGCGTTCCATCAGGATCGCTTTGCAAAAACGCCCGGTTGAACCGGAACGCATGGATCAGATGATATCTGGCATTGTGCGGCGACTTGAGAGCATGGGCGAGACCGATATTCCTTCGGGCACCATCGGTGAAATCGTGATGGAATCTCTGGCGCGGATAGACACGGTAGCTTACGTCAGATTTGCCAGTGTTTACAAAAACTTCCAGGCGGCGGACGACTTTGACAAATTTGTCAGCGAATTGCGCCCGCCAAGCCCCTCGGAAGAGTGACCACGTCTGACAAACGCTATATGGCGCTGGCCCTTGGGCTGGCGTCGCGTGGGTTGGGCCAAGTTTGGCCAAACCCCGCTGTGGGCTGCGTGATCGTTAAAGAGGGTCGCATCGCAGGCCGCGGGTGGACACAACCCTCTGGCAGGCCCCATGCCGAAACGATTGCTCTTGAACAGGCCGGATCGCTGGCGAAGGGTGCAACTGCCTATGTGTCGCTCGAACCCTGCGCGCATCATGGAAATACACCCCCTTGTGCGGAAGCATTGGCTGCAGCCGGTATCGCGCGTGTCGTAAGCGCGCTTGAAGATCCCGACCCGCGCGTCGCGGGGCAGGGGCACGAAAAGCTGCGCCAAGCTGGTATTGAAGTTGCAACGGGTGTGATGCGCGCCGAAGCGGAAGGCCTAAACCGTGGTTTTCTTTTACGCGTCGAACAAAACCGGCCATTGCTGACGCTGAAGCTTGCCAGCAGTTTTGATGGGCGCATTGCTACTGCGACAGGGGAAAGCAAGTGGATCACAGGGCCAGAAGCGCGCCGTGCCGTTCATGCGATGCGTGCACGGCACGATGCGGTGATGGTTGGGGCAGGTACTGCACGGGCGGATGACCCGTCGCTGACAGTGCGTGGACTCGGCGTTACGCGCCAGCCTGTTCGTGTTGTCACGTCGCGCAGGCTCGACTTGCCGCTTTCCAGTCAACTTGCCAGCACGGCAAAAGAAGTTCCGGTCTGGATTTGTCATGGACCCGAAGCCGATTCAGCTCTGGTTTCTGCCTGGCAAGGGATTGGTGCGAAAACCTTGGTCTGTAAAACGGTTTCCGGGCAGCTTGATGCTGCATCTGTTTTGCAGGCTCTGGCGGAACAGGGTCTTACGCGGGTTTTTTGTGAAGGCGGTGGCGCGCTTGCTGCATCGCTTCTGAGCGCTGATCTCGTTGATGATCTGGTTGGCTTTGGCGCAGGTGTGACAATCGGCGCTGAAGGCCAGCCCTCGATTGGGGCTATGGGCCTTGCCCGGCTTTCCGAAGCACGCCGTTTCAGGCTGTTCTCCGTTCGTTCAGTTGGCTCTGACATCCTGCATCACTGGACGCGATCCTGAGGCTATCGCCATAAATACGCGTAACTGGAGAAAAGCCCCTGCAGCTTTGAAAGCGTGCGATTTAAGGGGCCGTGATTTGGCAACT
>Ga0316189_10000565_pt1 | contig 37147 bp, 30 predicted proteins | sample LowCovwburrow_MG_FD_204930 | JGI IMG/M metagenome (GOLD analysis project Ga0316189, IMG submission 204930) | Coastal sediment microbial communities from Maine, United States - Lowes Cove worm burrow | ecosystem: Environmental > Aquatic > Marine > Coastal > Sediment | place: USA: Maine...
GACCAACCTGGACAACCTTCCGCAGGCCCTACTCGTCAATGCCGAGCTCGCCCAGCGCTTCCACCTCGACCTGCACAACTTCGATCTCGCGCTGGTCGCCGCGAACATCCGCAGCCGCACCCCGCAGACCGCGGTCATCCCCGAGCTGGGGCAGGTCCTCGAGGACGAGACGCTCCCCGACACCACCGAACTCGCGCCGCTCACGGGCGCGCTGGTCGACGTCTCCTGGCCCCGCACCACCCTGGTGGGGCTCGAGGCGAGCGGCCTGGCCGGGCCGCTCCAGCTGCGTGGCGAGACCGGCTACACCACCCACCGGGTGGTGCGACTGCAGGGCGGCCGCGCGGACACCGCGCCGCAGTTCGCAGCGGGGGCCGGGGTCGACTACGTCTACGGCGGCACGTTCCAGGCATCCATCGAGGCACGCTGGCAACACATCGTCGCCCCGCCGGCCAACCTGGTGTTCGCCGCTCCCGACCAGATCCAAGTGGCCGCAGGGGTCCGCGGATCGTTGCTCCAGGAACAACTGATCATCACGGTCGGCGGCGCCTACGACTTCGTCTTCAACGAGTTGTTGGTCCGCCCGACGGTCGCATGGCGCGCAAGCGACAACGTGCAGCTCGATCTAAGCTTGCTGGTGCTGGAGGGGCTGTCCACGGCGCCGCCGGAGACTCTGCAGGAGCTCCTGTCCTACGAGGCCGGCCCGCTGTCGCTGTGGTCCCACAACGACGCGGTCAGCCTCGCGGTCAGCTTCTTCTTCTGACTGCCCGACGCCCGGCCGCTCCCACTACGGCCCGGTTCCCACCATTCCCAGCCGGGCACCGCCCGCGAGTCCGATTGTGTCTGACCACCCCTCCAGGAAGAGCGCCGCCTCCCCCGGGTAGGTCGCCGCGACGAGATCTGCGCCGCCAGCGGCACCGCCGCAGCCACGCAGGACAAAGCCCGTGCCCTCGACGAAGACCTCCACGCAGTCGTTGGGCACAACGAGCTCCCCGAAGATACCGGTCGCCGCCTCGTCACCACCGACGACCGCCACCGTGCCGTCCGACAACGACACCGCCGAGTGATGCGCGCGGGGGGCCCGCATCGTCGGCACCTCGGCCCACTCGTTGAGGGCGTAGTCGAACACGAAGGCGCGGTCGGAGGCCGGGATCGTCGAGAAGGCGACGGGAGAATCGACGATAACTCCAGTCCAGCCCCCCGTGACCAGCACCCGAGCTCCCGGGAGCTCGGCCATGGCGTGCGCAGACAGCGGGATGGGCAAGGACGCCACCTGCTCCGCCGCTCCGGCCCTCGTGATTCGGTAGCAGCCGTCGGTGGCAGTCCAGTCGACACTCTGCGCGATGGCTCCGCCACAGACCAGGGCCCCCAGATCGCCCAGCTTTGCGCCCCTGACCTGCCAGGCACCGGTGTTCGGGATGACGTCTCCGAGGGTGAACCGCCGCTGCGAGGGGCGATACACCTCGACGGGAAGCGGGCCAAGCTGCCCCCCGAACAACACGACGTTGCCCCCGTCCATGACGACCCCGCGATGCTCGAAGCGTGACGACCGCATCTGGGGAATCTCGACGAACTCGTCTGTCGCCGGGTCGAACAGGAACGCTTCCGCAGAGCCTCCCGCGGTGCTGCCAAGTTCGCTGCGCCCCCCGGTGACCAGCACCATCGGCCCGTCATCGTCCTCCACGGCGGTCGCCCAAGGACCGATGCGTCCCACGAGCGGGTTGCCCAGGAAGTCCACGCCCGCCGGCAGCGCCCCGACCCTCTTCACGACCGGGTCCCACACGTCCAAGCCGCTGAAGTGCAACACATCCCCGTTGTTGTTGCTCGCGGTCGGCTCGCCCCCAAACAGGTACGCGTCGCCACCCGGCACGACCGCCATCGCGCCGAGGATCCGCTGCTGGCCTACGCCGAGGCTCGTCACTGGAGCGAACTCGCCGACCTCGGCAACCAACACGTCGACCGTTGCCGACCCCTCCGCCACCGCATCAGACAGCCTGGCCGCCCCGTAGGCCCGCACCGCGCCGTCCGCAGCCAGGGCGCTGACCTCGACCATGGCGTCCGCGTCGAGCGCATCGACCCCGTCCACCTGCAGCAGCCCGCCCTGGTCCTCCAAGGACAGCTCAGCCCCGTCGACCCACAAGGAGATCGTACGCTCTTCAAACGGGTCCTGGCTTGGGGCGGCATGCAGCTGAACCGTGAGCTCGAACGTCGAGCTGGTCGCGCAGCCACCCAAGATCATCCACCACATCACGGCTCCAAGAAGGCCGGTCGAAGTTCGAGCACCAGTGCCGGCAGCAACGCGAGAGCACCTACGAGGCACCCTCCAATGCTCACCACCACCAAGAAGCCGAAGAACTGAACCGGAAGGAAGTTGGACAACAGCAGCACCGAAAAACCGACGATCACAGACAGCGCATTGAACACAATTCCGCGCCCAACGGTCGTGAGCGTACGCAACACAGCGTCCTCGGGCGCTTCACCCGCCGCACGCTCGGCGCGGTAGCGCCACAAGAAATGCAGTGTGTAGTCTACACCCACCCCCACCATGATGGACGACAGCATCGCGTTGACCACGTTCAGCTCGATTCCGAACAAGCCCATCAACCCGAACAGAATCGGTATGGCCAGGATCAGCGGCAGGACGGCGTACAGCCCGGCCCAGAGCGAGCGGAAGGCCAGCGCGATCAGCAGCCCCACCGTGAGCAGCGACAGGCTGAGCGAGGTGACCTGCCCGCGGACCACCGCGTCGACGAGGTCGGCGAACACCGGGCCGAAACCGCCTACCACCACATCGCCGTCACTGCCGACCTCCGCCTTGACCGCGTCGACCACGGCGGAGGTGCGGGTGGTGGAGAGGGTGTTGATCCGCGCGGTGAGCAGCGCGTGCTCGTAGTCGAAGTCGACCAACCGCTCGAAGTCGTCGGGATCCCCGCCCATGCTGTACAGCATGAACAGCTGAGCCACCTTCTCGGCACTGTCCGGGAGCTCACCGCCCCCCCCCACGGCGCCGTCCATCATGCGAACCACACCGGCGATGCTCGACACGTAGCCCACGTCGTTGTTGGCACGAAGCGTCTCCTCGAGTCGGCCGATCCGCCCGAGGGCCTTCGGACTCTGCATGTCGCCTTCGAACATCACGGAGACCTCGGTGCTGCCCCCGAACGCCTCGTTGATCAGCGTCGTGGTGCGCGTGACCGGTGCGTCCGCCGCGTAGTAGTTGACCGGGTTGGTGTCGACCTCGAGGGAGAGCATCCCGAAGCCGGACCCCGCCGCGAGCAGCACGACTGCCCCGATCACTGCGCGCGGACGCCGCACCACGCCGGAGGCGATCCGGTGCAGCAGCCGCTCCAAGCCGGTCTTGGTCCCCGCAAGCGAGGGCAGCGGGGCGGGCACCGGAAGCAGCGCGAGCACCGCGGGGATGAAGCCCAGGCTGCACAGGAGCGCAAAGCCCACGCCGACCGCCGCCAGGACGCCTAGCTGACGCGCGGGCACCACGATGTGCGTCGTCAGGCACAGCAGGCCGGCCATCGTGGTGAGCCCGGCCGCAGCGACGGGGGTCCCGAGGTCCTCCAGCACAACGCGGGCCAGGCGAACCCGCCCGCGGTCGTTCCCGGGGACGTTCTCCTCCTGGAATCGCGCCAGCAGGTGGATGCCGTAGTCGTTGGCGATGGCCAGCAGGATGACCGGCAGCGTGACCGTCATCATCTGGACCTTCCAGCCCAGCAGTGGGATCAGGCCCATCGCCACAATCACCGACATCACCACGACGCCGAACGGCAGCAACACGCCGCGCAGCTGTCGGAAACAGACGTAGAGGAACACCAACACCGTGAGCAGGCCGATCGGAAGGAACCTCCTAAAGTCACCGCGGATGTCCTCGCTCACGTGGCTCCGCACGTCGGGCATGCCCCCGATGTCGACCACACCCGCGCCCGGGTGCGCTCGGACCACCTCCTCGACCTCTGCCATCGTGCGCGCGTCTGTGGCGTCGGAGCCCAGCATCGCGATGGCCGCCACCGCGCCGAAGTCGCGGGAGATGACGTTGCCGTACACAAGATCGTTCGCCTGTAGCGACGCGGCCAGCGCCCTGCGCTCATCCGGCGTCTGCGGCAGCGCGGTGCGGTCGATCGCCGGCCGGACCGACATCATTCCGGTCCCGTCTCCGGTGATCTCGTTGAGCGTGAACGGGGTCAGGACGCGGTCGATGAAGTCCAGCTCCTCCAGCCCGTCCCCGATGGCTGCGAGCCGCTGGAGCACCGGCGGCGCCAACACGTCGGGGGCGGTGAGCACCACGAGCACCATCTCCGAGCCACCGAAGCGCTCCTCGATAGCGCGGATGTTGACCCGAGCCGGCATCTCGTCCGGGAGCTGGTTCTTGACCTCGGGGTCGATCTCGATGTTCGGCAGCTGCAGCGCGAACGCCCCGGTGATCCCGAGGAAGAGAAGGATGAACACCCATGGAGAGCTGACGACGAGATTTGTGAGCTTGCGCATCGGGTCGCCCATAACAGAAACTCCGCCAGATCTGGCCGTCCGTGCAGCCGGTGCTGCGGGACACAGATCGACCTGTCGCTAGTGACAGCGTGCCCGCGATAGGGCACACTACCGCCGCTGGAGGCTCAGATGTGGCTGGCATTGGCTCTCGTGGGATGCGCTGGAGACGGAAACGACACGGTCCCGACAGGGGATCCGGGAGTTACGGTCACTGCGCCCGAAGATCCACGCGTTGAGGACACCTTCATCCAGGAGATCAACGACCCGGTTGATGTCTTGTGGGTGGTCGACGGCCACTGGACCAATGGCGTCACGCAGGTGAGCACCGTCCTCGCTGAAGCCATGGATGTGCTCCTCATCGCCGATCCTGACTGGCGCATGGGCGTCCTGAGCGCCGACGTCTCCAACGCCGAAAGCCGCGGGAAGATCCAGGGCGTGTTCGAGACGTGGCCGCCACCGAACGGCATCCTCAACGTGGCGTCCTCCCTCGCGCCTGCGCGCGTCCGAGACGCCGTCTACAGCGCACTGACCGAGAATCTAGAGCGCAACGGGGACTTCGTGCGCGCCGACGCCAACCTGTACATCCTTGCCATGTCCGACATGGTGGACAGCAGCGGGGACGAGATCATCGCACCCACGGACTGGGCCACCTGGTTCCAGACAGTCGATGTGACGTCGAGCACCCGGATGGGCGTCCTGACGACCCCGTCGTCCGCACCGAGCTGGTCGGTGGTGACGAGCACCACCGGCGGGCAGGTGTTTCAGCCGTCCACGGACGCTGAGTTCCGCACGGCTGTCCGCAACTTGCTGTATGACGCGCTCGGCCAACAGCGAGAGTTTCTGTTGACGCGCGAGCCGGCGGATCCGCCCTCATTCATCGAAGTGGTGATCCGCGAGCACGCGACCTACTTCTTCCTCAACATCGACTTCACCTACGACGATCTCCGCAACTCGGTCGAGTTCGTCGAGTACGTGCCGCCCCCAGGCGCCGAGATTCGCATCCCGTACAACCGCAGTGTCGATGGCAGCGAGCCGCCCCAGGCCCAAGAGCTGACGGACGACGACACGCCCGAAGATCCCAAGGACAAGGACACGGGCACAGCGCCCTAGCAGTGCTCGGGAATTCTCCGGTCGGTCTCTGCGAGACCGGAGATTCCCGCGCCCTGCTGGCTCATGTTGCCGTTCGGCCCGTTGCGGGCCTCCCTCTGTCGCATCGCTCGGCGAGAGTCCCGAGCGGGACTTGCGGCGCCCGCCAGCCCGACGAGTCTCCGGAGCGCTCAAAGAGCCCGATATTGCTCACGCGATCACCGGCTCGTCATGCCCGCCCGTTGGCCCCCAGCGGGGGGCGCCGCGCTGAGCGCCTCGTGCGCGGCCCAGTTAGGACGGTTCTTCTCCTGGAGGAGCCCGTGGCCGAGTTCAGGCACCAGACGATGTTCCCGCAGCCCAAGCCCGAGGCGGCTTGGCGCAAGCTCACCGCCGAGCACATCTCAGTCGGCAACTATCGCGGACGGTCCGTGCTCAACGTCGAGCCGGAGGCACTTCGTCTGCTCGCCGCTGCGGCCTTCCGCGATGTGTCGCACCTGCTGCGCTCGGCGCACCTGGCGCAGCTTCGCTCGATCATGGACGACCCCGAGGCGTCGAGCAACGATCGCTTCGTGGCGTACACGCTGTTGAAGAACGCGGTCGTTGCGAGCTCGATGGTCCTGCCGAGCTGCCAGGACACGGGGACCGCCATCGTCGTCGCCAAGAAGGGGCGGCAGGTGTGGACCGACTTCGACGACGAGGAGGCGCTCTCGCGCGGCGTCTTCGACACCTACACCGAGACCAACCTGCGCTACTCGCAGCTCGCTCCGCGCTCCATGTTCGACGAAGTAAACACCCGCACCAACCTGCCCGCGCAGCTCGACATCCACGATGCACCCGGCGACGAGTACCATTTCCTGTTCATCGCCAAGGGCGGTGGGTCTGCGAACAAGACCTACCTGTTCCAGGAGACCAAGGCGCTGCTGAACCCCGTGCGCTTCCGGGAGTTCATCGCCGGCGCCCTTGGGAAGATCGGGACCGCCGCCTGTCCGCCCTACCACTTGGCGGTCGTGGTCGGTGGCACCAGCGCCGAGCAGACCCTCAAGACGGTGAAGATGGCGAGCACCAAGGCGCTCGACCACCTCCCCACCGAAGGGAACGAGCTCGGGCACGCGATCCGTTGCCCGGATCTGGAGGAGGAGGTCCTGGAGCTCACCCGGAGCACCGGGATCGGAGCCCAGTTCGGCGGCAAGTACTTCTGCCACGACGTGCGCGTCGTGCGCCTGCCCCGCCACGGTGCCAGCGTGCCCGTCGGGATCGGCGTGAGCTGCTCCGCCGATCGCCAGATCATGGGCAAGATCACGGCCGAGGGTGTGTTCCTCGAGCAGCTCGAGACCAACCCCGCGCAGTTCTTCCCGGAGATCAACCCCGCCAAGCTCTCCGAGACCGTTGTCCAGATCGACCTGAACCAGCCCATGGACCAGATCCGCGCCGAGCTCACTCGCCACCCCATCAAGACCCGGCTGTCCCTGACCGGCCCGATGGTAGTGGCCCGCGACATCGCACACGCCAAGCTCAAGGAGCGGCTGGACCGCGGCGAGGCTCTTCCCGACTACCTCAAGAACCACCCGGTGTACTACGCTGGTCCGGCCAAGACACCGGACGGCTACGCCTCGGGCTCGTTCGGGCCCACCACGGCAGCGCGCATGGACCCCTACGTCGAGCCGTTCCAGGCCGCGGGTGGCTCGCTGGTGATGCTGGCGAAGGGGAACCGGTCGACGGTCGTCCGCGACGCCAACAAGGCTCACGGCGGCTTCTACCTGGGCTCGATCGGCGGTCCGGCGGCGGTGCTGGCCCTGGAGAGCATCCGCAAGGTCGAGGTGCTCGAGTACGCCGAGCTGGGCATGGAGGCCGTGTGGCGGATCGAAGTGGAGGACTTCCCCGCATTCATCATCGTCGACGACAAGGGCAATGACTTCTTCTCGGGGCTGTGAGGTACGATGGCCGCCATGCTCTGGCTGTGGATGATGGCGGAGGCGCTCGCGACGGTCCTCCCTTGTGCGCCAGACTGCCGCAAGGAGGACCTGCGCGGTGTCGCGCTCGCAGGCGAAGCGATCGGCCCGATCGACCTGCGACGCGCCGACCTCGCCGGCTCGGATCTCCGGGGGGCCGACCTGTCCGAGGCGCGGCTGGGCGGCGTCCGTCTGGACGGTGCCATCACCAATGCCGACACGGAGTGGCCTGACGGGTTCCGCCCCAAGCGGGTCTGGGTCATTGGGCCTGGCGCTTACCTCGTGGGGGCCGACCTGACCGGGCTCGACCTACGCGGCGCCGACCTGTCGGAGGCGAACCTCCAGGACGCGCGGCTGTCCCGGAGCGACCTGCGGGGCGCCGACCTGACCGGCGCCTACATCAACGGGGTCCACTTCGACGAGGTGCTGGTGGAAGCGGTGCCCACCGGATGGCAGCCGCCAGTCGAGTCGTTTCGGCTGGGCCCCGGCGCCGAGCTGTCCGGTGCCCTCCTCGACGGGCGCGACCTGTCCGGACACGACCTCGCCGGCGCGCGCTTCTCTCGGGCGAGCCTGGTGGGCGCGAACCTGTCCAACACCGACCTGCGGGGAGCGGTGCTCGAGCACGCCGACTTGACGGGCGTCAACCTCACCGGTGCGATGCTGGATGGTGCCCGCTTGGCGAATGCGCAGCTCCGGGGGGCCGACCTGCGCGGTGCCTCGACCGCCGCAGTCGATCTATCCAGCGCCCACGCGCAGGATGCGCTGCTGCAAGGGCTGTCCTGCGGCGCATGCACGCTGTCTCACGCCGATCTGCGCCGCGCCGACCTGACGGGCGCGAACCTGGCGTCTGCAGAGATGCTGGGGGTCTCGCTGAGCGGCGCGACGCTGGCCGGCGCCCAGCTTCCTCCGGCGGCGGCCGCGCTGATGGTGGATGCCGACCTGTCCGGGGTCGACCTGTCCGGCACCGATCTCGCCGCCTGTGACCTGTCGGGGGCCATCCTGACCGACGCCCGCTACAACGCCGCCACGCGTTGGCCGCCCGACTTCGTCCCGCCACCCTCGGTGATGCGGATCGGTGCGCGCTCCGACCTGCGCGGAGCCGACTTGTCCGGGGCCACCTTGGTGCGCGACGATCTCACGGGCGCCAACATGTCAGGCGCCGACCTGTCCGGCGCCACCCTTCGCCACGTCGATCTCACCGACGTCGATCTGCGGAGTGCGCTGCTCGTGGGGACCCGGTTCGACGGGTGCACCTTCGTCCGCACCAAGCTCGGGCGCGCCACGCTCGCGAACGTCCGCATCCACCGCAGCGTGCTGGTGGACGTCGACTGGAAGGACGCCGACCTGACCCAGCTCGCCCTCCGGCGGACGCGGATCGCGCGCGGAAACCTGTTCGAGAGCGGCGCAGCGCTCGACATGATGCACATCTGGGTCAGCCCCGACACGGTAGCGCCGACGGATGGCGCCACCATCCTGGTGGTCGGCCCGGGTGCCGTTCTCGCCGGTGCGGACCTGCGACGAGCGCCGCTGAGCGGGGTCGACCTGACCGGAGCCGACCTTCGCGGTGCGGACCTCGCGGGCGCCGCGCTGGAAGGCGCGACACTCCTCCGCGCCGACCTGCGCGATGCCGACCTGCGCGGCGCCAGCCTCTCGATCGACACCGACCTGACCGACGCCCGCACCGAAGGCGCCCTGCGCGATCCGTAGCCGTCAGCGGCGCGTGACGGTCTGAGCGCCCCAGTCCACCGTGGCGATGTGCGCGTAGGCGTCTTCCCCCTCCAACCACCGCACGTCCGAGAGCACCAGCTTCCCCGAGAGGTAGATCTGAACCGTGACCTCGTTGGGCGCCGTGAGCACCGACAGCGGGAAGTCGTGCACGTACACCTCGTACGTCCCGTCCTCAGGAAGATCGATGTTGATATTCTCGGGGCCCGTCAGCGCGATGTCGTCGATGTCGAGCAGCGGATCGGCCGCCGGTCCGCCGGGCCCCCAGTCCAGCCCGAAGCGGCAGTTGGAGAAGTAGCAGTCCTCGTTCGTCGTGAGGTCCCCTCCACCGCGAACCAGGTGCAGGTCCATGTCGTCGCCCGGCTCCTGCCAGAACATCTCGACCCACAGGTCGGTCGCCGGCACGGCCACCAGATCGACCGTGCACGGTGCCGACTCAACCCCCGCAGTGTTCGTCACCACCAGCTGTGCTGTGTAGGTGCCCACCACATCCGGGAGGAAGCCCGGTCGATCGGAGGCGCCGGTCCCGCCGGAGGGCAGCGGGGCCGCCGAGCCCGCGGGCACTGAGACCACAGACCAAGCGTAGCGGAGCGACCCCCCGGCGGGGTCGAATGAGCCGGACCCGACCCAGGTGGCGGTCTCGTACAGCGCCGGCACCTCCCCCGGAGTCACGCCGCACACGGCGACGGGCACCCGCGCATCCAGACCGCCCGACAGCGGCACTTCGACCACCGAACGGATGGGATCCGAGCTGTGGACCCGCAGGCTGCCGAGGTCGACCGCCGCGCGCCCCCGGTAGGTGACGAACGCCTCGAGCTGCTCGCCCGGGTCCAAGGTGCGCGGACCGGGGGCGTCGAAGCTGTAGGCGGCGTGATCCACGCCGATCTGGGTGAGGGACAGCCGCGCCTCGCCCACGTTGGTGATGGTGACCAAGTCGGTGACGTCGACCCCGTACGTCACTTCACCGAACTTCAGGAACTCGGGGCTGACATCAATCAACGGCCAGGGACCCCCGACCGGCCCCTCCGCAGTGGACCGGAGCGAATACTCCTGGCACCCTGCAAGACAGACCCAGCAGATGATCGCAGCCCTCGGCACCATGGACCCCCGGGAAGGTCCCCGCCTCTCCATCATACCCTCTTGACCGCTGCGCGTCAGTGGTCGTGCGTAGGGGGCGCGGCCTCCATGTCGAGCCCCTCGGCGGGCAGGAGACTGAACTGGTCAGCGAGGAACTGGCCCCGTTTGATCCGGCCCGAGACCACCGCGCGCCGATCCATCACGCACATGCCGTCGGGGCCGTGCGATTCGTGATCCGGGGTGTCTGCCCCCACCACGGGAAAGTGCTCCCCTTCGAGCTCGATCGCCCAGTAACAACCACTCGATTCCGGCACGTGAAAGCGGCACAGACCACAGGCAACCTTGGCCTCCTGCGTCGGGACCGCCGTGCCCGAAGCACAGCCGACGACGAACAGCGCGAGCAACCCGGCCATCATGGCCGGGGCCGCTTGGTGGCCGCGGCGATCAGTGCGAACCATGCCGACCAGTCTTCACCTCGCACAAACGACAGGATCTCGGGGATGTCCGCCGGCGTGAGCGCCACTCGGTGCATCATCGACAGCTGCAGGAGGACCTCCGAGATGCAGGCGCCTTCGGCCCGCGGATCCGTGGGCAGCACCACGCGGTCGACGATGTGCTCTGCCCACACGTGGATGTCGAGCCGCGACCACTCCCCCGCACGCCAGCGGGCGAGCGCCGCGGCGAGCGCCGCCGGGGTCGGCAGCCGCTCCCGAGGCGCCGGCCGCCGCTGCGGCGCCACGCCCAGGGCGGCCACATGGTCGGCCACGAAGCGCGCGACCGGGTCCCGCTCCCGCACCTGGATCAGGCGCGCAGTGAGCCGCTCGCGGGCCCGGGAGGCCGCTTCCCGCTCTCCGGGCGTCGTCGCGCCGCGCTCCAGCGCCTCGACGCGGACGAGTCGTTGGATCAGGGTCGCCTGGGTCACCGAGGTCATGCTCGGAGGGTAGCCTGATCTGCGACCGCGTCCCCTCTTGACATCCACATCGAACAGTGAGACGGAAGAGCCCTTGCGCGGAGGACTGTTGCCACGCCACTGGCTGATGAAGAGCGAGCCCGGAGCATACTCGATCCACGACCTGGCACGGGACAAGACGACGCCCTGGGAGGGGGTGCGCAACTACCAGGCGCGGAACTTGATGCGCGACGAACTCAAGCGCGGCGATCGCGTGCTGTTCTACCACTCCAGCGCCTCGCCACCGGGCGTGGCGGGCCTCGCCGAGGTCGTGCGCGAGTCGTACCCGGACTCCTTCGCGCAGGAACCGCAGTCACCGTACTTCGATCCCCGCGCGACCGTCGAGAAGCCCATCTGGATGATGGTGGATGTGGGCTTCGTGGCCGCATTCGACACGGTGATCCCTCTGGCGACCCTCAAGGCGGACCCCGCACTCGCGGACATGATGGTCACCAGGAAGGGAACGCGCCTGTCGGTTCAACCGGTCACACCCGAACACTTCGCGCACATCCTCTCGCTGGCGGGGCTCCCCGACATTTCCTGACAAGCGCTGGCAACAGTCTCGCGCGCTGCGGACGACAGTAGATCGGTAGATCGAAGCGCGGACAGGCCGTGCGGCGATCGCAGCATCCGGTGCGCCGGAGGCGAGAGTGGCCAGCACACAGCGTTTGCGAATCGTGCTCACCGAGCACCCTACCGAGATCTGCTCCGAGATCGTCCGGGGGCAGCTCTATGCAGCCGTCGCCCTCGATCACGGCGGCGGCGTGGTGCCGATCAACGCCAACGACCTCGAGGTGCTGCAGAAGACCCCAAGCGAGGCGCTCGGGCTCGCCTTCTCGCTGCTGACCCGCACCTCCGCCCCTGGCGATGTCCGGCCGGTCGACACCCTCCCCGGATTGAACTTCGTGGTCGCCGGCGACGGGCTCGCCGCCTCGCGGCTGCTGCTGCTGCCACAGCTGCTCGACCCCATGCCGTTGGGCGGCGTTATCGCCGCCGTCCCGGGTCCCGATCAGCTGCTGTGCGTGCCGCTGGAGTCCGCGCGCGGCTTGGATGCCCTGCAGGCGTTGGCCTCGGCGCTGGGCCACGCGGTGGCCTCGCGGGACGACGTACTATCCGACCAGCTATTCTGGTGCGACGGGCACAGCTGGTGCCCCCTGGCCGTGCAGCATGGCGAGGAGGACATCACGGTGGTGCCACCGCCCAGGTTCGTCCGCATGATGAACCAGCTGGCGGCGATGGACATGGTCCAGTGCGCGGGCGAGGCGTGACCACCCCGCCCGGATAGAGGACTCCATGTTCCGGATCTTCTCGGATCTCGGTGGCCTGGTCACCCAAGCCGTTCCGGCCTGGGCGCTGCCGTTCGTGCTCATGGGCGCTGCGCTGGTCGCGCTCCCGCTGTGGATGGAGTCTGTCCGGAACAAGCAGATCAAGGGCGCGCTCCGGCGGATGCTCCGCGCCGAGGGAGCAGAGCGGGCGCAGCTGGCAGACCGTGCTCTGTCTCTAGCCGGCGCCCGGCGCGGTCGGCTGATCACGCTGATCCAGGAAGCGATCCGGTACAACCTGCCCGCGATGCGCGACGCGGGTCTGGAGCGCCTCGGCGCGATCCCCAAGGCCGCTGAGCACGTCAGAGCGCTGCGCCGCCGCACCGTCCGCGAGCAGCGGGCCCTGCGCGACCCACTGGAGGCCGTGGTCCGGATCGAGGCGCTCCTCGGGGAGGGCCTGACCGTCGCCGCCGAGGAAGAGCTCGGCCGCGCGCTGGGGGCGTTCCCGGGGGACACCGAGCTGCAGCGGCTGCGCATCGAGGTCTCGCCCCCAGGCAGCCCATGATGGTGTGGTTCCTCAGCGCGCTCGCGGGTGCCCAGGAGCCCGCAGAGGAGATCACGGTGTACGGGTCCGCCGAGGTCGAGGCTGCGCGCGCCGCGGTGGTCGCGCGCCTCGAGGAGCTCGGCTTCTCCCGAGTGACCGTTCGCGACGGTCGTCTGGTGATGAAGCATGAGTCCACCTGGAAGGGCAAGATCGTGCTGCACAACGACGGCTACCTGCAGCACCTCCGCCAGGGCGTCCGCGTCGAGAAGGGGCCTGCGGTCGCGCTACCCAGGGGCACACGCTGGCTGCCGTGCCTGCTCATCCCGACCGGGTGCTTCTCCGCGGGATTCGCGGTGTCCGACCGGCGGTTCAGGGGCCTGCGCGATCGCACCATGACCCAGATCACTCCGCAGTTGACCGCGCTCGGCGACCGGATGGCCGACGCCTCGGTGCGCGACACCATGAACGCGCTCCCGCCCCGTCTGGCCGCGCTGTGGTCCGACGGAACCCCGCTGGGAGGCGGGCCCGCGCTGAACACGTACCGGGCGCGTCGCGCAGAGCTCGTGCGCTTCTGGTCTACCCGCACCAACACGCCCTGGGGCAACCAGGTCCGCGAGGTCGTAGAGGCGTTCGCTCGGGGTGTGGTGCAGCACTCCGACCACCCCTTTACCCCCGCGGAGCTCGCGCTGGACGCCATCACAGGACCGTGAAGGAGCTCCGCGTTCGTCCAGCCCCACTGGAGCTGTGGCCGACATCGGAGTAGTGTCGCCTACATGAGCGTATGGAAGCTGGCTTGGCGGAGCATATGGCGCAACGCGCGCCGCACGTTGGTCACGGTCGCCGCCATGGCCTTCGCGCTGTGGGTGATGGTCCTGTACTCGGGGATCGTCGAGGGCTACCTGATGAGCATGGAGCGCGACGTCCTCGACTTCGAGGTGGGCGAGCTGCAGGTAGCGCACCCCGCCTACCGAGACGATCCGTCGCTGTACAACCTGCTGGAGGACTCCGACGCCGCCATCGCGGCGCTCGAAGCGGCCGGGTTCCGGGTCGCGCCGCGGTTGATCGGAGGCGGGCTCGCCGCGCACGGGCCGCAGTCCGCCGGGGTCATGCTGCGGGGGATCGACGTCGCGCGCGACGGAGCGACCCTGCGGGTCTCCGAGCGGCTGGCGGTCGGAAACTGGCTCGACCCGAGCGACCCGAAGGGCGTGGTGCTCGGGCGACGCTTGGCCCGGACGCTGGGCGCGACGCCGGGGGCCGAGCTGGTGGTCCTCTCCCAGGGCACCGACGGCGCGATGGCCAACGACCTGTACACCGTGCGCGGCGTCTTGGGTACCGTCGCCGACGCGACCGACCGCACAGCGATCTTCATGGTCGAGCAGGCGTTTCGCGATCTGATGGTGGTGCCCACAGCCACCCACATGCTGATCCTTCAGGGGCCTGTAGGCTCGACGCTCGACGAAGCGAGGGCCTCCGCCAGCGCGCTGTTGCCGGGCGCCGAGGTGCGCACGTGGCGACAGCTGATGCCGATCGTGGCGCAGATGCTGGACGGCACCAAGGCGCTCATCTTCTTCGTGTTCTTCATCGTGTACCTGGCCATCGGCATCCTGGTCCTCAACGCGATGCTCATGGCGGTGTTCGAGCGCATCCGCGAGTTCGGTGTGCTCAAGGCCATCGGAGCCAGCCCGGGCCTTGTACTGTCGATGATCCTGGCCGAGACCGCCCTCCAGCTGGCCCTCGCCATCTCGATCGGTCTGTTGCTGGCCATCCCGGCCGGCGTCTACATGTCGACCGTCGGCCTCAACCTCGCCGGGCTGTCGGGGACTTCGGTGGTGGGACTGTCGCTGCCGCCCCGCTGGATCGCGTCATTCTCGCCCGCCTCGGTCGCCGGGCCGGTGGTCATCCTGGTGATCATGGTGGCGATGGCCGTGATCTACCCTGCCCTCAAGGCCGCGCTGATCCGGCCCGTGCAAGCCATGCGAACCCACTGAGGACCGCCCATGAACTCGCTCCAGCTCGCGCTAATCGCTTGGCGGAACCTGTGGCGGAACCCGCGCCGAACGCTGCTGACGCTCTGTGCGATCACCTTCGGGGTCTTCCTTGCGGTGCTGCTCACCGCCCTCAACGACCGCAACTTCTCTGACATGATCGACGTCGCGGCTCGGCTCGGCGGCGGCCACGTGGTGATTCAGCACCCCGAATACATCGACACCCCCAACCTCACCCGCACGGTCAGCGGGACCACAGCGCTGCGGGCCGCTGCACAGGCCGACCCCGACGTGTCTCACGCCGTCGACCGCATCAGCGGACAGGCCATGATGTCCACGGCGTCGCACAACGCCGGGGTGATGTTCATCGCCTACGACCCGGACAACGAGGACGACACCACCCTGTCTTTCCTCGAGGGCATCACCGCGGGCGGGCTGCTGCCTGGCGGCGGCGCCAACGACAAGAGCGTGGTCCTGGGTCACAAGCTCGCTGACAACCTGCACGTGGAGCTGGGCGACAAGGTCGTCTACACTCTGATGGACCGCAGCGGGGAGATCGTCGGCGGGATGGCGCGCGTCGGCGGCCTGGTGGGCACGGGGGCGGACAGCCTGGATGGCGGACTGGCACTGCTGCCCATCGCGCGGGTGCGGGAGGTCCTCGGCTACGGGCCGGACGAGGCGACCCAGGTGGCCCTGTTCCTCAGCGACTCCCGCCGCAGCGGCGAGGTCGCGCAGCGACTGCACGCCGACCTGCCGCCCACCGCGTCCGCGCTGACGTGGGACACCGTCCAGCCAGACCTGAGCGGCTTCATCGCCATGAAGGTGGGCGGCGCCGTGTTCATGGAGCTGGTGATCATGGTGCTCGTGGCTGCCTCCATCTTCAACACCCTGTTTGTCAGCGTGATGGAGCGGATGCGCGAGTTCGGGATCATGCGGGCCATCGGGTACAGTCCGCGCCAGATCTTCGGGTTGGTGATGTGGGAGAGCCTGTGGCTGGCGATCGTCGGCTTGGTGGCCGGCATCGCCCTGACCGCGGGCCCGTATTGGTACTTGGCCAAGAACGGGATCGACGTCAGCGCGGCGTACGGCGACGAGGCGCTCGACATCGCCGGGGTTGGGTTCTCGCCGATCCTCAATGTGGGCATCTTCCCCGATCACGCCGTTATCATCGGGCTCGTGGCCATGGCCGCGACCCTCACAGCCGGGCTGTACCCGGCCTGGCGCGCTGGCCGGGTGGTCCCGGTCGACGCCATCAAGTTGCTGTAGAACCCCGTTGTGAGGAGGGCAGATGCCCGAGTTGATCGTGGAGCTCCGCGACGTCACCAAGGTGTTTACGCAGGGCAAGATCGAGGTCCACGCCCTGCGCGGCCTGACCCTGTCCGTGCAGGCCGGGGAGTTCCTCGCGATCAGCGGGCCGTCGGGGTCCGGAAAGTCCACCGCGCTCAACCTGATCGGGGCGCTGGACGTGCCGACGACAGGCCAGGTGCTGCTCGAGGGGCGCGACCTGTCCCAGATGTCCCGCCGCGACCTGTCCCACCTGCGTCGCGATCGGATCGGCTTTGTGTTCCAAGCCTACAACCTGCTGCCCGTGCTCACCGCGTACGAGAACGCGGAGTCGGTCCTCGCGCTGCAGGGCATGGCGGCCGCCGACCGCCGGACCCGGGTCCTCGCGCTGCTCGACGAGCTCGGGCTCAAAGGCATGGAACATCGCCGCCCCTCGGAGCTCTCGGGCGGGCAACAGCAACGCGTGGCCATCGCCCGCGCCATCGCCAGCAACCCCGCGGTGGTGCTCGCCGACGAGCCGACCGCCAACGTCGACTCGGAGACCGCAGAGAAGCTGCTGACGCTGATGCGCAGGCTCAACGAGGAGCGCGGGGTCACCTTTCTGTTCTCCACGCACGACCCGCGTGTCATGTCGTACGCCCGCCGCAACGTGCACCTGACGGACGGGCGCATCGACCGCGACGAAGAGGCCACCGGCTGATCCGCGGTCCGGGGGGTTCCCATCGGCACGCGCCGTGCGTACCCTTGCGCATGTCAAACAACACGATCGATTTCTCGAAAGTGCGCGTTCCCGAGGTAGGTCCTCGGCAGTTGCGCTGGATTGGCTGGTTCGTGCTCGGTGCCGTCGTGCTCGGGATGGCCAGCAGCACCGCGTTCACCATCGAGCCCGAAGAGGAAGGCGTGGTCCTTCGCTTCGGCGCGTACAACCGGACGGTGGACCCGGGACTGCACTTCAAGCTGCCCGGCCCCGCCGAGACGGTACGCAAGGTGCCAACGCAGCGACAGCTCAAGGAGGAGTTCGGTTTTCGCACGGTGAATGCCGACGTCCGCACCGAGTACTCGGCTGAGGGTCTCAAGGACGAGCGCCTGATGCTCACCGGCGACCTGAACGTGGCAGTCGTCGAGTGGATCGCCCAGTACCGGGTCAAGGATCCCTACAAGTACCTGTTCAAGGTCCGCAACATCCGCAGCACGTTCCGCGACATGAACGAGGCCGTGATGCGCGAGATCATCGGCGACCGCAGCGTGTCCGAGGTCCTCACGATCGGTCGGCAGGAGATCGAGGTCGAGGCCCAGCGCCTGCTCCAAGACATGTGCGACGAGTACGAGACCGGCATCCAGGTCGAGCAAGTGGTGCTCCAGAACGTGACGCCACCCAACGAGGTCAAGCCCTCCTTCGACGAGGTCAACCAGGCCCAGCAGGAGCGCGAGCGCCTGATCAACGAGGCCAAGACCGCGTTCAACAAGGTCATCCCCGCCGCGCGCGGACAGGCCGAGGAGACCGTCGCTCAGGCCGGTGGCTACGCGGTCGAGCGCACCAACCGCGCGAGCGGCGAGGCCGATCGCTTCACTGCGCTTCGCCTCGCCTACGAGGAGGCCCCCCGGGTCACGCGCAAGCGGCTGTACCTCGAGACCATGAGCGAGGTGGTCCCGCAGGCCAAGTCGAAGATCGTCGTCAGCGAGGACGCTGCCGGTGTCCTTCCCCTTCTGCAGCTCGGAGGCAAGTAGATGCGCCCCACGACCATCGCGCTCGCGCTGCTGGGACTCGCCCTGCTCTTCGCCGGCAGCCAGGCCACCTACATCGTCTCCGAGTCCGAACAGGCGGTGCTCACGCAGTTCGGCAAGCCCATCGGCGAGCCGGTCACCGACCCGGGCCTGAACCTCAAGGTGCCGTTCGTGCAGACCGTGCACCGGTTCGACAAGCGGTTCCTCGAGTGGGACGGAGAGCGCAACCAGCTCCCTACGCGCGACAAGCGCTTCATCTTCGTGGACACCTACGCCCGCTGGCGCATCAGCGACCCCCTGAAGTTCTTCCAGCGGCTCCGCGACGAGCGGGGCGCTCAGTCCCGGCTCGACGACATCCTGGACGGCGAGACCCGCAACGTCATCGCCCGGCACGACCTGATCGAGGTCGTGCGCACGTCCAGCCGCGACTTCGCCATCGACGATGAGGACCTCGACGGCGTGCAGGCCGCGGCGGTGGACCCGGACGCGCCGCCCCTGGAGAGCGACTTCGTGGTCGGCCTGGGTCGCCAGGCGCTGGCCGCTGAGGTGCTGGAGGCCTCGCAGTCCCGCACCGAAGACTTGGGCATCGAGATCCTCGACTTCCAGTTCAAGCGGATCAACTACGTCGAGGCGGTGCGCACCGAGGTCTACAGCCGGATGATCTCTGAGCGCAAGCGCATCGCGGAGCAGTTCCGGAGCCAGGGCACCGGAGAAGCGGCCCGAATCAATGGCGAGAAGGAGCGAGAGCTGGCGAAGATCACGTCGGAGGCGTTCCGCCAGGCCGAGCAGATCCGCGGCACCGCAGACGCCGAGGCGGCCCGCATCTACGCGGACGCCTACAATAAGAACACCGAACTGTACGCGTTCCTGCGGTCGCTCGAGACCTATAAGGACACGGTGGACAACGAGACGGTGCTGTTGTTGAGCACGGGCAGCGAGCTGTTCGAGTACCTCGAGGACTCGAGCCCCTGACCGCGCACTGCGGTATCGCACGCATCTGCACCTCCATGTAGATTGGAGGCTCGCGCGTCGATACCCCACCAGAACTGCATGCTGAGGTGTACCGATGTGGCTGACTGTTACGCTTCAGCTCGCGAACGCACATATCGGGGATTTGATCGCCGGCATCGATGTGGTCCCGGCCGCCGATGGCGGCGTTGACTTCGACATCGAAGCCACATTCGGCCTGCTCCTGCGCGAGCAGGAGGAGTGGGCCTGGGTCTGCCACGAGGCGGTGACACAGCCGGGCGCGATCCGAGCGCCACGGTACACCCGCGCGTCCGACGGAACGTGGCTCGCAACGGTCTCCGACACCAACGAAGGACGGGGCGGGAACACGCTGTTCCGCAGCCCCGATGGCGCCTGCTCCTGGGACGATGTCTCGGGCCTGGAGGGCCGCCTCGTGACGGCGGCGGACTTCGACCCCCTCGACCCGAACATCGCCTGGGCGGTCACCGGCAGCACGCCCGCGCAGAGCGCCATCATGGGCTCTACCGACGGAGGCACCACCTGGCAGGTTGACACCGAAGCGCCGGGGCAGCAGTTTCACGGGCTGGCCGCCGCAGGCGACGAGCTGATGGTCGCGGTCGCCACCTCCGACGACGGCGCGGCCGGTCACCTGTGGACCCTGCCTGCGGGCGGCACGTGGACGGAGCAGAGCGTGCCTCTGTTCGGGGCGAAGGACCCGACGAAGCTCCAGTACCTGACCAGCGAGGATGCGGACCACTTCTGGCTCGTGGTCGACCCGATCGGGGGCGACATCCTGATCGAGACCACAGATGGCGGCGAGACGTGGTCGTCCGTGTACCGCGCAGGCGGCGAGATCCTGGACGGGGCGCTCGCGGGCGACGCGCTGTGGATCGTGGTGGACGGCCTCGATCTTGTGAGCATCGCGGACGGCATGGCCACAGGCCCTGTCGAGGGGTTCCCGCTCTCTGCGGGCCTGGATACGGTCGACGATACGCTGTACACCGTGCCGCTGTCGTACCTTGTGGGTCCGATGCTCACCCGACGCCGGGCGGACGGCACCTTCGAGACGCTCGCCTTTCCAGACGACATCGCCCGGCAGAAGGAGTGTCCGGCCAAGACCACGGTGGCCGAGATCTGCACACCGCTGTGGGACAAGCTCCTGCCCGACCTGCGCGGCTTCGACGAGCTTCCGATCGACGCAGGGACAATCACGACCGACACCGGCGGGGAGATTGTCGCTCCGAGCAAGTGCGGATGCAGCTCTTCGGGGACCGGCGCCCCGTGGGCTCTGGCGCTGGGCGCACTCGCGGTCGCCCGCCGGCGAGAGCGCGCCTCGCTAGGACACCCCGATCAAGAGTCGCGGGGCCTCCGATTCGGGCCGATAGGAGGCTTGTCTCATGGCTCGACCTCCTCTTCGGGTGCCCGCTGTTGCCGTTCGGCCCGTTGCGGACCTCCCTCGGTCGCATCGCTCGGGGCAAGTCCGGCCCCCGGTGGGGGCCGTTCCCCGAGCACTGCTAGCGCTTCCGGAACCGGGGGCGACGGGAGCGCGAGAAGTCCATCTCGCTGCCTGGCCGCGCCAACGTGACGAGCACCTCCTGTCCGCGGATCTGGATCCGGTCCAGGCCGTCGAGGATCTCGGTGGCCGCAGCGCGAGACACGCCGACGAAGGTCTTGTGGTCGAGGATGATCACCTTTCCGATCCGCCGGCCGTCGATGCCGGCCTCGTTGGCCAAGGCGCCCACGATGTCCTGGGGCCGAACCTGGCTGCGGCGCCCGATCGGGATGAACAGCTGGACCTCGTTCTCGGGCTCGTTTGGCAGCGGCGCGTACGGCACGTTCGACTCACGACACGCCGGGCGAGACCAGCTGGGGCGAGACTCCTCCTCCACGGCCTTCAGCGACGTCTCGGCATCCTCGGCGAGCAGCCGAATCGCCGCGAGCGCAACGTCTAGCGCCGACTTGCTGTGTTCGCTGAGGAACGCGTCGAGCCAGGCGCTCGCCGCATCGTCCTCGGCGTCGAGGGCGCCCGCGAGCCGGGCCGACAGCGCCTCTTGGTGGCGCTTGGCGATGTGTGCGTCGGACGGGACCTCGGTCTGCTCGATGTCGACCCGAAGGGCGCGCGCGATCCGCCGAATCCGCTGCTTCTCCTTGGGCGTCGCGAACGTGATGGCGGTGCCCTTGCGCCCCACCCGGCCGGTGCGGCCGATGCGGTGCACGTAGGTCTCGGTGTCCATGGGCAGATCGAGGTTGATCACGTGGGTGATGTGGTCGACGTCCAGGCCGCGCGCGGCCACGTCGGTCGCGATGACCACCTCGATGTTCTTGGACCGAAGCCGGTTGAGCACCCGCTCACGGGCGGGCTGGGACAGGTCGCCGTGCAGCGCATCGACGGCGACGCCGCGGCGTGTCAGTGCATCCGCGATCTCCGCGCAGCCAGCCCGGGTCCGGGAGAAGACCAGCACCGCCTCGTGGGCGCGTCCTTGGAGCACGCGCTGCAGTGCCTCGATCTTGTTGCGCGACGGGACCCGCATCCACTCCTGCTCGATGTGGTCCACGGTCATGGCCCGCCCCTCGACCTGCACCTCCTGGGGATCGTTGAGGTGCTTGTCGGCGATGCGGCGAATCTCGGGGGGCATCGTGGCGGAGAACAGCGCCACCTGTCGCGAGTCCGGCGTCGCCGCAAGCAGGGTCGAGACGTCGTCGATGAACCCCATCCGGAGCATCTCGTCGGCCTCATCGAGCACGAACACTTCGATGCTGCCCAGCTTCAGGTTGCCGCGCTGGAGGTGGTCGAGCAGGCGCCCGGGCGTCCCGACGACCACCGTGGCCGTCCTCAGGGCCCGGATCTGCTGGGGGTAGGGAGCGCCGCCGTACACCGTGGCGATCCGCAGCGGCAGCTTGTTCGAGAAGGACCGTAGCGCCTCGGTGACCTGCAGCGCGAGCTCGCGCGTCGGGGCCATGACGAGCGCTCGGGGAGGCGACCCACCGGCCCGAACTCGGTGCAGCAGCGGCAGCCCGAACGCGGCGGTCTTGCCTGACCCAGTCCGGGCACGACCGATGATGTCGTGTCCCTCGAGCATGACGGGAACCGCCGCTGCTTGGATCGGGGTCGCATTCTCGAACCCGAGCGCCTCGATTGCCATCAGGAGCGCGGGGTCAAGCTGAAGGTCCGCGAAGGGGACAGGGGTGGATTCGGACAAGGAGGCCTCCGGCCAGCCCGGAGGGGTATCGCGGCAGGAGCGCGAGGACCGAAAGTTCGCTGACTACAGACCGCGTGCTACCTGGGAACATGCCGTCTCTTTTGCTCTTCGTCGCCTGTGGATTGCTGCCCACACCAGACGACCCGGTCGCCGCAATGCGCGTCCGACCCATCGACATCACCCGCCACGCGGCGTGCCGGATGGGGTGCCGCAAGTTCGACGAAGCCGAGGTCAGACAGATCCTGGCGGACGGGGTGCTCGACCCAGGGCGCAGCCGCACCGACGGCCCTTGCCCCTCGCATGCGCTGGAGGGTACCACCCGCGACGGCCAGCGCGCGCGGATCGTGTTCGCTGCATGCCGCGACGAGACCCGAGTGGTGACCGTCATCGACCTGGACACCGACTGGCCCTGTGCCTGCGACTGAGCAACGCGCGCCGGCACCCTACTTGCGGCCCTTCTTCTTGCCGCCCTTTGCCGGTTCCGGAGCGGGTGCAGGCTCGGCAGCCGGTGGCGCTGCAGGGGCCGACGGCTGTTCGCCAGCGATAGCAGCGATTGCATCCGTAGCCAGCTGCTCCCCCCACTCTCGTCCGGCGTCCATCGCTGCTGCGGTGATCGCAGGCATGCCCTCGATCAGCTTCTTGCCTTCCGGTGTCTTGTAGAACCGCGTCGCGGCCGCGAGCGTGGCCTCGTCGAAGTGCTCCATGTAGATGGGGATCATCATCGCCAAGAGCTCCTCCGGACGGGCGAGTTCCTTGACCTTCTCGAGCAGCGCAGGGTTGGCGTTCGGGGAGCTGGCGAAGCTGGCGAGCATAGACGAGAGCACCTGATGGCCCAGCGCGCCGGCGCCGGTCAACTCGAGCATCTCGTGGATGAGCGCCTCCTTGCTCTCGTCGTCCGCTCGTGCGGAACTCGGAACGATCGCCACATTCATAAGGGCTACGGCTATCATCCAGCCGGCTGGTACACGCATCGGCTACCTCCGGCGGCATTGTATGACGGTTGCAGCCCAAGGCGCCCTGCAGCCCGCGGCGAAGGACGTCGACCGGGCCGGCAGCTCCGACCCATCCCCGATCAGCTGCAGCCCGATGTACTGCCGCAGCTGACGCACTTGAGGCAGGACCCGTTGCGCACCATGGTCATGGCGCCGCACTCCTCGCAGGCGTCGCCCTCGTAGCCGCGGGCGCGGGCGTCCAGCACCGCCTGGATGCGCACATCGCGGACCGCGGTGCCGTCGGCGTGCACCGAGACGGCCAGGTTCTGCGCAGGAGCATGGGTGTAGGTGGGGTACTCGTCGACGTCGATGGCGGTCTCCATGACCATCATCGGACGGACGAAGCTCTCCTCCGCGGTGTACTCCGGGACCGGCTCGTCACCGGCGCCCAGCGCGTCGTGGCGCAGGTCTTCCTCGCTGACGTGCGCCAGCTCGTTGCGATCCAGGTAGTTGATGGCCAGCTCTCGGAAGATGTAGTCGATGATGGACGTGGCCATCTTGATGCGCTCGTTGCCCATGACCATACCGTTGGGCTCGAACCGGCTGAACAGGAACTGATCGACAAACTTCTCGAGCGGCACGCCGTGCTGCAATCCGATGGAGATCGCGATGGCGAACGAGTTGGTGAGCGAGCGGAAGGCAGCTCCTTCCTTGTGCATGTCGATGAAGATCTCACCCAGCGTGCCATCGTCGTACTCGCCAGTCCGCAGGAACACCTTGTGGCCGCCGACCACCGCCTTCTGGGTGTAGCCGTGGCGCCGGTCAGGCAGCCGCCGCCGCTTGGCGAGGTAGCGAACGACCACGCGCTCGGCGACCTGCGTAGGCGTAGGCCGCTCCTGAACGACGGGCGCATCGACTGACACGTCGTCGAGCGCCGAGAACAGGTCGGACGCGACGACCGAAGACAGCGGCTGCGACAGCTTGCTGCCGTCCCGGTACAGCGCGTTGGCCTTCAGGCCCAGGCGCCAGGACAGCATGTAGGCGCTCTTCACGTCGTCGATCGTGGCCTCGTTGGGCATGTTGATCGTCTTGCTGATCGCGCCGGAGAGGAATGGCTGGCACGCCGCCATCATCCGAATATGGCCGTCGACCGCGATAAAGCGGCGCCCGTCGCGCCCACAGCGGTTGGCGCAGTCGAACACCGACAGGTGCTCGTCGCGCAGGTGCGGCGCTCCCTCCAGGGTCATCGTGCCCGTGGCGAATGCGTTGGCCGTCGCGATCTCGTCGCGCGAGAACCCGATGGCCTGCAACAGATCGAGCGTGGGGTCGGCGAGCTGGGTGTCAGTGAGGTGCAGGGTCTCCTTGCAGAAGTCCTTGCCGAGCGTCCACGGGTTGAACACGAACTTCACGTCGAACGCAGACTCGAGCTGCGCCTCGACACGCTCGAGGACCTCGGGCGAGAAGCCGCGGACCTTCAGGGTCTCGTGGTTGATGCCGGGAGCACCGACGAGGGTGCCGTGCCCGGTCGCGTAGCGCACCATGGCCTCTACCTGGACCGGCGCGTACCCCATGCTGGCCAGCGCAGGCGGCACCGACTGGTTGATGATCTTGAAGTAGCCGCCGCCGGCCAGCTTCTTGAACTTCACCAGCGCGAAGTCCGGCTCGACGCCGGTGGTGTCGCAGTCCATGACCAGCCCGATCGTGCCCGTGGGTGCGAGGACCGAGACCTGGGCGTTGCGGTAGCCGTGCTTCTCTCCGAGCCGCAGCGCGTCATCCCACGCGGTCCGTGCGCTCTCGAGGAGCTCGCGCGGCGCGTGAACGGGGTCGATCGGGACCGGCCGAATCGCGAGCCCCTCGTACTCGTGCGGCGATGAGCCGTGGGCGGCGCGGCGGTGGTTGCGGATGACGCGCATCATCGCGTCCCCGTTGGCCTCGAAGCGAGCGAACGGGCCGAGCTCCGACGCCATTCGTGCGGAGGTGGCGTACGCCTCGCCGGTGAGCGAAGCCGTCAGGCAGCCCGCGACCGCGCGGCCCTTGGGGCTGTCGTAGGCGGTGCCCATCATCATCAACAGGGCGCCGAGGTTCGCGAAGCCGAGGCCCAGGGTGCGGTAGTCGTACGAGCGGCGCGCGATGGCCTCCGAGGGGAACTGCGCCATCGCGACGCTGACCTCGAGAACCATTGTCCACAGGCGAACGCCGTGCATGTACTCGTCGATCTGAAAGTCGCCCGTCTCCGCATCGTAGAACCGGAGCAGGTTCAGGGACGCCAGGTTGCAGGCCGTGTCGTCCAGGAACATGTACTCGGAGCACGGGTTGCTGGCGTTGATCCGGCCATCGGCAGGACAGGTGTGCCAGTCATTGATCGTCGTGTCGAACTGCACGCCGGGGTCGGCGCAGGACCAGGCGGCGTAGCACACCTGCTCCCACAGTCCCAGAGCGGGCAGCGTGCGCGCGACGGTGCCGTCAGTGCGCCGCACCAGGCGCCAGTCCTCGTCGCGGAGAACGGCGTCCATGAACGCGTTGGGGATGCGAACCGAGTTGTTGGAGTTCTGACCCGAGACCGTCTGGTAGGCCTCGGACTGCCAGTCGTTGTCGAACCGCGGGAACTCCATGGACGTGTAGCCCTGCTGGGCGTACTGCACAGCGCGGTACACGTAGTTGTCCGGCACACCGCTCCGCCGGGCCTCGCGGATGGCCTCACCCATCGGGACGTTCTGCCGGGGGTCGCTGCGGCTGGCATCCGAGCCATCGTGCGCGTGGTAGGCCCGGAGGATGGCGTTGAGGCACCGCTCGTTGGTCATGGACCCGGTGACCATCGACGCAACCTTCTGCTCCTCCATCACCTTCCAGTTGATGAAGCCCTCGATGTCCGGGTGATCGAGATCGAGGCACACCATCTTGGCGGCGCGCCGCGTGGTGCCGCCACTCTTGATCGCGCCCGCAGCGCGGTCGCCGATCTTCAGGAAGCTCATCAGCCCGGATGAGCGCCCCCCGCCGGACAGCGACTCCCCCTCGCCGCGGAGCGCGCTGAAGTTGGTGCCCGTTCCGGATCCGTACTTGAACAGCCGCGCCTCGCGCAGCCACAGATCCATGATGCCGCCATCGCTCACCAGGTCATCCCCGACGGACTGGATGAAGCAGGCGTGCGGCTGCGGCCGCTCGTAGGCTGAGGCAGACGCCACGACCGCACCGGTGGCGTCGACGTACCGGTGCCCCTGCGCGGGACCGTCAATGCCGTAGGCCCAGTGCAGCCCGGTGTTGAACCACTGCGGCGAGTTGGGCGCGCACATCTGGCGGGCCATCATGTACCGCAGCTCGTCGAAGAACGCGCGGGCATCGCCCTCGGAGTCGAACATGCCCTCCTTGTGGGCCCAGTATGTCCAGCAGCCCGCCAGACGGTCGAACACCTGCCGGGCGTCACGCTCTCCTGAGACCCGCTCGCCTTCCGGCAGGGCGGCGAGCGCTGCGACGTCCGGCCGGCTGCGCTGCAGCCACCCGGGGACCCCCGCTTCTTCGACGGGGAACGTGCGGGCCGGGACGCCCGCCTTGCGGAAGTACTTCTGCGCGAGGATGTCCGTCGCGACCTGCGACCACGAGGCCGGGACCTGCACGCCGTCCGCCTCGAACACCGTGGAGCCGTCCGGATTGCGGATCTCGGACCGGCGGTGGACGAACTCGAGCCCTTCATAGGGGCATTCCAGACCAAGCGTAAAGCGGCGGGTCACACGCATAGCAGCACCTCGAGGGTCGAGACCCCAAGTCGGGGAGGGTTGGACGGTTGGGCCGAGGGGAACAGTGGCAGGCGATCTGAGGGAGCGCAGACACACCGCAGAAGGTGCGGCGCGTGACGCCCGCCGCAGGAGGTGCGGCGCAGCGGCGCGGGGAGACCCCGGTTGCCCGGAGCCCAGACACAATATCTAGTGGATACGCCGCCGGTCAAACACGACATCTTGTGCTTCGAAGCCCGGATCCACTCCTCCAGTTGTCCACACCCTGGGGATATGATCTTAGCCAGACCGAGAGGGCATCCTTGCGCCGAAGTCCGCTGGGCGGCGCCCACGGCCCCCGGATCATCCCCAGTTTGTCCACAGGTGGGGTGGGACGGGGCGACCGGCGCCAAGACGCCGCCCCCACGGACCGCACCGCACCGGAGGATCGGCGGGATCGGGGGGGGGGGCTGTGGACGACCAGCAGTGTCCGCCGTGGTTACGCATCGAGAAGCCATGAACATCTGTACAGCATAGTGGCGCGACCCCCTCGCTGGGAGCCAGAAACTGACCGCGTTCCGCCCGCCGTCAGCCCAGGCCGGCGGCGATGTCTTCGAGGCGTTCCCTGAGTTGGTTCAGCTCCCGGCGCAGGGCGGCGCGTTCCCCTTCCAGCCGCGCGCGGTCCACCGGCTGCTCCAAGCGGAACACCAGCAGGTCCAGGTCCCTCGTGATCACATCGAGGGTGGCGGCAGCATCAGCGGGGCTCATGGCCGGCCACTCTAACCGATTCCGTGGTAGGACTCGGCCTTCGGAGGCACAGGTGACGCCCACTCGGTCCGCCACGCTGTTCGGGCACCCGCCTGGACTGTACGCCCTGTTCTTCGCCGAGATGTGGGAGCGGTTCTCGTACTACGGGATGCGAGCGCTGCTCGTATTCTACATGCTCAAGGGGTTCCTCGGGTACGGCGACACCGAGGCGTACCGGGTCTACGGCGCCTACACCGCCCTGGTCTACATGACCCCGTTCGTGGGCGGCATGATCGCAGACCGCCTGCTGGGCGCGCGCCGGGCGGTGGTGCTGGGGGGCCTGTTGATGGCCGGCGGCCACCTCCTGATGGGCATGGACCCCACGCTCCTTGGCGACTCCGCCGACGCCTCCACCCGGCACGACCTCGGGGTGCTGGCCTTCTACACCGCGCTCGCGCTGCTGATCGTCGGCAACGGCTTCTTCAAGCCGAACATCTCCACCATGGTCGGCAGCCTCTACCCCCAAGGCGACCCGCGCCGCGACGGCGGGTTCACCATCTTCTACATCGGCATCAACCTCGGCGCGGCCATGGCCCCGCTGCTCTGTGGCTACGTCGGCGAGCGCTTCGGCTGGCACCTAGGCTTCGGACTGGCGACCGTCGGGATGCTGGTGGGGCTGGCCGTGTTCGTCATCCCGTCCGCCATCGCGCGCGTCCTGATCCTCGCGAGCGCGGTCATCACGGCCGTGTCGATGGTGGGGCTACAGGACAACGCGCTGCTCCTGGTCGTGAACGGATTCGTCGCCGTGATGCTCGTCCTGGCGGGCCTCTCTGCCTACGTCGCGCTCGGCCGCGAGGGTCTGCCCGCCCACCTCGGAGAGGCGCCGGACCCCACCCGCTTGAGCGCGCCCGTCCTCGGGATTCCCACCCAGTTCGCAGTCCCCGTGGCCACACTCCTCACGGTCCCCGTGCTCGTCGGCCTGGTGTGGTCCAGCCGCTTCGTGCAGCTCATCCCCGACGCCGCGCTCGCGCGCCTCCACGACAGCCCGTGGACCCTGATGAACCTGGCCGGAACCCTCCTCGGAGAAGTCAGCACGCCGGCCGGGCTGATCCTCGTGGCCACCGGTCTGATCGCGTTCGGGTACATCCTGGTCCAGGCGCTGCGGTTCTCCACCGACACCGAGCGCGACCGGCTGCTCGTGATCCTGGTCATGCTGTTCTTCTCGATGCTGTTCTGGTCGTTCTTCGAACAGGCCGGTAGCTCGATCAACAACTTCACCGACCGAAACGTCGACCGCGTGTTCGAGACCCGCACGCTCACCGAGGCCGACGTCGGCACCACCGTGCCGCTCACGATGACCCAGGAACAGCTCGGCTACACCAACGGCGCCGCGTTGATCACCATGGACGTCCTCGACGAAGCGCGCGAAGACCAGGCGCTCGCGGTGGACTGGCCGGTCAGCGCCGACGACGTCGGAATGGGACTGAGCGACACCGAGATCCCAGCGTCGACCTTCCAGTCTGCCAACCCCGTGTTCATCCTGCTGTTCGGCGTCCCGCTGTCCCTGCTGTGGACCTGGCTCGGTCAACGCGGACGAGAGCCCTCCACCCCGGTGAAGTTCGGACTGGGGCTGCTCCAGCTCGGTCTCGGCTTCCTGGCCCTGTACATCGGCGCCCGCCTCCACGACCCGCGCGGCATGGTGGCGATGACCTGGCTGCTGCTCGGCTACGCACTGCAGACCACCGGGGAGCTCTCGCTGTCACCCGTCGGCCTGTCGATGATCACGAAGTTGTCGCCCGCCCGGCTGGTCAGCACGCTCATGGGCGCCTGGTTCCTGGCCACCGCGTTCTCTAGCTTCTTGGCTGCGATCATCGCGGCCTTCACCGGCGTGGACCACAGCGCCGGCGCCGGGTCCGGGGGCACGATCCCGCCCCCCATTGAGACGGTCGGCGTCTACGGTGATGTGTTCGGCACCATCGGCATCGCGGCCCTGGTGGCCGCCGCCATCCTGTTCGCGCTGTCACCGTGGCTGACCGCAGGCATGCACACCGCGACGCTCGAGGAGCCAGCGCCGTGAGGCTGGGTCGACGCACGTTTCTCGGCGGGCTGGCCGGCGCCGCCGGTCTCGCCACCGCCGGCACCTGGGCCGCACGGCGCTCCCGGCCGCCCAACCTCATCCTCATCCTCACCGACGATCAGGGCTACAACGACCTCGGCTGCTACTGGAACCCCCCGGACCCAGAGACCGCCTACGCCCCGATCGTCACGCCCCGCCTGGACCGCATGGCGGCAGAGGGGCTGCGCCTGACCCAGTTCTACGTCGGCGCGTCGATCTGTACTCCGTCCCGCGCCGCGCTCCTGACGGGCAGCTACCCGCCACGGGTGGGCTTCGGCGGGAAGGACGCCGGGCGCGGCGTGCTCACGCCCCGCTCGGCGACGGGGCTGAACCCAAGCGAGATCACGATCGCCGAGGTCCTGCGAGACGCCGGGTACCGCACCGCCTGCATCGGCAAGTGGCACCTGGGTCACTACCCCGTGTTCATGCCGCTCAACCAGGGGTTCGACTCCTTCTTCGGGATCCCGTGGAGCGCGAACCAGAAGCCGCTTCCGCTGATGCGCAACCGCGACACCATCACGATGCTGCCGCGCCGCCCAGCGATGGTCGATCGCTTCACCCGCGAGGCCATCGAGTTCGTCCACAACAGCGGAAACGACCCGTTCTTCCTATACCTGGCCTACTCGGCACCCCACGAGCCGTGGTCGGTGCTGCCCCAGTTCCGCGGTGCGTCGGCGCGCGGGATGTACGGCGACATGATCGTGAGCATCGACCACTACGTGGGCCAGCTGCTCGACTCTCTGGGTGCCCAGGGCGTCGACCGCGACACGCTGGTGCTGTTCACGAGCGACAACGGCCCGTGGATCGAGCCCCCACTCGGCGGCAGCGCCATGCCGTTTCGCGGAGGAAAAGGCGACCTGTGGGAGGGCGGGTTCCGGAGCCCCTGCCTGCTCCGCTGGCCGGGCGTGCTCCCGGAGGGCCAGGTCATCGACGAGATGATCACGGCCCTCGACGTGCTCCCCACGTTCGCCGGCCTCGCCGGTGCGTCTCCGCCCACGGCCGCCCCGATCGACGGACACGACGCCTGGCCCGCCCTGACCCAGGGGGAGCCCAGTCCCACGGAAGCGTTCTATTACTACTCGCGCGGGCGTCTCGAGGCCGTCCGCAGCGGCGACTTCAAGCTGGTGTTCGAGAACACGGTTCGCAGACCGAGCCACGGCCAGGCGCTCTACGATCTGCCTGCGGACCCCGGAGAGACCACGGACGTGCAGACAGATCACCCCGACGTCGTCCTGCGACTCACCGCACTCGCGGACCAGATGCGCGCGCGCCTCGGCGATGAGATGACCGATACCCCCAGCTCCGAGCAGCGACCGCTCGGCGCCGTCTTCGAAGACGAAGGGTAGTCAGTCGCGCTTGACGTAGGGGAGCAGCGCCACCTGGCGGCTCCGCTTGATCGCCCGCGCGACCTGCCGCTGCTGCTTGGCCGTGAGCCCAGTGGCCCGGCGGGGCAGGATCTTGCCGCGCTCGGTCAGGAACCGCTGCAGCTTGCGCACGTCTTTGTAGTCGACTTCTTCGCCGGGCTGCAGGGGCGAGCTCTTGCGACGGGACATATCGGAACCTCAAACAGGGAAGGCGAGCACCTAACCGGCGCGCGCCACGGCGTCACCCGCCGCCCCCATCATCCTCCCGCGGGAACAGCGAGGCGACATCCACCCGGAGCACCTGCTGCCGATCTTCGCCTTGCTGCACGGCGAGGAACCCAGGTCCCCCGCCGACCAGCGCGGTCACCTCTCCGCCCCCTGCAAGCGCGACCCGCCCATGCTCCTCCCCGCTCGCTGCATCGAACAGCCGGAGCTCCGGCCCGCCCACCGCGATGGTCGCTCCGTCGGCCGACCAGGCCAGCGGCGCGTTGGGGGGCAGACCGTGCTGCGCACGGTACGCCGCGCGACCGTCGGTTCCGTAGCGATGCAGGCTGCCCTGATCATCGATCACGGCAACCGCTCCTCCTTTGGGTGACCACACCGTCTGCGCGGCGCTCCGACCCGGTCCGAGCGGCGGGTTCGCGATGCTGAGCCCTGTCGCGTTGAACAGGGTGACGGTCTCGCCGAACACCGCGAATCCCGACGGCCCCACCGCCACGCCGCGCGCGCCACTCAGTTGCACTGTGGGCTTTCCCTTTCCGGGCTTGGGTCCGACCCGCGTGCGCCCGTCGGAACCCAGAGAGACCCAGAGCCCGTCCGCGAGCCGTCCCGCCGAGATCATATTGCTGGGACGCGGACGACCCACGACCTGGCCGTTTCTGTCGAGCTCCGTGAACGACCCATCGGGACCCAGGGCCCACGCGCCGCCGCGCTCGGCGCCGACCGCCCGCGTTGCGCACGCCCCGACGCAGCCGGAGATGGCCGCATCGTGCTGCAGCGCACCGTCGGCCCCGACGCGCAGCAGGCGCCCCTCCTCGGTGGCGAGGACGACGTCGACGTCGTCGGTCGCGATGCCCGAGATGCGGACCCCATCCGGCACGCCAGAGAGCCGCACCACCGCACCGGCCGCCGTCACCTCCCAGCGGGACAGCGTCTCCTGGCCCGCGATCCACAGCGCTCCGTCAGCGCCGAACGCTGCGCCCACCGAGTCAGGCACTGGGCACAACCGCCCCCCCGCGACGCAGCCGTCGCGGAACGCCCAGCCGTCCGTGGGGTGCTCGACGGCAGGCCCGGGAAACCCCTGCGCAGTCGCCTCCTCGACGGCCGTGTACTTTGCCCGGTCCCAGGCCTCGGCCACGCCCTCTGCAGTGATTGTCCACAGGTGGGCATCGGTCCAGTGGAACTCGGCGGACGCCGCGCTGCCGAACCGCGCCACCGTCCGGCCGTTGTGGGCGTAATACAGGCGATTGATGCCGTCGATTCCAGCGATCACCCGCTTCCCGTCCGGACGGAACGTGACCCCGGTGCTTGCCCCGTTGGAGCGCCACCTGAGCCGCCCGTCCAGCGCGTCGTGCAGGGCGACAGACTGCGGGGAGGCCACCGCGAGGTACCGACCATCGGGCGACAGCGACAGGCCGGTGGTCTGGTTGTAGCCGGCGAGCCTGAGGACCTCCGCGCCGTCTGCGCCGTGCACCGTGATCCCGCCGACGTGGGCCAGTGCAACGGAGCCCGTGTTGGACACGTCCGCGAAGTAGACCTCCGCTTGCTCGATCTGCACCGGCGCACTGTCGCCTTGGGGCGGCAGCCACACGCCCTCGGCGGTGACCACGGCAAACGCCCCGTCCGGGCTGGTGACCACACGGGAGGCCGCGACTTCAGACGAATCCGCCGAATGGGACACCAGCGCGACGGGCGCGGCGTGGGCGGAACACAGCGCCCAGATCATGTGCGGCTTCCTCCAACTGGCGGCTTGCCAGGCCTCGACATGCTACCGCGAGCGCTGACCAGCGGGTTACCGTCCCGTCGGAGACCACATGATCCGCTGGCTGTTGATCGCACCGATCCGCTTCTATCGAGCATACATCTCCCCGCTCACACCACCCGCGTGTCGATTCGAGCCCACGTGCTCGGCCTACACGATGGAGGCGATCGAGGTCTGGGGCATCAAGGGTGCGTGGCTGGGGCTTCGGCGCATCCTGCGATGCCATCCGCTGGTCTCGGGTGGATTCGATCCGGTTCCCCTCCCCGATCGCCATCCTCACGAGCACTGACCAGCCTCTCCGGGTTGAACATGCGGCTGGCCCCGTCGCGCCACTGGCAGAGCATCGCGGTGGCACCGGCTGCGGTCCGCTCGATGCGCACGTGGGTGAACGCGCTCAGGCCGTCACCGTGCGGGATCCACGTGCCGGTGTTGAAGTAGCCAGCAGCAGCGTCGGCCACCGGATGATGCGTGTGCCCCATCACCACGTACGGGACCCGCACGACCGACCGGATGGTGCCGACGGCCTCGCGGATGGTCGGGCGTGGATCGGCCGGCTCCCGCGCAGTGCTGGCCCACCACCCCCAACCGCCCAACACCGGCACCACAGCAACCAGCGCGACGGGCTGCCACTGCCACGGCAGGACCGCGACCAGCAGGATCAACAGCGCAGGGGCGCTCAGCAACAGCAGCAGCCGATCGAGCATCACCGCCTGCACGAGCCGATTCAGGTCGACCACGACCGGAGGCCGCCACAGGCGTGCCAGTCGATGCAGCTTGTCCTCGGACAACCGGACCCGCTTCCCGAGCCGGGCCCGCTTTCGGTGCGCCCGCTCGAGCCGCGCGGCGATCCGCGCCGGATGGCGCGCCCGCCAGTGCTCCACCAGCCGCCGGCACATGTGCACATAGGCGCCGACGATGGCACCGGCGCGCGACGGGCCCTGGGCGAGCCAGAATCGGATGTAGCCCCAGAAACCGCGCCCCCAAGCCCCGCGGAAGTCATCGCCGAACTGCGAGCCCAGGTACCGCAGCAGCAGCACGCCCACGTTGACGTCGATCTCGTACTCGTCGGTGGCCGGCGCGAGCACGTTCTCGAAAGAGCAGTACGGATCATACTGGTGACCGTGCTCGATGAACGCGACGCCCTCCTCGAGGAAGAACCAGGGACAGAAAGACGTGTTGTCGCGCACCCGGACGCCGTCCCCGCCGGCCTCATCGACGCACAGCGCACAGAGCTCGGAGACCAGCGCGTCTTGGACCCCTGGCCAGTGCAGCTCCGCGTCGTGATTGCCGATCACCATGGCCAGGCCGTGGCCCGCGCCGACAAATCGCGCCAGCGCCCGAAACACCTCGCGGTGATGCGCGACGATGTGACGCAGCTTCAGCTGAGCGGCGCGCGCACGCCCACCCAGGCCGTAGTGGTGGTCGTACGGATGCAGCGGACCGACCGGCGCCACGTCCGAGGGCATCAAGGTGACGCCGATGAGGTCGAGCATGTCGCCGTTGATGACCAACTGCCAGTCCCGACCGTCGGTGCGGTGGTGGTCAAGAAACGCGATCAGCTCCAGCTCGAGCCGGACCACCGTGGGCGACTTGGGACCCAGATCGTCGCCGAGATGCAGATCGCTGATCACCAGCAGGTCGCGCAACATCACCGAAGCTCCTAGTCACAGTGTACGCATGCAGATCAACAACCCGCCCGATCGAAGATCTCTGCCCATCGACGAGGTGCTCACCACAGTGGTATGCGCGGCACAGGCTGGCGGTTTCGTGTTGGTTGCGCCGCCGGGGGCGGGAAAGACCACTCGCGTCGGCGCAGCGCTGATCGAGGCGATGCCCGGCGAGGTCTGGGTCGTTCAGCCGCGCCGAGTCGCCGCGCGAGCCGCCGCCCGCCGCATTGCCCAGGAACGCGGTGACCTCTTGGGCGAGGTCGTCGGCTACCAGGTCCGGTTCGACCGCAAGGGCTCGGTGCGCACCCGCCTGTGGGTGATGACGGAAGGCATCGCGCTGCGGCGCCTGCAGTCCGACCCGTTCCTCACCGGTGTCAGCGCCGTGATCCTCGACGAGTTCCACGAGCGCAGCCTCCAGGCCGACCTGCTCCTGGCGCTGCTTGCCGAAGTGCGTCGGGAGGTGGCGCCCGCGCTGTGCCTGGGCGTGATGTCCGCGACGATGGACCCGGCACCGGTCGCGGCGTTCCTCGACGATGTCGCCCAGATCCGCAGCGCAGGCCGGGTCCACCCCGTCGAGGTCCGCTACCGGCCCGATGCCCCGTTGCTGGCGGCGGTCCGCGAGGGGCTCTCCCACGGGGACGTCCTGGTGTTTCTGCCCGGGGTCCGAGAGATCCGCCGCGCGGCCGACGACCTGCGCGGCATCGACGCCGATGTCCTGCTCTTGCACGGCAGGCTCTCTGCCCGCCAGCAGGATGCGGCGCTGTCCCCAGGCAGCGGCCCGCGGGTGATCCTCGCGACCAACCTCGCCGAGACGTCGGTGACCGTCCCAGGGGTCCGCGCGATCGTCGACACCGGCCTTGTGCGCCGGCCCCGCCTGTCTCTCAGCACCGGCCTCGACCGGCTGGAGGTCGAGCAGATCTCTGCGGCATCCGCCGATCAGCGCGCCGGCCGCGCCGGGCGGACGGCGCCGGGCATCTGCATCCGTCTGTGGTCCGAGCGCGTCCAGCACAGCCTCGACACGGCGGATCCGCCCGCCATCCACCGCGTCGACCTGGCGGGAGCGGTGCAGCAGCTCCGATCATGGGGTGCGGATCCGGACGCGTTTGGATGGTTCGACCCGCCGGTCCCGGCCCGCCTTGCGGCCGCGGAGCGCCTGTTGGACGCCCTGGGCGCCGACGCAGATCTGGCCCGCCTTCCGGTCCACCCCCGGCTCGGAAGGTTGGTGATCGAGGCCCATCGCGGCGGACACGGAATGACGGGGGCCCTGCTCGCGGCGATGCTGTCTGAGAGCGATCCCTTCCGCGGTCGCACCTGGCCAACCGGCACATCAGACCTGTTGGCGCGGGTCGATGCGCTGCGCGGCGGAGACGTGCCCGTTCCCGTCGCGCGGCGCCTGCAGCGGGTCGCTGACCAGCTCCTTGGGCTGCTCAGCGCCGCCCCTCACGCCGCCGACCGATCCACCACCCTGGGACGCGCCGTGCTCGCTGCCTGGCCAGACCGCCTCTGCCGCCGGCGGACGCCCGGCGCGCCGCGGGCACGGATGATCGGCGGTCGCGGGGTGATCGTGGGCGCATCCTCAGCGGTTCGCGACGCCGAGCTGTTCGTCGCGGTGGACGTCGATGATGTGGGGGCGGACGCGCTGGTGCGGATCGCGAGCGCCGTCGACCCGGCGTGGCTCACCGTCTCGGTGCACGACGAGCTCACCTTTGATGCCGCCGCGCAGGCGGTCCGGGCGCGACGGGTGCGCGCGGTGGGCGATCTCGTGCTGGGGTCGCAGCCGATCGAGGCCGACCCTCAGGCCGCGGCGGCCCTGCTGGCGGAGCACGCACGGAAGGAGCCCCAGCGGACGATGCCGACCGACACTCCGTGGGAGCAGCTCCTCGCCCGGCTGGAGTTCGCTGCGCGACACGGTGCGTTTCCGGCCCCCGATCCCGCGTCCTGGCTCGACCTGTTGTGCCACGGCCGGCGCTCGTTCGCGGCACTGCGGCGGGCGGACTGGCCCGGAGCCGTCCGCACCTCGCTCGGAGAGCGCGCTTGGTCCCGTCTGCAGAAGCTCGCCCCGCCGGTGCTGCGCCTCACATCGGGACGACGGGCGCGCTTGACCTATCGCTCTGAGGGTCCCCCGGTGCTCGCGACCCGGATCCAAGACCTGTTCGGCACCGAGCAGACGCCCACCGTCGCCGGCGTGCCGGTCCTCGTGCACCTGCTCGCCCCCAACGGTCGGCCCCAGCAGATCACCAACGACCTGGCGGGCTTCTGGGAACGAACGTGGCCTGAGGTCCGCAGGGAGCTCCGGGCGCGCTACCCCAAGCACGCGTGGCCGGAGCACCCCCACCGCCGCTGAGACCACCGCCCGGGGCCACCGGAGCCGACCGCCAGCGGCGAGC
>Ga0316189_10000566_pt1 | contig 37127 bp, 39 predicted proteins | sample LowCovwburrow_MG_FD_204930 | JGI IMG/M metagenome (GOLD analysis project Ga0316189, IMG submission 204930) | Coastal sediment microbial communities from Maine, United States - Lowes Cove worm burrow | ecosystem: Environmental > Aquatic > Marine > Coastal > Sediment | place: USA: Maine...
ACGGCTGATCATTAAGCCCGAAGACGTTGTTCCTGGTTCAGAACCTGAAGTGCCATCGAGAGCGCTTCAAAGTAGATAACATCGCGCGGCTCAGACTCCCAGATCTGTGGTTTTTCCTTTAACTTTGGTGCAAGGTCCGGATAGCGTTCAGCCAAAGCTTCAGCTTCCTCGTAGAGATTTTTGTATCGCTGCTGGCGGGTGACCAAATAATTTGGCGCATCATAATCCTTATTTTCTGCCGCAATGGCCTTTAGGATGTTGATGTTTTTCTCGCCCTTGCGGGTCGCAGTGTCCGGGTTTTCGCTGATCAGGATTTCCGGCTGATAGGTCTTGTACCAACGGCGCAATTGCAAAACAGCCACGCCCGCTGAACTGCCCGCTTTGCGTGAAGCACACCAATCTTCAATCTTATCACCCCGCATATAGAGTGCACAAAGCTGATCCCGGCGTGCGGCAACCGCGAGGATGCGCCGCGCTTTAGCAGCCATAGTTCGGACCGGTTTCTTCGAGTAAACGTTCCGCGAGAGCATCAAGCGTGTTCTTGCGATTAAAACTGCTGACAAGCTCATGTTCGGGTTCTGGCAATGTGCCAAGGCGCTCTGACAGATCTGCGCGCACGTCTTCAAACAGCGCGCTGAACAGGCTTTCAAAGTTGCGCCCGAAGATCAGCGACAAGGTGCAAATGTCGATAAGCGTTGGCAATCTCTTACCAAGTTCAAGCTGGCTGATCTTGGATGTACTGCCACCCAGCAGGTGGCCGCAATCAGCTTGCGTCAGACCTGATTTGCGACGGGCGCATTTCAGGTCGAGAATAAAATCATGAGACATAATGTGTGGTCTTAATTGGTAACCACTTTAAGCCTATGAAATTGGCATGAGCAGAAATAGAAGCCACAATCAACAAAATCTGAAAATTTGATGAACTGGCTTTTGAGTATCTTTAACAATCTTGGCAGAAACCCATACCTAGAGTGCTGCCCGAAGAATGTAGACGAAATGACCGTGACGTAGGCGTGGCAAAAGATCATTTCATCCGAGCGATCAACGAAAGGGTGAAAATGATAGCCACGGCCCAAACGGCCGACCCTACAAGATGCTGACGGTGCTGGATGAATACACACGCGAGGCGTTGTGCGTTGCAGTCAAGCCAAAGATGACCACCTGCTGCGCTATTTGAGGGCTGCGCAGGCGATCATAGCCTATCAATCAGCGTCATTCCGAAGGTGTTATGGACCTGAGTTCATCGCAAAAGCTCTGCAAGACTGGCTGAGAAAAGTCGGGATCAAACCAATCCAGATCTATCCCGGTTCACCGTGGGAGAATGGCTACAACGAACGGTTCAATGGCACACTGCGTCGTGAAGTCCTGAACGCCGAATGGTTCCACACCACCAAACAGGCCCAGATAGTCATCAACACCTGGCTCAAACAGTATAATCGTGTTCGTCCACATCAGTCGCTAAACATGCGTCCGCCCGTACCAGAAACCTTGCAAAAAAGTGGCCCATAGATATGGGGCTAGACAGGTTTTCAGCGCATGTTGTACGGCCGCGAAACCAAATCAAACCTTCGCCAACAATCGCCAGCTGATGACATCTGCTTGTACGTGCGGTCTCAAACAAGCACATTTTTGACTCAATAAGAAAAAAACTGCCTGTGAACAGAGAATTTTCTTTTTCACTGCGAGGCGCTCACGTTATCCTTTTGAAAATAGTGGAAAACCACAAAAAGAGGCAGGCAGAGCATGGAAGATATCCGATTTTATCGAGCAAGTGAAAAACCGTATGGGGCGTTTAGCAACCTTCACCGCCGGGAAATCACGTTTGAGGACGAGGTTTTTGCAACTAGCGAGCATGCATATCAAGCAGGGAAAGCGCGCAAACCCCAAGTAAAAAAGTGGCTATTGGATGCGCCGTCTCCGTCCCTACTCGCTATGGCGGCACATGGTCTATACTACTGGGACGTCGCGCCAGGCTGGTCAAAAACGAAATATGATCGGATGCGCGCAGTCCTGCGAGCAAAATTTACACAACACGACGATCTCAAGGAACTTTTGCTCTCAACAGGTGATGCGCGCTTGGTCGAGTCAACAACAACTGACAACGCCGTAAATCGGCTTTGGGGCGAAGTGAACGGCGAAGGCAAAAATCTGCTTGGAGGTATGCTCATGGAGCTACGCACTCAACTGAGAGATGAAGCAGTGCAGCCCGCTGAACGAGTAGCGGCTGAATAAAACAAAGCCGGTTATGGCGTCGTTAGCCCATCAAGAATAGAGCGCGCGAAGTTCGCCCCTTTTCTACGAAAAAGGCCGCGCGCTCCATCAAAACCGCAATTTTCAGCGGCCAACCTTTGACCTGCGACCACACCTCCCAAAATTGTCTCTGCGCTAATCTGGCCTTGATCCGCCCGATTTGAGAGCATCCAATCGATCAACCCCACCGTAACCATATCTCCAGAACCACAAGCATCGCGAACAACTGGTGCAGAAATTGCATTGCACCAGAACGACCCGACAGTGTCTCGAACCTCTAAGCCGGACGATCCATGCGTCACAATTTTGATAACCGAAGCGTTGTTTGCATGAGTGCAACCAAACTCACGATCTAGCCGATCCGCTGAAGTCTTCAGGATGCTCACAACCTCCATCGCATCCTCAAATAGGCCTGCGTCACCAATTTCTGAAGGCTCAAAAATCACAATGGCGCCATGGTCAGCAGCAACACACATCGCCTCGAGGATATTTGTTGAGAGACGGTCCGAGTAGAAAATAGTACAGTCAGAAAACGCTGATTGTGCGCTCTCACGCTCGTTGGCGTCGATTGGCTGGTACCGCGGATGCTCTTGGTCTGTCTCCGGACACCGAAAACTAAACGAATGTTCCGAAGTTCTTCGATCAATAATTTCAGTGAGGATGGGTGATCGCAGGTCAGCATGTCGGTAGATAAACTCAATTAACGCACCGGCTTGGCTGAACTCCTCGACCAATCTCTCTCCTTCTGCGTCCGCGCCCAATCTGAGAACCGGAGCAACATGTCTGTGCAACATTGCAAGCGAAACAAGCACATTGGCACAGGACCCCCCCAAAGCCTCATCTGACAGAGCGCCGTCAGAATATATCCGGTCAAGAACCGTGAATCCTGTTCCGGCGACGTCGAGCTTGGAGGATGTATGATGGATTTCTCGCATGTTCTCTTTTTGTACCATTCCTAGAGCGTGATGTCGAGATCCAGAGTATCTCTGTCCAAGCGAATCCCACCATCGCTCGTTGATACCATAGCCCTTAGAATAAGGAGAAGGGCATCTGGTCCCGTTTTCTCCGAACCAAACAATGACCAACAGCCCTCCGTATCTGCACAGACTGCGTTGACGCTGATTCCATATGGCCGGGCGAGCAAAGCATGATCATTGCCTTGTGCGGAACCGCTATCACCTATGGATATGACCGCCTGTCCAGATTGAGCACTATTTTCCAATTGCTCCACAACGCGCAATTTCGAAGATGAGCGAGGTATGATATCGAAACTATGAGCTGAGGTTACGATGTGCGCCCGGCCCTCAGCGAGTGCGGGACTGGTCTGCAAGACCGACTTCATGTGATGCGGACGGCGGAGCTTGGAAACATCTACTTCGACTTGCACTGCCCCAAAATTCACTGATCCGTGATCCTCTAGATCTGCGTGGCCCGCAAACCACCCTTCAATCTCAGTGACAACTGGATCTTGGCTAGGGCGATCCTCTGCGATATTTACATCAGCGGACCTCAAAAAACTCCCGTTGTAGTACCCGATCAAAAACGTTGCGGTTGCGTCAACTGGAAATGCATCTCTTATGGCTTGCCCTAACGACTTGCCACGTCCAGAGGCGAAAGCAATGGCAACACCAGCCAGATGGAGTCGCATCAGTTCCGCAATAATATCCGGCCGCGGTGATTCACGACGACCTTCTGTGGTCACCATTGTCCCGTCGTAATCCAAAACAAGCCCACAAATTTCAGACCCGCAAAGAGCTGACAGCTTATCCTCAAACGTAGATGTAAGACTTGATCTGGAAGGATGGCTCTTGTCTACAAGCGTCAAAGCCGCAAGTTTCTGTCTAATCGGAGCTGCCAATTGCTCAGTTGTCGTACGTAAAACGGGATCGTCGAAAAGTGCCCGACCAAACTCCCCTACTCCCGGCTTACCAGGATCAATACCCACTTTGGCACCGATCGCTTCAATCCAGTTCAGGCTGTCAATGATGGCCAGTACGTTCGCCAGACGCCCGCAGGAACCATAAGAAGAACTGACGATCTGAGTAGTTGATGGAAGGTGGTTTTTAGCAGAGGTCCAAACATCATGCGAGCCGTCCCCACTCAGCGATAGGATCAGTGTCTGCTCTGGTCGATGGTGCAACCAAGTATGCCGCCCATGGGAAAAGTTTCGCACGTCGGTTGTTTGGACCGTACAAAGTGCTGCTTCCCACAAAGACGTCTCGAGCAACAAAGATGGTGTCAATAGGCCGGGATCAGCAATGATAATGAGCGTCGTATCCAAATTGAGCGCGGCGAACGCTTTTACCCGCTCTTGGCGAACGCTCGACGAACGGCTTTTCTCGAGATGGGTCTGAACCTCTTCTAATAGAACATCTATTCCCCGGCCCTCACCACAAAGCGTATCGCAGGCTATAAGCAGCGCTATAACCGAAGCCAATAACGAGTGTGTTGCGAGAAACCCGTCCTTCGTATCGGCAACTGGTACCGCTACGACATCCCCGCCTCTCTCACCAACCCATCGCGCCACTTTGCCTTCCGCATTGCGCGTAAACACGACGACACTGTCGCAGCCTCTGTCTTTTGCGGCGCGGGCCGCTGCAGCGAGATCGTCATTCTCAGCACTCGCACTGAAAAGCCAGACATCAAACCCGACCAAACTGTTCAAACCGGACACGATTTGCATTGGCGTTTGAACAAGCGTTAGTCCTTGAGCGAGAGTTTCACGACAGCGCCCAAGATAAGAAGCCACAATGTGAGACCCCCCCGAACCCACGGCGATAACAGGTCGCTCACAGCTCCGCTCCAATGCGTTCACCAAAGGGGCTAAATCATATGTTTTCATCATAGCCAACGTTTTGTGCAGACCATCAAGTTTGGCTGTGAACCTCGTAGTATTCATCGACTTTCTTCCGGTTCGGTCGAGGTCAGCGACGTCGGAAAGTTTGCGTAGAGTGGCCCTGCAAGAATTACATGTACCAATGTTGATGCGCCCTCGGGTGCGTTAGACGTATCTCTCGGCAAGGCACCGTCAAATGTGTAGCTTTCAGTCTCGACGTAGTGCACAGACATGTCGTGATCGATCGCTGCCATCATAGCGCCTGCGGCCATCACTTTGCTTCCGATGGGTGAAAGTATCATCTGCAACGCGTATGTGCCTTCCATCGCACGATCAAATCGCTGTTTAAGACGTGATAGCAGCCGATAGGTGTCTAAAGGATTCCGCTCTGAAGCATAGACAAGATCACGTGGATCAACGCGCCATTCCTCTGAGATTTCGGTAACGTACTCTGTAACGAGATCGTCTGCTCTGCGTGGATTGCGCGATGGAAAGGGCAGAAGCGGGCAAACCTTGTAGCGATTAGGAAACTGCTGACCGATCTTGGCCAAAGTGGATCCCAAACCCTGAGCGAGCTGAGGGATCCAAATTTGTGCAACATCCAGATCTCCGTCCTGCCCAATGCTCGGAAGCGGCGCGAAACCTTTTACTGGTCCGGCTCTGTCGGATGGGTCGCTTCGGATTTCATCATCAAGATCAGGATTAGATGCGATCAACAGATGGAACACACAGTCGCCGCGACGTTCACATTCCTCTAACAGCAGACGCGCTGCGGGAAACCCTACTCCGATAGAGAGCGCGCTCATATCAACAATGACATCTGTAACATCTGTTCCAAATGGATGATTGAGAAGCTCGCCCACGATTTGAGACCCACCAATAGCCGCGCCGTCATCAGCGAAAATTTCGATTTCGGTGACCACACTGTCAGGCACAACAGCCCGCAGGAACGCCTCGTTCCTATCTGCACCTGACTGCAATGCCTCGTTCGCTCCAGGGCGCTCCTCTCGGATGAAGATAGCTGAAAGGCGATCACCCATACGTTGCGAAAGGAGTTCGGTCACACGCCGCGACCGCGGATCAAATCCTGCGGCGGCGACCAAGAGGGCGCGCTTATCTTGAGACGTGAAATAGCTGTCGATAAAATCGTCAACTTTTCCATCAAAATGCGTAATGCAATTCAGCCAATGTTCACGCATCAGCAATCGCCTCGCGAAGATATTTGACCTTTTTCGGCAGGAAGCCTCCTCGAAGAAATGTAAGACCCGATGCCAAGCAAACAGTCCCGGTCAGTTCAACAAGGCACCATAGCTTGCCGCCCTGCCCATAATTGCGCTCAATCGTAATGGCACCATTGGCGAGAGCGTGTTTAAGAACGAGCAGCAACTCGTCATCAGCGCGGATATTCTCAAAATCACTCTCCAAGATCGCCACCGCATTCGCCCCTGCATCTAGCGACGCGTTTGGTTCGAGGGATTTTTCAACACAGTCAGCGGCCATCTTGTAAACCAATTGCCTGACCTTGCTGGCATGCGTGAATGTCCACGCGTCAATGATAGCACGAGCCCTGTCACCCAACACTGTTTGCTGAACATCAGCCGAAAGCATCAGTGAACGACGCCGGATGGCGCGCGTTTCGACCTCCGCAACAAGTGCACCCGCATAGTTAAGGAAAATTTCTGCATTCTCGTTGCTGGCGTCACAAAGCGCTTCGATCCCGAAGTGAAGAGGACGTTTGTATATGTGATGAAGATGGATCATTGCACCGTGAGCCACGCTTCGATCAGCTTCCAATGGTGTTTTCGGATCTGGGTCGCCATCGTCAAATAGGGACGGCGTCGAATTTGCCCGGCGTTTATCGTAGCGGTGCATGAGTATCCGCACCATGGCAAGCTCGATGTCCTCAGGCATTTGTGGCACAACGTTTGTCACATACTCAGATACGAGCGCTTCAATGGAGTGGCGGCGTTCACTCGTGATTTCCAAATCGTCTTGGGAGCGGTCCACCCGCGTGCGCAAATCATCCAGCTTGCTTTTGCTGATGGTGGGTTGCGCTGTCGAAAGGAGATCCCGGATCTTTGGCGTGTCGCGATTTCGAAACGTCTCAATCATGGGCAAATAACGGTTTGCGATATCCTGAGCGATGGTTCGGAATTTGCGACGGGCATCTGCCTTCTTGATGTCTACCTGCATCCGCACATCGATAAAATCACGTCCCTCAGACCGGTTTGCGGCAGGCGGAGACCCCGCAGATTGCAGAACAGCGCTCGGGCTGAGAGCGTCAAGGCGCATCATCATCCAACGCCCAAAGCGCATTTCGCGGCGCGACATGACATCAAACAGCGCCGCCAGTTGTTCATGGTGCAGTTCGTGCACGTCATCCAGCATCGCCAAGGGCCGCAATTCGAGAGGCTGACCATTCCAATCAATCTCAACAGCCTCAATCGCGTCAAACGGATCATAGGGCGCGGTCGCATCCTCTGGTAAGTCTTCCAGCTTTGGCGGGACCAGACTTGAACCAACGCTGTAAATTGCACGTTCGACTGCTAGGGCGCGCCGCCGCACACCATCAGCTGTCAAACCACCAATCTGATCAATATGCGCATCGTAATCAGCTCGTGGTCGAAACCGAATTTGGCTAAGATCGCGCTTACCATTGGCAGTCAATCCACGAATGAGGCCAAGCAGGGCACGCGCTTGCAACAGCCAGAATGCCAACCGCGTCTTGATGTGTGGCGGATAAGGTAGCTCCCAGAAATCACGGTACTCGGACTCCATCGGCACACGCACAGCAGCAACATGCGGTTTTTGGTCTACAACGATACCAGCGTCTGCCAGAGCACGAGCTAAGGGACGATTGGTCTGACTGTTGAGATCACTCAAGATCGTCTCGACCATGCGAAATTCAGCCAGCGTTGCCAGCATTGTTTTACCCGTTCCAGGGGAACCAATGATGCGGATTGGATGGTCAAACAACTCGTTCTGGCGCTTATGCCCCGCCAAAAACGTCGTAAGGGGTGCCGGACTCACGATCGAAAGAAATGCTTCGGCATCCCGAATATACTCTGTTGCACGTCTTAGAAATGGGTTTGCCATGTGATTATCCGTGCCTATCGCGGCGGTGAAAAAGCGGCCGCATTAACGGTTTGGTCGGTGTGCCGGTCTCGGCCCAAAGCAGAGGAACGGAGTTGTTGGGTGTATTGTGCTCCAAAATAAGCGGCAAAGCGCAGTGGCCATATCCATAACACATCGTCGACATCCCGGCCTCTCTGCAGTGCTTTTCTAACCGCTTGAACAAAGCAGGATCATAAACGTCCTCGCATAGCTTAATCATATCCTCATCCGAGGATCGGTTAGACCTAAGCCCATCAGACTCTACTTCGACTTTACCCTGTGGCTTTATATCGGAGGATAGAAAGCCCAACGGAAGATCATCACCCAGAAGTAAACCTTCGGTTAGACCGTCTTGTGATAGAAACTCTGCATCGAAGCTGCGATTGACCATATCTGACGCCACGGAGCCAACGCGCTCATCAAGTGCTGCGCGCGCCTGTGTCGTCGAGATGTAATGGTGAATGTGCAACCGAAAGCCATCAGCAATTGGGAAATCGTCTCCTATCGCTTTTTTCGCCTCCTGAATGATGTTTTCGAACTTTGGCAGTTTGCCTTTCGGCAAACCGTCTTCCTTGATGCGCACGAATGTCGTTCCAGAGGCGGTGAAGTCATCAATAAGGTAAACGTCCTGAAACTTGGCATCATGGCCTTGCTCATCCCTCAAATCCTTTCCAAGGCTACGCCACTTCTCGTTGTCTACATTCATCATTGGTATGACTTGTTCCTGCGACAGCCTTCCAGCGTTCGCACGGCGCAAGATATCAATGCGACTTCCGTCGCTGAGACCAACGAAGAGACACCTGCGCATGCGATCGCTGAACGCTTTCGCATGTTCAGCGGTCGCCCAAACCTCATGCGCCTCAATGCCGTTGTCTTCAGCAACACACCTGCGCAGATACGGTGTGACAACTTCTGGCAAAAACGACTCGATCACACGCTGCATCTCAGCGGATGAAATATAGACCAGCCGCTCTTTGACAAATCGATATGCGACCTTGCGATCGGCGGGCTGAAACTGGTGGAGCCAGTCAACCAACGCCTCCGAGAATCCGGCACCCGCGGCAAAGTCGGAATACCCATCATATTTAACTCCGGCCATAAGTCTCAGCCATTCATATTCTTGGGTCGCCTCAATGTCATCCCAATCCATGACTTTTGCGATGAGATTGAGGGCAAGCGTGTTTGCGATCAATTTGCTACCCCTTCTAAATCCAACCCCATACTAATGAGCGGGCTTTTTTTCATTTATGAGTGTCTCGTCCAAAACTGCAAGGCTGCTAGCAGTACGACTAGTCAAAGGCTCACACAATAGTCCCTGCCCGTGGATATTGATGTTTTTGGGACGCTGCTGTCTTGAAATCCCAACCCTATCTCTTTAACCTAGATTTCAGGAGCCGGACGCCTTGGCTAGATGCGACCAAAAAGACGGTGAAGACTTCAAGCTACTACAGCAGCAACTTCTAGAGAATTGCGGGCATGGTGGCACTTAAACGCTTCTTGTTATCGCTTGAGACCCGCAAGCTTTCAGGAGACTTTACGATGACTATCTCTAAGGACTGCGCAGATTTTCTGCGCCAATTTCACTCAACCACTTTTGGCCAGAAGCTGAAGGCAACCCATGCACGCGAGATCGTTGCTGCGTATTTTGGGTACAAGAGCCACGCAGCGCAACTTGCGGAAACACTGTTCCCCATTTCTGAACTGGGCGCAGCGAGCATTTTGGTGCCTGACGTGTCGTGCATCGCGTGGAGGCTACAACGTTTGAACGGTTTGCCGTCCAACATACCCGAAGCGTATCAGCTTGCCCGCGTGTTGAGTGATTTTCTGGTGCGAGCGGGAACGTTTGCAGGAAAAGTATGGTTGTACGACTCTTTGGGAAGCTATGTGGTTGAAGAGTATCTGCGCGACAACCATGGCGTGATCGAAGACGAGGTTTCAGGCGCGATGGCCAGTACGAATGCCATCTTTGACGAGTACCCCGAATATGACGAGCCAAGGGTCTCTGACAATGGCGATAATGTTCAAATCCTGGTAGCTGGCACAATGTACGGCAGCTCGGATCAAGACCGACCCTACTCCGGTCACGAGATCGGTGTGAGTGCTACGGTGACACTGGACCGTGTTGCCGGTCGGACATCCTTTATGGAACCGGAGTTAGACGTAGGTGGTGCTCTGAAAGATGGATATTACGCAGAGGCGTAAGCGAGCCTTCTTGCAAACTCCTTCGCTTGACCTGAATAGGGGGAAGGCGCAGCCTTTCCCCTCAGGCAACCGCACAAGACGGGCCGATGGGGTGGACGCCCCCGACGGCATCGCAATGTGCCAAGATGGGGGTGTTGAAACAGCCCAAATGAGGAGGCGTCCATGGACAAGGTTACCATAATCGGAATTGATATCGCAAAGAATGTATTTCACCTGCACGCTGCAGCAGCAGATGGTGAAGTGATTTATCGAAAGAAGCTTACGCGCAGCAGACTGCTTGATTTCATCTCCAAACAGCCCTCATGCCGGGTGGTCCTGGAGGCCTGTGGCGGGGCTCATCATTGGGGGCGGGAGATCACGAAGATGGGCCATGACGTGCGCCTGATCCCCCCTCACTATGTAAAGCCTTTCGTCAAACGACAAAAGAACGATGCCAATGATGCTGAGGCAATCGTGGAGGCTGACTCACGGAAAACCATGCGCTTCGTTGCCGTGAAGACAGCCGAGCAACAAGGTCAGGCGATGGTGTTGAAAACACGGGATCTGCTGCAGATGCAGAGAACCCAAGCAATTAACGCTTTGCGGGGACATCTGACAGAATATGGGATCGTCGCACCGCAAGGACCGGCACATATCCACCGACTTGAAGCGGCACTCAGCGATCCACAGCACTTCATCCCGGATGTTACCATCGAATTGTGTCAACGGTTTTTGGACCACATCCATGCTCTGACAGTGCAGATTTCGGAGCTGACGAAACAGATTACCATAATGGCAAAAACAGATGAAACCACCCGTCGCCTGATGACCATTCCGGGTGTTGGTCCGATCGGTGCCGTCGCACTGGCGACCCTTGCTCCGCCTTGCGAGACCTTTGGCAAGGGCCGCGACTTCTCAGCTTGGGTGGGCCTCACCCCGAAGCAACATTCAACTGGCGGCAAAACCCAACTGGGCCGAACGTCGAAAATGGGGCAACGCGACATCAGGCGCCTTCTCATCATTGGCGCAATGGCTGTGATTCAAGCGGCTGAACGACGTGGATTGTCTGAAAACACATGGTTGGCGCGCATGTTGGCGCGAAAACCAAAGATGCTGGTTGCTGTTGCACTGGCAAACAAGATCGCCCGAACCGCCTGGTCTTTGATGGCCCGCGGTGGGGTGTACCGGAGCCCGCTCACCGTTTGACGGTGAAATGCGGGCCCCACACGAATGCGGCAGTTCTAAAGTGGGGGTTATGGGCGCAAAGTCGAGAATGGCGAGATTGGAAGAACCAGTGAGGACACAAGCGACTCAGATCGCGCGGGACCGATGTGGATCCGATCTTCGAATAAACCATAAGGGCCCACGGTGTCTCAAAGCCGTAAATAGAGGCCGGACATACGTGAGAACTCGACCGCATTGCCTGTAATTACTGCTTGAAAAATCGCTTGCATTCCAGGGGGCAGGGGGCGTCCACACACGTGTCCTCGGCTTCGCCTGCGGACCGCACCACCGCTATCGCATACCATTGCCTCGTCCCCATCCGCGTTCGCCACCTGGCAGGGTTCAATAACATCCCGCGATAAGCGCGGTCTTGCCTTTCAACCCGCCCTTATTTTTGAAGTGGGGTCTGGCTCAGCCGGCGCGCCAAGCTTGAAAATTCGGATCGCAGACAGGCAGGCGGAAGATTTTATTGTGAAAAATCCCGACACGTCTCCACTTTGAACCGCGCCGCCTAACCCAAATCGAGTGACACTGTATCCAAAACAATGTCGGACACGGCCTCGATTGTTGACCTTTGTTCCGTACGGAACTTAACAAGCAGCTTTTGCCGCGCAGGGTCACTCAGATTGGATGCTTCCGCCAAGACTTCAACGACTGCACTCTTTTCGTCCAAGGCCTCAGCACTCCCATCAACGAAGCACTTACATACGAAAACCTCGGCTTCACCAGCGTGCCTGAGCTCCAACACATCGGACGGATCAGACGAAACTTCTAGGATAGGCTCTCGAGACCGAAGGCGCTTGTTTTCTTCTGTAAGGCGGGACCGTTCCTTGTCCTCATCCGTTTGCTCGTCCGCACGCCGCCATTCTTCCGGTATCACCAGCAACTTCACACCCACCCCAACAGATTTCCGCATCGGGCGCGTATCATTGGAAAAAAGATGAACACTACCGTCGTCAAACTTGTCAGTATACTTTCTGGCTATCGCGACGAGTTGATCGTCCAGATTGCTGAGGTCTAAAGTGCCATGTGTTTCTGAACCGAAATTCATATCGCTCAAGCGGAGTGTGACGCGTGGGTCCGACGCTCGTATTTCCAACTCACTTTTTTGGGCTAGCAGCATTTCCCTAAATTGCTTGGTCACTCTGATCGCCGTACGCTTCAAGCGTGCACGGGTCGATTTCTTGTGCTCATCCAACTCAGTTTGAACAACATCAGTCACAATCAGCTCTATGTGAATAGGCTCTCCCAGGTCCGCCCATTGGAGGGTACCTAGCGCGCGAAATTCATGAAATAAATTTGTATCAACGATCAGTCTCAGCATGCAAAATCTCGCAAAAATTAGTCGCTCTGAATAGTCTTTCTGACTGTTTCAAACCAGCTCTGTCAGACCTAATGCAAATAAAATCCCAAATCTACCAGCCCCTTTTTGTTGATCGTGCAACATAGCCTCCTTCCCCGCCACGTCTAATTCGGCGCTCTGCCCCTCCATCTAAGATGAAGTAACCCAAACAAAATGCTTGGATGGTTACGATAACAGGAAATTATGTAACCTAACCGCTAACGTACGATCCTGTCCCCTACCGGAGCAGACTCCATTGGTGCAGTTCGCCGCGGGGGCATTGCTAGCCCTATTCCGCAAGCAACGCGGTCCAGTTCGCGCGGCTAAGGGAACATAAAGCTCTTTTCGCGTTCGCGGCAAACTTCCGCTTTCCACCCAATCATGAACTAAAAATATCCCGATCGTCCGCTTTGTTCTTTAAGCTATCCTGGTACAATTTTACGTTCCAGAAGTGCTCAACCCACATCACTCCCACACAATCAACATGTTTTGAAAACGGGTTTTGCTGTTGCTGCGCTTTTGCACGGGTGGTGCGGTGGACAGCGGAACAGTGAGCTGTTCCGAACGCCCCGTTCAAAGCACCGGAGGCAAAACCCGTTTTCAATTTGTTGTTAGGTCACAGATTACGCGATCTGCAGTTCAGTGCCAGACGCCACAAAGCACACATAATGTAGACGGCAGACCTCCGGTACCTACGCTGGAATCCTGCACCTATGACGTCGCATCTGGGTCTTGAGAGCTGAGATCCTGATCCCTGTCGTGTTTCCAGGCATCGCGTTTCTGAGGAACCCGCTTCTCTTCTCAAGGTTGGCGAGTTCGGTGCGCATTTGGGAACAGTTCATCTGTTCCACCCGGGAAGCCCAGTCGGTGGTATCGGCACCGCTCTGCTTAACCCCAGCTAAAGCAACGAGTCCAACCGCCGGACCAACCGCTGCACACCCCTGCATCATCGTAACCGTTGCAAGCATGGCGAGTGACATTTTAATCGTAGCATTCAATGTTCATACCCTTCCAAAACAGCGCCCGGACACGAGCGCATTCCAATAATTTCCACCGGATCTGGAGAGGTATTTTGGGAGTGTTCTTCACACAGGTGCGTGCAACAAAATTGGTAATAATGTATAATGTCATTGTTTGAGCGGCGTTATCAGTTGTCAATTGCAAATAATCCGGTTATTTGTACCCGATCTGCTGATAAGGCGCTGTATTTATAGCTGTTTTTCCTGTGAAACAGAATTACCAATTCTGTTGCAGATCCGCTCAGACAATCGCTGATCCTGCTGCTGAACACTCATGGAAACAGATTATGGTGACCTCACGTACATCTGAGATGCGCCTCTATAGCTCTGGCATGCAACGACTGTACATTAACGCCACTGAACGCGCGCGGTTTCTGCGTGCGGCAAAGCAAGCAAGGCCGGAGGTGAACAGCCTGTGCCTCACCCTCACATATACCGGATGCCGGATATCAGAAGCGCTGGCTCTGACCCCCTCCTCCATCCAGATGAGCGCCCGTCTGATTACCATCCGCACTTTGAAACGGCGTGATGCAAATACGGTGCGGGAAGTGCCGGTCCCAAGAGTATTGATATTGCGACTGCAGGAGATCCACAGTCTCGCAGGAAGCACCCCGTCCGAGCGTGACACCCCCCTCTGGCAGCACCGTGGCAAACAACTCAGCCGCTCAACCGCCTATCGCTGGGTGAAGGCGGTCATGAAGCAGGCCGGGATTGCCGGCGCACAGGCAAGCCCCAAGGGACTGCGGCATGGCTATGGCATTCACGCGATGCGCTCGGGCGTACAGCTCAACATGCTGCAAAAATGGATGGGTCACGCCTCAATGGAAACAACGGCGATCTATGCAAATGCCATGGGCAAAGAAGAACGCGCTATTGCAGACCGGATGTGGACATAGAAAAACCTGCCCCAATTTGGGACAGGTTAGGCTCAGAAGAGCGTGAGTTGTTGATCATCGGGGTTTGCAATGCCGTAGATCAGGCGCGCCATTGCGAGGGTTTGTTTACCTTTAAACAGCGGTGGCTCTGTCACATGGTTGACCATATGCCACCCACCCCAGATTTTAAGGCCCGAGCCCTGATGTATGATATCCATCTTGTCCGGGCCAAAGCTACCGCCCCAGATTCCAAGAACCGCTTCAAGGGCAATGGTGAGCTCAGCATCGGTCATACCAGCACTGAACGAGTCGCCATACCATTTCGGCAGCGCACTTGTGGCTTTGCGAAACACCCTCTCTTTGTCAGCCTCTGAGAGCGGCACAGGCTCTTTGCCCATCAGTATTCACAGGCGAGCATGATCGTCAGCACCCGGTGCGTGACCTCCGGATTGGCGGCGTCGGGCGAATGAAGTTTCAGGGTAAGATCAAAATAGTCGATCTTCCAGAAGAGCTTTTCACCCTGAAAGGTCAGCGCACCGAAGTCATGTTCACCGTGGGGATCATTGTCTTCGCTAAAGCTATCAAACGTCGCGACAGCCAGACTGATCTCCGCCAGCGCTTCTTCTCCAAGCGCCTGCACGCCTTGTGTTACAACAATTGAGGCATGTACGGCCTCACCCCGCCGCAACGCGTCATTGAGGCGCTGGATCCGCTTTTTCCGGAACGCCTTGTCAAGCGTCCAGGTAAGCGAGATGTCTGCACCACACGCATCGCAAGCCCAGGCGTCAAAGGTGGATTTCAGCACCCACTCATTGGTGAGTTGGCTCCATTCAGCCCAGGCGTCGCGTACCACCTGTTTTGACTGACAGTTGCTGCAGGTCGGGTAGGCCCCAACCATATCCGCAATATCGATATCACTTCGTCTCATTTGCGTTCTCCTTCCGCTGGGTGGCCGCCCGAAGTAAATTCAGGCGCACCCGACGAAAGGAGAGAAAGAGATGAGTGACATCGCCCCGAAAGAACAGGATCTGATTGTCAGAATACGCGAAGGTGTGCGAGCACGCATAGGGACCACAATCGACAGGATCTGTGTATGCAGATTTTGACGATAGCGGCGCGTATTGCGACATGCAGAAACCACCGATACTGCTCTGATGCAGGATATCACAAACCCCATCACAACACTTGGCCTTGCCTATCGGAAACGGGGCGACACACCGTTTGGCATTCATCTCAGAGACAGGCTGCAGCACCTTTATGTCGTGGGTCAGACCGGCACTGGGAAATCAACGCTTCTGCTCAATATGGCGCTGCAGGACGCAGCGAGCGGCATCGGGTTTTGCCTGATTGATCCACATGGTGACTTAGCTGGCAGCTTGGCCAGGAGACTATCACGAGACGCGATTGTCTGGAATGTCGCTGATCCGCAAAGCCCCTATGGGTATAACCCGCTGACCCGCACGTCCGCAGCGTTGCGCCCTCTGGTGACCTCAGGTCTGATTGAAGCCTTCAAAAAACAATGGGCGGATGCCTGGGGCGTGCGGATGGAGCATCTTCTGCGCCACGCAATCCTGGCGTTACTGGAACAACCCCGCACCGATCTGCGCGACATCATGCGGATGTTCCTCGAGAAGGACTTTAGGACCACCGTCATATCCCGCGTTCGCGACCCACAAGTGCGGCAGTTCTGGTGTGAAGAGTTTCCGGCAATGAACTACAAAACCGCCTTTGATGGCGTAGCACCGATTGCCAACAAACTCGGGGCGTTTCTGGCACACCCTGTGGTGCGCAAGGCCGTCTGTGAGCCGGAAGAACCGCTCCGGTTCCGCCAGATCATGGATCAGGGCCAGATTCTTATCGTGAACCTCGCCAAAGGTCAGCTTGGGACAGATGTCGCCAATGTGCTGGGCGGCCTCATTGTCTCAAGCATCACCAATGCGGCTTTCAGCCGTCACACCCTGCCCGAGCACGAGCGCCGCGCCTTTATGCTAAGTATAGATGAGTTCCATTCGTTCACCACTGACGCGCTGGCCGACACACTCTCAGAAACCCGCAAGTATGGTCTTGGGATCACGCTCTCCCAGCAACACTGCCTGCAATCAAGCACAGCTCTCTTTGCAGGCATCATGGGAAATACCGGCAGCCTTATAGCCTTCCGTGTTGGAGCCACGGATGCGCCAGTCATCGCCAAACAGCTTGGGGATGTTGCCCAGAGAGATCTCGTGAACCTGCCAAACCACAAGGTCTTTGTCCGCCTGATGATTGATGGCACGCAAACCAGGCCGTTCTCGGCAAGTACACTGCCGCCACCCTCTGCATCGCCTGAAGAATGCGGCCCGTATGATGCGAATATGCTTCCTCTAAAATAACGCAATGAATGACAATGAATTCCTCGAGCGCTATTTCGAGATTTGCAAAGGGATCTGGGAGGATATGGAGGCCGACGGCACCTGGCCCTGGGCGGCTGAGGATCAAGCTTCCGAAACCACCATTGAAAGCAAGTAATCTACCAACACACATATGAGAAAAAGCTTCGGGTACATCCGGGTCTCCACCGCCAAACAGGGCGAGGGCGTTTCTCTTGAGGCGCAGAAAGAAGCGATTGAGGCCTACGCCGTCAAAAACAATATTAAGATCGTACATTGGTTCGAAGAAAAAGAAACTGCCGCCAAAAAAGGCAGACCCATATTCAACCAGATGATCCGCGATCTGAAACGCGGCAAAGCCGAGGGGCTGGTCATCCACAAAATTGACCGCTCAGCGCGCAATTTTGCCGACTGGGCCAGAATCAACGAATTGGCTGACGCTGGGTATTACATTGAGTTCGCCACCGAGAGCCTAGATTTTCGCTCGCGTGGCGGGCGCCTTACCGCAGACATCCAGGCCGTTATTGCTGCGGACTATATTCGTAATCTTCGCGAAGAATGCATCAAGGGGATGAATGGTCGCCTAAAACAGGGCCTTTATCCCTTCAAAGCACCGCTGGGCTATCGCGACAACGGTGGCGGACAACCAAAAAGCCTTGATCCTGTACGTGGCCCGCTGGTTAAAAAAATGTACGAACTTTACGCGTCTGGAAACTATTCACTCTGGTCGCTGGTTCCTGCAATGAACCGCCTCGGGTTAACAAATGAACGTGGAAAGCCACTTGCTAAAACCGGCATTGAGAAGATCCTCAAAAACCCGTTTTACACCGGCATCATCAAAATCAAATCATCCGGGAAGATTTACTCTGGGGTGCATCAGCCACTGATTTCAGTCGCGTTGTTCGATGCGGTGCAGGATGTTCGTGCGGGCCGGGACAATAAGAAAGCCACAAAACACCGTCATACCTATCGCGGCCTGTTTCGGTGCGGGGCTTGTTCTGGTGCAATGATCGCCGAACGGCAACGCGGGCATATCTACTATCGATGCCACGACAAGACCTGCCCAACCAAAACCATCCGCGAAGAACGTATCGAAGATGAGATCGCTACGATACTGAAGCGCTGTGATCTGTCTGAAGATGCTGTCGCAAAGTTACGTGAAAAGTTCGAAGCGCTGTTTAATGAACGTGAAACAGACCCGATAACTGATCAGGCTCAGCTTGAACTGGCAAAACTGGATGACCGGTTCAACCGTCTCACAGACAAGCTAATTGAAGACATAATCGACAATGAAACGTTTCAAAAAAAGAAACAGGAAATCCTGTTGGCCAGGAAAAGATGGCAAGAACAACAATGCCAATCATCCGATTTGAGCACCCGTCTACAAAATCTGGATAAATTCCTCGAACACGTAAAAAGCCTTTATGCCAGCTATGTTTTAGCGAGTTCCGACAGAAAACGCGAAATACTGGTATTCCTGACATCGAACAGAACTGTTGAAAACAGAAACGTCTATATTGAACCGCAAAAATGGCTGTTTGCGCTCGAAACAATGCTCACTATCTCCGGTGGTGAACCATGCAGTACCACTTCTCGAACAAATCAACAGAATATGTCAACTGAGAAACTGTTTGAAGAGTTGTGCAAGATCCGTGCGGAAGCGCTACAAACCGCAACGCACATGATTTGTCGATGAATACGCTCCGAAGCGTTGGAGACTGAACGAAACGGAAAATGAGAAAGAAAACCGAATAAATTTGTGAATGCAGCGAAGCTTTAAATCTGCTTACGAACTGGCGCAAAGTCAGCTATGTGCTTGACAGGTTTGACCCACCGTTCGTCTACTGTCAGGCCGTTACCGGTTAGAGAGCCACTCAGGAGCTACAACAAATGAATTTTGACAAACTGACCGCCCCTATTGCTGTTGAAATGGCATCTGACTTTATAACCATGCACAGGGAAGATTATGGCGACGCATTGACCGATGTCCGGGAAATTGTCGAATGGATCATAAAGGGAGAACGGGTCGTAAAGGTCTATGGAAGAGACGAAAAACAGGGAGGGCAATTTACAAAGGATGTACGAAAAATTGTCTTGAAATTCAACGATAAGTTTAAGGGTAAGGCAAGTGGTTCCCTTTGGGAAATTCCGGATATTGTCGGATTCACGGTTGTTGTTTCATACCCATCAGATATTCGTCGGATTTGCGAACTTTTGGATCTGGCGGTTGATAAAAAAATCCTCACATCCGCAATCAAAAACCCTGCGAAAGGTGATGATCGAGACAAGTCATCTATTTCGGTTGACCCACGCTATGGTAAAGTTATGGCGGACAACGGCTATTTTGGAGTGCACTACAACCTAAAAAGACGTAGCCGCCGAAATAGCCCAATTTGTGAAGTGCAAATCAAGACGGCAGTGCATGATGCTTGGGGCGCAAAAACCCACGATCTGACTTACAAATCGCCAGCACCTTTCGATCCAAAGTTAGTTGAGAGTTTTCAATTACTAGGAGATATGCTTGCCAAGCTAGATCATCAAAGCGACGTGCTTCGTCAAGCATTAGAAAACACAATTCGAGTCCGATCAGCGAAGCAGAACGCCATCAACAACCATATACTTGAGGAAATGTTCTCTGTGGCAATGGAAGTTCTAAGCCGCAAGGGCAATGAGTACGCCGACTTGGAAAAAGAGATTTCAAATGTAACTACTTTCACACCGAAAATTGAACTTAGCGCACTTGAAGCAAGAATTATTGAGTGCGAGGATGAAGACTGCTTAGAATACTCGTTTGAAGAATTCGCCCCATACATTGCTCACTATGTTTTGGGTAAGAATGCGAACAGCCCTTCGATCACCCGCTTCGCAGAAGATGGGTTAGCGTTGTGGACAGAAAAAATGTCCGATCCACTCGATAGGGTTTTTGGAATCGCGAATGTGGGACTCTTCAAATACCTGAACGGTGATTGGTTTCAATCTGTTGAAGAAACACAGAGAGCGCTTGAATTGTTTGATACATTGGCCGCTCCTACAGAAGTAGACGTCGATAGAGAGCGTTTCTACAGGAGAGGCAATTCGATTTGCATTTCTTTAGCTTACTACTGCGCAGAAAGGATTGGCACCGACGAAGGTGAGAAATTTTCTGCTCGTGAAAGTGCGACAAGATTTCTGGAAAGAAGTCTACAATTCAGAGAATTCCTACCTACTTGCCCAGCTGACGTGTTTGTAAAAGCGGAAGAGATTTCAGCATCTGTGGGAGATGCGGATCAAGGCGAGTCAAACTTCAATTGTTTGGATTGTGAGTTGTTTGTTCGCATTCAGATTGCAAGTGATGTTGATGTAGTGGAAGAACTTCGCAGTATACTGCTCGTGCTACATAAAAACCCGCCAGCAAGTGTATCTGCGGCGGGTTTGTATTTTGCATTTCACGACTACTGCACTCGGCAGCGTCTGCAAGAGCTTGAATGAGTTATTTGGGGTGCGGTTCGTCTTTCCACCCGTAGGGATAGCTCATGTCTGCCTCCTTTCTGTTTTGTTCGTCAGGAACTCTTCCTGCAAGATATTGTACACCAAATCGATCCTGACACAACATATAGCACTGTGGTGCGGAGCGAATTGCCCCATAAGACCAAGTTACAGCACCATCGTCAACTAGGTCGTAACCAAGCGGAAAGGGGTGCAAAAATACGTTCTATCTGGTCTCAGTATCGAACTGAGAAAATAGAGCACGAAAAATGAGGTTGATCGAATGAGGGGAATTATTTTTATGTTTTAAATTTGTAACCATATCGATTTCGAGTCGGCTGCTCATTGGCTGAAGATTAATCAAGGCGCGTCGCCTAGTTTTTAACTCCTGTACGTGATTTTCGTTAGCTTCATTAATAATACTCTGAAGTTTTTTGATCTCATATCCATGGCACAAAAATACACCAATGCGTGTGGCGCAAAGTTCATTACCGTACATCGCAAACCATTTTTGTGTCTCAGAAATTTCACTGACGCCAGGCGTTGGCTCAGGATTCAGAAACATATGACCTAAAGGGATAAGTCTTCTAAGCCAAAAACAAAGAAACGAAGCTTGCTTGAAATGATCTAACTCGACAGTTTCTTCAGGTGTGCTTCCTAAGTTAACTCTGTCCAAGTCGTCTTTCCAGTGGATCCATGCTTCTCCCAAACGATCGTCAGATAAATTAACATCATAACCAAAATTGGATGCAATGAGGTGATAGTTACCGATCATACATCTTTTAAACACTTTTTCGTCAGTGATGATTTTTTCAATAATGTCATCTTGATACAAATTGTAGTCTTTGAAAGGTAGCAAATTAGTCTTCCTCAGAAGAAAGAGCGTACTATTTCAGTACGCTCTTGATGGCCTCAATGTAGCCTGGACGTTTGGGGCTCATGCAATTTCCCAATGTTTGAAGTTCTTCTTCAGTTAGGTTAGCTGAACCTTTAGGGAGACCGTTTCCGGAATAACGCGCCCGGCGTTTCTCAATCGGAAGTTGCTGCTTTATTCGAGCTGCGTCATCCGTAATGAGAATATTTTTTACTTCAATATCAAGATCACCACTCATAGATTGTCCCTTCTTCGACTGTTTGGCTCTATGTCCACTTTATCAGCCTAATTTGCCACAATTACTGGTTATCAACACTAAGTTGTCGAATACAGCATGGCGAGAAATAAGTCAAAATACACATCTGTTGAGAGAAAAGATAATCCTGATGAATTGATGCCGTAGGGTTATCCAAGAGTAGTACCCTGGTAGCATATGACAAAACAATTCATCGCATACACCCGCGTTTCCACGTCAAAGCAAGGAACACAAGGTGTATCACTTTCCGAACAACGTCGGGCAATTGAGCAATATGCGCAGAAGCAACAGCTAAGTATTTCTGCTTGGCACGAAGAAACCATTACCGCTGCAAAGCGAGGGCGACCAATCTTTAGAAAAGTCATGAATTCCCTGCATCGCAATGGTGGCAAGGTCGGACTTATAATGCACAAGGTAGATCGAGGAGCCCGCAACTTGTGGGACTGGGCCTACATTGGTGATGCACTAGATCGTGGTATTGTAGTCCGCTTTGTTCATGACGATGTCGATCTGCAAACCCGTGGTGGTCGACTTTCAGCTGACATCCAGGCCGTCATCGCTGCCGACTACATTCGCAATCTACGAGACGAAGTACGCAAAGGGATCAATGGTCCTCTGGAGCAAGGTCTCTATCCCTTCAAGGCTCCTCGGGGGTACTTGGATCGGGGGTCTGGAAAGGCCAAGGTGCCTGATCCCCTATTAGCACCTTTGATCGTTTCGGCGTTCCGGAAGTATGCTTCCAGAGCTTTTAGTCTCAGTGAACTGGCAGCCGAACTGGAAATTCAGGGACTAACCACAAGATCAGAAAAAGCGCTGCGTCCAGGATCTCTGGCAAAGCTCCTCCGCAATCCTTTCTACAAAGGTACGGTGACGGTCTGCGGTACAAGTTATACAGGGATACACCAACCTTTGGTGTCTGAGAGCCTGTTTAACCGAGTAGCCTCACCGAGATCGCGATACCGATCCCTCATTGCAGACAGAAACACTACTGCCAACAAACACGATGTAGCAATTGGGGTTGCAATCCGAAAACGGAAACTATGCCCGCACAAACCTCTTCCTCTTTTGCAATCATGCGACTTGAGCGCGGTTTATGAAATTATATTACCGAAATGCGAAATAATATTGCGTAGATCGGTGAATATCTTTCCGGTATTGACTTTTACATGTATTTAATGTACTTTTACCTCCTGTAAGACATCTTAAGAATGTCCGTTTCAATGCCGACTTGGGACAATCGCGCTTTGAGTGATGTTATATAGCCTATCTGGCTGAACAGGAGAAATGAACATGATCAAGAAGCTAAGATATGATCTTCTAGAATTGGATGAAATTGATGAGGTTGTCGAGGATCACTACCTTGAAGCCTCTAGAGTAGAAGCTCTTTCCACTCTTGGGCGAAGCATATTCGACGACCCTGATGAATTTGAAATTCAAGAGGTTTTTGAAGAGTTTATTGAATATGATGATAGTGGCAGAGTTCAAATCGTTCGCTACAATCTCGAAAGTGGATGCACTACAAGAGAGAAACTGATCAATTGATTTTGGGAGGAGATTGAGGAAGAAATCTGCATGCTAAATTCATCTACAATTCCAGTATGAGCCACCCTTCGCTTAGGGTGGTTCAATTCCTTGCGGGAATTTTTCTGGAGAAATAGTGACAGCGACGTTGACAGAGACATTCAAAAGATGTAATATCTATGTAGAAGAGTTCTTCTAAAGGGAGTATTGGAAATGTCTAATTTAAGCAGTTGGCGATACGCCGCTGGCAAGCGACCCATGACTGGCGTCAGTTTTGGGTCGGGAGTTAAACTCACATTGCGAAATAACCGCAAATAGAAACAATTCAGGGGGCGTAACCCCTTTTTTTCGCGAGAGGAGTCAACATGAGCCATCAATTAACTACAGGTACTAATAGGCAAGAACTTCGTGATACCATCCTGAGAGCACCAATCTCCTCCGATGCCCACTCTGCTGGCGTCGGAAAAAAGCGCATCAGCACGGAGAAATACAAGATTCAAATCCAGCTCTCTGAGCGAGCTAAAGATCGATTGTTTGATCTAGTAGAGCGAACTGACGCTGACTCCGCCGCCCAGGTTGTTAGGGAAGCGCTTCGCGTCTACGATGTCTTGATCGACGAGTTGGATGAAAAAGGCAGTGAGTTATTCCTTAAATCCGGCCTTTCTGGAGAATTGGTTCGCCTTAGGCTGTTCTAGTTTTCTTGTTCTTTCTTGTGACATCACAACACCTAGCCCTCCGAAAATGGGGGGCTTTTTTCTAGATTGCTCTTGAGCAGAGATTTACGTCAAAAATTGGGAGGAGAACGTGGGACCCAAGCTAAATGAGCTGCACAACGAAAGGGTTAAATGGTGGACAAACTTCTATACGACGATTGGAATGTCACTAATTGTTTTATCGGGCATTAAACCTCTAGTTGATGGAAGTGGGATCGAGAATCTTTCAATTTTCATTGTAAGCTTTTTCCCTCTCGCTCTTGGCTATTGGAACCTTAGCAATCTGAGGTACAAAAATGGATAATTTCACCCTTACTGCGCTTGGTGTCGCCATCGCACTTAGTATTTTTGGCTTTCTATACATAAAGATTTTTGTCAGTTCTTTCGATAAGAAACGGCCCATCCTGGAAAGAGTATCAAAACCGAAACAGGGTGAATTTCACGATGAGGCTGGTGACGGTGATGAGATCTTCGAAGAAACAGTGGTTGAAGAAAAGAATGATCACACAACCATCCGATGGAAGAATCTGGAAGACGACAACGATATAATTTTCTTAGAAAAACATAGGCCAGAAAATTCGCCATAGAGCTCATTCCTTCCTGTTTGTAGAAGGATAAGAGCTAACGCTCTGCAAATCTAATCACTTTGCACTACGCTCAGCCGGGCGGGCGGGCAAAAAGTGGTGTTATTGGTTCGCTTCAATTGATTTCGAAGTTGCAATGCGTCGTTTCATTTCTTCCTCCCAATACGGCCTGCTAATACCTCATCACAACCTATAGTTGCAATCATCTCAATATCCCTGTCATTCGGCGCGAAGGAAGTTAGAACCCGCCAACTCCCTTACTCCAAGCCACCAAAACGCGCGGTGGAAACTTTCATGAAGTAATCAAGTCAAGGAATTTTCTATATGAATGAATCGCCTCGTTCATCGACGGAACTACGAGCCTATAGCGAGCCTAAGATCTACGGAATTTTCGTAAGCCTTTGAATTAATGGTGCCCGGGGGCGGATTTGAACCACCGACACGAGGATTTTCAGTCCACTGCTCTACCCCTGAGCTACCCGGGCACGGGTAAACGATTTATCGTTCGGGTTGCGACGTTCTAGTCGTGGTACAGACAGGTGTCCAGAGGGGAAGTTGCAAATATTTAGTGGCGTGGCAAGTCTTTTTCGACCAGCGCCTCAAACGCTGCCTCAATGTCTTCCGGGTCATCGGACGGGATTGCGTATGAGCCATCGAACCAGCGCCCCAAATCTATGTCAGCACAACGCTTTGAGCAAAAAGGACGATACTTCGCCACAGTATCTTTTGCACATATCGGGCAGCTCACAGCTTCAGGTTTTCCAATTGAGGCTGGCGTTCTCTTTTTCTTTGCAATTCATAATGGCCTAGCGGTGTCCAGCCAACCAGTGAAGTCTCAATCGGATCAGACCGAAATGCGGCACGGAGCGAAGATTCAAGCTGACGCCGATCCTTCTTTGCCATCGGTGCAAAATCAACAACGATCTGCCCTCCCAAACCGCGGATACGCAGATGCTGCGGCAGCGCGCGCGCGGCAGCTATGTTGGCTTTCAGGCCCGCCGCGGGCGAAGTATCACCCCCCGTATTCACGTCGACAGCGACCAGCGCGCGCGTCGGTTCGACATAAAGAGATGCGCCACCCGACAACGCACCGAACGCATGGCAAAACGGCTCGAGCAGTTCCAGAACCCCAAGTTCTTCGAAACCGTTGTCAGAGGTAACAACCTGATCAGGCGCTTCCCAGTCTCGCCATGCCAGCAGATGCGGGTCAGGACCTTCAAGCAAAAGCGCTGGCTGGGTTCCTCCTGCTGCATCCATCACGCCAGAAGCCTGATCTCGCATATCAGCGATATCATTCGCCACTTCTTCTTCGGGCATTCCTGCGGCGGCAGATCTGAGAATCAGCCCAAAACCCTCGGTTTCGTCCATTTCGGAATGCGCTATGGCAAGCAGTCGTTCACGCTCGTCTTCATCTTTTATGGAACGAGAAATATTCAAGCCGGGCGCGTCAGGCGTCACAATCGAGTAGCGGCTTTTGAACAAGAGCTTTGGCGATACCGGAACAGCTTTGCCTTCGTCCGCGTAGCCCGTCACATGTACCAGCAAGGCTTGGCCGGGGTGTATTCCTTTCCCCTGACGCAAAAACGCCATACCATGCGGCAGACGCAACATCATCCCACCCTGCCCCTTTAAGGGACGGTCTGCGACGGCACGATAAATCGCACCGGGCAACGGGGCGGTGGCATCCGCTGGCTCAATCAGGAAATCATGAAGCTCTCCGTCAACAATCAGCGCAGCCGCGCGCCGTCTATTGATCTGCCCCAGAACGACAACGCGCCCCTTCATCTTGAATCACCAGTCACTGCAACGCCGGCAGATTCGAGCAAAGCAGCCGTTTCAGTAAGCGGCAAACCAACAACTGCAGTGTAGGAGCCGTTCAACCACGGTATAAAACGGGCGGCATAGCCTTGGATGCCGTATCCCCCGGCCTTACCTTGCCACTCGCCCGTAGCGATATAGGCTTCGATATCAGCCTCTGTCAGCTGCTTCATCTTCAGAACCGTCACCGTCTCTTTTTCCACTATTTTAGTACCAATACGCAGCGCAACGGCCGTAATAACCCGATGCCGGCGCCCGGACATAAGACGTAGAAAACAGCGCGCCTCGTCTGCATCTTCGGGTTTACCCAGAATTCGACGGCCCACAGCAACGACAGTATCAGCAGCAAGCACAACTTCGTCATGCGCTGTCGCTACGGCGAGCGCTTTCTCTCGAGCTAGCCGCACACAATAGGGTCGCGGTAATTCACCTTTGGATGGGGTTTCATCGATGTCGGCGGGCCGAATCTCATTCGCCACAACACCGATTTGCGCCAAAAGCTCTCTTCGGCGCGGGCTCGCCGAGCCCAGAATCAGCTTCACGGCTTTACTTGAAGCGGTAATTGATGCGGCCCTTCGTCAGGTCGTACGGCGTCATTGCCACCTGAACTTTGTCGCCAGCCAGAACACGGATGCGGTTTTTCCGCATTTTTCCTGCCATATGAGCGAATATTTCATGGCCGTTTTCCAGCTCGACCCGAAATGTCGCGTTTGGCAGGAGTTCTTTTACGACACCGGGAAATTCGAGCTCTTCTTCCTTGGCCATGGTCACTCCTTCTCTAAAAACCCGTCACATTGCGGGCGAAAAGTAAATGCGCCTTTATTGGCGGTTTTTCAAGGGGTTTTCGCCATAAGAGATGCGATTTTGACATTGCCAAGCCGCGCGGCCTGTTCTTCCCAGTGCTTCACATTCAGAACACGCCCATCCTTTCGAACAACACGCACTGCTTCGAGCGAAACATCAGCATAAACCCAGCCGGGAATATTCAACGCACCCTCGGCAATAACGCCATTATCGGGAAACCCCATGTCGGGAGGGCCGTAAATTGCGGCAGCTCCGGTATTCATTTCAACGACCGGGTTCCAAGCACTTGCTCCGACCAAAGGAGAGTGTACGACAATGCACTGGCTTTCAAGCGCCCGGGCCATCGCCCCAATGCGAACCCGCCAGTACCCCGACAGCGCCTCGGTACATGATGGGGCGAGTAAGATTTCAACGTCGTTTTCGATCAAGACCCGCGCAAGTTCCGGAAACTCGCTATCATAGCAAATCAGCACGCCGATACGACCTAATGCAGTTTCAAACACTGTTAACGGCCCACCGGATGAAACACGCATCGGGTCCCGTTCAAAACGGGTCATGATCTGCTTGTCCTGATAGTTTTTTTGACCGTCCGGTGAATAGAAAGCAGCGCGGTTTACAATACCAGACTCCGTAACAACCGGTCCGCTACCTCCAAGAATATGCGCCCCGCATTTGACAGCTAACTGGCTGTGAAGCGCATGCACCTTAGACATCAAATCACTTACAGCGATCAGGCTTTGCGCAAGATCACCTGCTTGCTCGGCGCCCGCAAGAGATGCGAGTTCCATCGCGCCATATTCAGGGAAGACCAACAGATCAGCACCCGCATCCGCGGCTTTGTCGACCCAGTTACTTAACTTATCTTCATATGACGACCAGTCGTCGTGCCAATCAATCGGGTAAGCTGCAGTCGCGATTTTCATCAGCATTCCTGTCTGTGAAATTATGTGTCGGTTCTTGGCGGCCCAAAATGCGCGATGAGCTGGTCACTAATCTGATCACGCGCCTGTCTGTAGGCTACGAGCTTTGCCTCACGCGTTTCACCAAGCCCGGTTGGGTCAAGTATAGGCCAATATTCTACATCAAGGTGATAATAACGCGTAAGTTCCAATGCGCGACGTTGGCTCGCAGGGGACAAGGCGACAACGAGATCAAACCCCGAAAGGTCATCACCCCATTCTTCCATTTCATCGAAAGATCGTGATCGGTGCCGCGAAAGTTCAACATCCATTTCTTTGCAAACTGCGATTGAAAACCCATCAATATCCAAATCGCTTTTCACACCCGCTGACTGCACATAAGTCGATTGACCATAGTATTTTTTCATCAAACCTTCGGCCATTGGAGAGCGTACAGCGTTATAATCGCAGCAGAAAAGGATAGATTGTGGAAGGTCAACAACCAAACCCCTACCCTCCGAAATGCAATACGCAAATAAGCGTGAACAAACGGCGGGCTGTATCGATATCAACGTCAGCTTTGCCTTCCAGACGCTCCTGCAGAACGCGGCCTCCTTCGTTGTGAATCCCCCTTCGCCCCATATCGATAGCTTCTATCTGGCTAGGAGGTAGTTTTTTCACCGCTTCGAAATAGCTTTCGCAGATTTGAAAATAGTCTTTGACAACCTGGCGGAACGGCCCAAGTGAAAGATGAAATTCTCCGGCTTTCTCACCACTTTCGGTCGTCACATCAAACACAAGCCTTCGGTCTCGGATAGCCAATGATAACCGATAGGGACCTTCCGGGACCTTCCGGTCAGCCCGTTCAGGTAAAACGAAGCTGTTGTCCTCCAGAAGATCAAAGATCGCAACTTTGCGTTCCTGTTCAATCTCAGGGGTTGGGGCGGAAAGCCCACGGTCGTCTATTTCGATATGGCAAATAGAATTGGTCATCACAGCTCTTTGTTTATGCGGTCAAGCCGTGCACGCACAGACAATCCGTGCGCCTCCAGGCCTTCTGATTTCGCCAGCGTTTCGGCGGCTGGCCCAATCGCTGCAAGCGCTTGAGGAGTCATTTTCGATAAGGTGGTTCGCTTCAGAAAATCCATTACCGAAAGGCCCGAACTAAATCGGGCGGATCGCGCAGTCGGAAGAACATGATTTGGACCACCGACATAGTCGCCGATCGCTTCAGGTGTCCACTGCCCCAGAAAGATCGCACCGGCATGGTTGATCTTTTCACACAAAGCATCCGGGTCATTCACGCAAAGCTCCAGATGCTCGGGCGCTATACGATCTGAAAGCGTGGCGGCCTCATCCAGATTTCTGACCGTGATGACAGCACCAAAGTCGTGCCAGCTTGGTGCGGCGATTGCGCGGCGTTCCAACGTTTGCAAACGTGCTTCGACAGCCTCCCCAACCGCACGACCAAATTCGGCATCGTCAGTTATCAGGATAGATTGTGCGCTCTCGTCGTGTTCTGCCTGGCTCAGCAGATCGACGGCTATCCAGTCCGGATCATTGTCTTTATCGGCAATTACCAAAATCTCTGACGGCCCGGCAATCATGTCGATCCCGACCTTACCGAACACACGGCGTTTGGCTGCCGCAACAAAGGCATTGCCCGGGCCGGTGATTTTGTCGACCGGCTCAATTGTTTCCGTCCCATAGGCAAGTGCCGCTATCGCCTGCGCCCCACCTATACGGTAAACCCGATCAACACCTGAAATGCGCGCCGCAAGCAAGACAAGCGGGTTTGCAATACCGTCGGGTGTTGGAACACAAATCGCCAAACGTTCGACGCCCGCGACTTTTGCCGGAATTGCATTCATCAGAACCGATGACGGATAAGACGCGAGCCCACCCGGCACGTATAAGCCTGCAGCCGATACCGGGCCCCAGCGCCAGCCAAACATTGCGCCTGTTTCATCAATCCACGACTCATCCTTTGGCATTTGCCGCTTGTGATAGTCACGAATTCTGGCTGCTGCCAATTCCAGTGCCGCGCGATCATCAGCGCAAACCTTGGCACACTCAGCATCAATTTCTTCTGCCGAGAATGCAAGTGTCTCTGGCGTAAGTTCAAGACGGTCAAATTTCGCTGTCAGTTCAATAACTGCCGCATCGCCTCGTGCCCTAACATCAGCGATAATTCCGGCCACGGCCTCATCCACATCCGGCGCATCCTCGCGCTTGGTTGTCAGAAATGCGGCGAACGCGGCCTCAAACCCCGGCTCTTGGATGTTCAGGAACTGTGGCACAAATTACTCCGGATGATTTGGCGCAGATTTTGACGGGGCGACATAAGGGCGAGTCACGTCTTTCAGCGTAACATTCAGAGTTTCAACGTCGAGCGCAATCGCACCATCACCCGCAAGGGTAAGGGTTAAACGGCCTGTTCCGTCTTCACCAGCCTCGAAATCAATTGATAGCAAGGAAAGAATAGTATCCGCGTCCCCACGCTCTACGCCTTGCGATAAGACTTTCAAAACATCGTCGACAACAAGAACTGACTGAACGCGTTCGTAGTCCCGCCCGCGCAGCTCGGCAGCTCCTTTATCCTCCCATCGGAATCGATTGAGCAAAATCGCAAAACGACGCTGGCGGGTTTGCCACGACATTTCACTGGCAGGAAAAACGGCGTCCTGCGTCAAAGAGGCAATAACAGAAAGATCGTCGGCATCTTCTGCAATCAGGCGCAGCGGTTCTTCACCACCTTCTTCAAAGGTTGCATCTTTGACCATCAGCTTTTCACCCTCTCGATTGTGGCGCCACAGGCCCCAAGCTTATCTTCAACCCGCTCGTAACCCCGGTCCAAATGATAAACCCTGCTTACGACTGTTTCGCCCTCAGCCGCCAATGCCGCAAGTATCAGAGATACAGATGCCCGCAAGTCCGTTGCCATAACCGGTGCGCCCTTTAGTTTTTCGACACCTGTGACGGTTGCGGTTCCACCATGAACTTCAATATCGGCCCCCATGCGAACAAGCTCTGGCGCATGCATAAAGCGGTTTTCAAAAATCTTTTCTTCGAGAACACTTACCCCGTCGGCCGTGCACAATAACGCCATCATCTGCGCCTGCAGGTCAGTCGGAAAACCCGGGAACGGCTCTGTCACAACGTCAACCGCACTTACACGGCCATTCTTGCGCGCAACGAGCAGCCCTTTGTCGGTTTCAGACACGGAAACACCGGCTGCTTCCAGCTTTTCAACAAATGCACCAACCAAATCCAGACGCCCACCTAGCAATTCCACTTCGCCGCCCGTGAAGGCGGGTGCCAGCATGTATGTGCCAAGTTCAATTCGATCCGTGACAACCGGGTGCGTTGCGCCATTCAGCCGGTCGACACCTTGAATTGTTATTGTCTCTGTCCCTTCGCCATCAATCTGTGCACCCATCTTTTGTAGGCAATGCGCCAGATCGACAATCTCTGGTTCGCGCGCCGCGTTTTTAATAACAGTCGTACCCTTGGCAAGCGTAGCAGCCATCAACGCGTTTTCCGTTGCACCGACCGAGACGAATGGAAAATCAACGATACCGCCTTTCAGACCGCCGGGGGCTTTCGCGTGAACATATCCGTCTTTCAGTTCAAGTTCAGCGCCCAGCGCTTCCAGCGCTTTCAAGTGCAAATCCACCGGACGCGCGCCAATCGCGCACCCACCAGGCAAGGAAACAATGGCATGTCCATCTCGCGCCAGCATCGGACCAAGAACGAGTATCGAAGCCCGCATCTTTCGTACGATGTCATAGTCGGCAGTGTGGTTGTTGATATCGTGCGACGACATCGCCAATACCTGCCCACCCTGCATTGAAGTCACTTCAGCACCCAAAGACTGCAGCAATTCAGTCATTGTCCTAATATCTGACAGGCGTGGCGCATTTGTCAGGGTTAACGGTTCGTCTGAAAGTAACGTCGCGGGCATAAGAGTGAGACACGCATTTTTGGCCCCCGCAATTGGGATCTGGCCATGCAGCTCTGCGCCACCTTTTATTACTATTGAATCCATTGCCGCCGCCTCGTCCTATTTTTTAACTACTGCTTTGCGTGCACGTGCTTGTGACTTACGCTTCGCCATATTCGCTTTCAAAGCCAACTTCAGCCGATCCTTCCGGCTATCTACAGAGTTGGTCTGTTTTTCTTTATCGGTATTTTTGTTCATAGAGCACTCTCTAACCCAGAGGGCAATAAGGGTCCAGATTAGGCTTGCGTCATTGCCAGAATAGGTCTAATCACCCGGCCACATGATCAAAGGCGCCGCCCGCGCCATGGCCGCAGTAGCTCAGTGGTAGAGCGCGTCATTGGTAATGACGAGGTCGGGAGTTCAATTCTCCCCTGCGGCACCATTACTTTTTCAACAATATGAATAGCTTGTCGATTGACAGTTGATTTTTCAGGTTAACATGCAAAGCTCGCACGCACAAATTTTCGCCGCCATGCACGTTGAACAACCTCGTCAATAACAATGGCCATTGCTTCGCAGTACCCATCGCGCAAACGCGAAGACAGCGTTCTACCACCGAGCCACTGCAGCACGACTCGATAATTTGCGATGGAATACTTTTTTACGAGAGATTCCAAATCTCGGAATCTCATAACCGAATTGGAATACTTTAAGTTAACGCTGGTGTCGGAACACAAACACCATTCGTTTGGGATGATAAGTTTAAATCTGAAAAGGCTGCACTTGTGTTGAAACCCGGTTGAAACCATCGGATGCCTTCTTTGAACCCAAACCGACCACGAACATGATCGCAGTATTTCGCAAACGCAGCCAACGACAGAGGTCAGGGACGGCCCTATTAAAGACATCCGTCAAGATTACAGCGAACGAATGAATCGAGCCTTCGGCCCTAACTTGGCATGCCGCTCCGCTCATTCGATTTCCGCCGATCCTTTTGCTTTTGCGCGTCACTCGAACACATCCGCCACTACCTTCAACAGCCTGATTCTTCCATGTCTTTACTTGTATCGAACACATCCAAGCTCCCTTTCCCAATTTCCGAAATCACTTAAAATGCAACCTCTATTGGTCGTGTTTATCGTTTTTACAGTCGTATTTTCTTGATTGATCCTACCAAATTGATTGATGCTGACGTTAGGTAAACGGACAAATGTCAATTCAGGTCGGCGAAAAGAACGACAAAGAGACAAAGCTCCGGCAAGGAGGATGATGAATGAACCTTTATCGAAACAGTTTTTCGGGAGGACGCAAAACCGTGTTGGCAGCGCTCTTTCTGACAATGCCATTATGCAATGCATGGGCGCAGGAATCGCCAAATTCCGATGCCACAGTCGCTGTCGCAGCACCGGAAATTACATTCACCTCCTGGACGGGCCCGTATATGCGCAGCCAGATGCTGGGTTTTGTTCGCCCCTATGAGGAGGAAAGCGGAAGCCAGGTTAATGTTGAACATTATAATGGTGGCATTGCTGAAATCCGAGATCAGGTCGAAAGTGCCAATGTCATCTGGGATGTCGTTGATTTGACTCAGGCAGATTCCCTACGCGCCTGCAATGAGGGTCTGCTAGAGAACCTTTCAGGTATCGATCTTCCCGCAGGCGCAGACGGCACACCGGCAAGTGATGATTTTTTAGAAGGTGCTTTAAATGATTGCGGAGTAGGCGTCATTGTCTGGGCGACTGCATTTGCGCACAGCAAAACAGCATTCCCTGAAAACCCACCGACAAGTATTGCCGATTTCTTCGACACTGACACCTATCCCGGTGCACGCGCCATCCGCAACGACCCAACCGTAATCATGGAATGGGCGCTTATGGCAGACGGCGTGGCCCGTGAAGATGTGTATGCAACTTTAGAGACTGAAGACGGGGTTTCACGTGCACTCAAAAAAATGGATGCGATTAAGTCTGGGCTGGAAATCTGGGTAAGCGGTCGTGAACCTGTCCGTCTATTGAACTCTGGCGAAGTGGCGATGTCATCGATCTGGGCCACAACTGGTGCGGTCGCATCGCAGGAAGAAAACGCCGATTTCGCTATCGTTTGGGACGGGCGTGTAATCGAGTTGGATCTGTTCGGTATCCCCAAGGGCAGTCGCTACAAAGAAGAGGCCATCGAATTCATTCGCTATGCCAGCAGTTCCGAATCTTTGGCCAATATGGTCTCGCACCTTCCCAACGGTCCAACACGTACATCTTCTCTGGCGCTTTTGTCCGACGAGATTCTGGGCCAAATACCAAACGGCCCCGCCTACGAAGACAATGTACACATCATGTCTGATGCTGAGTGGTGGGCGCGCAACCACGCGCGTCTTGAAGAAGCGTTTCGGGCATGGCTCTCGACGTCTGCACGCCAAGGTGCAGCGGGTTCAACCCGCTAAGCCGGGACAACAGGACAAAGAGGATTTGAAATGAGTATCGAAAAAACAAATCGACCTGACAATCTGGTTGCAAAGTCCGGGCTGTTCAAGGGAATGAACCCAATAATGGGCATCGCCTCAATGGTGATGATCCTTGGCTTTGTGATCTTCACGATCCGCGATGTCGAAGCCTCCAGCGCAATATTCGCCACGGGCAAGGATTTCATTATCAACAGCCTGGACTGGTTCTATGTGGTGGTGGTCAATATCGCCCTGTTCTTTGTGTTCTGGCTGATGATCAGCCGCTTCGGTGACGTAAAACTGGGCAAAGACGATGACGAGCCAGATTTCTCGACATTTTCCTGGATCTGCATGCTCTTCAGTGCGGGCCTCGGCTCAGGACTGATCTACTGGGGCGTCGCGGAACCGATGTTCCACATCCAGGGCAGCCCCTTTTTGACACGTGCTGGCATTGAACCCGGTACAGTCGATGCAGCCGTTTCTGCGGTGACTATCACCAATTTTCATTGGGGTTTTCATGGCTGGGCGCTTTACGTGCTTGTCGGGCTCAGCTTAGCATATTTCTCGTACCGACACGATCTGCCACTGACCCTGCGCACGGCGCTCTATCCTGTACTAAAGGAACGGATCTATGGTCCCTGGGGGCATCTTGTAGACCTGATTGGCGTTTTTGGCACGATTTTTGGCTTGGCCACTTCGTTGGGTCTGGGCGTTACGCCGATTGCCGCCGGTCTGGAAAATCTTGGCTGGATGTCTAACACTCAGACGAACCAATTGATCCTGGTAGCCATCATCACCTGCCTCGGAACGGCATCTGCGGCTTCTGGCGTTGGCAAAGGCGTGCGTATCCTCTCTGAGGCTAACGTCATGGCCAGTATCGGCCTGCTGGTTTTGTTTATTATTCTCGGTCCAACCGCCTTTCTTTTGGGCGTTACCATTACCGGCTTTGGCGAATACCTGTGGAACGTCATTCCGATGGGTTTCTGGATCAATGGTGATCCTGAAAACCTATGGCAGAGCTGGTGGACTATCTTCTATTGGGGCTGGTGGATTGCATGGTGCCCCTTTGTAGGGCTGTTCATTGCCCGCGTATCCAAAGGCCGGACAATTCGACAGTTTTGCTATTGCGTTTTGCTGATCCCAACCTCGGTCGTGATGCTGTGGATGGGTGTATTCGGAGGCGCCGCAGCGGGTGTTGATCTGTTCTACGATGCTGGCGTCGTGGATGCGGTCAACAATGACTACGCCTCGGGTGTGTTCCAAACCGTAGCCGGTTTTGGATATGCATGGTTGGTCTACCCGATCACTGTTCTGATCACGATCTTGCTGATCTCGTGGTTTGTCACCTCGTCTGACTCGGGCACGCTTGTAATGTGCACGATGCTGTCGATGGGTGATGAGCACCCACCTGTAAAATTCCGGGTTTTCTGGGGCATAACATCAGGTGTCGTTGCCGGGGTTCTGATGCTGGCAGGGGGGCTAAGTGCGCTTCAGACAGCGTCAATCGTTGCTGGTTTGCCGATTGCTGTGATCTTGTTGTTTATGATCTACGGCATTGTCAAAGCGCTGCACGACGAGCACCCGGTGCCGGATGTCGAGGACAAATACGATCTGGAGTTCCTGAACCGATAAACATTGCAGGTGATCTTTGAAACGATAAGAGGGGCAGGTTAACCTGCCCCTCAGACTGCTGACAAAGGCTGAGTTTAGTTGTCTCGTGCGATGGCTCGAATTTCGATGACTGCTCCATCACGGACGAAGCCTGCGACTTCAATTGCGGTCCATGCGGGATATGGCTCTGCTACATATTCGGCGCGCACTGTTTTGAAGAGATCGAGGTGATCTTTCAGCCCGACATGGTATGTCGTCATTTCGACCAAGGCCCCGTAGTCCAGCCCGGCTTCACGCAGCACATAGCCGATTTTTTCGAATGCGTTGCGAATCTGGGTTTCTGGGTCTTCGGAAAGTGTGCCATCTGCATTCGCACCGGTAAAACCAGTCAGGAAGACATGTTTGCCTGAGAGATGGCCGGGGGACATTCTCCAATCGTCGCAATATGCCTGTAACTCGTTTGGAATAATGGCTTTCCGCGTCATGTGATGCCCTCCCTCTCCATGCGTTAGACTTCTATCGCATGGATGTTGGTTCGCGGGAATGAGAAAGGCTTGTTTCGACCAGCATTGCCTGATCCAACATCCCCATGTTGAAGAAACCTGCACCCCGCCAGACTGCGCTTGAGATGGTCACGCTTGAAAGTCTGGTTCCCGCCGATCACCTGCTACGCAAGGTCGATGCGGCGATTGATTTTGGCTTCATTCACGATCTGACCGAGGGGCTGTATTGTCCCGACAATGGCAGACCACCGATTGCGCCCGAGGTTTTGTTCAAGGCGCTGTTCATCGGGTTTCTGTTCGGTATCCGCTCGGAACGCCAGTTGATACGCGAGATTGAGGTGAACGTGGCCTATCGCTGGTTTCTCGGGCTGCGCCTGAGCGATAAGGTATTTGACGCCAGCACTTTCAGCCAGAACAGGCGGCGGCGTTTTGACGGAACTGATATTGCCCAGAACATCTTTGACCACATTGTGGAACAGGCGATTACACGAG
>Ga0316189_10000567_pt1 | contig 37068 bp, 24 predicted proteins | sample LowCovwburrow_MG_FD_204930 | JGI IMG/M metagenome (GOLD analysis project Ga0316189, IMG submission 204930) | Coastal sediment microbial communities from Maine, United States - Lowes Cove worm burrow | ecosystem: Environmental > Aquatic > Marine > Coastal > Sediment | place: USA: Maine...
TATCCCAGGACATATCAATTCCATTACTTTTTAAGTAATCTATCTCTTCTTGTCTTGATAATTTTTGGTCTCTAATCGGTGTAATAATTTCTATTTCTGGCGCAAGGGTTTGAAAAATCATATCAAAACGTACTTGGTCATTTCCAGCTCCTGTACTACCATGGGCGATATATTCTGCATTTATACTTTTGGCATACTCAACAATCTCAATGGCTTGAATAATTCGTTCTGCGCTCACAGATAATGGATAGGTATTATTTTTTAATACATTTCCAAACACCAAATATTTTATTACTTTTTGGTAAAACGTAGACACTGCATCAATATTTTTATAGGTTGAGACTCCCATTTTATAAGCGTTTGCCTCAATACTATCAATTTCTTGCTTTGTAAAACCACCCGTGTTGACACTTATCGCATGCACGTCATAACCTTCTTTTGATAAACTCACTGCACAGTAAGACGTATCTAATCCACCGCTATAGGCTATCACTAATTTTTTTGAATTACTCATTTCTTGTTGTTTTTTAAGAATAAGGTTTGCTTGATCTTTTTTAGTCTTTTAAATACCTTTTCCTTTATTTTTTTATGTTCATTAGTTTCTTTTGAATTTGGATTATATAACATCCCGGTACACAGACACATGGTTTGTTGGGTACGCTGCAGTACATCATAATTTTTACAGGTTTGGCAGCCATCCCAAAACGATTGATCTGTTGTTAATTCAGAAAATGTCACAGGTTTATAACCCAAATCACTATTCAATTTCATTACGGCCAAGCCCGTCGTAATACTAAACACTTTAGCATTTGGAAACTTTACTCTAGAATGATCAAATATTATCTTCTTAATTTGCTTGGCCAAACCTTGACCTCTATAGTCAGGATGTACAATTAAACCGGAATTCGCAACAAACTTACCATGGTTCCACTTTTCAATGTAACAGAAACCCGCGAAGGTTATTCCATCTAAGGCAATAACAGCGTTACCATTTTCCATTTTTGAAATAATGTACTCAGGTTTTCGCTTTGCGATTCCTGTGCCTCTCACTTGCGCTGCATCCGATATGGTTTCGCAAATGCTTTGGGCGTAAATACTATGTGATTTATCCGCAATAATGATGTCCATTATCTTAATTTTGAATTATACTACTTTGAAAAAATTTGATTGAAATGTAGAACCGGACTCACCTAAGTTCTAAAACATGAAACACCCTTACGGGCGACGAGGGAAAAAGCGGAATATAGCAATATTATTATCTGGAATGATAATTAAACTTTTAAAAATAGATTTTAAACTTGATGTGTACATGGTGAAAAAATAAAATTACGTAATTAGTTTGATGCTAAATAATGGAATTAGCGGCGGCGGTTGCGAAGGGGCAACTCGGGCAAAAACGTACGTGTTTTATTTTTAAGACTATTCATTGGTGTAAAACTATAAATTAATTTGAATTAACAAACACTTGAGATTGACTTTTTAATAATAATTGCGAATATGGTCAAAATAATATGTGTTTTTTACAAATAATTCATTTCACATTTATAATACAGTTTAAAGAATATAATCCGTACTTATAAAATTAGATGTTTTCTTTTCTAATAATTCCTTTAAAATTTCATTATTATAGTCATTGTCTTTTGAAGCTACAAAAGTTCTAATTGAAAACGAACGTAGAGCATCATGAACACTCAAAGTACTAAATGCTGAATCTTTTCTGCCTGTAAACGGATAAACATCTGGACCACGCTGACAAGAACTATTTAAATTCACTCGACAGACTAAATTCACCAAAGTGTCTATTAACGGAGATAGTGTTTTAACATCTTTACCGAATAAACTCACTTGTTGGCCATAATTAGATTCTGCCATATCGTCTAAGGGCTGTTCAATATTATTAAAAGGGACAATAGGAATAACGGGGCCAAATTGTTCTTCTTGAAATACACGCATGTCCTTAGTAACAGGGTACAAAACTGCTGGAAAAATATAATTTTCTGTTGTTGCACCACCTTTTGCATTTAAAACTGAAGCTCCTTTGTCTAATGCATCGTTAATCAATTCTTGGATATACCCAGGTTTATCAGGTTCAGGCAGTGGCGTTAATTTAACCCCAGGCTCCCACGGATTACCAAACTTCATGGTATCCACTCTAGCTGCAAAGCGGTCATTAAACTCGTCAACTACATCTTCGTGAACATACAATACTTTTAATGCGGTACAACGCTGTCCGTTAAATGATAATGTTCCCGAAAGGCATTCTTCTATTGCCAAATTTAGGTCTGCATCTGGTAAAACAATTCCTGGGTTTTTTGCTTCCAACCCTAGTACCAACCTAAGTCGATTTGCTTTAGGGTGATTATTTTGAAGGGCATTGGCCGAAGTACTATTTCCTATCAAGGCCAACACATCAATTTTGCCAGATTGCATTATTGGTGTTGCCAACACACGACCACGACCATAAACAATGTTTACTACACCCTTAGGAAAACTACGTTGAAATGCTTCTAATAAAGGTGACATAAGGAGCACTCCTAATTTAGCTGGTTTAAAAATTGTTGTATTGCCCATTATCAAAGCAGGAATAAGCAAGCAAAAGGTTTCATTAAGCGGGTAATTATAAGGCCCTAAACATAAAACTACTCCCAAAGGCCCTCTTCTAATATGTGCATGTACACCATCATTCTTTTCAAACTTTGCGCTATCTCGGTCCATTTGTTTATAGTCCTCAATAGTGTCGTAGATATAATCCACGGTTCTATCAAATTCTTTTTGAGAGTCAGGCAAGTTTTTACCGATTTCCCACATTAAAAGTTTGACTACTTCTTCTCGTTTGGTCTTCATTTTTTCAACAAAAGTCTCCATACAAGCAATTCGGTCTGCAACTTTCATTGTTGGCCATAGCCCCTGCCCTTTGTCGTAGGCAGTGCAGGCCGCTTTTAGCGCATCTAATGCCTCAGCTTCTCCTAGTTGGGGTACTGTCCCCAAAAGCGTTGGATTATAATCCTCGGTAGAGGAAATCGTAGAATATACCTCAGCAGTTTCGCCCGACCAAGATTTTAATTCACCATCAACCAAATAGGTACTTTGATTGACAATGGATTTAATTTTATAAGCCTCAGGAATTTCTAATGTTGTGATGTTCATAATCTTGTGTTTTCTTTTTTAAGCTAGAACAGCATCCTGAGTCGCGGTTTTTATAACCTTCATCTCGGTCATAGCTGAACGCAGGACTTTACCAGTAGCTTCAATTGGATGCTGTCTAATAACTTCATTTACTTTTATAAGTTCAGCATTATCAACCGCATTTGAAGATGCGTATGGTTTGCCAATAATATCTGTTTTTACAGATTTCATAAAATCGACTAACAACGGTTTACAAGCATGGTCAAATAAATAGCAGCCATACTCCGCTGTATCTGAAATAACTCTATTCATTTCAAAAAGTTTCTTTCTTGATACCGTATTTGCTATCAATGGTAATTCGTGCAAAGACTCATAATAAGCCGATTCTTCAATAATTCCTGAAGCAACCATGGTTTCAAAAGCTAACTCAACACCTGCTCTTGCAAACGCTACCATTAGCAAACCATGATCAAAATATTCTTGTTCAGAAATATGGTTTGACGTTGCGTTAGTTTTCTCAAAAGCAGTTTCTCCTAATGCAGCTCTCCATTGTAGTAAGTTTACATCATCATTTGCCCAATCTTCCATCATAGTTTGAGAGAAATGACCTGACATAATATCGTCCATGTGTTTGTCAAACAACGGTCTCATAATTGTTTTAAGCTCTTCGGACAATTGGAACGCTTTAATTTTTGCTGGATTGGATAATCGATCCATCATATTTGTAATACCTCCATGCTTTAATGCTTCTGTAATGGTTTCCCAACCATATTGAATTAACTTTGCAGCATAATTAGCATCAACATCCTCTTCTACCATTTTATCGAAAGATAAAATAGAAGCCGTTTGAAGTACACCACACAAAATAGTTTGCTCTCCCATTAAATCACTTTTGACCTCAGCAACAAACGAGGATTCTAAAACACCAGCTTTATGACCACCAGTAGCAGCAGCATAAGCCTTCGCTTGAGCCCAGCCTTTACCTTGAGGGTCATTTTCAGGATGTACTGCAATTAATGTTGGCACACCAAATCCTCTTAAATATTCTTCTCTAACTTCACTTCCCGGGCATTTTGGTGCTACCATAATAACCGTCAAATCTTTACGGATTTGCTTTCCTTCTTCTACAATATTGAATCCGTGAGAATACGATAACGTAGCGCCTTGCTTCATCATTGGCATCACAGTATCTACAACATTTGAATGTTGCTTATCTGGTGTAAGGTTTAAAACTAAATCTGCTCCAGGAATTAACTCTTCATAAGTACCAACCGTAAAATTATTTGAAGACGCATTTTTGTACGACTGTCTTTGTTCTTTAATTGCTTGTTCCCTTAACGCATAAGAAATATCCAATCCTGAATCTCTCATGTTCAACCCTTGGTTAAGTCCTTGTGCCCCACAACCAACGATTACAATTTTCTTTCCTTTTAACGCTTCTACACCATCTTCAAACTCTGAAGATCCCATAAACCTACACTTTGATAATTGATCCAATTTTTGTCCTAATGAAAGTGTATTAAAATAATTTGCCATTTTTCTTGTGTTATTAGTTATTAAATGCGGCTAGCATTTGTGATATATTCATTGGTTGCTTAGTCACAGAAATACGTCCTGAACGTGTAAATTGCATAATACCGAAAGCGCTCAACTCTCTATATAACAATTCTATTTCATGGCGTCTACCTGACTTTTCCAGCACAAAAAATTTAGTATTTACTGTAACAATTTGTGCATTACTCTCTTTAATTATATTCTGAATTTGAGGTTCTTCAAATAGTAATTCAGATTTAATTTTGAACATTGCAGACTCTTGATAAATCGTTTCTTCGTCAGTGTGATAATAGGCTTTAATCACCTCTATTTGTTTTTCAATCTGACCAATAATTTTTTTAACATTAACTTCATCCATATTTACCACAATAGTAAATCTAGACACCCCTTCTATTTCTGAAACTGAAATATTTAAGCTCTCAATATTTATCTGTCTCCGTTGAAATATTGCCGAAATACGATTTAACAATCCTATATTATTTTCCGTATATACTGAAATTGTATATAATTTTATTTCTTTGTCCATAATTAACTCAATCTAATATCTGAAACCGAAGCTCCCGAAGGAACCATAGGAAACACATTATTTTCTTTTTCTACACAAACCTCTAAGAAATAAGCATCTTTTGAAGCCATCATTTCTGCCACTGCATCTGCAAGTTCTTCACGTTTCGTGACACGGGTAGCTTGGATATGATATCCTTTTGCAATTGTAACAAAATCAGGGTTAGTCATTTCTGTCGAGGCGTAACGCTTGTCAAAAAACAACTGTTGCCATTGACGCACCATGCCTAAAAACTCATTGTTTAGAACAACTATCTTAACCGGAATCTTAGACTGAAAAATAGTCCCCAATTCCTGTATGGTCATTTGGTATCCTCCATCTCCAATTATAGCAACTACTTCTCTTTGCGGTGCAGCCATTTTTGCACCTATTGCAGCCGGTAAAGCAAACCCCATAGTTCCTAATCCTCCAGAAGTAATGTTTCCTCTGGTTTCGTTAAACTCGGCATAGCGACAAGCAATCATTTGATGTTGCCCTACATCTGAAACGATAGCTGCCTTTCCCTCACTTTGAATATTAATTTGGTTCAACACCTCTCCCATTGTTAACCCTTCTTTCGTTGGGTGCAAATCATCTTTGATTACTTTATCATACTCTATGGCTAAAAGATCTTTAAATTTTTGATGCCATTCAGTATGTGAATTTTCATTAAGTAAAGGCAATAATTTAGCTAAACTTTCCTTGGAATCACCAAGTACAGCTACATCTGTTTTTACATTTTTGTCAACCTCAGCTGGATCAATTTCAAAGTGAATCACTTTAGCTTGTTTTGCATATTCATCCAACTTTCCAGTTACACGATCATCAAATCGCATTCCTATTGCAATTAATACATCACATTCGTTAGTTAAGACATTTGGTGCATAATTACCGTGCATCCCAACCATGCCAACATTTAAAGGATGTGATGTTGGAATTGCCGAAGCTCCCATTATGGTCCATGCCGAAGGTATTCCTGCTTTTTCTATAACGGCTTTAAACTCCTCTTCTGCCTGACCTAGGATAACTCCCTGACCCCAAACAATCATTGGTTTTTTAGCATTATTAATTAAATCTGCTGCTGCTTTAACCGTAGACTCCTCTGTTTTAGGAACAGGAATATAACTTCTAATCCCATCACACTTTTTATATTGAAAATCAAATTCTTCAAACTGAGCATCCTTTGTAATATCAACCAAAACTGGTCCAGGTCTTCCGCTTTTAGCAATATAAAAGGCTTTTGCCATTACTTCAGGGATTTCAGATGCTTTCGTAATCTGATGATTCCATTTTGTGACCGGTGTAGAGATACCTACAATATCTGTTTCTTGAAAGGCATCGCTCCCCAATAAATGAGAAGGGACTTGTCCCGTAATGCAAACCATTGGTGTAGAATCTATTTGTGCATCTGCAATTCCTGTAATTAAATTTGTAGCTCCAGGTCCGGATGTTGCCATAGCAACTCCAATTTTTCCAGATATTCGGGCATAGCCTTGTGCGGCATGTGTAGCACCTTGCTCATGTCTAGTTAATACATGATGAATTTCGTCTTGGTACTTAAATAATTCGTCATACACAGGCATTATTGCTCCTCCAGGATATCCGTAGAGCACATCTACACCTTCAGCAATCAAACACCTAACTAAAGCTTCACAACCTGATATACGCTCTTTAGGTTGGTCTAAATATTTTGATTTTGTCATTGTTCGCGTTTCCATAATTTCAATTAAAACTCATCTGTTATACAACCCTTGGATGCTGATGAAACCATTTTTGCATATTTATAAAGTATTCCTTTTGTGTGCTTTAACTCCGGTGCCACCCATTGTGCTTTTCTTTCAGCTAATTCTTCTTCTGAAATTAACACATTAATTGAATTGCCTTCAGCACTAATTCTTATTTTATCTCCAGTTTGTATTAATCCAATAGAACCTCCTGTTTGTGCCTCGGGTGTAATATGGCCCACTACAAAACCATGAGTCCCTCCAGAAAAACGTCCATCGGTAATTAAGGCCACCGATTTTCCTAAACCTGCACCCATAATTAAAGAGGTTGGTTTCAGCATTTCTGGCATTCCAGGACCACCTTTAGGCCCTACATAACGTATAACAACCACATCGCCTTTTTCAACTTCACCATTAGAAATACCTGTATTTGCTGCTTGTTCTCCATCGTAAACCACAGCTTTTCCTTCAAACAACAACCCTTCATTTCCAGAAATTTTTGCAACAGCGCCTTCTTCAGCTAGATTACCATACAAAATCTGCAAATTCCCTGAAGATTTTAAAGCTTTATCTTTTGGGTAAATAACATCTTGACCGTTTTCGAAAACTAGTGGTTCAACATCTTTTAAATTCTCTGCTAGAGTTTTTCCTGTAACTGTTAAACAATCCCCATGTAAATAGCCGTTATCTAATAAATATTTCATTACTGCAGGCGTACCACCTATACCATGAACATCTTCCATTAAATATTTTCCAGATGGTTTTAAATCTGCAATTAGTGGAGTTCTATCACTTACACGTTGAAAATCTTCTAAAGTAAAATCAATATCTGCAGCATGCGCAATGGCTAAAAAGTGTAATACAGCATTGGTTGAACCACCTAATGCATTTACTAAAGCAATAGCATTTTCTATAGATTTTTTAGAAATGATATCTAATGGTTTTAAATCTAATTCTAGTAAGTTCTTTATTGCGATAGCTGTTCTTTCGCTTTCTGATAATTTGTTTGGATTTTCAGCAGGAATTGAAGAATTATAAGGCAATGCAAAACCCATACATTCAATAGCCGAAGCCATAGTATTTGCGGTATACATACCTCCACAAGCCCCTGCTCCCGGAATAGCACTTTTAATAATATCTCTATATTCTTCTTCTCCTATTTCACCAGCCACTTTTTGCCCTAAAGCTTCAAAGGCTGAAACGATGTTTAACTTTCTTCCTTTATATTTTCCTGATGCTATGGTACCGCCATACATCATTATTGAGGGACGATTCAAACGCAACATTGCAATCACCGCACCTGGCATATTTTTATCACAGCCTACCACAGAGATTAGCGCATCATAACTTTGCGCTTGCATTACTGTTTCAATAGAATCTGCAATAATATCACGAGATGCTAAAGAATAGTTCATCCCAGAAGTTCCCATTGATATACCATCACTAACTCCTATAGTATTAAATCCTAAACCAACTAACCCGGCTATTTTACACTCAATTTTCACTTCAGCAGCTAAATTATTTAAATGCATATTGCATGGATTTCCATCGTACCCTGTACTTGCAATACCTACTTGGGCTTTTTGCATATCCTCATCAGTCAAACCTACTGCATACAACATGGCTTGTGATGCAGGTTGAGACACATCTTGTGTTAATCTACTACTATATTTATTGAGTTCTTTCATTCTAATACTTAAGTGTATATTCCATTAAATTTCCCCTTCAATGTTCGAAATTAAATTTTTGCTTTCTTTTTTAGCTTATCCAGAGTAATTTAGCTTTAAATTCACTTCATATTCAATTGTTTTATGCATCTGATTATAAAGCTTTTACGTACGTTTTTCTATGATGTCCAATACTATAAAAAATACATCAAAAAAGCCTTCCATTATGGGAAGGCTTTAAAAATTTATTTAAATCATAGCATTCCCTAATTCAGTGAGATAATCACTGTAACAATAATAGAAATGATATTTACAATTCGGTTCTTCATTTGATTAGGTAAATATTTATAAAATAATTTACATATCCTAACAATTGATTCCATTATAGAAAAATATTCAGTCAAAGCTAGATTTTTAGCCAGAAATTAGATTATTTTTCGGTCTTGCCTAAATTGTGTCTAATTCCATTTTTTAGTTTCATTTTAATATTTACATTTGCATTCAAATTGAGGAAGAATTTGATCTGATTGCAACCTCGTAAAAAAAATGCTAAAGCAGTAAGCGATATACTCCTCTAGCAACGAAACACTCTCAGAATCTTTTACTTTTTATAATATTATAAAAACGAGCCTATGCCATATTTATTTACATCAGAAAGTGTTTCTGAAGGTCATCCTGACAAAGTAGCAGATCAAATAAGTGATGCTTTAATCGACAATTTCTTAGCCTTTGATAGTGACTCAAAAGTAGCCTGTGAAACATTGGTGACCACTGGTCAAGTCGTGCTTGCAGGAGAAGTGAAATCCAATACCTACTTAGATGTTCAAAAAATTGCAAGAGATACTATAAACAAAATTGGCTATACTAAAAGTGAATATATGTTTGATGGTAATTCTTGCGGTGTTTTTTCTGCTATCCATGAACAATCTGATGATATTAACAGAGGTGTTGATCGAGATAGTAAAGAACAACAAGGTGCTGGTGACCAAGGTATGATGTTTGGTTATGCAACACGTGAAACCGAAAACTATATGCCATTGGCTCTGGATTTGGCTCATCTCATTTTGAAAGAGCTGGCCGAATTACGCAGAAAAAATAAAGATATAACCTATTTAAGACCCGATTCTAAAAGTCAGGTTACCATTGAATATAGTGATGACAATGTCCCTCAGCGGATAGATTCCATTGTGGTATCAACTCAACATGACGATTTTGATAGCGATCCCTTAATGCTAGCAAAAATTAGAAAGGATATCGTTGAAATTTTGATTCCAAGGGTTGTTGCAAAACTGCCCAAACAAACACAAGACTTATTTAATAATGATATTACGTATCATATAAATCCAACAGGGAAGTTTGTTATAGGTGGACCACATGGAGACACAGGACTTACAGGCCGTAAAATTATTGTTGATACGTATGGTGGAAAAGGTGCTCACGGTGGTGGGGCTTTTTCAGGAAAAGATCCTAGTAAAGTAGATAGAAGTGCGGCCTACGCGACTAGACATATTGCGAAAAATTTAGTAGCAGCTGGTGTTTGTGATGAAATTTTGGTACAAGTGAGCTATGCTATTGGTGTTGTAGAACCTATGGGAATCTTTGTTGATACTTATGGTACATGTGCATTTAATATGACGGATGGTGAAATTGCTAAAAAAGTATCGAAAATATTTGATATGCGACCAGCAGCCATTGAAGACCGATTAAAACTGCGCCAACCTATGTATAGTGAAACAGCGGCTTACGGACATATGGGACGCTTAAATGAAGTAGTTTCTAAAACCTTTCAACAACCAAATGGTGAACCAAAAACCATGGACGTAGAATTGTTTACTTGGGAAAAATTAGATTATATTGATGCTGTTAAAACAGAATTTGGACTTTAACTTTTCTTAATGAAATAATTAAACCCTAAAATGTCTAAATTATTAATCATAATTTTTTTTATAAATACATTGAACACGACTATATTATTTGATTTTGATTTGAATTGTGATATCTCACGTTGGATGATTGTAGATGACAATGTTATGGGTGGAATTTCATCTGGTAAATTTAGTTTAAGCCCTGAAGGTTCCGGAATTTTTGAAGGTACCGTTTCACTCGAAAACAATGGTGGCTTTTCTTCTGTAAGATATAGATTTGATAAAACTAACATTGAAGCTCATAGCAAATTTGTTATTCGCATAAAAGGAGATGGAAAAAGGTATCAATTTAGGGTTAAGACCAATACATCAGATTACTATTCTTATGTTACCTATATATCCACGTCTCAAGCTTGGCAAACCGTGGAAATTCCATTTAATGAACTTTACCCCAATTATAGAGGCAGAAAATTAGATCAAGACAATTTTTCAAGCGGTACTATTGAAGAAATAGGGTTTTTATTTGGAAATAAAAAAGCAGAAGACTTCAAATTAGAAATAGATAAAATTGAAGTGCGGTAATCTTATCTATTCTTCATTTTAATAAATGAAAAAGCATCTCTATAATTCGTAATTTAATCTAAAGGTCACAAATCGCGGCTGAATAAATGTCTCTGAAGTAAATACAGACAGGTTGTTAGCGCTGTTCCTTACTTGGGAGTCGATATCCAATAAATTTGTCGCCTTAACCTCATATTCCCATTTGGCATCTCTGTTCTTTCTATACGAAAGTGTGGCATCCCAATTCTCGAAGGATTGCGATTGACCATTGCCAAGATTTTGATTGGTATAGGTGTAATTTGTGCGAAAAGTGAACGCTTTCCAAATGTAGGCATCAAACTCCACAGAAGGTGCCTTGGTCACGAATTTGGTCTTACCACCGCCCTGATTATTATTGGTCACACTATAGCGATAACTTAAGCTAACATTAGGTGCAATCTTATAATTAGTGCGTATGCCCGGAGTATATGTTTGCGTATAACCTTCATTAAGGGATTGCTGTCCTTGAATAAATTGATTAATCTTACTATAATTAAAACTGCCATTCAAGGTCGCCCTAATTTTACCAAAGGTGCGCTGTACGCGGCCAAAGACATTGACATTTTCATCGGCAAAACTAGAATTGAAAAAAGTGCTGGTACGAATTACATTCTCGAAATTCGTCAAGCTTCGCACTTGGTTAATATTGCTGGAATATGATGCTCTCGCAAAGACATTTGTATAATTAAACAGATTGAAACTACTATAAAATAGGCTTACATTGTGTGACAAGGCATTCTGCAGGTCGGGTTCACCAAACTGAATGCTGTTGTAATTATTCAATACCAAACCTTCTGCCAATCGTGTCACATCCGTGAACTGATTTCGCATATCATATCTAAAGGTCAAGGATTCGCTTTTCTTGAACTGAATACGGGTTTCGAAATCTGGTAAGAATCGGAAAAAGTTATTCTTATAGGTCTCTCCAAATTGGCTATTCTTATTGCCATAAGCATGAACTGAAAACCCTGGTGTAATCGTGAATTTACCGGTCTTCAATCGATAATGCACGCCCAAATATACATCACTGAAATTGTATTCTGTATCGTTGGTAACACGACCATCATTAAACGTTGGTGTTGGATCAAACTGAAATCCATTGCTCAAGAATTGGAATATATTCGAGTTAAATTCTTGCCGACTCAATATGGTTCCAAGTGTAAAGTTTATATTGCTCCTGGCATTTAGGATATTATAATAATCCAATTTAGCATCTACCTGATTTGACTTGATTCTCCGGTTTTGGCCAAGGTCATAATTAGTTAGGGAAGTATCCAAGCCTAGTGCTTCGGCCGTTGTATCAAATGCATTTGCGCCATTCGGGTCATTACCCAAACGGGCATTGTAAAAAGGGTCTTCGTTCTTTATTAAATGTTGTGCCTCAAAAGCAAAGATATTGGTTTCGTTTAGTGTGTAGTAATAATTAATATTTTGATTAATACTAAACGGCGTGACTTCATCGAACTGATTGGTATTTCCAATAACCGAAGAAAACACGTTTTGATTTTGCTTATCATTTGATACACGTGCGAGAATATCATAGTCCAATTGATTACTAACATTTGACTGATAGGACACACTCAGCTTTAATAATCCTTGATTGGATCGCTCCCTACTTGATTGCTCAGTAGCCTCATCTGGAATCCCCAGCTCCGGGTCTGTATATTGCACAAAACTTGTTTCCTTCGAAACAATTCGACTGCTATTGTAGATGAGAAATCCACTAAGGTCAAGGTTTTGATTGGGAGAATAACTAAAATTACCCGTACCTAATTTATTCTCAATTTCCAAAGCATTGCCTTGGCTCGTCAAAAAATTCAAGCTATTATTCCCTAGGTTAATATTGGTTCCACTGCTCCTACTTGGTGCTCTAAAACCACCACCTAAGTTTCTAATATCACGTCGACTCAATGCAACCTCACCGATATTGTTTAAGTCACCTATAAAATTAAGGCTATATTTCGGGCTGTAATAAAATAGTTTAGGCTGCACTAAATAAAGTTCGTTATTTGGTGATGTTCCGGCTCCAGCCGTTACATTACCAAACCAAAAATTCTCTTTCCCTTCCTTGAGTTTAATATTCAAAGCAACATTGTCCTGATTATTAGTTACACCACTTAGTTGACCAACTTCAGAATAGTTGCGTAACACCTGTATCTTATCGACCGCTTTTGATGGAATGTTCTTGGTCGCCAATTTGGTGTCCCCATCGAAAAAATCCTTGCCATTAACCATCAGTTTATTGACTACTTTACCTTCCACCTCAACCTGACCGTCTTCATTAATCTCAACCCCTGGTAATTTTTCAAGTACATCTTCTAACTTTCGTTCAGTACCGTTCTTAAAAGAATCCGCATTGTAAATCAAGGTGTCACCTTTCACTGTAACTGGCATATCATATGTCAATTGCACGGCATCCAAGACATTGTCTGCTTGCAGTGTATAGTCTTTCGACATATCAATTACAACATTTGAAAGAATTTCTTCAAAGGTCTGCATCCCTATATAACTCACCTGAATTTTATAGCTACCATTCTTTCCTAAGGATAGCTTGAATACACCTTTCTCATTTGTAATGGCATAAGATTCCAAGCCACTGGTCTCTTGATTTATAGCTATCACATTTGCCAATTCCAATGGTTGGTTCAAGCTATCTTTTACCACCCCTTCCACTTTAATTTGGGCAAAGGACATACTGGCTATAAGACATAGCCAAATACAAAAAATGTTTTTCATGATGTTGTTTGCTTACCGGGTTGGTTGTGGTTTAATTTCAGCTACTATTAGCCTCTTCGTCTACCACGGTTGTTTCTCATTTCAAGCATTTTTCCTTGAATGGTCTTTTGATATTCGCTCTTGGTGATTTCTTTACCCTTGTCTGGAGCCTCAATCTTTTTTTTATCTTCAGGATTCATTATAATTTTAGAACACAACAAAGTGGTATTACCCGCACTCACTTCTAAAATGAGACCTGGAAGCCCCCAATATTCACCTGGTCCATGACCTACCGGTATTTGAGGCGTATACCATGCTTCAATTTCAGTCATTTCAATTTCCAGTTCTTTTTGCTCATCATTTATTGAATCAGTTTGTTTTTCGGGAGCAGGTTTTAAATTACTCCAAGAAAAGTCATACCATGTGAGTTCAGAAGTTGGTATTAAAGCCGTTGCCCTAAAACACATATATTGCCCTATTATTTTAGATTCGGTACCCATTTTCCAATCAATAGTTTGCAACTCATCTTTAACTAAGAATTGCTTTCCATAAAATTCCTGACTCTGTACCAAAGCATTTTCCTTAACATTTTTATATTGCTCACCCCGTGAAAAATTCTTTCCCCAAGAATCGGTGGCACCGGACATAGCGTCGAGTTTATCTTCTTCATTAAATACAGATTCTTCCTTGTTGAAATTGAGGACATAAGTCTTTTCTAACCTATTCTTAAGACGTATTGCTATTTGCTTTTTCTGTGCTTCACTCATTCTTGCACCCCAGCTACCAAGTTCCATCTTAGATTTAGAAAAATAGTAAGCTGCACCTTGAAACTCTTGCGAACTTGTTAGGTTGCTAATTAAAAATACAAATGCAACCGTAAGCATTCTTTTATTATAAGCAGTTTTCATTATTTTTAATCTTAAAAAGTTATACCTAATATTATTTTGTTTAACAAACATAGTATTTTTTTAAACAAATGATTCGGGTTTATCATAATATTAACAGTGTTTTTAAAAAATGTATACCTAAATAGCATCCCTTTAACACAATCCTTAATTTACACCACTCCTTTAAGCAATAAAAAATCGCTTAATATAATACAATAATCATTGCCCCTTTTTGTGATGCTTATGCAATTTGAAAATTATTATTGGGTTATAATATTCGATTAATTCTAATTCAAATTAGATGACGCAGTGAGGGATTCCAGAAATGCAACACATCGTTGGGATTTAATGACAAGTCTTATAAAAAGCTCTTACTTAATCTCCGCATTAAATAGATTCCAGCGCACTTAAACATTTTTGAACTTCTTCTTCTGTATTTAAGATGCATGGGGTTAATCGTGCATAAATGGTCTTGTATGGTGATGTGCTTCCGTATATGTCAAAATCTCTAAGTTTATTGACTAAAGTAATAGGATCAATTCCTTCGAATTCAAATGCATTTATACCAGATGATAAGTCCTTTGATAATGGTGTATGCAATTTTATTTTATTATTTGACAACATGCCTTCTTTCATTAACGTATTCAGTTCATGTGTCCTGTTTTGAATTTTTTCCTTACCTAATTTCATATGGAAATCAAAAGCTTCATTGAGTGCCCATCGATGTTCAAAAGAATGAAATCCGCCTGGTGTTATTCTTTCGAAAAAACTTAGATCAGTTGTAGGAATAACACCCATCCACATGCCATATGCCTTACTAAAGGGAGGAATGATTGGATCCACCATATGCCAAGCATCTTTTTTTGCCCATAATAGTCCGGTCCCTCTTGGCCCAAACAACCACTTGTGTGTTCCCACTGCCAGAAAATCACAGCCTAGATCTTTAACAGTAATGTTTTCAACTCCAAATCCATGAACTCCATCTACACAAAAATAAATTCGATTATCTTCTGTCCTTTTTTGATTAATTTCAGCAATAAGTTTAGACATCTCTGGGATTGGCAATTTTACGCCAGTCATAGAGTGTACATAGGTGACTGCCACTAATCGAGTGTTCTCCTTGATGCCATTTTTAAGTCTTGTTAATATTTCGTCAAGACTCGCTTCATTCGCTTCATCATAGAGTGATATATTAGTAATGGATGCACCATTTTTCTTTACAGCAAATTCAAGCGACTTTTCTGTGGAATAGTGATCATGAGTGGTGCTCAAAACATGGTCTTTACTTCTTAAATTAAAACCTGAATATAACATAGCAAGGCTCATAGTTGTGCTATCGGTTAAGGCAATTTCTGTTGGATCACATTCGAGATAGGATGAAGCAGAATGCAAGACATTTTTTATTTTATTTGTTCTTTCATTATGCCAATATTCTGAAGGATCATTATCAAGTCCGCTTCTGTGTTTATCAATGGCTTTTCTGACGGATCTTGGATGGGATGCTAATAGAAACTGCGCCATTTGAATGCCATCTCTAGTCAGGTCAAATTCTGATCTGACGGATTCCCATTCGCTTTCCATAGTATTTGTAATAAGATTTCTGCCATATAAGGGCAATATAGAACTGATGCCCAATACAGCTCCAGAAGCTGATATAAATTTCCTTCGATCCATGAATTTTTATTTTAGTGTGAATTTCAAAATGGAATATAGGAATTTAATTCAATACTTTATATACATGGTAAAAACTTCCAACTAAAAGGAGTATATTTATCACTATAGCCCGAAAACACCTGATTTACTTTTCTCTGTTAATTACTTAAACCAACTTAATGAGTAAATTTTAAGACGGTTGTAAAAATTGGAGCAACAAATATTGGAGGTAAAGATTACCGCAGTAACTTTGGCTCTGTTTATGTTAATCAAACCTATTATGTATCACTTGTATTTGATGATCTTTTGAAATAAAATTATAATCGATAAATTACTACATCCCTCCTTTTCGCTCGGGAGAACGTTGTTTTGGCCAAGTACTTTGTTTGCCCGTTCTAGTACTGATAGGCAATACAATTTTTTGTCTAGACGTTCTGTTAGAATCTTCGGAAGCCATATAAGCCAAAATAGCAGTAAGAATTGCATTGTTACGTACATCATCAAAAACAATTTTATCATAGGTATCTAGATTGGTATGCCAAGTATAATCGTTATAAGACCAACTTAGTGATTTCAATCTAAATGCTGGTGCTCCAGCAGCAATAAAAGATGCATGATCAGAACTGCCTCCACCTATTGGGCTACCTGGAAAATCCTTTTCAATATGTTTACTAATGTCTTTTGGGACTGGATGTAACCAACGTCCCAAAAAATCATAAGCATGTAAAAACCCAGATCCTGAAATATTGGTAATTCTGCCTGTGCCATTGTCTTGATTAAAAACAGCTTGCACATTATTTACAATGTCCGGATGGTCTTCTACAAAAGCTCTTGATCCGTTTAATCCTTGCTCTTCACTATCCCAAAGTCCAACAATTATAGTTCGTTTTGGATTTGGGTATATTTTTTTTAAAATACGTATGGCTTCCATCATGACGATTGTTCCTGTGCCATTATCTGTGGCTCCAGTAGCACCATCCCAAGAATCTAGATGGGCCGATAAAATAATATATTCATTAGGTTTCTCTGTCCCTTTAATCTCCGCAATAGTATTAAATGTGGGTACAACACCTAGTTTTTTTGACTCAGCAACTACTTTTATTACAGGTTTATCTCCATACTCTGCCAATCTATAAAGCATCGTATAATCCTCAATTCCTAAACTTACGGTGGGAATCGTTTTAGTTCTAGAACTAAAAATTTTACTTACACCAAAACCTTTAGACCAATACGAGGAAATAATCCCAGCTGCTCCTGCCTTTTCTAATGCAGCAATTATTGATCGGCTTGAATAACCTGAACGTCTAGTATTAGCTCTCCAAGCTTTTGTTTGTAATTCTCGTTCTTCCTTCATTTTAGAAAAGGATTCCTCAGTGGCAAACTCTTCCCAATTATAATCTGGCCTTCCTGTTGGCTGTTTCATGGAAGTCATAACAAACTTACCTTTTACGTTAGATATCCATTTTTGAAAAGACAAAGAATCGACAATATTTTCTGGAAGTGTAATTACCTCTGCGGTCACACCCTCACGAGATGTGCTTGGGTTCCACGCCAATTGCATGCCAGTAAGTGTTTGTAATCGAGGAGATAACATATCTATATGGGAAATACCACGTTCCCAGCCACGCCATTCACCCCATTGTTCATTTCTTGCCGAGATTCCCCAAGCAGTAAACTTGGCTACAGCCCAGTCATTTGCTTGCTTCATTTGAGGTGTCCCAACTAGTCTAGGCCCAATGACATCCATTAGCTCATGAGCCAATTTCTCTAATTGTGAATTTTCATTAGCTTCTTTGACGATATTTTCGACAATAGGGTCATTGTCTTGAGAGACCATCACATTACACGTCAAAAGGGACAATGTCAGAAACAGTATAATTGACTTTTTCATTTTAAATTGAATTAGTTTGTTATAAAGGTGCCCTGCATTAGAGCATGACTTTAAGGCTAAATTTTCGCCTTCAAAACTACAATAATAACTACGGTTTAATACCCGAAATAAGTTAAGGATTTCTTAAAATTGGATGTAAAAAAACTTCGCATTTTAATGCAAACGTATATTTTTTCTTTGGTTTGTATAAATGCAATTACAAATCATATTTTCAACTACACACGGCACAAAAAACAATTCTCTTTTAAAGCTCATACCTTAATCTAAAGGATACAAACCTAGGCTGTATAAAATATTCTGAAGCACTGACAGAGATTGCGCTAGCACTGCTCTCGTTTTGCGAGCGTGTATCAAGCAAGTTAGTTGCCTTAATTTCATATTCAAACTTAGCATCTCTATCTTTTCTGTAAGCCAAAGAAGCATTCCAGAACTCATATGTGTTTATTGTTCCTTCCTCGTTGCTAAAATCATTATATGTATAATCTGTTCTCAACGTAAAGGCCTTAAAAATTAGAGCATCAACTTCAATTGAAGGCGTTTTAGTATAGAATTTTGTACTCCCTCCTTGTCCTTGTTGATTGTCCTGGATTTGATAGCTATAACCAATTTCTACATTTGGAGCAGTTCTGAAATTTGTTCTTAATTGTGCCCTATAATTCTGAGTGTAACTCTCATTTACCGAACGTGTGTTTTGTATAAATTGATTGAATTTTGAATAATTAAAATTCCCTCTTAAAGTTGCTCTAATTTTATTGAAAGTACGTTGAAAACGTCCTGATGCGTTTACACTTTCATCCGCAAAATCAGAATTGAATGGTGAACTAATATTAACTACGCTTCCTGGTTCAAATACAGAGGTGTTTCTAATGTTATCAATACTTTTATTATAACTAATATTTGCAAATACGTTAGTATAATTAAACATATTAAAACTATAATATAATAAACTAACATTGTGAGATAGCGCATTTTCTAAATCTGGAACTCCTGAAAATAACGAGTTGTAATTGTTTAATACCAATCCTCTAGCAAATCTAGACACATCAGTAAACTGGGTTTGCATACGATAATTAAAAGTAACTTGTTCGCTCTTTTTCAACTGCATTCTTACATTAAAATCTGGTAATACCCTGAAGAAGTTATCTGTGGCTTCTTCACCAAATTGGTCGTTTTTAACACTGTAAGCATGACCTGAAACTCCTGGTGTGAAGGTGAAAATTCCTGACTTTAAACGATAGTGCATGCCAAAATACAAATCGCTAAAGCTATAATCTATAGCATTACTATCCAGTCCATTATTAATTGTTGGTGTTGGGTTAAATATTGAGTTATCATCTAAATTTTGAAAAATATTAGAATCAAACTTTTGATTACTTAAAATTGTTCCTAGTGTAAAATTGATATCACTCTTTGTGTTTAAGATATTCCAATAATCCAATTTAGCGTCTAATTGATTTGTTTTTACACGCTTATCTTGACCAATACTGTAATCAAGTTGAGCACCATCCAATCCCAAATTATCAGCAGTACCTTCATACTCATCTTTATCTTCTATCATAGCATTATAAAATGGGTCTTCATCACTAAGTAAATGCTGCGCTTCAAAAGCAAAAATGTTAGTTTCATCTAACGTGTAGTAATAATTCACATTCTGATTGATGCTATATGGGCTTGAGCTTTCTATTTGGTCAATGTCACCATTAACAGATGAGAAATACTCTTGATTTTGTGATTCTTGCGAGATTTTTCCAAGAATATCATAATCCAATTGATTCTTGAAATTTGGCTTGTATTTTGCTGAAAGCTTCAGCATTCCTAAATCACTATTCTGTAAGGTACTACTTTCTGTACTTTCATCAGGTATTCCAATATTAGGATCTGTATATAGTCTGTCCGCGTTTTGCTGTAATTCTGTTTTAGTATTAGAAAAAATTGCAAATCCACTAAGATCTAGAGCTTTATTAGGTGACCAACTAAAATTAGCGGCCCCAAATTTTGTTTCAATAGCTTTTGCTCTACCGTTTTGGGAGGTAAGAAATCCTAAATTATTGCTTCCTAAATTAATATTGGTTCCACTAGATCTACTTGGCCCTCTAAACCCTCCAGAAAAATTAAAATAATCACGACGTGTAAAAGCAACTTCGCCAAGATTATTTAAATCGCCAATAATATTGATACTATACTTTGGGCTGTAATAAAATAATTTGGGTTGAAATAAATACAAGCCTCCATCAGGAGAATCTCCTCCTCCTGCAGTAACATTACCAAACCAAAAATTAGTTTTCCCTTCTTTGAGTTTGATATTTATTGCTATGTTGTCTTGATTATTTGTAACACCACTAAGCTGCCCTACTTCAGCATAATTTTTTAGCACTTGCACTTTGTCTACTGCATTTGCAGGTATATTTTTTGTTGCCAATTTAGAATCGCCATCAAAAAACTCTTTTCCTTCTACCATTACTTTTGATACCACTTTTCCTTCAACCTCGACTTGTCCATCATCATTAATTTCTACACCAGGCAAATTTTTAAGAACATCTTCGAGTTTTCGTTCGGTTCCTTTATTAAATGAATCGGCATTGTACACCAAAGTATCACCTCTTACCGTAACAGGCATCTCGTAGGTGAGTTCTATTTCGTCTAATTTGTTGTCTTGATACAATGTGAAATCTTTTTTAATATCTTCAGATTTTGTATCTAGCATTTCTTTAGCTGATTTCATACCGATATAACTAACCTGGATTTCATACTTAGAATCATTTTTAAGGTTAAGTTTAAATCCTCCCTTATCATTTGTGATGCCATACGAATCTAAAGCTTTGGTGTTCTGATTAATAGCGATGACATTTGCCAATTCCAATGGGTTTCCGATGCTGTCTTTTACGACACCTTCAACTTTAATTTGGGCATAAGTTGTACTTACTGCCAGAAGCAGTATAAACGTAAATAAATGTTTCATTCAGATTTTTTTGTTGATTTGTTTTTTGATTGATTTCAATGCGTTAACCGCGAATCCTAATACCGCCCCTTTGACCTCTACCGCCTCTCATCTCACGCATTTCTTCCATTTTCTTTTTTATTATCGCATTGTATTCTTTTTGTGTTACTTCTTTTCCTTTTGACGGCATTTTAATCTCTTCCTTTTCAGCAGGATTCATAATAATCTTTGAACATAATATTGTGGTTCTATCTGCATTAATTTCTAAAATTAATCCTGGCAATCCCCAATAATCAGATGGCCCTTGACTAATTGGAATCTGTGGCGTATACCAAGCGGTAACTTCTATTTCTTTTGGCACCTCAACCTCATCTATTAAACTGCTCGTCTTAGTTGAATCCTTTTGCTTTTCTGTATCTTCTGCCCTATCGTTTCTACGCCGCATACTTCTAAAATCTAGTTCATCAACTTGCTTCATGGCTGTAGCTTTCATGCATAAATATTTGCCAATTTGTTTGGTTTCACTCCCCAGTTTCCAATCTAGTTTTTGCAGGGAGTCCTTTACTAAAAATTGTTTCCCGAAAAACTCCTGTTCCTGTAACATTTTTTGACTCTTTACATTTTTATATTGCGTCCCGCCAGTAAAACTCCCCATCATCATTCTAAAACCGCCACCTTGCCCCGGCGCCTCCAAAACTTCTTCTTCTTTATAACTAGATTCTTCTTTGTTAAATGTTAAAATATATGTTTTTTCAAACATGCTTTTCATGCGTTCGGCAATTTGTTTCTTCATATCTTCACTCATTTGTCTGCCACCAAAATTGCTCATATCAATACTGGTTTTAGAAAAATAATAGGCCTCTCCTTGAAAGTCTTGAGCAAAAACATATCCTGACATAATAATTGCTAAACAGCTAACAATTAGTTTAAAAGCATTTAATTTCATTATAAAAAGTCTTTAGGTTTGTTGTTAAAAGTACACTTTTAACAAGTATTAGACTTATAATGTTCTCTTAAGTTTAATTAGTAAATGTTAAAATTAAAATTTACTTAGTTTATCCTCCAATTCTAATCTCAACACGCTCGCCATCACCTCTCTCGCGATTATTCCTCATACGCTCATTCATCTCTTTCATCTTCTTTTCCATCATAGCATCGTATTTCTCCTGAGTTATTTTTTTGCCCTTTGTTGGCTCTTTTATCTCAATTGTCTTTTCAGGATTTAAAACTACTCTGCTGCACATCATAACTGTGGTGCCATCGTTCACTTCAAGTATTAAACCTGGAAGACCGTGATATTCAGCTGGTCCAGCATTCACAGGAATTTCTAGCGTATACCAAGCTGTAACTGTAATTTCTTGCATTTCTGGCTTTGCATCCTCCTCTAAGTCTTTGTCGCCATTAACACTAATACCACTTTGACGAACCTCAACTTCTCTTTTGAATGTGGCTTTATAACAAGTATAATCTCCAATGTTTTTAGTTTCACTGCCTAGTTCCCAGTTGATAGGTTCTAATTTATCTTGAATTAAGAATAACTTACTAAATGATTCATTTTGATTGGTGTAACGCTTTTCTTTTGTGTTTTTGTACATCACATCTGAACCTCCAGTTTGCACCATTACCATAACCATCCCTTGGGGTTGAGGCGCTTCCAATTGTTCATCCTCTTTATAAATTGATTCTTCTTTGTTAAAAGTTAGAATATGTGTTTTTTCAAATTGTTTTTTCATCATAGCCATCATTCGTTGATGCATTTCAGAATTCATTTGAGTACTATCCAACTTAATATCCATTTTGCGTTGTGATTTATAGGTAGCTACACCTTGAAAATCTTGAGCATTTATAATAGAAGAAGCAATAAACGCAATTGCTATAACTAAAATTTTAAGTATTGTTTTCATAATAATTGTTTTAATTTCTTGTAGCAAAGATGAAATCAAATTTGGATTTTTATAGTTAATGAGTGTTAACGTGTGTTAACCGATTGGTTTTATACTATTTTAACATTTACATTTGACCTATGAATGATAAGCGTTATACATTAATATTATATGTCATTGTATTTGTAATTCTAGGCACCATAGGAATTCAGGTGTATTGGAATTATAAAAACTACCTTATAAATAAGCAACAACTTATTAATGATGTACAAGTGAGTATGGACAATGCTGTTGAAACTTATTATGCTAATTTGGCCGAAAGAAACACGGTTGGATTTGCTTTCAAAGGTAATTCAGATAATTTCTTTGAAAGGAATAAAGCATTAAACGGTATTATTCATAGAATGGATTTAGCAAATGGAGAAATTACAAATTTAGATTCTTTGGACATTGAAGTAAGGGAAGGGTTTTCGATATATAGAGGCCCAAGGGCAGATTCAATATTTGGAATTTACCAAAATGACAATAATCCCATCAAAAGAGGCCATGAAAAGGTAATTACTCAGTATAGCTTAGCAGATAACGATTCAACAATAACTAACAACTTAAAAAGGTTAACTTCAAAAGTTGTGATTTCTTTAACTAGAGATACATTATCACTTAAAGCTATTGATACTTTATTCGTTAAAGAATTAAAACGTAAAAACTTAAACCTTAATTATGGACTGTCCTTTGGTGACAGCCTTACAGGTTTACAATATATATCAAAACCACTTATAGAAACGTCTGGCTTAAGGACCCTTTCAAAATCTCCCTATTTACCAAATCACAGTGAGTTAATAATTTATTTTAGTAACGAAACTAAAATTATTTTAAAACGGATTCTGTCTGGCATATTACTCTCAACATTATTGGTGTTGGCCGTAATAAGTTGTTTGTTTTATCTTCTTAAAATTATAAAACGCCAAAAACAACTGGCCGAGATTAAAAACGATCTTATAAGTAATATTACCCATGAATTTAAAACACCAATTGCAACCATTAGCGTGGCACTGGAAAGCATTAGCAATTTTGATGTCATCAACGATAAGGAGAAAACTAAAACATATTTGGATATGTCAAGCGATCAACTTTCAAAACTTAACATCATGGTCGAAAAACTTTTAGAAACAGCAACACTTGATAGCGACAATCTTGATTTAAAAAAGGAGATAACAAATATTGATGAATATCTTGAAAACCTCGTTAGTAAGCATCAATTACAAAACAACTCAAAATCAATTAAATATTTCTCCAAGACGAAAAATATCATGGCCAAAGTGGATCCATTTCATTTCGAAAACGCCATTAATAACGTTTTGGATAATGCTATAAAATACGGAGGAAAAAATATAACTGTCAACTTAGCGCAAAATTCTATTGCGTTTACCATAATTGTTTCAGACGATGGCAACTGCCTCATAAACGCTAATAAAGACAGGATTTTTGAAAAGTTTTATCGTGTTCCTAAAGGCAATACACATAATGTTAAAGGGTTTGGAATTGGCCTATATTATACCAAAAAGATTATAGAAAAACACGGAGGTGCCATTCACCTAAATCTTGAAAATAAATTAACATCCTTTAAAATGTCTTTCCCTAATGAATAAAAACGTAACCATTCTTTTAGCGGAAGACGAGCCAGCGTTAGGACTAATTATTAAAGAAAGTCTTGAATCGCGGAATTTTGAAGTGTTATTATGTGAAAACGGTGATAAAGCATTTGAAACCTATAAAATCGAAAAACCAGAAATTCTTGTTTTGGATGTAATGATGCCTAAAAAAGATGGCTTCACTTTAGCAAAAGAAATCAGGATGGAAGATGATACCATTCCAATAATATTTCTAACCGCTAAATCTCAAACTCAAGATGTTGTTGAAGGGTTTACCATTGGTGGCAACGACTACTTAAAAAAGCCATTTAGCATGGAAGAACTTATTGTCCGTATCAATAATTTGCTAAATAGAATTAAAGTTCAACGCACTTCTGAAATATTAAAAATAAGTGATTATACTTTCGATTTCCCGAAACAAACACTCCAATATTTAGAAGATGATAAAACCCAGCTAACACACCGTGAGGCTCATCTTTTATATCATTTAATTAAAAATAAGAATGAAGTATTGGATAGGTCGTTAATATTAAACAAACTTTGGGGTAATGATGATTTTTTTAATGGCCGTAGTATGGACGTTTTTATAACCAAACTACGCAAGAAACTAAGCCAAGATTCCAATATCCAAATTGTGAATGTTCGTGGGTTTGGTTATAAATTAATCTGTTAATCCAAATAATATGATTTGATTTTTGTAGTTTTAAAACCATATGCAATTAGTCAAATATATTATATGCTTTTTTTACCTTTCTGCAGCATCCCAAGAAAGCATCTCAATATCCTTAATAAAAAAATCTGAGCTTAAAATAGACGAACTTGTTCAAATTGATGATTTTGGCACTATTTATTATATAAAAAACAACACCTTTTATTCTCAAAGCAAAAGTAAAACTATCAATTATAATAATGTCCAACTTGGTGAAATCACTTCGGCCAATGCATTTAATCCCCTAAAAATTAATTTGTTTTATAAAAATTTCAATGCGGCGGTTATTCTTGACAATCGCTTAGCAGAAATAACGGCTATAAATTTTAATAGGCTGCAACCGTTAAGGAATGTGACTCATATTTCTACTGGAAATGACAATACACTGTGGCTTTTCAATCAAGATACCCAAGAACTGGAATTGTTCGATTATAAAACAGGTAAAACCCGTGCAAAGGCCTTACCAATTAGCGAGGAGGTTATAGATATTAACGGTAATTACAATTTCTGCTGGTTACTTACCAATAAACATATATATACCTATAATTATTTTGGAAGTTTAGTTTCTAAAACTAAAAATGAGGGTTTTAAATCATTTATGCAACACCGTGGAGATTTGTTTTTTTTAAAAGACAATATGCTGTATTATAAACTTAAAAATTCTAGCGAAATCAACCAACTAATACTCCCCGAATTGTTAATAAAACAGTTTTTAGTAACCAACGAAACCTTGTATATTTACGACGGTGAATTTCTTTATCACTACCAACTAAAAACAAATTAAAATTATGCACGTTGCTATTGCCGGAAATATTGGCGCAGGGAAGACTACGCTTACTAAATTACTCGCAAAACATTATAAATGGGAAGCTCAACTTGAAGATGTTGTAGACAATCCTTATTTAGACGATTTTTACAATCAAATGGAGCGTTGGAGTTTTAATTTGCAGGTTTATTTTTTAAATAGCCGTTTCCGTCAGGTGTTACAAATAAGAAAAAGCGGAAAGGAGATTATTCAAGATAGGACCATTTACGAAGATGCTCATATTTTTGCGCCTAACTTGCATGCGATGGGCCTAATGACTAATCGCGATTTTGAAAACTACAAGTCCCTTTTTGATTTAATGGAATCCTTGGTGCAAGGCCCGGATTTATTGATTTATTTAAGAAGTTCTATTCCAAATTTAGTGGCACAAATTCATAAACGCGGACGTGATTATGAAAACTCTATTAGCATAGATTATCTCAGTAGACTTAACGAGAGATATGAAGCTTGGATTACTGGTTATAACAAGGGGAAATTGCTTATTGTTGATGTAGATAATTTAGACTTTGTTGATAATCCAGAAGACCTTGGTAGCGTTATCAATACTATTGATGCCGAAATTCACGGGTTATTTTAATGTCTTCTGTGTTGTCCAGAATACTCCATGGCTTCACCTTTGCCAAACCCATAACTGAAACCAAACGTAATAAATCGACCTCTTTGACTTGTATTAAATAAATAAAAATCATCTTGTATAATTTCCAATTTTTCAATTCTTGAAGCGAAAACATCTCTAATACTCAAGTTAATTATCCCTTTACCTTTAATAATCTTTTTTCTTAATCCTAAATCCGCAAAAATATTTTCAGCATTTTTACCCTGAATGGTTTTTATTGAAGATTGATAATTGCCAGTAACTTCAAAATCAATTTGAGCAGGCAACTTAAATTTACTTGATAACTTACCAGTCCATTGATCTGCATTAAAATCTATGGAATTATCATTATAAGTTCCCTTTCTATTAAAAGTATTATAATTTAAGTCGCCATTAAAGGTTAACCAATTAGCCACGGGGTATTTAGCATTAATTTCAACACCAATAGCATCTGTTGTTCCTATGTTTAAGGGTTTATAAGTATTAACGTTATTCGCGAATGTTGAAATCCTTCTCTCAATAGCATCGGTCGTATATCTGTAATAAACACCAAAATTTAAAGATGCTTTACCCAAATTATAAATATTGGTTATTTCATAAGAATCCGTAAACTCAGGACGCAAATCCGGATTACCGGTTCTTATATTGAAATTATTTCTAATATTAAAAAACGGATTCAAATCCCACAACCTCGGTCTGTAAACGCGTCTAGAGTAACCTGCTTGTAAAGAATAATTATCGCTAATCTTATATGAGGTATGAAAACTAGGAAATAGGTTTGAGTAGTTCTGGTTATTTTTCTCGTCGGTATTAATTAATAAGGTCTTGAGATCCGTGTTCTCTAATCTCAATCCTATTTTTATACCCCATTTATCGCCTTCATAAGCAGCGGTACAGTAAAGACCTAAAACATTTTGATCAAATTCAAAAACATTGGTTAAATTAGGGTCTCCAACAAATTCATTTCCTAATAAATTTAAAACCTCATAGTCGTTGCTCACATTATTTAAAACATATTGTGCCCCTGTTTCAATTGTAAATTTTTCCGAATATGGTTTGGTATAATCTAATTTGAATGTATAATTCGCTTCTTTAAATTCAGTTCGTGTTTTTTGATTATTATCAATGTTAGAACCAGAAATTGTGACGTCTTCAAAATCAGAAGATTGATCTTTACCAAAGAATCGACCCAAAGCACTAAATAATAGCATATGGTCTTCAACATCATCAAAATCTTTCTTGTACTGCAATTCATACTGCCATTTAGGATTAGTCGCTTCTGTTTCTTCAGTTCTCTTCCAAGTTGAGTTTGAAACACCCGTATTATCAATAAAATTAAATCTCGTTCTAGAGGGTTGCTCTTCAATTTCATAAGCAAAATTTCCAGATAGTGTTAACACATTATTATCATTAATATGATAATCTGTACCTAAAATAAGGTTATAGTATTTTTCGTTTCTATATTCTGTTCCTCTTGTTTTTAAAGTAGTATTATTTACCAAATCCGTATTGATACTTTCCCTATCACTAGGTAATTTTCTATAGCCAATGCCCAGTTGACTAAATAGGTTAAACTTTTCAGTTCGTTTGTTTAAACTCAACCCGAAACTATTATTTGTTGGCGTCCCAAAATTTAAGCTAGCCGACCCATTTAAACCTCTTCGCTCCTCTTTTTTAAGCACAATGTTAATAATCCCAGAGGTCCCTTCTGCATCATATTTAGCGGACGGGTTGGTAATAACTTCAATTCTATCAATCATATCTGCAGTGATCGTACCCAGTGCATTCCCTTCGTCACTAGCTATAACTGAAGGCTTCCCATTTATAAGTATCTGCACACCTTGAGTTCCTCTTAAACTTATTTGTCCTTCAATATTTACATTAACCGAGGGAACATTGTTTAAAACCTCTAAAGCACTTGCTCCAGTACTACTTAAATCCTTTCCAATATTGAAAATACGTTTGTCTAATTTAAATTCAGTTTTGGAAACTTCTGCCTGTAACACCACTTCATTAAGTTGTTCCAGATCTTCCATGAGAATAATATTACCTAATTGAATTTCACTATTAGCTATTTGAAATTCTTTAATAATTCTCTTTTGATACCCTATAAAACTAATTTCAACATAAAAATTTAGTGCTTCTGTTTCAATTTGAAAAGAACCATCATCTGCAGTAGTTGTACCAGCAATAGCTTTTTTTGTATCGGATTCAATTAATAATATTGTGGCAAATTCTACTGGTTTATTACTTAAATGCTCTAGTACTTTACCAATAATGCTTACATTTTTATTTTGACCGAAAATAGTAGTAACAGAAAAGATGCAAAAACAAATACTCAATTTTAGTAGTTTCGACTTTTTTATCAAGTAGTTCGCCATCTTTTATTTAAAATATTTAGAGAAGGTGCAAATATAATTAGGGTAATATTAAGTAAGGTTAAAATTTACACTTTATTAACATCGTCTATAATCGAACAATAAAAAAAGATTATTTGTAATGACAATAAAGCCATTAATAGCAAATAATGGCTTAAACCTTAGTTATTAACGTACAAATTTATTAGGCATGTAATTAACTCAATTATTTTTCGTCCAAAGGTTGTAACTTTAGTAAAATTAAAACCAACTAGATGCCAACAACCAAAATTGAAATTGCTAAAATTTCAGATCTAAACGAAAAAAAACCAGCATACGCCTTAGTAAAAAACACAGATTTAGTTATTATAAAACACGAAAAAGGGATTTCTGTATTATACGGAAGATGTCATCATCGTGGGGCATTATTAGCTGATGGACATATAGACGGGCACAATCTTATCTGTGGTGTACATGGTTGGGATTATCGTTATGATACTGGTGTAAGCGATTATAATAATGACGAAAAATTGCACAAGTTCAAAACATATATTGAAGGCGATTCGTTATTAATTGACGAAAATGAAATTGATGGTTTTGAGCTAGAACACCCACAACCTTTTAATCGAAAAGAGTATTTAGGAACATTTGCTGACACGCATCCTGAAGATACAGAACCCTATACTGGCTACATTAAAGAGTTAGCCAAAAATGGTTTAAAAAACATAGGTCATCACGGTTTTTCGGCCTCAATGGGCGTTGATAGAAATACATTGCCAAAATGGAACGACATTCAATTTCTTCCAGCACAATTAGCAACAAGACCATTGTTAGATGACGAAGAAGTTACTACGAAAGTGGTTATCGGACCAAAGGCAAAAAAACCATTGCATCTCGATATTCCCCTATTTGTAAGCGATATGAGCTTTGGAGCTTTATCACGTGAAGCCAAAATAGCACTCTCTAAAGGAGCAGAAATGGCAGGTACTGGAATTTGTTCTGGAGAAGGCGGCATGCTCCCAGAAGAGCAAAAAAACAATTCAAAGTATTTTTATGAATTAGCTTCAGCACAATTTGGTTTTTCTTGGGATAAATTGGATAATGTGCAGGCCTTTCATTTTAAAGGTGGGCAGGGTGCAAAAACAGGAACTGGAGGCCATTTACCAGGAAATAAAGTAAGTGCAGAAATAGCAAAAGTACGCGGACTTAAAAAAGGGGAAACTGCTATTTCTCCCGCAGCAAACCCAAACTTTCATACAGTTCAAGATTTTAAAGATTTTGCTAATAAAATTAGGGAACGCACAGGAGGCATCCCAATTGGTTTTAAAATTGCTGCCAGTCATATAGAAAAAGATATTCATTTTGCCTTGGATATTGGTGTAGACTACATCATTCTTGATGGTCGTGGTGGCGGCACAGGTTCTGCACCAACCATTTTAAGGGATCATATCAATGTACCAACCATTCCAGCACTGGCAAGAGCCAGAAAATATATGGATAAGGTTGGCGCAACAGATATTACATTAATAATCACTGGAGGCTTACGCGTCGCTGAAGATTTTGCAAAGGCTATGATGCTTGGTGCAGATGCTATCGCGGTTTCCAATTCGGCATTACAAGCTATTGGGTGTTTAGGAATGCGTGCTTGCGGAAGCAACAACTGTCCAGTAGGTATAGCGACGCAAAAAGAATCCTTACGTAGTCGTTTGATTATTGATTCATCAGCCAAACAATTACATAATTATTTTGATGCCACTAACAATCTCATCAGAGTAGTTGCTAGAGCTTGTGGTTATGATAATATTTCAAAGTTCAATCACCACGATTTATCGACTTACGATTATGACATGCATAAATTAACAGGCATTAATTATGCTGGAATTTCAATTATAAAATAACTATAACTAACCAAAAATTTAATCATGATACCTTTAAAATTAAAACGGATTCGTTTGTTCATTATAGCACTAACCTTTTTAGGGTTATTTGCTAGCTGTAATCAAACTACCAAAAACAGTAATGTTGAAGTAGTAGTAAAAAAAACGAAAACCATAGAAAAACCACCTTATAACACAAACGATACAAAAGGTATGTTAATGGCAATAGCAGAAGCTAATGGTGGCTTTAATAAACTACTTACGTTAAGAGATGTTGAGTTTGATTATAATTATATTTCTCCTGATGGGAAAAAAGATGTTTCGAAAGAACGATACATTTTCAGAAACGAAACATCATGGGCAAAATATACGACACATGAAGTGAATGTGCCATCAACTATTGAAGGTGATGTTGTACAGTTTTTTGATGGCCAAAAGGCTACTGTTTATGAGAACCAAAAGCCATTAAATGACCCTCAAGTTATTGGCACAGGACAATTTTTACGACAAGCAAACTACTTTTGGTTTACGATGATGTTTAAATTAACCGACCCAGGAGTTATTAGTGAGTATAAAGGTCAAGAAGATATTAACGGCGCTACATATGATTTGCTGTATGTTACTTACAATCCTGAAATAACGGGAAAAGAACAGAACGATATTTTCATATTATATATTAATCCAGAGTCTAGGATGGTTGAAAGTTTTAAATTTTCTTTACCGGCATTTGGTGTTAGTGAACCTGTGCTTCTTGCAGAATTAACCTATGAGGAAATTAATGGCATACAAGTAATTATAAGAAGAGTCATGTCTTCACCAAAACCTGATGGTAGTGGAATGACCTTATTAGTAGATCAACAAACATCGAACGTAAAGTTTAATAACGGGTTTACTACTTTACAATTAAGTTCAGATAATTAAAATAGAATAATAAAAACCACGCCTTCGGCGTGGTTTTTATTATTCTATTTTAAGAAGGAATTAGTTGTTCTCTTCAACCTCTTCTTTAACTTTCTTAATTAATTTCTTCTCGCCAACTACCTTAACCTCAACATCTTCTAAAGCATCTATTAGAGCTTTAACTTCTGCTTCTGTGCCTTCAAACACTTTGTCTTCAGTAGTAATTTCTCCATCTTTAGTTATAGTGGTCGTCACAGTAGCTTTCATCGTTCCATCGTCATTTTTCTCCATGTTAACTTTAACTTCTTTTGAAGCTTGGTCTTCCATTAATTTAGCTTTTTCGTCAGAGAACATCGCTGTATCTCCTTTAACGATGTGTTTCTTACCATCTTCATCGACCCAAACTTTAACATTCTCGTCAATTGCATAAGCACTATCACCCGTCAATGCAATACTTGGTGCAATTACCAAAGCAACTACAGACATTAACTTTAATAAGATATTTAATGATGGTCCAGAGGTGTCTTTGAATGGGTCTCCAACAGTATCGCCAACAACTGCTGCCTTATGTGCCTCAGAACCTTTACGCCCATCAGATTCTATCATTTTTTTCGCATTATCCCAAGCACCTCCAGCATTAGATTGGAAGATTGCCATAAGCACACCACAAGTAGTTACACCTGCTAGTAAACCTCCTAACATTTCAGCTCCCCCAATAAAACCAACAGCAACAGGAACGGCTAACGCTAATAATCCTGGCAATACCATTTCTTTAATCGATGCCTGTGTAGAAATCTCAACGCATTTTTCATATTCTGCATATCCATCTGCTTCATCAAATACTTTTCTATCTGCCTCAGAAGCTTTTGACATATCTGAATCATATTTTCTCATAATCTCTAAAGCAGCCTTTAATTGAGGTATATCTTTAAATTGACGACGAACTTCTTCAATCATTGCCATAGCAGCTCTACCAACCGCATTCATCGATAATGCCGAGAATACAAATGGTAACATCCCACCAACTAATAATCCAGCCATAATTTTAGGCTGAGATACATCAATTGCAATTACACCGGCTGTCTTCATAAATGCTGCAAACAATGCTAATGCCGTTAACGCCGCTGAAGCAATTGCAAATCCTTTTCCAATCGCAGCAGTTGTATTACCTACTGCATCTAATTCATCAGTGCGTTCACGCACTTCGCTTGGTAATTCTGCCATTTCAGCAATACCACCTGCGTTATCAGAAATTGGCCCGTAAGCATCTACAGCTAATTGAATTCCAGTATTTGCTAACATCCCTACAGCAGCAATTGCGATACCATATAATCCTGCAAAATGATGAGAAACTAATATTGCAGCTGCAATTAAAAGAATAGGAATTGCAGTAGACATCATACCTACCCCTAATCCAGCAATAATATTTGTTGCAGCACCAGTTTCAGATTGTTTAACAATGGAATTTACTGGTTTGGATCCTGTACCTGTATAATACTCTGTTATTTTACCTACTCCAAAACCTGCAATTAATCCCGCAAGTGTTGCATAAAAAACTCCCCGTGCACCAAAAGGTAAACCTTCAATAGTCTCAGGCAACATCATTGTAATTATAAAATAAGATGCAACAATCATTAAAAATCCAGAACCAAATTCACCTAAATTTAATGCTTTATGAGGACTTCCGCCTTCTTTTACTTTTACGAAAAATGTACCAATTATTGACATAACAATACCAACAGCTGCCAACACTAATGGTAAGTAAACGGCACCTAGACCCCCAAATTCTGGAGTAAAAATATAGGCCCCTAATACCATTGTTCCAATAATAGAACCAACAAACGATTCGAATAAATCAGCTCCCATTCCTGCTACATCACCAACATTATCACCAACATTATCTGCAATCGTTGCAGGATTTAATGGATGATCTTCTGGAATTCCAGCTTCTACCTTACCAACTAAATCTGCGCCAACATCAGCAGCTTTTGTATAGATGCCACCACCAACACGAGCAAACAATGCAATTGAAGATGCACCAAGTGAAAACCCTGAAAGCACATTTAATACCATAGGAATATTTTCAGCTCCTGGCCACATTGACTGATACAATATAAATAAACTACTCAATCCTAAAACTCCTAAGCCTACAACTCCTAAGCCCATAACAGAACCACCAGCAAAGGCAACTTCTAATGCTTTACCCAAAGAGGCTCTTGCCGCTTGAGTAGTTCTAACGTTCGCTTTAGTTGCCACTCGCATTCCAATAAATCCAGCTAATGCTGAACAAATTGCTCCTACAATAAAGGATACCGCTACCATTCCATGTGAGCCTACTTCAGAATTTCCTTTGAAGAATAATAAGATCGCCACTGCTATAACGAAGATTGCCAAAATTTTATATTCAGCCTTTAAAAAAGACATGGCTCCATCCGCAATATGCTTTGCGATTTTTGCCATTTTTTCGTTCCCAACATCTTGTTTTGACACCCAAACGTTTTTAATCCATACGAATAAAAGGGCTAAGACTCCGAATGCAGGTAAAAATTTTACTAATAATTCCATATGTTAGTTATTTGTTTTTTGAATGCGCCAAAAATAGTAAAATATAGCAGATAAAAAAAGCCACCACTGATAATAAGGGCGGCTTAACTGCATTACTGCTTTATCTCTTAGATTGTAAATGTTCGATTTTTTTTATGTTCGCTATCGTCATATCGCTTTACACATTGTTTGTATATTTTTATAGCCTCTTCTGCATTGCCCCAACCACCTACATCTACTTTCTTTTCTTCAAGATCTTTATATACTTCGAAAAAGTGTTCAATTTCTTTTAACCTGTGCGGATTAATATCACTAATGTCGTTACGTTGATTCCAAATAGGATCCGAAACGGGTACGCAAATTATTTTTTCATCTGGTCCTTTTTCATCTGTCATATGGAATACACCAATTGGCTTAACCTCCATTACGCACATTGGGAACGTTGGTTCTGTACCCATAACCAAAACGTCCAATGGATCGCTGTCTAAGGCTAAAGTCTCTGGCACAAACCCATAGTCACCTGGGTACATCATTGATGAAAACAACATGCGGTCAAATCTAATCTTGTTTAATACGAAATCATATTCGTATTTATTTCGACTTCCTTTTGGTATTTCAATTAAAACATCAAAAGTTATTTCTTCTTTATCGCTCATAATTACAATTTTAATTTGGGCTGCAAAGGTAGACAACCATTTAAGTTTAGCCAACAAAATACACTTGACTTTATCAAAAAAATAACCGCGCTAAGTTATCGGACCACATAGTTGATTAACAACAAACATAAAAATTCTCTTTCTAACTCTTTATAACTTATGGTAAAAATAGAATATTAGAACTTATTCATGAGATTCCCACCTCAGCATGAATTAGAAATGAAACCCAAACGTTCCAGTAATACCAAATTTACGGGCACCAGGATTATCAAGGTAATTACCTCTAAAGTTAAAATCCAGTCTAAAAATTTTAAAAATATTACCCACACCAAAACTATACTCCCAATACACCTTATTATCAGGCGCCACTAATGGAATATTTGCAGGGCTGCTCAATAATCTGTTCTCATTAGAGAGTTCTCCCCATACACCACGAACACTTATTATTTCACGTAAGCTTAATTTTCGTAATAATGGGATTCTAGAAAACAAGCGTCCATTAAAATTATGTTCTAAATGCAAAGACGTATATGTATCGGTTACGAACTCATAAAAATCGAGTTGTGAGAAGGTATTGTATATTGAAAAATAAGATTGATTCCCCGGCACAACACTTAACAAACCTAATGGCACCTCGCCAAAAGTCTTTCCTGCTTCAATTGTAGAATACAGCCTACCAAACCCCCCTAATTGCCAAGGTTGTATATATGAAAGTTGCACTTTTGTATAATCAAAATCACTATTAAACATGCTCTTATCTCCTATTGATATTTGAGCAAAAATGCGGGCAAAGTCATCATTAGATTCATGGCGTTCTACCCCAAATCCGGTCATTTTACGCTTCGGGAAATATGACATTGAAAAACTAGTCTCAAATTGCTTAATTTCTGAAGATACGCCTGTATCAGAATCTGCGTCCAAATAATCTAAACTAAACGTTGGCGAGGCCGATGATAAGGTCCTGTAATTTCCGCCAAGCCTAAATACCACATTGCGCCATGGTTCCATTTCTATGGCAGCACTAGTTAGGTTAATCGATGTCAACTTATCATTAGTTCCAGAACCGACTATGGATGAAGACGCCAAACTTCTGCCTAATACATCAGTAGATGTGGTAAGGCTTGCTCCAATTTGCTCCACATCCCGACGATTACCTCCTGAAATAATTAATCTGTTTTTCTTATCGATTAACCATTTTCCCGAAATCCCATATTTAAATTTATCATCTCTAAATCCGTAGGCCAAAAACCCTTCCAAGCGCCATAAATCATTACGTCCAAAATAGGTTCTTCCTCCGGTTCTTAGTCGCATCCCTTCTACTTCATTATAACCAAAGGTTGAAAAAATTGGACCATAATCCAATGGTAATGTATTAAACTCAATATACCCTGATGACAAGATACTTCCTAGATTATATAAACGTTTAAACTTCTTTACCGTCTTAAGCGTATCCAACATTTTGTAAACACCTTGCTCATCTTTATTAAGCTTTTCTAAACGGTTGGCATTCCAAAACTCTTCACCCCTGTCATAAATATCTTTATCATAAAAATAGACTTCCTCATCGTAAAACTTCTTGTCCTTTGGCAAATCAAACATGTAGTTGTTGAACAATGTTGTTCGTTTGCCATAAACCCCTCTTGATTTTTCTTTTTTATTTAAGGCAAAATCAGACATCATATAATCCCTTTTTACTAGAAACAAAGAGTCGTTAAGAACGTCAAACTCTTGCTCGATATAAATCTCCTTAACCCAGTTAATGTTTGCGCTTTTTGTGGCTTGAAGATTAATTTCTTTAATGGCGTAGGTAGAATCATTGACCCAAAAATCACCCTTAAACGTTAATTCATTTTTTCGCCGTGGATAATAAATAATATTGTAGCACCATTTATTGTCAATAAATGC
>Ga0316189_10000568_pt1 | contig 36952 bp, 35 predicted proteins | sample LowCovwburrow_MG_FD_204930 | JGI IMG/M metagenome (GOLD analysis project Ga0316189, IMG submission 204930) | Coastal sediment microbial communities from Maine, United States - Lowes Cove worm burrow | ecosystem: Environmental > Aquatic > Marine > Coastal > Sediment | place: USA: Maine...
GACTGGTTTGCGATAACACTCCAATAAAGCTAAACGCGTGTTGGCAGGAATATCGATCCTGTTGAGCGGTATTAACTTGTCTATAAGGGCACCAAGCAAGACTTTATTATTATCTAGCGGTAAATCGTCAATCCATGCTGCTAATGAGGTCGGATCTAAAAGGCTGTCTAGCTGTGGATTAAACTCATCAATGAAATCAATTTCTAGGGGGGGTAAATCAGCTGCCGGAGCCTTCATTTTGGCAATATGTTTAGAAAGAGAAGAGATCAAGGAGCGGTTTATTTTGGGTGTCGATTGTTTGGTGGGGTTGACCTTTGCAGTGGGTGGAGCCTTAGGGATACTGGCGACCTTAGCCGCTTGTTTGGCAAAGGCGATTTTTTCTTCTGCAGCGTTGAGGGTATCAGCAAGTTGTTTAGAGCGGAGTGGTTTCTTAATATGAAGTGCAGTCGGGATACCTGGCTGAGGTTGGCTTGACAAAACAGCACTAACGCCTTGTTTGTGCTGTTGGAATAGTGCAAGACCTTCCTCAGTCTCAATCGAATAAAGATACAGGTCAACACGGCCTGAATGAGTCACGGACCATTTGCTATTCAGACGTTTGTCTGACAACTCAAGCATGGATCGTAATGAGTTCATATCGATGCTATTAACAGCACAAAGGCGAATGCGCAACGAGGACATTATTTTTGCTCCTTCAAGCTAAATTCTTCACGGATACGGACAGTACGGATTGTATTATCCGTTGTTTGTACAACTTCGATAATATAATGGCCAATGCGTAAGCTTACATTAGGTTCAGGAATACTTTCTAGATATTCTAAAATTAAGCCATTAATGGTTTTTGGGCCATCAGTAGGCAGTTGCCAATGATTATGTCGATTAATTTCACGAATATTAGCTGAGCCATTGATAAGATAGCTACCGTCTTGTTGGGGATGGATATCTTTATCTTCGTCAATGAGATCAGCGGTAAATTCACCCACGATTTCGCGAAAAATATCTTCTAAGGTAATCAGTCCAAGAATATCACCGTATTCATCGACCACTAACCCCGTTCTTCGCTTATGCCGTTGAAACTGAATTAATTGTGTATTCAAAGGTGTATTTTCTGGCACAAAATAGCTGGATTTGATAATACTATTTAGGGTTTCTAAGGTAAGGTTGTTTTGTGCTAATAAGTGAAGTGCTTTTCGGACATGCAAGATGCCAATAAGATTGTCTAAACTGGTTTCATAGACAGGCATTCGTGTATTGGCACAATAAGACAATTGTTTGATGATCTCAGCGAGCGGGGCATTGATATTGATGCCTTCGATTTCATTACGGGGCACCATGACATCATCCACGGTGACCTTTTCTAAGTCGAGGATGCTCACTAGCATTTTCTTATGACGTTTCGGAATCAAGCTACCCGCTTCTTTTAACACCATGCGCAATTCTTCGGAATTAATGGCGTCTGACATGGTGTCTTCAGGCCTTACGCCGAATAGGCCCAAAATGCGATTGGTAATACTATTGGTAAACCAAACCAGAGGATAGAGCAAAACTAGCAAAGGTTTAAGGATAAAGCTGGCTGGAAAAGCAACACGTTCAGGATGAAGGGCTGCCAATGTTTTGGGCGTCACTTCAGCGAATAGTAGAACGATTAAAGTGAGCGTAAACGTCGCTACGACAATGCCGTTTTCACCCAACAGTTTAATGCCAATGATAGTGGCGATAGCAGAGGCTAAGATATTAACAAAATTATTGCCAAGCAGGATAAGTCCGATAAGGCGGTCAGGTCGGTCCAATAGTTGATTTGCACGGATAGCGCCAGGGTGGCCCTGTTCTGCTAAATGGCGCAAGCGATAGCGGTTTAATGACATTAAAGCGGTTTCAGAACTAGAGAAAAAGGCTGAAAATAGCAATAGAATGAACAGAATAAAAAATAGCAGAGAGAGTGATGTGGTTTCGAGCATAGGGATATTGTCAGTCAGACCTTATTGGCGAAACAAAATAAATTCCAAAACGAGCTTACTACCAAAATAGGCTAGTACTAAAAATAAAAATCCGACCAATGTCCATTTTATAGCCGTTTGGCCTCGCCAGCCGTGGCGCCATCGGCCCCAAAGCAAGGTTGCAAAAACACACCAAGCAATGAGAGATAGCACCGTTTTATGGGCTAGATGCTGGGCAAAAATATCATCAATAAAGACAAAGCCAGTTATCAAACCAGCGGTTAACAAGATAAAGCCAACAATGATCAGTTGGAATAAGCCTGATTCCATGGATTGCAGAGGTGGTAATTTCCTTATCAGGCCTGCAACATGCCGCTGACGTAACTGCTGTTCCTGAATGGCTAAGACGCTGGCTTGTAGGGCAGCAAGGGTAAAGAGGCTATAGGCGGCGAGTGATAATAAAACATGCCACTCCAGTGCGGGGGGCAACAAACCTTCAATCTGATGACTTGGCAGGCTCATTTTAACAATAAGGATGACCGCGACAACGGGATAGATCAGCATACCAGGATGAGCCTGTTTCGCTTTGATACCTAAAACATAAGCAAGGAAAGCCATAAACCAGGCCACAATCGTCATGGTGCTAAATAGACTGACATCCCAGCCGTCAGCCGCTTTCATGGTAAAAAAGATATCAGTACCGTGAAAAATCAGTGCTAAAACAGTCAAAATGCTGATTGGCATTGCGATGACATCACCTTGTTCACGCTGTATAAAATGGCGGATCAATATGATGCTACAAAGGAGATATAACAATAGGGCTAAAGCATTGGCAATGGCCATTAATAATTTTCCATATCAAGCAATAAAAGAATTGTCATAGGCAAATGATAAACGATGTAATCCTATTCGGACTAATATATCAGTTATAATTCACGATAACTGTATTTATGAATGAAATGAGTGAACCATGTTTGATAGTTTGAGTGATCGTTTAGGCAGTACATTACAGAAGCTTCGCGGTCAGGGTAGGCTGACCGAAAATAATATTAAAGACAGCTTGCGTGAAGTCCGCATGGCTCTACTTGAAGCGGATGTCGCTTTACCTGTCGTTAAAGCCTTTATCGATCGGGTAAAAGAACAGGCGATGGGGCAAGATGTTTTACGAAGTCTGACCCCAGGTCAAGCCTTAATCAAAGTTGTTAATGACGAGTTAGTGGCTGTGATGGGTGAGGCGAATGAATCGCTTAACCTTAATATGCAGCCCCCAGCGGTTATTTTGATGGCGGGTTTGCAGGGGGCGGGTAAAACAACCAGTGTCGCTAAACTGGCTAGATGGCTTAAAGAGAATCAAAAAAAATCAGTGATGGTCGCCAGCGCGGATGTTTATCGTCCTGCTGCGATAGAACAATTAAAAACGTTGGCAAGTGAAGTTGAAGCGACTTTTTTCCCAAGTGATATTAGCCAAGATCCTGTTGCAATCGCACAAGCTGCTGTTGCAGAAGCGAAGTTGAAATTTATTGATGTTGTTATTATCGATACGGCCGGTCGCTTAGCGATTGATGAAGAGATGATGACCGAAATTAAACGGCTTTATAGTGCGATTAAGCCTATTGAAACGTTATTCACTGTCGATAGCATGACAGGGCAAGATGCTGCGGTGACAGCACAAGCCTTTAATGACGCATTACCCCTAACAGGTGTCATCCTGACCAAAACAGATGGTGATGCACGCGGTGGTGCGGCACTGTCTATTAGACATATCACCGGCAAGCCGATTAAATTTATGGGTGTCGGTGAAAAAACGACAGCATTGGAACCATTTCACCCTGATCGTGTTGTATCTAGAATATTGGGAATGGGCGATGTCTTGTCGCTGGTGGAAGAAGCCCAGCGTAAAATGGACACCGGCTCAGCTGAAAAGTTAGCTAACAAACTGAAAAAAGGTAAAGGTTTTGATCTTGAAGATTTCAGAGATCAATTACGCCAAATGGGTAATATGGGGGGCATGGCTTCCATGATGGATAAGTTGCCTGGTATGGGGGCTATTCCTGCAGCCGCTAAGCAACAAGTCAATGATAAAGAGCTGGGCAGATTAGAAGCGATTATTAACTCGATGACCAAAAGAGAACGCAAGCGGCCCGATATTATTAAAGGTTCGCGGAAGAAAAGAATTGCCGCGGGTTGTGGTATGCAGATCCAAGATGTTAATCGCTTACTGAAACAGTTTGCTCAAATGCAAAAAATGATGAAAAAAATGAATCAAAAAGGTGGAATGGCTAAGATGATGCGTGGTTTAGGCGGCCGCTTTCCATCTGGCGGCGGCATGCCTTTTTAACACAGGCTTAATTTAAGCTTTTCAAATGCAAGATAAGTGCGTAAAATGCTTCTGTTTTTCGCTCCCGTTTTGAACAGGCAGAAATATGGTCATAATTAGAATGTCACGCAGTGGTGCTAAAAAGCGCCCTTATTATAATGTTGTAGTCGCTGATTCACGTAATAAACGTGATGGTCGTTGCATCGAACGTGTGGGTTTCTTTAACCCTTTAGCACAAGGCCAAGAAGAAACATTACGTCTAGATTTAGAACGCATTAAGCATTGGATTAGCTTAGGTGCACAAACGTCTGAACGTGTAGCTAGTCTGGTCGATCAAGCGCAAAAAGCAGCAGCGTAAGTCAGTATTTAGCGTATCAACATGGACACTGCCGAGGGATTTATCCCGGTTGGAAAAATTGCGGGTGTCTTTGGGGTTAAAGGTTGGATGAAAGTATTTTCATTCACACAACCCAGGAAAAATATTTTAAGTTACAGTCCACTTTACCTTTTAACTAAGGGCCAGTGGGTGGAAGCAAAAGTGGCCAGTGGCCGCGTGCAAGGTAAAGGGATTGTCATTGCACTAGAGAATGTGACGGAGCCTGATCAAGTTTTACCGCTGATTGGCACAGAGCTAGCGATTAAACAACATCAGCTAAAACCAACTGAACAAGATGAGTTTTATTGGTCAGATTTAACCGGTTTAAATGTGATTAATTTACATGACGAGTCCTTGGGTCAAGTAGATAGCTTAGTTGAAACGGGTGCACATGATGTGTTGCTGGTGAAAGATAAAGTGAATAAAACACAGCGATTAATCCCTTTTGTGATGGGTGAAATTGTTGATGAAGTTAACTTGGATAGCGGTTTTATCAGGGTTGATTGGGAATTAGATTATTGAGGTAACAACATGCGCGTAGGTGTGGTGTCATTGTTCCCTCAAATGTTTGATGCAATAACGCAATATGGTGTGACGAGTCGAGCTGTTAAGCAAGACAAGTTGATATTGGATTATTGGACGCCGCGTGATTTCACGCAGGACAAACATCAAACAGTAGATGATAGGCCTTATGGTGGCGGTCCAGGCATGGTAATGAAAGTTGAGCCATTGCGAAGAGCCATTCATGCTGCAAAAAAGGCTTTAGGTCAGCAGACGAAAGTGATTTATCTGTCGCCACAGGGCAGACAATTAGATCAACAAGGTCTGAAAGAGTTAGCGACAAGAGAAGCAATGATCTTAGTTGCAGGACGTTATGAAGGTATTGATGAGCGTCTGATAGAACATGAGATTGATGAGGAATGGTCGATAGGTGACTATGTTCTCAGCGGTGGTGAGCTTGCAGCCATGGTAATGGTAGATGGTATAGCAAGATTATTACCGGGCGTGTTAGGTGATGAAGAATCGGCACAACAAGATTCTTTTATGGCAGGTCTATTAGACCACCCACATTACACACGACCAGAAAATTGGACTGATCAAGCTGTACCTAGTGTATTACTAGGCGGTGATCATGAGGCGATACGAAAGTGGCGTCTTAAGCAGTCGATAGGACGAACTTGGTTAAGACGGCCTGACTTGTTAGCAGCGATGACGTTGGATAATGAGCAGACAGTATTATTAGAACAATTTATTGCCGAATATGGGCAAGAAGAGAAGTAGGAATTAGGAGTAGAACGATGAGTAATATTATTGAACAGCTAAATGCTGAACAAATGAGACAGGACATCCCTGACTTTTCTTCAGGCGATACAGTTATTGTCAAAGTTAAAATCAAAGAAGGTGACCGTGAGCGTGAACAAGCCTTTGAAGGTGTTGTCATTGCAAAGCGTAACCGTGGTCTGCATTCAGCATTCACTGTACGTAAAATTTCAAATGGTGTCGGCGTTGAACGTGTTTTCCAAACACATAGTCTTGCTGTTGCAAGTCTAGAAGTGGTTCGTCGTGGTGATGTGCGTCGCGCTAAACTGTACTACCTACGTGAATTGACGGGTAAAGCAGCACGTATTAAAGAAAAATTATCATAATAGACTGAAAAGCAGCATCAGAATTGATGCAGTTTTATTCAAAAAAGGGTATGACTATTATATAGTCATGCCCTTTTTTTATTGCGGTAAAGTCGCATCAGATTAGGTATGATGACAGTATGTCCTGGAGCCAAAAAATCCACTCTCAACAGATTGTACTGACTTTGCCTATAGGTCCGATTAAGCATTTATTACTTGAAACGGACGGCAGGCTTATTCAAGGTATTTCAATATTATTTGATAAGGATTTACCCGAGCAAGGGACTATTAAAAGACCTCAATACCTAGATGGCATTGCACAGCAGTTATGTGACTACAGCCGACAAGCACACAATAACTGGTCATTGGATTTGTCTGAGAGAGGCACAGCCTTTCAGCGTAAAGTGTGGCGCTATCTGCAAACGATTCCTATGGGCACGACACAAAGTTATGGACAGGTTGCCAAAGCCTTGAACAGCTCTGCTCGTGCGGTGGGCAATGCCTGTCGCGCTAATCCATTTTTATTGGTTGTACCTTGTCATCGCGTTGTTAAAAGTACCGGAATAGGTGGCTTTGCTGGCAAAGTGGATGGTGAAGCTATCGCCATCAAGCAATGGTTGTTAGCGCATGAAAAACATGAAAAATAAGTCTCAAGTTGAGTTAACACCGCATTATCTACAACAATTTTTAGATGCTTTATGGCTGGAATCAGGCTTAAGCAAGAATACGATAGAGGCCTACCGGCGTGATTTATTAGCGTTTGCTAGTTGGTTAAGCGAAGACGAAACCGATCTGGCAGCGGCAACGAGAGAAGATATTTTACGTTATCAAGGCGTGAGGCTAAGAGAAGGTCGAAAGGCCCGTAGTGAAGCACGCTTATTATCAAGTTTAAGGCGATTTTATCGTTATCTATGTCGAGAAGAGGTTCGGGAGTCAGATCCGACGGTTCAAATTGAATCACCTCGTTTAGGCCGATCATTACCCAGTGGTTTAACAGAGCAAGAGGTGGAAGCTTTATTGGCTGAGCCTGATAGTGAAGCGCCTTTAGGTCTCCGCGACCGGACTATGTTAGAAGTGTTATATGCCACAGGGTTGCGTGTTTCTGAATTGGTGGCACTGACCATTGAGCAAGTCAATATGCGGCAAGGTCTTGTACGCTGTGTGGGCAAAGGTAATAAAGAACGGCTAGTTCCTTTAGGTGAAATATCACTCGACTGGCTCCAACTCTATTTAGTAGAGGCTCGGCCAGCGATCCTCAATGGCCGTGCGACGGATGATCTATTTCCGACACGACGCGGTAAAGCGATGACACGGCAAGCATTTTGGTATTTGATCAAACGCTATGCGAAGCAGGCGAGTATTGATAAACCTTTATCACCTCATACGTTGCGTCATGCTTTTGCGACGCATTTATTAAACCATGGTGCTGATTTGAGGGTTGTTCAATTATTATTAGGCCATGCTGATTTATCGACAACGCAAATATATACCCATGTTGCACGCGAAAGATTGAAGTCCTTACATGCAACACATCACCCAAGAGCCTGATGATGTTAAAATCTGCAACTTATTACAGAACTGGAGAACAAAATGCCGGCCTTTGATATTGTGTCTGAAGTGGATCAGCATGAATTGACCAATGCAGTCGATCAAGCGAATCGTGAATTGGATAGCCGCTTTGACTTCAGAGGAACTGACGCCAGTGTACAGCAGTCGAACAAAGTACTGACATTGCATGCCAGTAGTGATTTTCAGCTTGATCAGCTGCTTGATATTTTGCGAATGAAATTGGTCAAACGTAAGATTGAAGTCAGCTGTTTAGAAGTGAAAGATCCTGTCGGTAATGGCAAAATGCGAAAGCAGGAAGTCATCATCAGAGAAGGAGTCGATAAAGACCTGTCACGTAAAATTGTTAAATTAGTGAAAGAAAGTAAGATCAAGGTGCAAGCAGCTGTACAAGGTGATAGTGTACGGATAACAGGCAAGAAGCGCGACGACTTGCAAGCAGTGATGGCATTACTGAGAGGCAATGATAGTCTTGAGATGCCATTACAATTCAACAACTTTAGAGATTAAGAGGCCACCATGCTAAAACGCTATTATTTATATCTGCCTTTGTTGGCTTTCATGGGCTTGGCGCAGGCTGACACCGCGTTAAAAGCCAAACTAGAAGCCCTGCTACCCGGTATGATAGTGGAAAGCATGGAGCCACTAGAAGGTACAGGCCTATATGAAGCGGTAGTCGATGGTGAAATTGTCTACTTTTCTAAAGATGCTCGTTATGTATTCCAAGGTGATGTCATCGCCTTAGATTCTCGCCAAAATATTACGGCCAATAAACGAGTGGTCTTGAAAAAGAAAGTACTGGCATCACTTGATGAAGCCGATATGATCGTGTTTGAACCTGAAAAAACAAAACACACACTGACGGTGTTTACTGATATCGATTGTGGTTATTGTCGAAAACTACATCAGCAAATGTCAGAATATAATGATCTAGGGATTAAGATTCGTTATATGGCTTTCCCTCGTTCTGGCCCAGACTCTGACTCTTTCAATAAAGCGGTTAATGTGTGGTGCGCCGATGATCGTCAACAAGCGATGACAGATTCAAAACTGGGTACACACATAGCAGCTAAAAGTTGTGATAATCCAGTTGGAGCACATTTTGAAGCAGGCCGTCGCTTAGGTGTGACGGGAACACCGGCTTTATTTTTAGAATCAGGTCAAATGCTACCGGGTTATATTCCACCCAAGCGTTTAAAACAAATGCTTGATGAGCAAGCTTAAGGTAGGCAGATCGCTTTTAAGACAAGGTTAAGATTGATGCATCGCTATTATCAGCGATACGTGAATCGAACAATTGCAGTTGATAACCATCAAAAATAATAAAACTAGGCTGTTGCTGCCAATCGCCTAGTACAACACGATATTGGTCCTGCCCCAACGGGTGGATAGCGGGTCGGTGAGTGTGACCATGCAATAAATAATCGACTTGATATTTAGCCATCACACGGCTTACTTCTGACTGATTAACATCCATTATTGCAGCTGATTTATATTGTTTCTGCTGGCGGCTTTTTTGTTTTATTTTGTCAGAAATACCTTGGCGATAATTTGCAGACAGCATCAAGAAACAACGTTGTAAAAAACGATTACGGCTCCAACGCCGATAGCGTTGATAACTGACATCATCAATGCATAAACTATCGCCATGCATTAATAAGACCTTATGTTGTCCCAGTTTAATCAGTGTGGGATCCTGCAATAGCGTCAAACCACAGCGGGCAGCAAAATCCTTGCCCATCATAAAGTCACGGTTACCCACCATTAAATAACTTTTAATGCCTACTTGTTGCAGTTTGATAAGTTGTTCTATCAGTGGTTGAAATTCATCAGGCACAATATCATCGCCTAGCCAGGTATTGAACAGATCGCCTAGAATATAAAGTTGGTCGATATTGGCTGCTTGTTGAGCCAAGAAATCAACGGCGACTTGAGTGAGCTCAGCTTGATCAGGACTCAAGTGTAGGTCTGAAATAAACAGCGTCGACATATTGAGGCTTAAATCTGTGTCAAACAGGCCAACACCCAAAGTGGGTGTGGCTGTTTAACAGAATCAAAGGGCATTATTATTCAACGACACTGGCGCTGATAATCACCACATTGTCCGCGGGTACATCTTGATGGTGACCACGGCTACTTGTGCTGACAGCACGAATGGCTTCAACTACATCTTGTCCTTCAACAACTTGGCCGAAGACAGCATAACCCCATGCGGCACCACTTTCACCACGGAAATTAAGGAAGTCATTATCAACAGTATTGATAAAAAATTGCGCGGTAGCAGAATGCGGGTCACCTGTTCTTGCCATAGCGACTGAGCCTTTGACATTACTTAGGCCATTATTGGCTTCATTTTGAATAGCCTCTTTAACTGCTTTTTGAGCAAAATCTTCATCAAAGCCGCCACCCTGAATCATGAAATCCTTAATAACTCGGTGAAAGATAGTGCCGGCATAAAAGCCATCTTTAACATAGGCAAGAAAATTGGCGACAGTTTTGGGTGCCTTATCAGCATTAAGTTCGATGACGATATCACCATGAGATGTAGTTAGTTTAACTTTTGGCAAAGCATTGCCTCCTTCGGCATGAGCAATAAATGATGAAATGGCGAACAATAATATCGCCAAAGAGCGAAAAAACAGTTTCATATGAGATTTGTCCAGTGATTAATGGTTCAACAGTGCAGACAACATGATAGTGCAAATAAGCCATTAAGTGGAGTGTTTTAAGCTACTTTTCACTGCCAACATCACGTAAAATAGCGACTATGTTAACTATCCATAATAGCCTAAGCAAGCAAAAAGAACTCTTTACACCCATTGAGCCTGGCAAAGTCAAACTCTATGTCTGTGGCATGACCGTTTATGACTTTTGTCATGTCGGACATGCTAGGGTTATGGTGGTGTTTGATGTGGTGACACGTTACCTTAAAGCCAGCGGCTATGACGTGACGTATGTGCGTAATATTACTGATATTGACGATAAAATTATTGCCCGGGCCAATGAAAAAAATGAAACCATTGGAGAGCTAACAGAACGGTTTATTGCTGAAATGCATCAAGATGCAGATGCCTTGGGCGTGGAGCGACCTGATGCAGAGCCTAAAGCCACTGAAGCGATGGCAGAAATGTTGACGATGATAGAAACATTGATTAGCAAAGGTTTAGCCTATGCAGCCGATAATGGTGATGTCTATTACGATGTGAGTGAATTTCCAGGTTACGGCAAATTATCAGGTCGGAATATTGATGAATTACGTGCAGGTGAACGGGTCGCGGTTAACGAAGCTAAAAATGATCCAATGGATTTTGTGTTGTGGAAAGCCGCTAAACCGGAAGAACCGGCCTGGGAATCGCCATGGGGTAGAGGACGACCGGGATGGCATATTGAGTGTTCAGCGATGTCAGCACATTGCCTAGGCGAACATTTTGATATTCATGGCGGCGGTCAGGATTTACAATTTCCTCATCATGAAAATGAAATAGCCCAATCAGAAGGCGCACATGGCTGCCAATCGGTCAATTACTGGATGCACAATGGTTTTGTTCGTATTGATGATGAAAAAATGTCGAAATCATTGGGCAATTTCTTCACGGTGCGAGAAGTGTTAAAACAATATGCGCCAGAAGTTGTACGCTATTTTATTTTAACCAGTCATTATCGAAGCCCACTGAATTATTCAGAAGAACAATTAGATCAAGCTAAAAATACCCTCACCAAATTTTATGGAGCTTTGCGGGATATAGAAGCAGATAAAACTGTTGTTTGGCAGGATGATGATGAGTATGGTCCACGCTTTAGAGAAGCGATGGATGATGACTTTAATACTGCTTTAGCGCTATCGCTAATGGCAGATGTCCGTCAGGCAATTAATAAAGCACCCAATGATGAAAAAAGCTATCTGGCTGGCTTATTAGTGTCATTTGGTGATGTGTTAGGGCTATTTCAGCAATCAGCTGATGCCTTTTTAGCAGGCGATCAAGACAGCGATGATACCCGTATTATTGAGTCGCTGATTGTACAAAGAAATCAGGCGCGTGCAGATAAAGACTGGGCAAAAGCAGACCAAGCTCGTGACGAGCTTACCGCAATGGGTATTGTGTTAGAAGATGCCGCGGGCCAGACCACATGGCGTAGGCAGTGATCTGACTCGACTCGGCTAGTATCTAACTATCTGTATGCAGATTCTCAGCAGCATATAAAGTATTTTCCATCAAGGTTGCAACTGTCATTGGGCCGACACCGCCGGGTACGGGTGTAATCCAAGCTGCTTTTTCTTTTGCGGATTCAAACTCGATATCACCGGCTAGTGAGCCATCTTCAAGGCGGTTAATACCGACATCAATCACGACTGCTCCGGGTTTAATCCACTCGCCAGGGATGAAATTGGCAATCCCAACGCCAACCACTAACACATCAGCTCGCCTGACATGAAATTCTAAATCCGCAGTTTTACTATGACAAACTGTAATTGTGCACCTTGCCATCAATAACTCTAACGCCATCGGGCGGCCAACAATATTGGATTGACCGACAATGACCGCTTCCTTACCGACTAACTCGATACCCGTTTTTTCTAATAAGGTCATCACACCTTTGGGTGTGCAAGGACGTAACTGTGGATTACGTTGGGCAAGACGACCCATATTATAAGGATGGAAGCCATCGACATCTTTATCAGCTGCAATACGTTCAATCACGGTGTCAGCATCAATGTGATCGGGCAAAGGCAACTGCACCAAAATGCCGTCAATTTCCCTGTCAGCATTAAGCTGATCAATCAGTGCCAATAATTCTGTTTGGTTTGTGGTTGCGGGCAGATCATAAGAATCAGACTTAAAACCAATCTCGTCACAACTACGACGTTTACTGCCGACATAAACTTGTGAGGCTGGGTCAGCACCCACTAAGACGACAGCAAGGCCTGGACGGCGTTTTCCAGCGGCCAAATGCTGATCAGTTGCTACTTTAAGATCACGTTTTAATGCGGCAGCAATTGATTTACCATCAAGAATTTGAGCTGTCATGAAAAAGTCCCAATTAATAAAAACGAGACATGATCTCATGTTGGCACGATAACGGCAAAAAATATCTGCTCATGGATTGACTGTTGTAGCCCATCAGCGTATTATCTCGCCTTTCTTCGGGGATGTCTGTTCTTCGAAATGTCGGGGCATAGCGCAGTCTGGTAGCGCATCTGGTTTGGGACCAGAGGGTCGGGAGTTCGAATCTCTCTGCCCCGACCACTTCAAATACACACACTTCCTCAATAATTAGAATCTACAATGCGCCCGTAGCTCATTTGGATAGAGCATCGGCCTTCTAAGCCGAGGGTAACAGGTTCGAATCCTGTCGGGCGTACCATTTTTAGAACTTGATATGAACCCTGTTACACAGGAGTCACAGTCATAAGCACTGGCTCTATGAACTTATTAAAATTCAATATTTTTTCACTAATTTCGCTAAGCTTATTAACGTTTATAACCTTGTTTTTTGAACTTTCATATTTGACAAGAGAGGATGGGTTCATAGAGTGTTTGAGCGCTGTATTCTGGTTAATTGGGATAATATTCTCAATCTTAGTTATAAAAATGAAAGAACGTAAGCTCATTCCGATCATTTTTCTTTTTGTATGCTTTATATCTTTAGGAGAGGAGATCAGTTGGGGGCAGCGAATATTTAATATCAGCACGCCTGACTTCATAGCTCAAGCAAACAAACAAAAAGAATTAAACTTTCACAATCTATATGTATTTTCTGGTGGTAGCACATGGCAGCACTTTTTTAAAACCGGGGAGTTTAATTATCATCAACTTCTAGATACTCAAAATATCTTTAGAATGGGTTTTATAACATTCTTCTTGTTATTCCCATTACTTGTTAAGCTGGATATTGGGGCCAAATTAGCTAACGCAGCTGGCTACTATAAGCCAGAAAACTATCTCACATTATTTATTCTATTGTTTATGGTGGGGTCTTTTCTGATCACCAGCGGCAAAACTATAGCTGAACGACATGTTATTCAAGAAATAAGAGAAATGTCCTTCGCTTTCTTTATTGCTATGTATTTTATTTCAGTATTCTATTCTACTGGAGAACAGAAGCGCCAAGAAAGTAAGCCCTAATAAGCAATTATCACAGTACATTGGGTTGAAGGGAGGTTAAATCAACGACGAAGCATAATGTTATTTTATGCAGACGAAGCCAAGTTTTTAATTCCTTCTTTTGAAGTTACAGGCTGTGTCTTTAAGTGGTTTAGAATGGACTTGAGCGTTTCTGGCGTCATATTAGTGTGCTTAGATAGCAGAAAGTTAGAAGTCTCGACTTAAATCAATCTCGTTAACTTGTCTGAACACGGTGGACAAGTTAACGCACGGCCTGAGAGTATGGTTAGAGAAGGTTCAAGCATGCGTCTTTAATTTCTGCTAAAGCACGTAATAAAGAGGCATCACAGGAAGACCATCCTTTGAACAAACCGTCGCCAACGAGCTAAATGCAGTCATTCATATAACATTTATCTCAACACAAAGGCTGATGAAGTTGATTACCTTAAATTTGTTCTATTATTCTTTAGGTAATAGAAGATTTCAAAGGCAAGTATTAGCAGGCATATTTCAAAAATACATTCCAGTGCTTCACCTACCTCGCCATGCAAGTCGGATAATATTTTATAATTAATCATACTTCCAGCTTTTGCAATTAAAGCAATTAAGGCAATAAGCATACTTGGGATTGGGATCATCATCTGCTGTACCCACTTCTCAAATGTTGGGAACACTATTAAAAACACTGGAAGCGCAATAAAATAAGCCATCAACATCCGGAATAAAATTGTTGATAGAATTTGATTGCTGGATTGAACTAACATAGAGTTATGTAGGTTAAGTTCACCCTGAAAATTATTAGAAGTAATACCTTCGGACAGCTCATAATTAAAGAAATGCTGGCCCCAACTTATTTCTTCACCTGCAATAAATATACAGGCCAAAGAGAGTAACAACAGCCAGAAAGCACCTAAGCGTCGCTTTTGGTTTAATGAAGCTTTAAAGTTAGCCAGATTGAGCAGTCCTGCAATAAAGCAAGCTGCTGCCCCAGCAGTTTCGTATAAGCCGCTTTCAATAAGCCAAAAAGAGGGAACATAACCGAAAGTTAGAAAATAGATGCTGGGCATGACAGATGCAAAAGATAGCGTTGCAAAAATAAGTAGGTTTAAATTTTCGTTGTTATTTAGGGGTTTTTCCATTTCTACTAAGTACTCAAAAAGTTATACATTTGAAGGTTTAACAGCCTGGTTCTTCGAAACAGAGTGTTAGCGCAAGCGTTTGTTAGGGATAAGAAAATATAAGCATGGAATAGTATTAGCTTGTTTGAGATGTTGCAAGGTTAGCAGTAGCTCGAAAGCCGTCATATCACATCTGGCTCAGAGATATGAAAGTTTTAGCTACTACATAAAGCTTGTATCACTCAATCTCTCACGCACCTGCGATATTGTTTTAAGTAAGTCCAACTAACTTGTTTCATAGGTGAATACTGATAGTCCTTATCTTAATTTATCTCGGAAACTTTTCCCTCTAAAATGAAACATCGTAGGTGGCACTTGTGTAGGCTGTTCGCTACCTATGAAGTAGAAAGGTCACTTGATGGCGATATAACTTTTTTGGTTGGCAGTTTCTTTCATTTTATTTGACCAATTCATAATTAATGAAGGTCTTATTACTTACTATCTTTGATATCTACCATTTATCAAGATTATTTATTTGTCCCTTGTGGTTCTAATTAATGCCACAAAACAACCTAGCATGAGGCCAAAAAGTAGCGAAATGTTAATAATGAGCAATTTTTTTGGCTTGATTGGTGTTTGGTTTTCTTGAGTTTCAAGCTCAATTTTAGCGACAATAAAGTTGTCTGGATTAACTTTAATAGAGTTGAGTAATTGTTTAGCATAGTTTAATTCAACCAGCCCTGGTGTGTGAATTAATTCTTTTTTAGGCATGTTTAAGGCTTCAGTTAACTTTCGAATCTCTAGATCTGGTTTCTGGGTAAATAAATCACCTTGTGCTGTTATCTCTATGTCTAATCGACGTTGAGTCGTCGCAATATCTATTGTTAATTCCTCTGCTAATTGTATACGCGTTAAATCAATAACATGTTTGATATAGTCACTTAACCATAGTGTACTATTTGATGGCGAATTAGCTTGTAGTGAGACACTTATGTGTTCGACCTTCCGATTAGGTGCATGTATTTTAAGGGTGTCTTGAAAACCATCCCAAGATTTTTTTTGGATGAAAAGCTGTTTGGTACTTGGAGATTTTATTACTGAAATTAGTTTGTCATACATATAGTTACTAGAAAATTCCCCAGGGTTATATTCACTGATATATTTTGTGTTGATAAATTGCAAGGTTTGGAGCTCAATTGGTGGAACAGTTGATGTGGGGTATAAGCTAGCTCGACTTTGATAAACAGGTGGGGATAACAACGAGTAACTAGTACCAATTATTAGTGAAGTTAGAGCGACTAGGGTGATAAGCTTTTTTTGGCCCCAAAGCACTGAAAGTAATTCTGATAAGTTGATTTCATCGTTATGGTATTGGGTATTTAACATATTCGGATCAACCAGAATATAACCTTGTGGCGGTAAGTTTTCTTGGGGATCTGCTTTTTGTTTAGTCACGTATTGCTTCCATAAAATAAATAGCTCAAATTGAGCATTAAAGATAACTCATAGCTTCTGTTATTATAGACATTTTAGGTTAAAGATATCGAACAAGGAATCAACGCTATACTAACTCATTGGGCCAAGCTGGTTTAATTCTAATACAGAAATAATCACCAAAGTAAAGAACGTTGGTGCTCTTTGGATATTTTTAAGTGTTTGGCTCGTTTTAGGTATTCATTATTTCAGGTGATGACATTTGACGGCTTAAAAATTAAATAATGCCTCAAAGACTTAAACTTTAGTGGATCCGATGAGGGGTGTTATCTAACAGTAGAAAAGTAGAAGAGCCGTATGCTTAAGCATCAAAACATAATAAAAATAATCCAGGAAGTACAAAATTGAAGATAGCAGTAGTTGGGACAGGATATGTAGGATTGTCATTAGCTGTTCTGATAGCCCAAAATCATGAAGTTGTGGCGCTTGATATTTCTCAAGATAAAATTAATTTATTGAATGATAAGCGATCGCCTATAGTTGATACGGAAATTGAACATTATCTGAAAAATGAATCCTTAAACATAATGGGGACATTGGATAAAGAATACGCATACCAAAATGCTAGTTTCGTGATCATTGCTACTCCGACCGATTATGATACAGAAACGAACACCTTTGATACCTCATCAGTTGAAGCGGTTATACAAGATGTCATTGCTATTAACCCTGACGCTATAATAGTTATTAAATCGACAGTCCCCGTGGGATATACGCAGAAAATAAAAGCACAATTTGATTGTGACAAAATTTTATTTTCACCAGAATTTTTGAGGGAAGGTAAAGCACTATACGATAATTTATATCCATCTCGAATTGTTATCGGCGAGAAATCTAATAGAGCTGAGATGTTTTCTGGGTTATTGGTCGAAGGAGCAATTAAATCAGATATTCCTGTTGTATTTACGGGTTCAACAGACGCAGAAGCGATAAAGCTATTCTCAAATACATATCTTGCTATGCGAGTTGCCTATTTTAATGAGTTGGATAGTTATGCTGAAGCTCATAATCTAAATTCAAAGCATATTATTGAAGGTGTTGGCTTAGACCCACGAATTGGTAACCATTATAATAATCCTTCTTTTGGTTATGGTGGCTACTGCTTACCTAAAGATACTAAGCAACTCCTTGCGAATTATCAGGATATACCGAACAATTTAATCAAAGCGATTGTTGATTCTAATACGACCCGTAAGGATTTTGTGACCGAACAAATTATTAAACGAAATCCCAAAATAGTGGGAGTATACCGTCTTGTTATGAAATCAGGCTCTGATAATTTTAGGGCATCTGCCATTCAAGGAATTATAAAACGTATTAAAGCTAAAGGTATCGAAGTCGTGATCTATGAGCCAGAACTACAACAAGATGCGTTTTTCCATTCAAAAGTTATTAAAGATTTAAGTGAATTTAAACAGGTAGCAGATGTTATCGTTGCTAATCGAATGACATCTAATCTTGAGGATGTCGAAAGTAAAATTTATACAAGAGATTTGTTTGGTAATGATTAAAGAAAAAATGTAGTGGCCGGTCGTATTGGTGCATAGATACGTGTTGAGCTAATCCTACTAGCGGGCATTGTAGCGATTAAGAAAGTTGAAGAAATAACGATGTAGTCTGCAATGTTCTTTCAAGAAGTGTTTGTTCACTGATAAGCGATATGGGTTATTTAACCAATACGATATTTCAGCCCTTATTTATTTTACTGGGATTAAGTCAGTCAGTGGGTCGACCTTAAGCCCTGTCATATACTATGAAAATAATGTTTTAGGCGTTAACAGTTTGGTTGGGGTCATGGATGAATATGCTTTTGATTGGAACCAAGTTAATTAGAAGAGCTGTGTGCTGATACTTGGTGCTGACAATTAAAAAAATCGGGTTATAAAACATAAAATGAATAGCAAATAGTAGGTGAATAAAAAGAGATGAATATTTTAATAGTAATTCCTGCACGAGGAGGCTCCAAAGGTATACCCCGTAAAAATTTACGCTCGCTGGCAGGCAACCCTTTAATTTATTATTCCATTAAATTATCGCTAGCCTCAAAATATCACCCAGATGTTTACGTGTCGAGCGATGATGATGAAGTGCTTTCAATATCTCAGTTGATTGGAGCCAGCGTAATTAAGCGTGATTCTTCTATTGCGAAAGATGTTACAACTTTAGATCCTGTTATTCATGATGCGTATAAACAGGCAATGAAACTAGAAGGAAAGCAGTATGATTTAATTGTTACTCTTCAACCAACATCACCACTTCTTAAAACCATTTCTTTAGATCATGCGATTGACACGATTGTGAAAAATGATTCAGTAGATACAGTCATTGCTGCTACAGACGATACGCACTTGACGTGGAAAAAAGTAGATGGTGTGTATAGTCCAAATTATTTGGAACGTGTCAATCGTCAATATTTGACGCCTATTTTTAAAGAAACAGGCGGCTTTCTAATTACACGTTCAAGGTTTATCTCAGAAAGTAATCGTCTAGGTAAAAATATAAAACTTCATCTGCTCGATAATGGTGAAAATATTGATATTGATACTTATGAGGATTGGAATCTTTGTGAGTATTACCTAAAACGTAAAAGGGTCCTTTTTGTCGTATCAGGTTACCAAGAAATTGGACTGGGGCACGTATATAACACCCTTCTTATTTCAAATGACATTCTAAATCATCATGTGGAGTTTCTAGTTGATAGTAAAAGTCAGTTGGCACATGAGAAAATATCCTCTAAAAACTATATAGTCCATATACAGAAAAATGAAAACATAGTGGACGATATTAAATATCTTAAGCCTGATGTTGTTATAAATGACAGGCTTGATACAGAAGCATCTTACGTAAAAGGTTTAAAATCATTGGACATAAAAGTTATTAACTTTGAAGATTTGGGAGCAGGTGCTAAAGAAGCAGATCTTGTAATCAATGCAATATATCCAGAAAAAGAGATCTTACCAAATCATTATTTTGGGCATGACTACTTTGTTCTTAGAGATGAGTTTATACTGTCTAACCCCACAGAAGTGTCTAAAGAAGTAACAAATGTTTTATTGACATTTGGTGGTGTTGATCCAAATAACTACACATTGAAAGTGCTTAAATCAATATACGATTACTGCATAGAAAACGGCATTAATATTTCGGTCGTTGCTGGTTTTGGATATCAGCAATATGAGTCACTAGCAGCTTTCAAAGAAGTTTCTATTTATCGAAACGCAACAGATATATCATCACATATGAAAAAAGCCAATATTATTTTTACATCTGCAGGCAGGACGACTTATGAGATCGCCTCTTTAAATGTTCCGGCAATTGTTCTGGCACAGAACAAGAGAGAACTATCGCATTTTTTTGCATCTGAAGAGTACGGGTTTGCAAACCTCGGTTTGGGTAGCGTTGTTGCCGAAGAAGAGATATTAAATGTCTTTTCTAATCTTGCTAGTAACTATGAAGTGAGAAAACAGGTTAGTGCTCAAATGTCGAAAGTTGATCTTCGTCTAGGACGAGACCGAACATTGAGATTAATTAAAAGTGTCGTGGAGGCCGCGTGAAACTTTTAGAATTATTCGCTACATACAATCCTTGTGAAAATAGGCTGCATAAGCCATACGTGATAGCCGAAATAGGCGTAAATCATGAAGGCAGTATGAGATTGGCAAAACGCCTTGTTGATGAAGCAAAAGAGGGTGGCTCTGATGCTGTTAAGTTTCAGTCTTATAAAGCTGAAACATTAGCGTCAAAAGACTCTCCATCATACTGGGATACAAATGAAGAACCAACGACATCACAGTTTGAGTTATTTAAAAAACATGACTCATTCTGGAAAGAAGAGATGCAGGAACTAAAGAATTATTGTGATGAGGTCGGTATTGAGTTTTTGAGTACCCCTTTTGATATAGAATCTGCTGACTTTTTAAATGAGATGATGGATGTTTATAAGATATCTTCCTCAGATATTACAAATAAACCTTTTATAGAATATTTATGCAGATTTAACAAACCAATTATCTTGTCTACAGGAGCAAGTAGTCTTAGCGAGATTTCAGAGGCTGTGTCTTGGATAGAAAAGTATGGCAACCCTCTATCACTTCTTCATTGTGTATTAAACTATCCAACACCCGATGAGAACGCAAACCTTGGAATGATAAAAGATTTGAAATCTAAGTTTCCAGACAAGATCATTGGCTACTCTGATCACACCTTGCCTAAAGATATGAAAGTGTGTGAAATGGCGACGATGCTTGGTAGTGTTATTCTCGAAAAACACTTTACTCATGACAAGACACTTCCAGGAAATGACCATTATCATGCAATGGATAAAGAGGATCTCAAGGCTTTCAAAAAAAGCATAGAGAAGACATTTGATATTCTTGGCAGCTTTATGGTCGAAGCGATAGAAGATGAAGAGCCTGCTAGAAAAAATGCCAGAAGAAGTTTGGTTGCTGCTAACTTTATACCTAAAGGTAAAGTGATTGAAAAATCAGATCTCACTTTTAAGCGACCTGCACATGGGGTTAGCCCAAAATTTATTGATGAAGTTGTCGGGAAAACTGCATGTGTGGATATCAATGATGATGATGTTATGAAATGGAATATGTTTCAGTGAGCGATAGTTTGTTACTTTTGAAATTAATATCATCAAGAGAGTATGCGTGAAAATAGATTTTATTATTGTAGGGGCTATGAAAGCGGGTACTTCTAGCCTAGGTTTTCATTTAAATAATCACCCAGATGTGTTCTTGCCAAAAAATGAACTTCAGTTTTTTAATGATGATAGCAAGTTTGATATGGGTTATAACCACTATTACAGTCTTTTTAATCCTGATGGTGAAAAGGTATTGGGCGAAAAAACACCCACTTACAGTTATCAAGAAAATGTAGCCGAAAGGATCTATAACTATAACCCTGATATTAAATTAATTTGGATTTTTAGAAACCCTGTTGAAAGAGCATATTCAAATTATTTGCATGCAGTAAAAAATGGCTCGGAACTATTATCATTTGAAAGCGCCGTCAAAAATGAGTCTGAACGTATTAAAACAGATATATGGAAGGGCTACATAGAGCGGAGTATCTACATTAAACAAGTCGAAAGGTATCTTCAGTGGTTTAAAATAGAGCAAATGCACTTTGTTGTTTTTGAAGAGTTTAAGGATAACCCTGAAAAAGAATTGAAAAAGGTTTTTAATTTTTTAGGGGTCGATTCAAGTAAGAGTTTTTTTAAGGTTGAAGAGCGTAATAAGACGGTGATGCCACGGTCAACGATATCGTTATATTACACAAGAAAATTTTTTGGGCCTAAATCGTTTGCTTTTAAAGTGATTAATAAAATAAATACAGTAGGAAAAGAATCTGGTTATCAAAAGATGTCTAAAAGAACCAGAAAGGAATTAGAATCACGTTTTATCGAACATAATGAAAAGTTGCAAGATGCTACGGGTTTGGATTTAGACATATGGAACATGTTTAAATGAAATGTATTTTTAGTCTTATAAAAAAAGAAGTGTTGGGCTTTTATTTTAATACTCTTGAAGGCACTATCCTTGATAGCTTTTTGATTAGGTTAGAAAATATTAAAAAGATACTACCGACCAATATAGCATTTACAAATTTTGAGGATTCTGGCAAGGCTTTAGAATGTGAATTTTTAATGGCAACTCAATCTAAAGGGTTGCTGTTCTACAATAAAGGCCGTATACATCAACTTTTTTCTGAAAAAGGTTTTTATGGAGTATCTCAACTTAAAGGTGAGCATTTTTCCTTTTGTAAGAAAGGTTTGCATGGAAATATAATTTCTTTTCAAATTCAAGGAAGTATAGCGATTAATGTTAGAACTAGAATATTTGGACTGTCTAGAGGTGTTCATCAAATTGATTTCATAAATGATGACCTGTTTGTAACAGATACATATAATAATTCCATACTAATATATCGTGATGTGAGCACAAAGAATAATGTCCATTGGAAAGAATATGATGAGATATTGTATCCGAATGGAGAGTTATTTGATGGCAGGCAGTCAAGCAACTATTGTCATTTTAATTCGATTTATAAGTTCAAAAATGAAATTTTTCTTGTTGCGCATAATGAAACAATAAAAACTGGAAAGGCGAGTGAGGCATATCTATTAAGTGATAAAAGTTTACAAGTAACTACAAAATCTAATCTACAAGGGAGTAATTGCCATAATTTTTATAAGGATAGTAGTTTTACAGTATACCTTAAGTCATTAGAAGGGGTAGTTAGTGTTAATAATGAGGATGTGATAAAGCACAAAAATACCTTACTAAGAGGTCTGTCGGTGAGTGATGATTACATTATAGTGGGAGGCTCTGGTATTGAACTTGATAGAGTCAAGCGTGATAAGACGAATGGCTATGTGTATATCTATGATTACAATTATAAATTATTACTTGAGCTTGTAATATTTGGTACGCAAATGCAAGAGATTAGAAGAATGCAGGAGGAGGAGCTCGCCTACAGCAATAATGGATAAATTGTTTTTAAAAAACTCAATAATATATTTAGGTAGCAGCATTCTAAATAAGGCTATACCTTTTCTGCTATTGCCTGTTTTTACAAAGTATCTTACACCTTCAGAATATGGCGTTTTGGCAATATTCCAATTGGTTCTAACTTTTTATACTGCATTTATAGGCATGAACAGTCATGCGAATATATCTAAACAATTTTACAAATATTCTAAAAGCCAAGTAGCAAAACTGATCGGTAATATTCTACTGATAGTTAGTATTTTTTCCGTAATTTTCCTCGCGATCACTTTTGCTGTCACAAGTTATTTCAATGATATTTTTTCCATACCCTCTCATTGGTTGCAAGTAATGCCGCTTTTGAGTTTCATGTTTATGGTCAATATTATAAACCTCACAGTTTTAAGGAATGAAGAGAAAGCATATTTGTTTGGGATGTTTGAAATAGCGAATACGGCCGTTAATATGATGGTAACAGTCGTGTTACTAGTTGTTTTTCATTATGGTTGGTATTCACAAGCCATTGGTATATCTATTGCCTATTTTGTTTTTTTTATTATAAGCCTAAGTTTTCTGAAGAAAAAAGGCTATTTGTCATTCGATTTCGATAGAGAAGAAATCAGATCAATACTAATAATTTCATTACCGTTAATCCCCCATACGCTTGGTGGTATTGTGATAAATATGAGCGACAGGCTCTTTATTGAAAAAATGATCAGTTTGGAAATGGTAGGGATTTATAGCGTTGGATACGTGTTTGGTATGGTCGTCATGCTTTTTACAGATGCTTTTATTAAGGCGTGGTCCCCTTGGTTTTATAAAAACTTAGCTGAGCCTTCTGATAGGAAAAAACGTGAAATAGTGCAATATACTTATATATATATTATTGGGCTTTTTATTTTAACTGTTCTTATATCGACATTAGGAAGCGTAGTTTTGCCGTATTTTGTGGATGAGAAATTTCATGCTGCAAAAGAATTTGTTTTTTGGATAGCGCTAGGGTATGCCGTACGTGGAGTGTATCAGATTTTTTTCCCGTATTTGGTTCATATTGGTAAAACGTCATTTTTGGCTATAAGTACTATTGTGGCGGCTATAATAAACTTGTTTTTAAATTACTTTCTTATAAATTTATATGGTGCTGTAGGGGCTGCGTTCGCTACAATAATTGCATTTTTTGTTGCGGGTTTGTTGGTGTTTTGGTATCAAAATAAGCACTATTATATGCCGTGGTTCTGGAAGGGCGAGAATAATGCGTAGACTTTTAAGTCGACTAAAAACTATTTTTTTTACATTTATGGCAAAGCGAAAAATCACATCGTATAAACCTCCTCTTCATGTTAATCGGAAAAGTACGTTTAATAATAAAACCTATCTAGGAAAAAATGTACACTTCAATGGGATGTGGGTAGGGGGGTGTGGAAAGGTTGAGATAGGTGATAATTTTCACTCAGGAAGAGAGTGTCTGATGATGACGCAAAATCACAACTATGAAGGAGAAACTATTCCATATGACTCTAATTATATTTGTAAAGACATTTTGATTGAAGATAATGTGTGGATAGGTAACAGAGTAATAATATTGGGTGGTGTGACAATCGGAGAGGGTGCCATAATTCAGGCGGGTTCTGTTGTAGTAAAAGATATACCAAAATATGCGATAGCTGGAGGTCACCCTGCCGTCGTTTTCTCATCAAGAAATATTGAGCATTACCTAGAATTGAAGACAGCTGGTAGATTTCATTGAATAGTATCCAAAAGTTATGTGAAAAATTGTGGCAATTTGAAAATGAATTTGACCTGCTGGACATGGAAATACAAGGTGTCAAAGTTTGGCAATACATGCGTATGCAGATTTATTATGCTATTGCTGAAAAGAGTGGTATTTTTCAAACGCCACACGCCCAAAAAAAAACGATTTATGGGCAGCTTAAAAAATCACTCACTTATATAAAAGGTCTTATTTTTTATAATCCATTTTTGATTTTTAATCAAAATGTTGATGAAATTGTCATTGAACACCCTCGTCCTAAACATATCGATGGGGAAGATATCGATATCTACACGCAGTATTATCTTAATCAGCTTGATAAAAGCGGGCAAAACTATCTTGTACTTGAGCGCCCTTTTTTGAATGAATTTCATGGTAAAACATATACGCCACATCGTAAGTATTTGGATGCATTTATTGTGATGTCAGCAATAAGAGCGAAATTATTTCCTGCCCGACTGGATGGGGATGAAAAAAAGCTTATTAAGAAGTTGGAACAAGAACTGAAAGAACAATTTGAGGTTGATATAAACCTCACAAATATCTTAACGGCAGCTGTTACTAAGTTTCAAAGCAATTATGGTATGTATCAACGCCTATTTTCAAAATTTCAGCCTGAAAAATTAGTAGTAGCGGTAAGCTATGCTTATGGCGATGCTATTAAAGCGGCTAAAGACATGGGAATAGAAACGGTCGAAATCCAACACGGCACATTCAGTAAATACCATTTAGGATATAGTTTTCCAGACAGAGTTGATGATCTTGACTATTTTCCTGATAAGTTTTTGGCATGGGGAGAATACTGGAAAAATTTAAATGTCATTCCCTTATCAAAAAAAACTATTTTAATAACGGGTTTTACGCATTTTAATTCTCTTCGGGAAATGTACAAAGATCTTGCTCGAAAACAACATCAGGTGCTTGTGCTCTCACAAGGTGCATTGGGCCCGCAGATTGCAGATAAGATATTAGAACAAATAGATTCTTTAAAAGGATGTTCTTTAGTATACAAGTTGCATCCTGGGGAGTATTCGCGTTGGAATGAGTATAGTAGTTTAGTCAGGTTGTCAGAGTTACCTAATGTTGAAATCGTAGAAGATGAGGATATTTATAAACTGTTTGCTGAGTCTTCTTTTCAGGTTGGGGTTTTTTCGACAGCATTATATGAAGGTCTTGGCTTTGACTGCAAAACAATACTGTTAGAGCTTCCAGGTATTGAATATATGGCAGATCTAATCAAAAATGATACGGTTGAGGTTTTGAAAAAGGATGAAGATATTTTGAATGTGATGGAGCGATTTTCTCAGGGAAATATAAGGCGTGGAAATATCTCAAATCGAGTATTTGCAAATTGATCGTGGGCTACCAGTTCGAAAACAATAATTCTATAAAAAGAATTAGTTGTTGAAAATAAGGTTAGCATGATGCATAAAGACACATTTTCGTTAGCTGAAAATGCCTTTGATAAGCTGGTCTTATTTGCCATTTATTTTTTATTTATTTTCAGTGCTATGCTTCCGATGAGTGGTAATGCAGCGAACTACGTAGCTACTATTCTTATTTTAGGGATGCTTTTTGTTTATCTTTTAATGATTAAAGACATTCAGAATAAACGCTATCAAATCGTAATCATACTATCTTATGTAATTCTTCTCTCTGTTGCTTTTTATCCTCCAGTGCAATTAGAGACTCTTTATTTTCGACTTTTTGTATTGAAAGTTGTCTTGTTGACGATGTTTATGTCTTCAACAAAGATGAGTGTGCAGAGTTTCTCTTATGTCCTTAATTTAAGTTATTTGATTTATTTGTTTTTATCTCTTTTGGTCTGGTTCAAGTTAGTTCCCGGCTATGATTATGCATCCGTTAATAGTTTTAATGTCAATATAGGATCTCTGAAATTTGAAACATTGTTTGGGATTAGCGGCACGACTGCGGCTATTGATTCATACAGTGGTTTGATTTTTCTTTGGAACCTTTTTGTCAATAAGAGTAGATACAAATATATTTTAATGTTTATTAGTTTTGCTGCTTTACTATTAACATTTAGAAATACTCCAATAGTCGCTTTGATATTGGCGGTTATAGTTTATTTTTTTATACGAAACAGGGTGCTTGGCATTGCAAGCCTTGTCGGGTTAGTTATTGGTTTTTTAAGTGTTGTCTGGTTGCTTAATTCCGTGCCTGATGCTCAAGTTCCATTCTTGCCTATGGATAAAACATGGAATGAGTTTTTTTGGGCGGTGACTCATGCGAGATCCTCGCTATGGGCTCAGCAGTTTATGATATATTTAAACGACTACACTTGGCATGATTATATTGTTGGACCGGGTTTGACGAAACTGACTGTTCCATTTGTAAAGCCTGATGGGCAAATACTTCATGAAACATTTAACCCCCATAATTCGTATCTTCTCCTTCTTTATAGATCTTCGGTTACTAGCATTATTTTGTTTATCTTATTCCTAGCTTATACTATGAAAACATTTAGCCGGCGTACATTTCCACTGATATTTTTCATAGCGACTTCAGCCATTACTAATTCATCTTTACTTGGCTTACAAAATCCGACCTATCTTTTAGTTATATTGTTTATATTTACACATACTAGGCTTCAGGGTGAGTATAAAAAAGGGAATGTATGATAAAAATAATTTTACAAAAGATTATAAGGATAAGTAAAAATAAGTCATTTACATTCGATAACGCTGTTACTGATTACATGGTGCTTTCATTAGCCTTTAAAATGTTATGGTCTTTGCTGCGAAGTTACAAATTGTTGTTCTGGCTAAGACTGCCAAAGTTTCTTTTTTTAGGTAAGTCCGTCAGTTTTTATAATATGCCTCGAATAAAACTAGGTAAATGGGTTGTGCTCGAAGATCACGTTTTTTTAAGTGCTTTGGGGAAAGGAGAACTGAAAATTGGTGATGAGAGTAAAATTGGCGCTTTTAGCCGTTTAATAATCTCTACCTCCTTTAATAATCTAGGAGAGTTTATCCATATTGGTAAGGATGTAGGTATTGGAGAGTTTTCTAGATTGGGTGGATCAGGTGGGTTGAGCATTGATGATCATACTATTATCGGACAATACTTCAGCGCCCATCCTGAAAATCATCTATTTGAGGGTGAGTCAGAACTCATTAAAGAACAGGGAACAGAACGGTCGGCTATCACTATCGGGAGCAATTGCTGGATTGGCGCTAAAGTAACTGTTTTGGCTGGTGTGAATATAGGCAATAACAGCATCATAGGTGCTGGTAGTGTAGTCACAAAAAGTATTCCAGAAAACGCAGTTGCGGTAGGCAGTCCTGCTAAGGTTATAAAAATCAGAAAAGAGAGCTAAGGATGGTGGAACAAAGCAAGAAACCTATCAAATCGATTTTATGCGTGCATCAAGGTTATGAACTGTATGGATCGGATAGAAGCTTTGCACTTTCAGTCGGCATTTTGAAAACGCTTTACCCCACAGTAAAAGTAAGCGTTGTCATACCTAAAGAGGGTCCTATTCGTCAATTACTTGAGCCTGTTTCTGATGAACTTATAATTGATGAAAATTTGGGGGTTTTACGAAGAAAAGAGCTGAAAAAAGCCCCTTTTCGATTACTATATAAAATCATTCGAGGGGCATTGTCAGCAGTAGTCTCTTCTAAGAAATATGATCTTGTCTATATAAACACTATCGTTGTGGTGGATTATATATTGGCCGCACGATTCATGAAAGCGAGTGCCGTTCTTCATATTAGGGAGATACCAACAGGGCTACAGCAGGTGTTTTTTAATAAACTGGTTTCATTTAGCAAGCTCAATATTATTTTTAATTCTTCTAGTACAAGCCAAGCCTTCCGCTTACCGATAAAGCAAAATAAAGCTGTTCTTTTGAATGGTGTTAAGGGCTTTCCAGATGTGGCTAAGATAGCTCATTCTGGTGTAAACATCCTACTTATTGGTCGGTTAACCGAGTGGAAAGGGCAAATGTTCTTTTTAAAGGCACTGAGCCAATTATTGAAGCACAAAAACTATGATATTAAGGTGCGTATTGTTGGGGATGTTTTTGAAAACCAAATTGAATATAAAGAAGCACTTCAAGGTTATGTTCAAACCCATGACTTAGAAGAAAAAGTCACATTCTCACCTTTTACGGATAACCCAGAGAGTGAATATGAATGGAGTGATATTGTTGTTATTCCTTCAACAAAACCTGAGCCTTTCGGTCGTGTTGCAATTGAGGCTATGAGTGCAAGGCGGTGTGTTATTGCTGCTAATCATGGTGGATTGACGGAGATAGTTGAGGACAAACAAAGTGGAGTGCTTTTTGATGCAAATAATATTGACAGTTTTATTTTTGAGATTCAACAGCTTTTGGATACACCCATTTTGATAGGCGAGTATGCTGAACGGGGATTACAAGTTTTTAAGAATAAATTTAGTGAAGAAACCTACAAAGAAAATTTTTCAAAGCTAATGTTAGATGTCGAGTAATCTTCTATATTTGAGATAGTCAACGACATAGATTTGTTAAGGTGATTGTCATTCCATTTCTTGTGAATAAGAATTTTTAATTTAAAAAATATAATAAACCCAATTTTTACTCTCTTGCCGCCTTCTTTAATTAGATAATTCCTATTATTTAAGCACAGAGTGAGAGGGATTGATTATCAACCCCCAAATTTGAAGAAGAAATAGCATGAGAGTATTCCAGAGCAAATGAAATCGAACAATAAACATCTAATTCTATTGGGAATCCGTGGTATTCCGGCACAACATGGAGGCTTTGAAACTTTTGCACAATACCTGAGTGCCTATTTAGTCTTGCAGGGTTGGAAGGTGACGGTATATTGTCAAGAAGAAGGTAATGCTGCCGTTTGGGAATCAGAATGGAATGGAATACATCGTATTCATATACCAGTAAGTGGTAGCGGTGCTTTCAGTACTATTGTTTTTGATCTTAGATCGATCATTCACTCTCTACGGCATGAAGGCATATATCTTACGCTAGGATACAATACGGCTGTTTTTAACCTGCTGCATAAGCTGAAAGGAAAAGATAATGTTATTAACATGGATGGAATTGAATGGAAAAGGCAAAAATGGGGGCGAGGAGCAAAACTTTGGTTTTGGGTTAATGAACGCTTCGGTTGTTGGTTTGGAAGTCACTTAGTAGCTGACCACCCCAAAATTGCTGAGCACTTAGCTACTCGCGTATCAAAAGATAAAATTACGATGATTCCGTATGGAGCAATTAATATTCTAAATGCCGACGAAACGGTGCTTGAGCGCTTCGGTCTAGAGAAAAATAACTATGCAATATTAATCGCTCGTGCAGAGCCTGAAAACTCGATACTTGAGGTAGTAACTGCATTTTCAGTACATTCTAGAGGCGTGAAGCTGGTTGTTCTGGGTAATTATTCACCAGAAAATAATGCTTATCATCGCGCTGTAATAAATGCAGCCAGTGAAGAAGTGGTTTTTCTTGGGGCGATCTACGAGGAAGACATAGTTAATGCTTTACGCTTTTACACCCGTCTTTATGTCCATGGTCATAAGGTAGGAGGAACAAACCCTTCCCTTGTTGAGGCTATAGGAGCTGGGAATGCTATATTGGCTCACGATAATGAGTTTAATCGATGGGTTGCAAAAGAGGGAGCAATTTATTTCTCTGATATAGCTGACGCTAGTAATATATTCGATAAAATTTGGAGCGATGACGAGTTAGTTGCGTCATTACAATCTAAGTCTAGGATAAATTATGATGAACATTTCCAATGGGACAATATCCTTGAGCAATATCAGAATTTGTTGTTAGGAAATACGTTTGCCAAATAAATACTACTTTTCTCCTAGTACCTACCTAATACCCATAGCGATAGGTATTATTTTTGTATATTTGGCCGGATTTTACGTTGATGTAAACGATATAAAGGTACTGATCGGAGTCAATTTTTTCGTGGTGAAGTTAACAAATATACATGGCAAGACATCGGGTCGTCGTATTTGCCGGGCGAGTTGATAGCTTCTTTTTTATGGGCACAACTAGAAGAGGCCGAGGGAATCACCGAAAAACGATTGGCGATCTGGCAGTATTATCATGATAACTTAAAGTCAGTCGAGCTGGCTGGCCTGATTCGACGACCAAGTGTTCCTGAGGATATAGGACACAATGCTCATATGTATTATATTCTCTTGCCTCTAGAGCGAGATAGAAAACAGGTGTTAGATAAATTTCATGAGAATGGTATTTCAGCGGTCTTTCATTATGTACCCTTGCACTCATCACCAGCGGGTAAAAAGTTTGGAGTCATGAATGGGGAGTTAGAAAATACGAATATTCTCTCTGAAAAAATTATTCGACTTCCTCTCTACATAGGGTTGACGATTGAACAGCAAGATTTAATTATAAATATTCTTTCTGATCTTCAGGAAGTATAAAAGTATTTGGTTTAAATATTAGGGTAATATCGCCTAGTAAGCGTTTTTATTGATAAAGCCTTTTACCATGGTCAATAAGATGATTTTAATATCCAACCATAAAGACCAGTTATTAATATAATGTAGATCAAATTCAATACGCTTTTGCATTTTTTCTAAGGTATCAGTTTCACCTCGCCAGCCATTTATTTGTGCCCACCCTGTAATGCCAGGTTTAACAATATGACGCTGCATGTATTTGGGCACTAATTTTCGGTATTGTTCATTATGGGCAACAGCATGAGGCCTAGGACCAACAATCGACATTTTGCCCTGCCAGACATTGAAAAATTGTGGCAGCTCATCGAGGCTGGTTTTTCTTAGGAACGCACCAAAAGGCGTGAGGCGCGGGTCGTTCTTTGTGGCTTGTTGGATGACGTCACCATTATCTAATGCTGTCATACTTCTAAATTTATAGATGCGGATTTCTTTACCATTTAAACCATAACGTGTTTGTTTGAAGAGGATTGGTCCGGGTGATGAAAACTTAACACCCGCTGCGATAGCAATTAACAGTGGGCTAATGAGTAGCATTATCAGAGTCGAAAGAATTAAATCTTCACTACGTTTGATGGTTTGTAATGTCCTGCTAGTTAATGGAGTATCGTAAACACTGATGATAGGGATGCCATTGATCTCTGACCATTTAGCGTGGATAAGATCAAAAGTAAAAAAGTCAGGTATATATTTTACAATGACAGTGGTATCAGCTAATTCATTTAGAAACTGTTTTATCTTGTGTTCTGAGCGTAGTGGGAGGCAGATATATAGCTCATCAAAGAGTTTATTCTGTGCATTGTGTAAAACATCATCTGTGGTGCCAATGACAGGTATACCCTGGATGCTGGTTGATTGTATAGATGCATTATCATCAAAAAAAGCGATAACTGAGTAACCTAACCAAGGCGAATCATTAATAAGTTTGGCGATACGCTGTCCTACTTTGCCAGCGCCAACAATAGCAATTTGTCTGTTATGAGCAGAGTGAAGGCGATATTTGGCCAAGATACGTCTGAGTAAAAGACGATAGCTGATAAGAACGATAGGTGTTAATAATGTCCAAGATCCAATCACTAGTCTTGAAAAGTTGTGGGTATCTTTGTATATAAAAGCAATAATAAGCAAAGCGACCGATGTCCATGCCCAGGATTTAAGCAGTGCTCTTGTATTAGAAAAGATGGAAGGTTCGTGCCAGTTGCGATAGATGCCGTTGGCTTGTGATAAAAACACAAATAAAAGCCCAGATGATAGGGCCATAATGATGTATCTATCATGCCAATGGACAGCGTATAAATAGGTTACTAAGTAAAGGAGCAGGCCTGGTAAACAGGTATCAAGCATGCGTTGAATCCATACTAAACTTGATTCTACTCTTCTGATACCTGTTTCCATTATGTCCCTTTATCCCACATCGCGTTTATTTTGGTAGAGTGCTATTATCTTGTGATTTGTATTCCTGTTCAAGGAATAGATTAAATCCAGTAATTATTGAAAGGGAATTAAAGAGGTATGTTGGCTAAACTGACAACACTTGGTCGACAGCATTCAGGTTTATTGATTTTCACTACTTTGATATTGATCAGTGGTTTATTCTCACATTTATTATCTGAAAGTTATGTATTAGATGGTGGCCGTCAGCAGGTATCTTTGCCTGCAAAATTACTATTAGCATTGTCTTATTTGTTATCAGCAAGCCTGTTTCTTATTTTTTGGCAGCAGTTTAAAGAGAGGGTGACGATAGTAGTGTGGTTATGGCTGGCACTATTACTCTGGGCAGGTATGTCCATATTACTTGGGCAATTTAATATCTATGCAATAATCCGTTATGCGGGCTTAGTCGGGTGTACATTAGCCGGTTTTATGTTGTATGCAGCTACAGATAATATTAAGCAGGTATTATATGTTTTTTTATGGCTGACTGTCGCTATTGTATTAGCAAATATCGTCGTTTTAGGGCCGAGTGGGATGATAGATTGGACTGCAGATAATGTGAAAGGGTTGTTTTATCAGAAGAATTTATTAGGTCATAATTCATTTTTATCGATGCTAATCGCAAGCTTTAGTTTTGTTGCATTTAAGGGTGGATATCGTTATCTAAGCGTTGCCATATTTTTTTTAGCTGCTTGGTTATTATTATTATCTGACTCGATGACCAGTAATTTATTAGTCATTATTGTTGTTATGACGATATTGGCGGTACTGCTGATAAGGCGTTATTCTTGGGGGTGGCAGCTAGTATTAAGTTTGCTTGTGGTGATGGTGCTAACACTCACTATCTATGGGGCTGAATTATTTAACTTAGTAGGTAAAAACACAACATTCACAGGTCGTACTAATATTTGGGCTGAATACGGCGCTTTAATCGAACAGCGTTTGTTATTTGGACATGGCTATGGTGCTTACCCAGAGCAATTAACAGTATGGCTTAGAGTAGGCCCTCATAGTGGCTATGTTGAATTTATTTATTATCTAGGTTTAGTAGGCGTATCACTATTTTTTGGCATTTTAGTTGGGATAATAAAAGCGGCATGTCAAATTATAAAAAGCCAGAATTTTGCGTTTGAATCTTATTTTATAATGAGCTTTCTAGCCGCTTTTTTTGCACTCAATATTACCGAGACTTACCTGTTAAATCGCAGCGGTTTATTGTGGCCATTATTTGTCTATTTATCATTACACCTTGCTTGGCTTGTACAGCAATCAGGCGATGAGGAAATTGAGTGCAAAAGCTAATTAGTTTTTTGCGTACAGATATAATCTGGGTAGCGACTGGGCAGTTTATAGCCTTACTGGTTGGTTTGATTAGCCTCAAGATTTTTACCCATTTTTTCACTGCTGAACAATATGCTTATCTTGCTTTGCTAACGGCATCTTCTGCCTGGATATGGATGGGGATTTATCAACCTTTAAATCAAACTTTGTTCCGTTTTTATCCTGTTGCAGAGAAGCAAGGTTGGCAGATACAATTCGCAGCGATAGTCTTTAATTATCAGCGAAAACTGATAGCTTTAGTACTTGGTTTATTAGCTTTAGCTTTGTTGATGGCAAATTGGTTCAATCAAGCGTTAGATTTCCAATTACTGATTACTCTTGCCGTCATAATGGGTATCAGTTATGGCTATGTACATGGGATTATTTCTTTTTATTTGTCACAACGAAAGAGAAAGCCCGTAACAATTATCCAGTCTTTTGATGGCTTGTTCCGATTGGCGGGTGGATTAATAGGGTATTACTATTTTAGTCAGAGTGAATATGTGACTGCAGTTGGCATGGTCACTGCTGGCGTCGTGTTTTTAATATTGATTTTAAAATATATTGATTTATCGGAACTACGTTCAGATATCGCGACGATAAGGACTATTCAGGATGAATATTCAGACATGTTTAACCAGTATTTTAAAAAAATATTTTTAATCATGTTACTCAACGCATCTGTTATTCATCTAGACAAATGGCTCTTATTATTACTCATTGGTTATGAAGGGTTAGGAAGTTATGCTGTCATTTATTTTTTAGCGATGACATTTGCATCAGTTTTATATTTTTTCTTTGAGATGCTTGGATTCCCAATTATATTTAAACAGGAAACACGACAACAGCGTCGAAGATCATTACTTCTACTAGTCACTGCGTACAGTGTCGTGTTAATAGGAATAGTCTCCATAGTGTTTTTAGCTGGCCGATCTATTTTAGTGTTTTTGACGACAGAACACATTGCTGCCGAATATGAGTCATTCACTTTATTGATAGCTGCCTGTGGCTTATTAAATTTAGGCCGTTTGCTGATGGTGGAAGGACAGGTAGCAAAACAGCCTTCGCGTTATTGGCCTGCCTATTTAATTTTGTTAGTTTGTTTTATTATATGGTGTTTGTTATTTGTCAATCCCGCCAGTGGTGGTTTGGCAGCGGCCTTAGGATTTCTAATTGCAACGGTCATGTTTGTCGTGGTGACAGTGTTATTAAACAGAAAGAGTATTGATGGTCAGAAATGTGAATCATAAGAAAAAGACAATTGTCATTTCCGCAATTAACTTAAGGAGTGGTGGTACCTTATCAATCCTGCAAGATTGTTTGTTGTTTTTGCAGAGACAAAAATTAGATGATTATCGTGTTATTGCATTGGTACATGAAAAAAACGTACTGCCTGTTTTTGAGGGTATTGAATTTATTGAATTCCCACACTCTGTGAAAAATTATTTTATTCGCTTTTATTATGAATATTATTATTTCAAGCAATTATCTGAAGAGTTAAACCCTTATCTTTGGTTGTCATTGCACGATATGACGCCGTCAGTAAAAGCAGAGGTTAGGGCTGTTTATTGTCATAACCCAGCGCCCTTTTATAAATTATGCTGGCAGCAAGTATATTTAGATCCTAAATTCACGCTATTTAATTTATTTTATAAATATATTTATAAAATAAATATCAAAGAAAATGATTATGTCATTGTGCAACAGGGTTGGTTGAGAGAAAAATTTAAAGAGTTATTTAATATTAGTTCAGTGTTAGTGTCTTATCCCGAGAATGAGCACCATTATGACATTGAGAATTTATCTAATGATAAATATCGGTTCTTTTTCCCTACCTTGCCACGGTCGGTAAAAAATATAGAAGTTATTATAGATGCTGTGCGTCAGCTTAATAAGCAAGAAAATAAACAGTTTGAGGTGTTGATTACTATTGATGGTTCTGAAAATAGCTATGCGAAACGTATGGTGAACTATGCAGGGGGTATCAGTAATATTAAATTTGTAGGTCAAATACCAAGACAAACGGTATTTGATTTATATGGCAAAACAAACTGTTTGATATTTCCATCACGGCTAGAAACATGGGGGTTACCTATTACTGAGTTCAAAAACACTCAGAGGCCGATGTTAGTAGCTGATCTGCCCTATGCTTATGAGACTGTAGGTGATTATGAGAAAGTCAGTTTTTTTCAGCCAGATAATCCGACGCAATTGGCCCAGTTTATGAGTGAAGTTATATTGGAGCAACATCAGTTTTCTGGCAATAAAGCAGTTCAAGTTGACCATCCATTTGCAGAAAACTGGTCCGATTTGTTTGGTATTTTATTAAAAGAATAAAGTGCCCACCAAAATTGAGCAGATAGCTAGGAATTAAGCTGTTATGGGATAAGTATCTTTGCATAACAATGTCACGCTGATTTTTATTTCAATCCTAGGCTGTAAAACGAATCATTATTTTGATAGTTGATATTTTGCAATTAGTCTGGGGATATCCTCGGAAGGGTTTCCTTAACCGAGTATTAATTTAACACCGGCAATACCTAATACTATCGCAAGAAGAGTCTTTATTATATGTATGGGAATACGCTTCACATAAGCACTTCCTATCAGGGCTGCTGGGATGGAACCAATCAACAGAAAGGCTAGCAAAGTGGTGTTTGTATACCCCATCATTAGGAAGCTTAATCCCCCAATTAAGGATACAGGGATCGCATGAATGGTGTCTGATGCGACTAGTGGACCGGGCTGCATCCTAAGAGGGTAAAGTGCGCGCAAGAACACAGCACCAAGTGCGCCAGCGCCGATCGATGTTAAGGTGACGAATGTGCCTAAAATAGCGCCAGCTACAACGGTTAAAGGACCTTGCAAAATTTTGAATTTCTTTGGTGAAGCAATCCGTTTTGCTGCTTGAAAGAGTTGCAGGCGTTTTTCGAAGAT
>Ga0316189_10000569_pt1 | contig 36943 bp, 26 predicted proteins | sample LowCovwburrow_MG_FD_204930 | JGI IMG/M metagenome (GOLD analysis project Ga0316189, IMG submission 204930) | Coastal sediment microbial communities from Maine, United States - Lowes Cove worm burrow | ecosystem: Environmental > Aquatic > Marine > Coastal > Sediment | place: USA: Maine...
GATATATTCTTCAATATTTCTGCGAACCTTTATAAAAAAAAGGGATGCTTTCGCATCCCTTTTAACCAAGCTAACTAAAACTATGAATCACTAACTAATCATCATCATCATCAAACTTCGTGTCTGCCATCCTAGTTTTGCTAAAGTTTATGTCTTTGAAATCTATGTTTGCATCGTCCTTATCATAATCAAAGACTAATATTCCCTTTGTATCCATCATTCCTAAATTGTCGAATGAGTTAAAATCGTTGTTTTGAATTTGAAAAATCTCTAGACTGGCCAATTGTCCAAATTCTGCAGGGATTTCACCTCCAAATCGATTGTTTGCCAATACCAATTCCTTTAAATTGCTAAGGTTACCAATTTCACGGGGTATATCACCGTATAATCCGTTTTCAAAAAGACCCAAGCTTTCCAATTGGGTCAGATTGCCCAAACTATTGGGAATCGAACCTCTTAAATTATTGCTTGATAAATTAAGTATTCTCAACTTTTTAAGATTTCCAATACTATCGGGAATACTTCCTGATAAGAAATTGTTAAAAACAGATAACTCTTCCAAATTGGCCATCATACCAATTGAATTTGGTATGGAGCCCTTTAATCGGTTCATTTCAAGTTTTAAAACCTTTAATTCTTTCAACAGTCCCAAGCCATTGGGTAATTCTCCAGATATGGCATTAAATGCCAAATTCAATTTTCGCAGATGTACAAGTTTAATAATGCTTTCTGGTAGGGTACCTGTTAAATTATTATGGAATAGATTAATTTCAACAACTTGATCATTCACCACCTTAACCCCATGCCATTTTTTGTAAGATGAATTGATATCCCAATTATTTTTCCAGGCTTCACCGTTGGTACTATTATATAAATCTATTAAGGCCTGTTTCTCATCAACAGAAATATCAGCAAATATGGCATTGCTTGACAGAACACTTATCAATAACAAACAAAATATCTTTTTCATAACACACATAATTTAAACAGACTTAAGTCCAATTATTTTAGGAATTACCCTACAAATTACATATATTAACGGTTTAAAAGCAACTTTTATCGTCTAAGCGCACTATAATGTTGCGAAAGCTCAATTTATTGTGGTGTAGGAAAATATTACAAAGAAATATAAGGGATCATTAGTTGATTTCTTCCAAACTAAGGGTTATCTCTTCCCAATGCAACATAAGATCTTCCAGGCTTTTCTTTTTACCTTGGTATGAATCAAAAAAGTTGGGTTTTGCAATGGTAGTGTCATAATCCATTAATAGCTTATGATCTATTTCTGAGATTTCTTTTTCAAGTGTTGAAATTTTACCCTCAACGGCACTCAACTTGTTCTTTAAGGATTTTAATTTTTTTTGATCTTTAAAAGAGTTCGACTGCTTTTCAGTCTTGACTTTTTTAACGGTATTCTTTTTTTCTTGTTCAATAGCCCTAAAATCAGCCGCCTTACGCTGGTCTAGGTAAAATTCTATATCGCCCAAGTATTCTTTGATTTTTTTATCCTTGAATTCATAAACCTTGTTCGTAAGCCCTTGGAGAAAATCCCTATCATGGGATACAAGGATCAATGTGCCTTCAAAATTCTGCAATGCCTGCTTTAATACATTCTTTGATTTAATATCAAGGTGATTGGTAGGTTCATCCATGACCAAAACATTAAAGGGCTGTAATAACATTTTGGCCAGGGCAAGTCTATTGCGTTCGCCCCCCGAAAGCACTTTTACATACTTATCTACCTCTTCCCCACGAAAAAGAAATGATCCCAGAATATCACGGACCTTACTTCTGTTCTTCTCATTAGCCGCATCTATCATTGTGTCCAAAACCGTTTTTCTACCATCTAGATACTCAGCTTGGTTTTGGGCAAAATACCCTATCTGCACATTATGGCCCAATTTACATAGACCTTCATGCTCTAATTCACCAACCATAATCTTGGCCAAGGTAGATTTGCCTTGTCCGTTTTGACCAACAAAAGCCGTTTTACTATCCCGTTCTAAAAGCAAATCAATATTCTGGAGTACTAAATTATCCCCATATCTTTTAGATAGGTCAGTTATTTCTGTAATAACTTTTCCTGGAGTGATTGAAATTGGAAAACGCAAATTCATTACAGCATTGTCATCTTGATCGACTTCAATACGTTCCATCTTATCCAACTTTTTGATAAGGGATTGGGCCATTGAGGCCTTGGTAGATTTTGCCCGGAATTTTTCTATCAATCGTTCAGCCTGCTGAATTTCTTTCTCCTGGTTTTTTTGGGCGTTGAATTGTTGTTCTTTAATCTCGCCCCTTAGTTTCAAAAATTGGGAATAAGGTTTATTGTAATCATAAATTCTACCCAAAGAAATTTCAATCGTTCTATTCGTTACATTATCCAAGAACATTTTATCATGTGAAACTATGACAACAGCCCCAGCGTAATTATTCAAAAATTGTTCAAGCCAGATGATAGATTCTATATCCAAATGGTTGGTGGGCTCATCCAATAACAATACGTCATTGCTTTGCAGTAGCAGTTTGGCCAGCTCGATACGCATACGCCAACCTCCTGAAAAGGTATCGGTTTTGTTGTCAAAATCCTCTCGCTTAAATCCTAATCCCTGAAGAATCTTTTCAGTTTCACCTTGGTAATTATAACCGCCAATAATCTCGTAATGATGTGTAAAATCATTTAGGTCTACCATTAGTTGATGATAACCTTCACTTTCATAATCCGTTCTTTCTACAAGTTGCTGGTTAATACTGTCTAACTTTAGCTCCAATGCCTTGATTTCTTCAAAGGCATGATATGCTTCTTCTAAAACTGTTCTACCTTGTTCAAAATCTATATCCTGTCTAAGAAAACCAATCTTAATATTCTTCTCGGTAGCAATAGTTCCCGAATCAATTGACATGTCTTTAGACAACAACTTTAACAGGGTAGATTTACCTGCACCATTTTTACCAATTAGACCAACGCGGTCACCTGCATTTAGTCTAAAAGAGATTTTTTCGAACAAGTATTCGCCTCCAAAAGAGACTGAAAGATTATGGATGTTAAGCATATTTTGTGACCTTTGTTACATTAGAAAAGCGAGCAATGCCGTATTTTCGCTAAAACATTTTGCAAATGTTAAAAAAAGGAAACAAACTATACAGCATTTTAACAGGAAGTTGTCCTAAATGCCATAATGAAAGCATGTATTTGGATAAAAACCCATATAAATTAGGGAATCTCTTCAAGATGCATGAGCGTTGTTCGCACTGCCATACAAAATATAAAATAGAACCTTCCTTTTTTTATGGTGCCATGTACGTTAGTTATGCCGTGGGTATTGCCTTTGCTTTTGCTGCATTTGTGATCTCCTTTTTGCTTGTTGGCACCTCGTTGATCAATACATTCATTTCAATTGTAGTGACCATGATTGTTTTTTTGCCTGTGATCGTACGATTGTCAAGAAATATATGGATCAACCTTTTCGTGCATTACGATTCAAGAGTCGTTAAGACCTCTTAGCTATAAATCTTTTTGAGAACCTTTTAATATCTATTTCTAAAGGTAGCACTTCGCCTTTTTCAACGTGATCAAAAAGTTGTTTTGAAATAGTAGGAGCAATAAGGACACCACGGGAGCCAAACCCATTCAATACTATAATATTCCTATGTTTGGGATGTAAGCCAACCAAAGGCCTCCTGTCTGCCACTGTGGGTCTAATACCAGCTACATGATCAACGATATCGTAATCACACTTTAAGAATGTATGTAATTTATCCAATAATTCATTTTTTGCCCCATTAGTTGGACTATTGGATTTGTCAGTCCGTTCATAAGTAGCCCCAACGCGATACAGGTCATCACCCTGTGGAATTATAAACACTGCGGATTTGATAATATTATTTTCTTTTAATTTAGGAGCTTTTATGGTCAAGAGTTCACCCTTGTTTCCGATCAATGGAAGATAGTTGAAATACGGATTTGATTTTAAACCAAAACCGGTTGCGAAAACAATTTTCCTGGCCTTTAGGGAATTGTACGCTATATGTTCTTTTTCAACGATCAATGCTTCAAAATCAAAGGTCTTACTAATCAAATTCCCTTTTTCTTGAAGAAAGGATTCATAAGCTCCAATCAATGTTTTCGTGTCTATTCTACCCGTATGCAATACTTCTCCCAACCCATATGGAGCATCAACACTTTCATTATTATTTTCAATAATTTTAATGGAAAGAAATTTACCCAGTCTTGGTTTATCGGCAGCTTCAAACCATAGGTTTTGCTCTTCAATGGAAGCAAACTTTCTATAAATGGGAATTTTGCAATCCAACTTTACACCCAACTTTGATTCAAGCTGATTATAAAAAGGCATTGCTGTTTTTAACTGGACATCTGCATTCCAGGCCAAGGTAAATCTTTTGAGAATTACAGGATTGTACAATCCTCCGGCTACCAGTGAAGAGGTTTGGGAACCATCATTAATCACCTTATAACTCTTATTATTATCCTCTAATTGCTTACAAAAAGATAATCCGGCCAACCCTAGGCCAACGATTAGGTAGTCTAACATTTAACAAAGGTAAATAATATACAACTCGGGAAAGCAAACGAAGTATTCTTTCATTTGTTTCTTTCTTAAAAAGATAAGCCCATCGCGACCTTCTTTGTACAGCCGGGTATTGCCAATAAAAAAACCCTGACGATAACGTCAGGGTTTTCAATTTATATTGAATTGGAATAAGCTGTACTTAGTATGCCCACATGTCTTGCTCTCTATCCCTGATGACCTCTTTAATTCGTTTGGACTCCAGTAATTGGAACAAGGCATTATCTGCAATATAATCGTTGACCTTACGGTCACCGTGAACATTATCCTCACGATAGATGACCCCATTGAACCTTCTTGAATTCAACAACATATCAAAAGATATGGGTTGCGCCGAGTTGCGTTGGTTAAATACTTTGGCATCGTGCAATATTTGCCTGGCACCTGGGTACCACACCCAGAAAAGCTCAACCTTGGCATCTGCAGGGTCCATAGATTCATCATCAATAAAGTTGACATCCGGTGCGACAGGAGCAATACCCAATAATCGGTACTTTAATTCTCCTTGACGTTTGTCAAAATACCAGATTCCTTTAATGCGATACTCTTCGATATCAGCGGCAGTCAAATCCCGCTCATTGATAAATTCAAGAGAGAGTTCCTCGCCAGCATTTATCTGTTCGTATCCCATATCAGTAGTATCAACTTTCGACAAAGTAGCTGCCAAATCACTGAATACTCTTTTTTCAGTAAAATAAGAATCTACATATACATCTGCTAGTTTACCATTTTTAATGTTCTTCAAGAGAACATCATACAGAGAACGCCTATCAGCACCTATATCAATAGTGTCTGTAGGATAGTAAAGGGGAAAGTTAACCCTTTCATCCAAGTCAATGGTCTCCCATACGGTTTTGGACCAAAGGATATCCCTATCATCCACATAACCATACTCTAAAGGAGCATCATTGTCCAAGGCCTTTTGCGCTTCTGTCCTTACACCAATTTCTTGTGGCTTCTTAGCATTCAATATATTTGCTTGGGCCATAATTGATGCGGGCAGTAGACTAACAGCTCCGATTAATAAAACATTTTTCCAATTCATGTTTATTTCAATTTTAAAAATTGCCAGGCAACAATAATGCAACCTGGCATTCAATTGTTATTAGTTCGTAATCTCCACAACAACCGGAGACACCTTTTTAAGTTTATAACTCTTATTATTCGTAATGTATGCGTTCACATCAAAAATCTGGACAGCATCACCACGCTTGGCTCTTTTAAGGGCAGATTTTGCTCTTGAGTCAAGTTTATTACCGTTAACACTTACAGTAGGTTGACCAGGAACTTTGAATTTAAATCCGCTTACTTTAAGATTCAAATCAAAATCAAAGTCTTCCAACAAGGCGCTAACAGTAGCAATCTCCAAGTTCTTTCTTGGCATTTTAGCACTGCCTGATTCACCTCTAATAGCACCTGAAGGTCTAGGAATATCCTTAATTCTAAATTCAGCCGGAGTAGAAATACGCTGACCATCAGGTAAAATACCTGAAGCAACTATTCTTACCGTTCTACCTTTACCAGGATTCATGACATACTTACTAGCACTTCTCTTGGTAAGCCCAGGAGCAGATGCAGTAACCTTATTGTCAGGAATACCAGGAATGGAAATCGACATTGGGTTAGCAACCCCGCGATAAACTACGTTCATCTTATCTGCAGCTATCAAAGCGGCATTAGGCTTGCTAATTGTCGCAAAGCTATTCTTAACCTCAACGGGAATCTCTTCACCATCCTGCATAAAGAACATAGTACCTGCAACTTCATGGTCACCGGCAGAACCAGCACCAATCAACATTTTAATTCCTCCAGCTTCCAAAGCATAGTCTTTCCCTTCAGAAAGTTTTCTTCCGTCAAGGGTCAATTCTGCTCTTACTGGAGTAGATGAAGCATCTGTTTTACTGATAATGATTTTACCATCATACTTTTCTCCAGTATAAAATGCTGATTTAGATGCCATAAGCGAGGTAGCAAAATTTTTCAATGAAACTTGGCTGGTCAACTCACCTTCCAACATTGACTTCAAAGCATCTTCCTCAGTTGACTTTACATCAGCTTGAAGTGCAGTTAATTTAGCCAAGGAAGCTACCAAAGGATACCCTTCATAATGATAGTTGATCCAATCTTGCCTCGTGCCATCTCTTTTTTCAACCTTACCCTTCTCATCTCCAGTTTGGAAACGTGAATTTACGGCCTCTTTTAAACTAGCTGGTGCAATCGCTGCAACTTGTGTACGATAATCAGTTAGTCGCTTCATAAATTCCTTCCCACCTTCAGAAAGATTATCTCCCTGAAAAAATTTCTGATCTAGGAAATCAGAGTTATCCATAAGGGCATAATCCTTGGGATCTTCCAGTTTTTCGGTCATACCTTTCTTTAGCCCCTCTAGATAGTCAAAATATTCTTGCGACAATGACTTTATCTTTTGGGCGTTCTGAAACAACTCGCCATACTTCTTAGCATCTTCAGAGGCCTTAGTTTCAAGACTTCCCAAGAATGCGTCATTACTTGCGGTTGTTTTAGTATTGGAGATTTCGAGCTTTTCATTCATGATACCGAATGCAGCTAAAACTTCCTTACTCATATTAAGTGCCAACATAGCGATGAAGATCAAATACATTAAATTGATCATCTTCTGTCTTGGCGTTTGTTTTCCTGATGCCATGTTTTCTAATTAGATATTATTGATTAATTGATTTGGGTTTGGACTAATGCTCTAATTAGTTTCTGTTCATGGCAGTTAACATGCCACCGTAAACTCCGTTCAATGAAGAAAGGTTAGTTGCCAAAGATTCCATTTGATCTTTAAGCGCACTTGCATTCTGTACTACTTCTTCGTTAACCGTAGCTTGCTTGCTTGCACTTTCTAACTGTACTTTATATAAGCTATTCAAAGATTCCATCTGAGCGGCAGCATGTACCATTTCATCAGAATACTTCTTAGTAGATTCCATAGCATCAACTGTAGGGGCGATACCTTTAGCAGCACCTTCGAAATTCTTGATGCTTGAACCTAAACTTTCCATAAGGCTAGCATCGATACCTGCTTCTTCAAGAAGATGATCCAATTTCTTGGACAACGAAGTTTCAGCTTCCTTCATTTCTGCCATCTCATTGTCTTTTCCATTAGTCATACCACCAGCTAATTCAGGGTATACTAAAGACCAATCGAACTCATCTTCTACTGGTTCAAATGCACTAATAGCAAAAATAAGTGCTTCAGTTATTAGACCTACTGCCAATAATAGACCACCTGTAAGTGGACCAAATTCCCAGTGAAGGATCTTAAATAATGCACCAATAATCACTACCGATGCTCCAAGCCCGTAGGCCATGTTAAATAATTTTTTTGTTGATTTTGACTGTGCCATAATTTTAAATTTAATTTTAGTTAATGTTAATGATAAGTATTTGGTTAAAATTTGATTGTCCCCGATTTTAATCGGGATGTATTAATGATTTAATATAATTATTGTGTTGAATCTTCTTCTCCCATATAATCCTGTACGGTTCTAAACCCTACATAACTACGCGCAGAATCTGCATATTCATAATCTCTTGTACTCACCTGTAAGAAGTAAGCAACATCTTTCCATGAACCACCTCTAATCACTTTTCTTTCGTTACTACCGTCACCTCCGTTAGGGTTCATGGTAGATACATATTCATATGAACTTGGATCGTAGCTTGAGTTTGTCCATTCAGAAACGTTACCGGCCATATTGTATAAGTTGAAATCATTTGGCTCGTAAGATTTGGCTTCTACAGTATATAATGCTTGATCGGCTGCATAATCACCACGTTGTGGTTTAAAGTTTGCCATAAAGCAACCTGTATCACTGATTACATAAGGACCACCCCAAGGATATGTACCGCCTTCGATACCACCTCTTGCAGCATATTCCCATTCAGCTTCTGTAGGTAACCTAAATTTATTCACGAACTGCTTGCCTTTGCTTTTTTGGTCATCATTCTTGTGCTTGGTTCTCCAATTACAAAAAGCTTGTGCTTGTTGCCAAGAAATACCTACCACAGGATAATCGCTATATGCATCATGCCAGAAATAGTCATTATGCATTGGTTCATTATAAGAGTATTCAAAATCCCGAATCCAAACTGTTGTATCAGGATATATTTCCAATTCCTCCTGACGGATAAAATCTTTCCTGTCACCTGTCCTTGAACGCGCCGCAGCTTCGATGTCCATCCAACTATATTTATATTTTAATGAAGTAACTTCAAAAGTTCTTTGACCGTTGTATGATTCTTCTTCAGGAATATATAAAGAGTCCATTACCTCGGTATAATATTCGTCTGGATACTCAGAAGTATCCCAAACTAAATCTTGATCTTTGTTCAAAGCTCGACCCTCATATCCGGTTTCGCCCATGCCAGCATAGTTGTCTAACATATACTTGTCATAAACAGATGCTTTGGTAGTATCTGCATCTTTAAATGCAAATTCACCTATACCACCATCTTCAGCACTTAGCCCTAACTCATCGGCAAGAATAGCCAATTTTGTTCTTGTGATTGAATCTTTTACCCATTCCACAAACTGGCGATATTCGCTATTTGTGATCTCTGTGTCATCCATATAAAAGGATCGCACGGTAACGGTCTTGGTTGGCGCATTGAGAACTTTAGCTTGGTCTTCCTCGCTCTTACCCATTATGAAAGATCCGCGTGGGATCAACTCCATTCCATAAGGTTTTTCCGGATACCACTTTTTTCCTTGGACGCCGACTAGTTCTCCTTTTGTTTTGGACCCACAACTGGTGAGTAAAAAAACAAATGCTATAGATAATAACAATAGCTTCTTCATACTTTAGGTTAAATTTCGATTAAGGTTATAATTGCAAACACAATATTATTCTACTCTCTAAAACTACGTTTTGAGCAAATTATTGTATGTCGCACAATTATCGTATAATTTTTTTTAATCAGTTAAAGCCTTTTCTGTAGGCCTTGAACCACCTTTCGGGAATATTCTGATTACATGCATCTAAATAGTCCTGTTCGGTGCATGGTAATAACGCCGCTGAAGTGGCTTTAGTATGTGAAGTCAAAATTGAAGGTACCTCTACCCACCATCTTTCGGTAAGATGACTCTTATAATAGACCAACTGCTCTGTTTCAGTTGGAACGGTATACTTTGTAAAATCGTCAGTTTTTGAATAGGGTGACTCTTTGATCCTGAAATTAACCCCTTCAATAAAATACCAGATGATTTGGGCCAGGAGTTGAGCGGATTGATCAATATTCTCCATTTCATAGATTCCAAAAACACTCACCTTATCACTAAGCCCAGCGTATCTTGAAATGGCACAAATTTCACGCCCATCAAAACCGTTGGGAGAAAAATGGGGAGAAACCCCTATTTCACTGGCTTTGATTGAACGAGCATCTAAACTTACCATATGTGCATTGCGCATTACAGGTTCAACCAATGATATGTCTTGAATCAATTCACCCAATCTGTAAGCATCAAAAAACAAACGATCCATTAGATCTTTCTCTTCTTGGGCATTAAAATAACTTTGATACCCTAAATTGGAAAAATTAAAAAGGTTATTAGGCTTATCGGTAATTATCTTACTCATATAAGAATGCGAAGAAATAAGCTCATCTTCCATACCAAAGTCAAAACGACTATCAATCGCCACTAAATTGATCATATCTCGAATACCGTCAAAGGCCCTATATGCAGGATAGGTGATATCCTGAGTTGCTCCCAATATAATAGGTATGATATTCTCTTCAAGAAGACCCGCGATTATTTCTTTCACTACAAAATAGGTATCATCAACGGTCTCACCCTCTTCAATATCGCCCATATCCACGATAGTGGAATTCCAATTACCAAGAAGTAATTTGTACAACTGAATTCTGATAGCGGAAACATCCAGTTTTTCAGGTTTCTTCTCAAAGGCATTTCTGGATTCCTTTACACCTAAAATTGCGATAGTAGCATTTGCCAAGACCGGCAAACCGTCTTTTTTGGTATGTGCGTAAATATGCTTTCCAAGCGCCTGTGGAGGTAATAATTCTGAATGGGCCAATACCTTATCTTCTACAGGGATCAAAAAATCGAATGCCATACTTACTTCTTAGCTTTAGGTTTTGCTTTTGCCTTTGTTTTTCTCTTTGGGGATTTCTTTTCAATAAGTGCTTTGGCCTCTTCCAATGACATCTTTGTTGCATCAACCGTTTTAGCCAATTCAACCTTAACCTTGCCTTTTAGAATATTATGCCTTCCCCATCTTGCCTTTTCAATTCGAATGCCTTCTTCAGGCCATTCTTGAATTAATTTATCGATTTCCTTTTGCTTTTTGGTTTCAATCAACTCTTCAATATCCGCTTGTGTAAGATTGTCATAATCATACTTCTTGTTCACATTAATGAACATACCATCCCATTTGATGAAAGGTCCAAAACGCCCTACTCCTTTTATTACATCCTTATCTTCATAAGCTGCGATAGGTGCATCAGCCTTTTGCTTTTCCTTTATTAGTTCTATGGCTCTTTCCAAAGAAACATCCATTGCACTTTCACCTTTGGCCAGCGAGACGAACTTCTTCCCAAATTTTACATAAGGGCCAAATCTTCCTACATTGGCCTCGATTTCCTCATCCTCAAAAACTCCTAATTTTCTAGGAAGCTTAAACAAATCCATAGCCTCTTCATAGGTTATTGTATTCAAGGATTGATCAGGAGACAAACTTGCAAATTGTGGTTTTTCCTCATCATCAACAGTGCCTATTTGTACCATAGGTCCAAATCTTCCTAATCGTACTGATACCTGTTTACCTGTTTTTGGATCTTTCCCCAAAACTCTTTCCCCGCTTGCACGGTCAGCATTCTCCTCAACATGCAATACCTTAGGATGAAAATCTTCATAAAATTCTCTCATCACCTTCTTCCAGTCCTCATCACCTTCAGCAATTTCATCAAATTCTTCCTCAACTCTTGCCGTAAAGTTATAATCCAAAATGTTCGAAAAATGACTCACTAAGAAGTCATTTACAATCATACCTATATCAGTTGGGACCATTTTACCTTTATCTGAACCAACAGTTTCAACAAGTTGTTTTTCCTTAATGCCCCTTGCTTCCAAAATAAACTGAATATATTTTCGCTCGGCTCCCTCAACGGTGCCTTTTTCAACATAACCCCTATTTTGTATTGTAGAAATCGTTGGGGCATAGGTAGACGGTCTACCAATACCTAGTTCTTCCAACTTTTTAACCAAGGATGCTTCCGTAAATCTATATGGTGGTCTAGTGAAACGCTCGGTAGCAGTTATAAATTTATTGCTCAAGGCATCACCAACCTTCATCGCGGGCAACATACCCTCTTGGTCTTCAGGCATATCCTCATCATCAATACTTTCCATATATACTTTTAGGAAACCATCGAATTTGATTACTTCCCCATTCGCAGTAAATTCTTCAGCGTGGGTACTCGCTTTTATTTTTACATTGGTACGTTCTAACTGGGCATCGCTCATCTGTGAAGCAATGGTTCGTTTCCATATTAGTTCATACAATTTTGATTGATCACGTTCCAATGAAGCTGACTGCCTCTTCATATCTGTTGGATGAATGGCTTCATGCGCTTCTTGTGCCCCTTTTGATTTTCCTTTGAAGTTACGAACCGTACTATATTTTTCGCCATAATTTTCAACAATGGCATCTTTAGCAGCATTGATCGCTTCGCTAGAAAGATTAACGCTATCGGTTCTCATGTAAGTGATAAGTCCTGCTTCATACAATCGTTGCGCAACCTGCATTGTCCGCGCCACAGAAAAATACAATTTTCTTGATGCCTCTTGCTGTAAGGTAGATGTTGTAAATGGCGCAGATGGCGATTTTTTTGCTGGTTTCTGATCCAAGTCACCAATTGAAAAATCGGCACCAATATTTTTCTTCAAGAAAGCCTCTGCCGCTTCCTTAGTTGCAAAGGTCTTACCTAACTTAGCAGTGAACGCTCCGCCGTTTTCAGTTTTGAATTCAGCCGAAATCCTAAATAAAGCTTGGGACTTAAAAACTTCTATTTCCCGTTCGCGTTCTACAATCAATCGTACTGCGACCGACTGTACTCTTCCTGCTGAAAGACCTGGTTTTATTTTTTTCCAAAGTATCGGAGACAATTGATAACCCACCAATCTATCCAATACCCTTCTCGCTTGTTGGGCATTTACCAAATTATAGTTTATCTCTCTCGGATTTTCAATGGCCTTTTGAATTGCAGACTTGGTAATTGAATTAAAAACAATTCTTTTGGTCTTGGACTTGTCCAATCCCAAGGTCTCGGAAAGGTGCCAGGAAATAGCTTCCCCCTCGCGGTCCTCATCACTGGCCAACCATATAGTATCGGCTTTTTTTGCTAAATCCTTGAGTTTTTTAACGATTGCTTTTTTGTCTTTGTCAACGATATATTTTGGTTCAAAATCATTGTCAACATCTACGCCCAATTCTTTAGAGGGTAAATCCGCAATATGCCCAAAACTGGATTCAACCTTAAAATCCTTACCTAAAAATTTCTCTATTGTTTTGGCCTTTGCAGGCGACTCTACTATAACTAAATTCTTTGCCATTGATTGGTTTTTCAAGTCACAAAAGTAGTCGAATTTTTTAATTACGTATTATACCTAATATATAGGTATAAAAAAATACCTTTAGTTTTTAGTAATTTTCCGATGCAATATTACCTCAAAAAAATGGGCTATTTATAAGAATCAAATACATTATATTACTATTTTTAGGGCACTCTTCAATTATAGATATGAAAAAAACTTCCCTTTACCTTTTAATCTTTCTGTTGGCCTTTTTATTTCAAGATGTGGACGCACAGCGTAAGAATAATAAAAATGAAAGTGCGCTAACCTATAAGGAATCACTTTATAATGGAATCCAATGGCGTTTGGTCGGTCCTTTCAGGGGTGGAAGAGCCGGAACAGTAGCAGGTGTTTCCCAAAATCCTGACCTCTATTATATGGGTACCGCGGGAGGGGGCGTGTGGAAAACTACAGATGCAGGAAGCAGCTGGAGCTGTATTTCAGACGGATATTTTGGAGGGTCAATAGGTGCCGTAGCAGTTTCGGAATCAGATCCCAACATAATTTATGTAGGCGAAGGTGAACAAACACTCAGGGGCAATGTTTCCTCAGGGAATGGCATATGGAAAAGTATGGATGCCGGAGAGACTTGGAAGTTTATTGGCCTCGAAGGATCCGAACACATTGCCCGTATTCGGATACATCCGACAAATCCCGACCTTGTCTATATAGCTGCCATAGGAAACCTTTGGAAACCAAATGAAACTCGTGGTATATATCGCTCTAAGGACGGTGGTCAAAATTGGGAAAAAATATTATACGAGAGTAACAAGGCCGGAGTGGGAGATCTTGTTTTGGACCCCAACAACCCTAGAATTATGTATGCTGCAACATGGGAAATGAATCGAAACGGCTACCGAATGGACAGTGGTGGACCCGATAGCAAAATGTACAAAAGTACAGATGGCGGAGATTCATGGATAAATATTTCAACTTATGAGGGTTTACCAAAAGGACCTTGGGGAATTGTAGGTATCACTGTTTCACCTATGGATTCTAATAGAGTCTGGGCAATAATCGAAGCCAAAGACGGAGGACTCTTTAGATCTGATGACGCTGGCAAGACTTGGAAAAAAATAAACGAAAATAGGGCCTTACGCCAAAGAGCATGGTACTATAGTCGCATTTATGCCGATACCCAAAATATTGATAAACTCTATGTCATGAACGTGAGTTATGGAGTGTCGACCGACGGCGGCAAAACCTTTACCTTAAAAAATGCCCCCCATGGTGACCACCACGACCTATGGATAGACCCAAATAACAATAACCGGATGATTATTGCCGATGATGGCGGAGCACAAATTTCGAATGATGGAGGCAGTAATTGGTCCACTTATCACAATCAGCCTACTGCACAATTCTATAGGGTCACAACCGACAATACTTTTCCCTATCGCATCTATGGTGCCCAACAAGACAATAGCACCATTCGTATTTTCAATAGAACCACTGGCTCTTCTATTGGCGAAAGTGATTGGGAACCAACGGCAGGTGGGGAGAGCGCACATTTAGCGCCAGACCCAAAAAACAATGATATAGTTTATGGTGGCACTTTCAAAGGATACTTGATGCGCGAAGACCATTCGGTTGACCAGACGCGCTCAATAAATATTTGGCCCAACAACCCGGCAGGCTCGGGAGCAGAGGTCATGAAGTACCGTTTTAACTGGAACTTTCCTGTAAAATTCAGTATTCATGACACTAATAGACTTTATGCCGGCTCTAATTTTTTACATGTAACCACAAATGAAGGACAGTTCTGGAAAACAATTTCACCCGATTTGACCCGAGGACTTCCTGAAACCATTAAATCTTCAGGAGGGCCTATCACCCAAGACAATACCGGTGCAGAGTTCTATTCCAATTTGTTCGCTATCAATGAGTCGCCATTGGAAAAGGGAGTTATTTGGGTTGGCAGTGATGATGGATTGATACATATTACCCGCGACAATGGTACAACCTGGGAAAACATCACGCCACCAGCAAATATGAGCCCTAAACTCAACATGATCAACTGTATAGACCCCAGTCCGTTTAAAAAAGGTACCGCCTATGTAGCTGCTACTTCATATAAATTTGGCGATTATACTCCCTATTTATATAAGACTTCGGACTATGGCAAAACCTGGAAGGTCATTACCGCAGGAATAAAGAACAACCATTATACAAGAGCGATACGATCGGATAAGGTAAGGGAAGGTCTTTTGTATGCCGGAACGGAATGGGGCATGTACATTTCCTTTGATGACGGCACCAATTGGTCTCCTTTTCAATTGAATTTACCTATCACTTCTATTCGAGACCTTCATGTAAGGGATAACGATTTGATTGCCGCAACACACGGTCGAAGTTTTTGGATAATCGATGACCTAACTCCCCTTCATCAACTTTCACCGGAAATGGCCAATCAGGAATTCCATCTATTCAAACCTGATAAGGCTTATAGGATGCAACAATCAGGAGGCTGGAGTAAACCGAACACTAAATTAGTAGGTGAAAACCACCCAGATGGCGCCATTATCAATTATCATATAAGGATCAGCAAAGAAACAGACACGGTAAGCCTTGAAATATTGGAAACAGATGGAACATTGATACAAGAATTTTCGAATATTGCTAAAGAAAATAAATTGGACCCCAGGGCAACCAAACCCCTCAAAATAAAATCTGGAGGAAATAGATTAATATGGAATATGAGATATCCTGGTTATACAGCCTTTGAGGGCATGGTATTCTATTCCTCACCCAATTTGGGGCCAAAGGCAGTGCCAGGCAATTACAAAGTAAAAATGACCTACAATGGTAAAGTCTCAGAACAAGTATTTATAATTGTAAAAGACCCTCGTTTACCTAATTCCGATGAGGATTACAAAAAACAGTTTGATTTCTTGATAAAGGTGCGTAATCAAGTTAGTAGGGCAAATGACGCCATTATTGATATCCGAAAGGTTAAAAATGATTTGGACTATCTCACTAAAAAAACAAAAGAAAACAATAAAATTCAAAAATTAATAAAAGACTTTAGAACCAACATGGATGTAATTGAAAACAACATTCACATGACTAAAAACCAAAGTCGGCAAGATCCTTTAAATTATGGCATTCGGATAAACAACCGCTTGGCATTTTTGATGGCTGATTCGCAACGGGGAGATTATCCACCTACGGACCAATCAATGGAATTCTTTTTAGAGATTACCCAAGAACTGAATACTGAGATTGATGCGCTTAACCGATTAATGGAGGATTATGTTTCGAAAATCAATGACCAAGTTTCCGAAAATAAGATTCAAATGATATCTTGGAAATGATTCCGCAATTATAGTTTTAAAAACTGAAATAAAGCAATAAAAAAACGCCCCCGTAAGAGGGGCGTTTTCTATTCTTAAACCCTAAGATCAATTCAATTCCAAAGTGCTCATCAACTTGATATCGTTATCTAAATATTCATATTGATAAAGTACATCCTCACCAACCATGAGCAATGAGTTTTCCAGTGGAATGACATCAAAAGTATTTATATCCTCAAAATGATTTAGGGCAACCAAATCCTCTACATCTGATTTATCATAAACCTTTAAGCCAGAATCCCCATCACAAACGAATAACTTTTCGTCTTTTACACCGAGGCCATAGGGTCCATCCATTGGGTAACTTATTGTTAATTCAGGGTTTGAGATGTCTGAAATATCCACAATGAACAAACCACTCTCGGTAGCACCACACATATTTCCTCCGCGTAGGGTAACGTAAGCATAATCCCCATCCACAACGACTGGATCACAGGCGGTGCCATGCTGAAATTCTGAAATAAACGTTGGGGTAGCAGGAGAGGAAATATCATAAATATACATACCACGCATACTTCCCAAAAACAAATGCTGTCCTCTATTGAAAATGGTTTCTATATCAAAACCTGCGTAAACGTCATCCAAGTCTTTGGGATTTTCCAAATCCTGGATATTAAAGATATTTATATTGTGGCTATCGACGGCATAAAGAAAGTCCCCAACAATCTTAAAACGGGCCAAAGATCCACCTTGTCCAACTGATGCATCATTCGCAGCTTCAGCCAGGGCAAATATTTCCCCATTGCGTGTGAACCGTTCTTCATATTCCGAAATAAGTCTTCGCTCTGTGACTGTTTCCCATCCTAGCACTATGTCATTTTCATAATCTACACCGTCATACTCATAAAAATCGGCATTGGCTGGCCACACTATATTGTCGCGAAGCACATTGTCCAACCGATTTACAATTTTGATACTGTTAATGTCTGAAATATCGAGCACGATCAAATCCATAATACTATCCGCGTATAAGTAATCATCCTTTATAGAGATATCTACATTTCCTGCAATTTTGATAAATGAGATTTTCTTGGGAGCATTGGGATTACTGTTATCAATAACATGAACACCTCTATATTTGTCATTTACAAAGATGTAATCTTGATAGGCATAGATTTTGCCGGAATCCTTAATGGGTAAAGGAGAAATAATATCGACACTATTCTTAAACTCAGCCTTACTAATGGTCAAAGGTCTGGCCACCAAATAATCTGCATACTTACCATCATCGGTTTTTTCACAGGACACAATACTTAAGGATGCAACAAATAAGAGCAGCAACAAATTCTTTTTCATAATCTTTTTTTTTATGGGGTTGTAAGGTAAAGATGCGATCACATCCTTGGCGTTGCGTCAAAAAGACAAAAACCAATCGAAACAGGTCATGTTTCTGGATTAAAACCAATGGCGTCTTTATACATATAATAAACCGGGATTTTAGCTAACATTGCCGTAAACAATATACCAACAAAGCAAAGCAACACCCCTAATTCTGCTATTATGCCCATCACGATAATCAGACCAAAAATCACCAACCAATTTTTATTCCCCAAGGAAAAGCTTGACTTTAAAATTTCCTTGGCAGATAATTCTTTATCAAAGGCCAAAAAAGCAGGGAATAACGAAATGGGTACGACCATATAAAAAACCCCTATACCGCATGCCAAAACACCCAATAGCATTAATCCCAATGCCATGAGCGCTAGAATTACTGTTTTTGAAACATATTCTTTTTTGAAGTAATGAAAGTAATTATCTGATTCCGATAAATTCAAGTCTTTAATCTTGCATATTCTCAAGAATGCCGCATTTAGCATTAAACCCACCGCCATAATTCCTAGAAAGACTATAGGCATTATAACTGCCATAGGTATAATAACTTCTGGTGAGATCTCCTCACTCCTTAGCATTTCAGGATCTGTTACTCCAGCAATGATCAATGGAATATACATAAGGATATAAAAAGGGATCATAATTACAAATGTCAATAACACAATTACAAAACCTTGCACCCATACTTGTTTGAACAATTCAATCGATTTACTGAAAATTGACCCAAAATCCAAGGAGTCACTTTCTACTATTCTACTGGCTATCTCCTTGAAATTCATAGTATTCGCTGCTGCATTTAAGTCTAAGTTAACGCAACAAACCCTAAAATAGTACTAAAATATACTGTCATATTGTCATTAAATTGTATTAAGCATTATCTTTGCTGACCCCTTTCCCAAGAAAGGATTATTATATGGAGAAAATCATTGACGAATCGATTCAAGGCGAAACCCTTTCCTTAGACAAAAATAAAAAGAATACCCGCAACCTTTATATAGAGAGTTATGGGTGTGCCATGAATTTTTCCGATAGCGAAATCGTGGCTTCGATCTTGGCCAATGAAGGATTCAATACAACCCAGAAATTGGAAGATGCTGATTTGGTTTTAGTGAACACTTGCTCAATCCGGGAAAAGGCAGAATTAACTATTCGCAAGCGCTTAGAAAAATACAATGCCATAAAGAAGAAAAGACCCCATATGAAAGTGGGCGTACTTGGGTGTATGGCCGAACGCCTTAAAAGCAAATTGCTCGAAGAGGAGAAAATTGTGGACATGGTCGTTGGTCCAGATGCCTACAAAGACCTACCCAACCTTATTCAAGAAATTGATGCGGGTAGAGACGCAGTTAATGTAGTGCTTTCAAAAGAAGAAACCTATGGTGATATTTCCCCTGTACGCTTAAACACCAATGGGGTCAGTGCCTTAGTCTCCATTACAAGAGGTTGCGATAACATGTGTACTTTTTGTGTAGTACCTTTTACACGTGGTAGAGAACGTAGCCGTGACCCACAATCTATTCTTGTTGAAGTCAATGATTTATGGAATAAAGGTTTTAAGGAAATTACATTACTCGGTCAAAACGTTGATAGTTACCTTTGGTATGGTGGCGGTTTGAAAAAAGATTTTGATAAGGCTTCGGAAATACAAATTGCTACCGCTGTTGATTTCTCAAATTTATTGGATATGGTCGCAAAGGCACAACCTATAATGCGAATTCGATTTTCAACATCGAACCCCCAGGATATGAGTTTGGATGTAATCAAGACCATGGCAAAACATGAAAATATCTGTAACCACATTCATTTACCTGTACAAAGTGGAAGCAATCGTATTTTAAAAGCGATGAATCGACTACACACAATTGAGGAATATTTTGAACTCATAGCTAATATCAAAAAAATTATTCCTAATTGTGCGATTTCCCATGATATGATTTCCGGATTTCCTACTGAATCAGAGGAGGACCATCAAGATACGCTGACTGTATTGGATTATGTAAAATATGATTACGGATATATGTACTCTTATTCTGAGCGTCCTGGCACCATGGCAGCAAGAAAAATGAAAGATGATATTCCTGAGGAAATCAAACAACGAAGACTATCGGAAATAATAGCCTTACAAAGGGACCACTGCCAGTATAGAACCGAACAACATTTAGGCAGGGTTCAAGAAATTTTGATTGAGGGAACCTCAAAAAAAGATGAAACCATGTGGAAAGGTCGTAATTCCCAAAATGTAGTGGCCGTTTTCCCAAAAGAGAATTACAACTTAGGTGATTTTGTCTATGTAAAAATGAATGACTGCACCTCTGCAACCTTAATCGGTGAAGCTGTTGGTCTCAGCAACAATAATTAAACAATACTTGGATTTACAAGAATAAAATGGAAGGTGTACAATCAATAAAACAACGTTTTGAAATTATAGGAAACGACCTAAAACTCAATAGAGCTTTGGAAAAAGCCGTGCAAGTCGCCCCTACTGATATCTCTGTATTAGTGACTGGTGAAAGTGGTGTAGGTAAAGAGTCCATTCCAAAAATAATACATTCCCTATCGCATCGCAAGCATGCAAAGTACATTGCGGTAAACTGTGGTGCTATCCCTGAAGGAACTATAGACAGCGAATTATTTGGCCATGAAAAAGGCGCTTTTACGGGTGCAACTGCTACCCGAAGTGGGTATTTTGAAGTTGCCGATGGAGGAACCATTTTTTTAGATGAAGTCGGCGAATTGCCATTGACAACCCAGGTACGTCTTTTGCGTGTTCTTGAAAATGGAGAATTTTTGAAAGTAGGATCATCACAAGTTCAAAAGACGGATGTTCGTATCGTTGCGGCCACCAATATGAATATGATAGAGGCCATAAAAAGAGAAAAATTCAGGGAAGATCTTTATTATAGATTAAGCACCGTTGAAATCAATATTCCACCACTTCGTGAGCGCAAAGAAGATATACATTTATTGTTTCGAAAGTTTGCGTCAGATTTTGGGCAGAAATACAAAATGCCTACCATACGGTTACAGGATGATGCTATACAATTATTGCTTAAATACCGCTGGCCTGGGAACATTCGCCAACTTAGAAATATAGCAGAACAGGTCTCGGTTTTAGAGAAAGGTAGAAATATTTCATTGGCCACATTGAACAGTTATTTACCGAATGCGGGCAATTCCAATTTGCCTGCCGTTATTAAACAAAGTAAAAGCGATAGTGATTTCAGTAATGAACGCGAAATACTTTATAAGGTATTGTTCGATATGAAGGGAGACCTTACCGATTTGAAAAAATTGACCTTGGAATTATTGAAGAATAATGACACCCAAAAAGTACAGGAAGAAAACGAAGGTTTAATCCAAAAAATATACGGAAATAATGGGGAGGAATTTCAAGAAGAAGAAAACGAGACCATGGAGGTTTTACAGCTTCCCGAACCCCAAATAGAAGAAACCGCCTATCAAACACCCCAGGAAGACAAGTACCATTTCGCAGAAGAAATAGAAGAGGAAGAAACCCTATCTTTACAGGCAAAGGAAGTGGAACTTATCAAAAAATCATTGGAAAGAAATCGAGGCAAGCGAAAAGCCGCAGCGGCTGAACTAGGAATTTCTGAACGCACCCTTTACCGTAAAATAAAACAGTACGATCTTTAACAATGAAAGGCTTTAAAAAAATAGTATTGGTTTTCACCATTTTTATTACAGCTGCTAGCTGTGGCGTTTACAATTTCACAGGTGGTAATGTGGGTACTGCCACGACCTTCCAGGTAAATTACTTTCAAAATTATGCGACACAAAGTCCCGGGTCTACATTTGAACCAGGAATGGATCGTGATTTTACTCTTGCCCTTCAAGACAGGATATTAAACCAAACGAGTTTGGACCTTGTAAATACCAATAATGCGGATTTATTGTATGAAGGGGAAATTGTTGAATATCGTATATCCCCCATGAGTGCCACTGCACAACAAACAGCTGCCCAAAACAGATTGTCAATTAGCGTGAAAGTCCGTTTTTACAATAAAACAAAGGAAGATGCTGATTTTGATAAACGCTTTTCTTTTTTCTATGATTATCCTGCTAATGCACAATTGTCATCAGTAAAGGATGAAGCGCATGAAATAATTTTTGAAAGAATTACCCAAGATATTTTTAACGAATCACTTGCCGATTGGTAAGCACTTATGAACGTACAGGATTTTACATATTTGTTACAAAACCCTGACAAGGTTGTTACTCCCATACAGACCAAGCAATTGGAAGATGTATTGGAAGAATATCCTTATTTTCAAGCTGCGAGAGCCCTACAATTAAAAGGCCTTAGAAATCTCAACAGTTTTAAATATAACAATGCCCTCAAAAAAACAGCAGCCTATTCTGCAGATCGTGATGTTCTGTTCGACTTTATCACTTCCAAGGATTTCTTACAGAATTCAATTGCCAATTCAATTTCTGGCATAACCGATCTGAATGAAAAACAGGAGGTTGAGGTTGAAGAATTTGTTGAGGTTAAGAAAGCAGCACCTCTTATCGAAAAATCAGAGGATAAACCATTACCCCAAGATGTTGATGATGCAGACCAAATATTAGACCCAAAACTATTCAAATCAAAAGATCCAAAAGTTGACAAAGCAATAAAGGCAGAAAAAGAAAAAGCAAAAAAAGAACTTGAAATCGGCCAACCTTTACCTTTTACAAAGCAGGAGAAACATTCTTTCGGCGAATGGTTGCAATTGGCCTCTCTGAAAACGATAGAACGGGACCGTGAGAAGTTGAATAAAAATGATTCAACTGATGAGGATATCGATTTCCCATTGGAGAAAGATGTACTAAAAAAGAAAAAGTTCGAACTTATTGATAGGTTTATTGAAAACAATCCGAAAATAGTCCCCACCAAAAAGGCGACCTCTAAAGTTGATATGACCGAGTCTATAAAATTGGACAAGGAAGAATTGATGACTGAGACTTTGGCCAAGGTTTATTTAGAGCAGAAAAAGTATAAAAAAGCCATTCAAGCATACAAAATTTTAAGTTTGAAATATCCGGAAAAAAGTGGTTTCTTTGCAGACCGAATAAAAGCGGCACAAAAAATACAACAAGAAAATACCTAGTAATAATGAGCACATTTACAATATTCTTGATTCTTATCATCGCGGTTTGCTTTCTATTAGTGTTGGTGATTATGGTTCAAAACCCTAAAGGTGGCGGATTGTCTTCTTCTTTCGGAGGTGGCGGTAGTCAAGTAGTTGGTGGTGTTAAGAAAACGGGCGACTTTTTAGACAAGAGTACTTGGACACTAGCCATCGTATTGGTCGTTTTGATTTTAGCATCGAACATTGCATTAAAAGGAAATTTTGGTGATGCAGATTCTAAATTATTAGAAGGTGATGATATTGAAGAAACTGTTCCAGAGGCTGTGCCTGAAGAAGTACCTGCCCCTGCAACTAATACTGATAATTCAACAGATGGTCAATAGACTACCAATTTAAAATAGAATAAAATGCCAGCCTGAATGACAAGCTGGCATTTTTGTTTTACAATATGTCAGTTTTTATAAAATGGCATAATTTCTGTCTACATAATCGAGTAAAATAAAAATCATTTAAAACTAAAAATATGGCTAAAGTTAACATTAAACCATTGGCAGATAGAGTTCTTATTGAACCAATGGCAGCAGAGACCAAAACTGCATCTGGCATCTATATTCCTGACACTGCAAAAGAAAAACCACAAAAAGGTAAAGTAGTAGCAGTGGGTCCTGGAACAAAAGACGATAAAATTACAGTGAAAGTTGGTGATACCGTTCTTTACGGTAAGTATGCTGGTACTGAGTTAAAATTAGAAGGTTCGGATTACCTTATGATGAGGGAAAGTGACATTTTAGCAATTATCTAAACCACCTGTTATTCCCATAAAAATGGGAATTCATATAGAACATTAAAAACAATTAATCAGATTTCTGCTTTCGCAGGAATGACAAAGGAAAATATTATGGCAAAAGATATAAAATTTGATATTGAAGCACGTGATGGACTTAAAAGAGGTGTAGATGCCTTGGCCAACGCGGTAAAAGTAACTTTAGGGCCTAAAGGTAGAAACGTAATCATAAGCAAATCTTTTGGTGCTCCTGTAGTGACCAAGGATGGTGTTACTGTAGCCAAGGAAATTGAGTTGGTTGATGCTTTGGAGAACATGGGTGCCCAAATGGTAAAAGAGGTAGCTTCTAAAACCAATGACCTTGCAGGTGACGGAACAACCACTGCTACCGTTCTTGCACAATCAATCGTAAAAGAAGGACTAAAAAACGTTGCGGCAGGTGCTAACCCAATGGATTTGAAAAGAGGAATCGATAAGGCCGTTGAAGCTATTGTAGCCGATTTGACAAAACAGTCCAGAAAAGTAGGTGATTCTTCAGAAAAAATTAAACAAGTAGCTTCAATTTCTTCAAACAATGATGAGTCTATTGGTGAATTGATTGCCCAGGCTTTCGGAAAAGTTGGTAAAGAAGGAGTAATCACTGTTGAAGAAGCAAAGGGTACAGATACTTATGTGGATATCGTGGAAGGCATGCAATTTGACAGAGGATATCTTTCCCCATATTTCGTTACTGACTCTGAAAAAATGATTGCTGATTTGGAGAATCCTTACATTCTTTTGTTTGATAAGAAAATCTCTTCAATGAAAGATTTGCTTCCAGTATTGGAGCCCGTTGCACAATCTGGAAAACCACTTTTGATTATTGCTGAAGATGTTGATGGTGAAGCTTTGGCTACTCTGGTTGTGAATAAACTAAGGGGGTCTTTGAAAATCGCAGCTGTTAAAGCACCTGGATTTGGTGATAGAAGAAAAGCAATGCTAGAGGATATTGCAATTTTGACCAAAGGAACAGTTATTGCTGAAGAAAGAGGATTCTCTTTGGAAAATACAACCATTGATATGTTAGGTACTTGTGAGAAAGTAACCATAGACAAAGACAATACAACTATCGTAAATGGTGGCGGTGTCGCAAAGAATATCAAAACAAGGGTAAACCAAATTAAATCACAGATAGAAACTACTACTTCTGATTATGATAAAGAAAAACTACAAGAACGTCTGGCCAAATTAGCTGGGGGTGTAGCAGTTCTTTATGTTGGTGCTGCTTCTGAGGTTGAAATGAAAGAAAAGAAAGATAGGGTTGATGATGCATTACATGCAACTAGAGCTGCTGTTGAAGAAGGTATTGTTGCTGGTGGTGGTGTGGCTTTGATTCGTACCAAAGCTGCTCTTAAAAAGGTAACAGCTGAAAACGCCGATGAGGAAACAGGCATACAGATTGTGGCCAGAGCTATTGAATCACCATTGAGAACCATCGTTGAAAACGCCGGAGGTGAAGGTTCCGTTGTGGCAGCCAAAGTTCAAGACGGTAAAGGTGACTTCGGTTTTGATGCCAAATCAGAGAAATATGTTGAAATGTTCAAAGCAGGAATTATTGACCCTACCAAAGTAACAAGAATTGCATTGGAAAATGCAGCTTCTGTTGCAGGAATGATTTTGACTACCGAATGTGCATTGACTGATATTAAGGAAGATACTCCTGCCATGCCTCCAATGGGAGGTGGCGGCGGAATGCCTGGAATGATGTAAATAATAGTGATTGTACTATTAAGTTAAAAAAACGCTCTGTCAAAAATATCAGGGCGTTTTCTTTTTAGCACTTTTCGCATTTAATGCTTATCACTGTCATCAGTATCATCATCCCGATATTTACAACAGGGATGTACGGAGTCATACGCTTCATCGGTGGCCTTTAGCTCTTTAGTATCATGGCCTACGGCAACCAAGGCGGTTTTTATCTTCATCGGATCTGTCTTGCGTTCGTCAATTATTAGTGAAAGTTCATGGGAGGGAATATCCCACAACGCATATTTTACCCCCTTAACGCCCAATGCTGCTTTCTCAATGCGCACTTTACACATCTCACATTTCCCATCAACTTCAAAAGACATTTTTTTATTCTTCTCTTGAGCAAATGATACCGTCGTTAGTATCATCATGGCTATTCCTAAAATTGTTCTTTTCATTATATCCTTTAATTAGGTATTATAGTTTAAATCTAAATCCGCCATAAAACATTCTTCCCATAATCGGGGCATACACAATGCTCGTATCAAAATGTGCTCCAAAAGGGTCATCAGCAGCCAAAACAGGGTTGCTTTGTGTAAAATTAGTCAAATTTTCGCCGCCAACATAAATTTCAAAATGCTCATTGAATACCTTGGTGACCTGTGAGTTCATAAGACTGTAAGAGCCTGAATAACCGCCCAATTGATATTGTGCTGGATTACTTGCGGTATTTGGCAATCGCTGCTTGCCCAAGGTATGTAAGGTATAATCAAAACGCCATTGCGAACCGTTTTCCTGTGGAGTAGTTTCATAATTTAAATTGGCGAAAAACCGATGCTTGGCCTGTAAAGGTTTCTGTAAAAGGCCGGTTTGATAATCAGTTTTCACATCATAATATTTATAGGCTGTACGAACATCAATATTTTTCAGAATTTCATAATTCACTTCCAATTGAAAACTATTTGCCTCACTTTTCCCATCTAAATTATAAAATGAAACTTCACTTGGGTTCTCCCAATCAACAACAATCTGGTTTTTAAAATCGGTCCTATAAAAATCCAGGGTTATATTCCCTGGCCGTTCATACAAATTGAAGCCTTGTAAAAAGCTGACCCCATAATTCCATGCATCTTCTGGATCTAATCCATAAATAGCACCGCCTTCGTCAATTAAATGTATCTGCCTCGAAGAACCGAATAACTGTTGATTCTCTGCAAAAATATTCGCAGCCCGCTTACCTCTCCCGAAAGACCCTCTTAAACTTGCTTTTTCCCAAGGGGTATATCGCAAATGGAATCTTGGGGTGATAAATGTACCCAAACGATTGTGGGTATCTACCCTTAGACCAGCCGTTAAACTCAACCGCTCCAGATTATCATAACTATATTCAAAAAAAGCGCCAACTGAGTTATCAACCCTATCGTAGTTCAGTGAATTAACCAGTTCATCATACCCATCATAAGCAAAAGTAACCCCCGTCTTAAATTTACTTTGGGTATCTCCTAAGATAGAATTGAAAATAAGGTTGGAATAAATACTCTCATGGGTTATATCATAGCGATTAAAACCAAAATATGAATCCTGTTTATGATTACTATATGAAGCTTGGAATCCTATGCTTTGAAAAGGTAATTCTGGAAAAACATAGCCCAATTTCAAGGAAGTGTCAAAACGCCTTGTATCAATTTCACTACCCCATACTTCGTCTCCGCTCAATACAGGTCCGTTTGTAGTAAACTTATCTGAAATTGGATTGAAATCTGTTTGACCAACTTGCTTTTCATCATTCAAAAAACGAATATTGATAAAGCTGACCCATCCGGTTTCAGGGTTCTGGTATTGCCAACGGTTCATCACATTAATCTGATTGGCCAGTGGCGCATCCAAAAATCCATCTTCGTTGTTATCTTCCTTTTGATCCCTTCGGTTTGTGTGTATGTAAAGGCCAGTGCTCAATTTATCCGTCAACTTGTGATTAAGATGGGTATTCAATTCCAAGCGACCATTCTTATTGGCATATCCATTAACAAAAATAGATTTATCGGTCAAAGGCTTTACCAATTCAGTATTTATTTGGCCAGATATACTTTCGTACCCATTGACCACACTACCAGCCCCTTTCGTAATCTGGATACTTTCAACCCATGTTCCTGGGGTAAACGTAAGGCCAAATGCCTGTGAAGCACCGCGAACCATTGGAATATTCTCTTGGGTAATCAACAAATACGGACTCGTTAGCCCTAACATTTGAATCTGCTTGGTTCCAGTTAGTGCATCTGAAAAATTAACATCAATTGCCGGATTGGTTTCAAAACTTTCCGACAGATTGCAACAAGCTGCCTTTAGCAACTCAGCACTATTAACGGTAATAACATTCTGTGCACTGAAATAGGCCTTTTGAACCGCATCACGCTTTTTCTTCAATATAACTTCGTCCAATTGGTTTGATGGCTTCAAAGTATGATGTACCTTTTTTGGTTCATTTATCGTTACGGTATCTGATTCGAAACCCACGTAACTAATAATCAACTTTTTATATTCCCTGGTAAACGGTATACTGAATAAGCCTTCTGAGTTAGTAACTGTTCCTGTTTGTGAGTTCATCCAATACACATTTGCACCTGCCAGTCCAAGGTGCTTATTTTCTGAATTGGCTTCCATAACCATACCTTCTATCTTTTCTTGGGAAATGGATAGCAAAGGAAATAAGGCTATTAGCAGTAAATATTTATTCATAAATTACTTTTTCAACGCTACCACAATTATGCATAGCAGCACCATAATATGGATTACGGATTTCATTTTCCAAACTTAACCAATATGCACCTTTATTGCTGTCTGCCATTGGGCAAAATTGCTTGAAAACTTTTTGATTAATGCCAAATAGTTGTACCGCTAAAGTAAGCTGCGCTGACAAACCTTTAAAATGATTTCGATGTTCCTTTATTTGGGTTGTGCCAGCTATTGAATTTGCTGAAGTTTTAATTCCTTTTGCTATTGACATCCAACGGTTATGAGCATTTTTGTCGGTCAGTAATTCCATATCGATTTTTCCTAAGCTTTTAAGCATATCATTTGCTGCCTTTTTTGATATATCAGAATCATCCTTTACCAGTGCATCTTTTAAAATGACGTAATCATTAAAGACCATTTTCAATTGGTTTTGAAAATCTACCGACACTTTTAATCTTTCTGTCATATTAGAATGGTCTTCATTCGTTTTAGAGGTGGTTTCGCCCATTCCAATATGCCCTTCATGGCCTGTCATTGCTTTACCACCATCTTTATTCATCATCGATTTTTTACCTTGTAATTGTGCGGCTGCATCAACTGTAAAGGTACCATTGGTTACTATTTCATTCCCAATGTTTAAGCCTTCTAAAACTTCATATTCGTCACCAACCTGATTTCCTAAAACAACTTCACGCATTTCAAAAACGGGTTGGTCAGGATTAGGCTTTAGATACACCACAGAACGCTCACCCGTCCAAAGGATAGCTGATGCTGGGACAGTCAATACCTGTTCTTTATTTGAAGTCATTCGCTCTATTCTACCTTCGACAAACATTCCTGGCTTAAAGATTTCATTGGTATTGCTTAAAACCACTCTTAACTTTACAGTTCGCGTCCTGGTATCTAAAATTGGGTCTATAAAATCCACTTTTGCCTTAAATTCTTTGTTAGAATACGTGTTGGTAGTGATCAAAACAGCTTGTCCTTTTTTGAATAAACCAATTTGATTTTCATACACATCAAAGTTGGCCCAAACCGTATTCAAATTTGAAATCTTCAATAAAGGTTGCCCTTGTTTTATATAGTCACCTTGTTCCACTAATTTTTCAGAAACTGTACCAGAGACTGTAGCATAAACGGGAAAGTTTTCCAAAACTTTTCCCGAAGTTTCAATTTGATTGATTTGGTTTTCTGATAGTTTCCAAAGTTTTAATTTGTTCCTCACTGCTTTGTATAAAGCAGGTTGTGATTCTTTTAAAGAGGCCGCAGTAATTAACTCCTGTTGTGCCGCATATAATTCTGGCGAATAAATGTTGGCCAATAATTGCCCTTTACGCACTTGTTCGCCTGTAAAACTAACTTTCAACCTTTCTATCCTACCAGAGAAATAACTGACCTGAACCATGTTAGCTTCTTCATTTTCCACAATCTTACCCGATAACTTAATTGTATTACCATCTACCATTCCTTGACCAACAACTGAGGTCTGGATGTTAGCCAATGCCAGTGCATTTTTTGTTAATTTGAATTGGTCTGCCAAAAGACCATCTGAACCAGTAACAGCTGGAATCAATTCCATACCACAGATAGGGCAATTCCCAGGTTCTGGCTGCATTATCTGTGGGTGCATGGAGCAGGTCCACATTTGATTTGATTCAGCTATTGAATCGTGATTGTGCTCGGTATCTTTGTTAGAGTTCCCACCAAAAAGAAGACCCCCTAAGATTAGCCCAACCACCAATATTCCGATATAAATAATATATTTTTTCATATTTACTATATTTTAATATTTCTTAATCTTAAGGCATTTGCTATTACTGAAACTGAACTAAAACTCATTGCTAAAGCGGCAATCATAGGAGAGAGTAAAATACCAAAAAATGGAAATAATACACCCGCTGCAATGGGCACACCCAAGGTGTTATAAATAAGCGCGAAAAACAGATTTTGCTTTATGTTTCCCATAACAGCATGACTTAAATGTCGTGCTTTTACAATACCGTGTAAATCGCCTTTTACTAAGGTTATCATGGCACTTTCTATGGCAACATCAGTTCCTGTACCCATAGCAATACCTACATCGCTTTTTGCCAATGCCGGTGCATCGTTAATACCATCTCCTGCCATAGCTACCACCCTACCTTTTTTTTGTAGTTTTTCCACTTCCTTTAGTTTATCTTCGGGCAACATACTTGCCTTAAAATCGGCTAGATTGAGTTCTGAGGCTACTGCTTGTGCTGTCGCGTGATTATCACCAGTAAGCATTATCACTGAAATGCCTTTATCTTGAAGTTCTTTAATCGCTTTGGCACTTGTTGCTTTTATTTTATCGCCAATAACCACGTAACCAACAACTACTTTATCTATTGATAAATAAGAAACAGTTTTACCTTGTTTTTGATAGGTTTTAGCTTCTTCCTGCATTTTTGAAGCGATTTCAGCTTTAGCATGCGCCATCATTTCTGGATTCCCTAATGCTACTTTCTTGTCGTTAACTGATCCTTCAACGCCTTTACCTGTAACAGCACTAAATCCATCTGATTTAAATCCCGAAGCTTCGGGATCTATTTTCTGCGCTTTTCCATATTTAATGGTTGCTTCTGCTAGAGGATGCCCGCTATTGGTGTTAAGCGACACGATATATTGTAGAATGCCATTAGTACTGAAATTGTCATCAAAAGCACCAACGGTTTCCACTGTTGGTTTGCCCTCTGTAATTGTTCCAGTTTTATCGATAATTAGGGTATCTATTTTGTCCATTTTTTCAAGTGCTTCAGCATTTTTAATCAATACGCCATTTTGAGCACCTTTACCCACACCAACCATTACTGACATTGGTGTTGCCAACCCTAATGCGCACGGACACGCAATTATCAATACAGCAATAGCATTCACAAACGCATAAACATAAACTGGTTCTGGCCCCCAAATTGCCCATATTGCAAACGTTACAATAGAAATGAGAACCACAACAGGTACAAAATAACCTGATACCTTATCTGCTAAATTTTGAATTGGTGCACGACTTCTACTCGCATCATTCACCATGTGAATGATTTGAGAAAGTAAGGTGTCGCTACCCACTTTTTCAGCTTTCATTAAAAATGATTGATTACCATTAATGGTACCACTACTTACTTTATCTCCTTCTGATTTGTTTACCGGAATAGGTTCGCCAGTAATCATAGATTCATCAATAGTTGTTTCACCTTCCGTTATCGAACCATCCACAGGGATCTTATCGCCTGGTTTTACTTTTAAAATATCGTTTAGTACTATCTTATCAATACTTAACTCAACATCTTCACCATCTACAATTTTTATGGCTTTATTAGGCGCTAATTTTAATAATTCTTTTACTGCCGAATTGGTTTTACTATGGGCTCGTGCTTCTAATAACTGTCCTAATAAAACAAGTGTTAAGATAACTGTGGCTGCTTCAAAATACACGTGGACAGCTCCTGATTCGGTTTTGAACTGGCTCGGGAAAAAATCTGGGAAAAACATCCCAAAAACGCTAAATAACCAAGCTACACCTGCACCAATTCCGATGAGCGTAAACATATTGAGATTCCATGTTTTAATGCTTTTGTAAGCACGTTCAAAAAACATCCAAGTGGCATAAAAAACTACTGGAATAGATAATCCAAACTGAATCCAATTCCAATATTTTTGCTCCAAAATATCATATAATGGATTATCGGAAAGCATTTCGCTCATGGCGATTAAGAAAATGGGTAAAGTAAAAACAACCGCTATCCAAAACTTTTTTGACAACTTTATATATGTTTTCTCTTCTGCTGAAAGATCTGGTTGCATAGGCACCAAATCCATTCCGCAAATTGGACAAGCACCTGCTTCGTCTTTTACTACTTCAGGATGCATTGGGCATGTCCACTGCTCTGATGTGGTTGTAGATAGATTTTGTTCTTCTACCAAATCCATTCCACACACAGGGCAATCACCAGGCTCAAGGTAGGTTTTATCACCTTCGCAATGCATAGGACAATAAAACGTGCCCGTGCCTTTTGCTTTAGGTTTTTCTTCCTTTATATCAGTGGAATGATGGTGTTCTCCTAGATTATGGATGCTGTATCGTCCACCATCTGTCTTTAGTGCATCTTGAAACTTTTCAATAGGAATATGTGATTCCATTTCTATTGTTGCTTCTTCCTTTTCTAAATTGACAGTTGTATGGGAAACACCTTCCACTTTAGATAGTGTTTCTTCCACGTGACTGCGACATCCGTTGCAAGTCATCCCGTGTATATGATAAGTGTGTTTCATTTTTTATATTTTTCTAATGTTTATGCCCATCAGCAGTGTGGTCAGTATTAATCACATAGGTCATCCCACATTTAGGACAACTCCCTTCTTTCCCACTACCACTGCCCTCACAATGCATAGGACATACATAGGCTGATGTATATTCTTTACCTTGTTCGGCTATTTCCTCAGTTATTACCTTTTCTTTTTTATTACGTTCTTGAACTTTGTCTTTGCACGAAGCAATTAATAATGTGAGTGCGAAAAAAAGGATTGGGGCGATTGTTTTTACGTTTTTCATTGTAATTAAATTATAATTTATACTTGCTTTTAATTGCCTAAATAGTTTATGATTGTGGTCTGGACATAATAGTCCTTAACCGATTCTATTTGATTCACTTGAAATTTTAACTGCAATTCCTGGATATCCAATACGTCATTAAAATTGATGGTTCCTGTTTCATAGCTCTTGATCAATATTTCTTCTGCGTCCTTGGCTTGCTTCAAGTTTTTAGTTTGAGTGCTATAGGATATTCTTGCAGATATCCTGTCATGAATCGCCTTGTCTAAAATGGTTTCCAACATATTGATTCGTTCTTGTTTTTGCGCTGTTATTTCTTGTTGTTCCAATTCATTTTGCTTGGTTTGCGATTTGTACTTTTTATTAAAAATTGGAATGGATAAGGTTACCATTGGCATCAAAATATCCTTACCATTGTCAATTGGGCTGACATCTGTTCGTTCCGAAACTGCAATGTAATCCAGGCCAAAGCCTATCATGGGATTGCTTTCTTTTTGGTTCAACAATTCTGATTGTTCTATAGAAGCAAACAGTTTATCGTATTTCAACAATTCAGGATGAAATGCTAAATTTTCATAATTGATATCATTACTTTCTGTAGGAATAATCAATTCATTTACTACAGTGATTTCAATTTTCTTATCACGGTTTAAAAGCTTATTGAAAGTGGTTTGTTCAGCTAAATATTGTTGCTCTAAAACCAGTTTTAATTGTTCTAATTCATTTTGACGCATTTGCAAACGTAAAACATCCACTGCTGAAGCTTTGCCAACTTCAACAGAAGCCAAGGCCAATGTTTCATAGGTTTTCAGTAGTTTAATGTTTTCGTGTAGAACTTCCTTTTTGGCCTTATTCGCATATAAGCTATAATAAGATTGGGAGACTGTAGCCATTAGCTTTCTCTTAGCAATTACGATGTCTTCATACTTAGTATCGGCCAAGGACATTGCATAGTTTTCACGTGCTGTAATCGAGCCAAACCAAGGCAGCATCTGACTAATGGAAACGCGAGCTTTTTGTGCTCCTGTCCGTGTTTCTGGCTCGCTAACAAAATGGCTATATGATACAGACGTATTTGGTAGTGTGTTGACTTCATTTACTTTTTCGGAAGCAATGTCGTGCAGTAGTTCAAACTTTTGAATTTCTGGACTGTTTGCCAATGCTTCTTCAATAAGTGTCTCTAATTGTTGAGCACTTGAAAAACCAAAAGTCAAGAGTCCAATCCCTATTAAAACTATTCTTTTCATTTCGCTACTTTTTTAAGTTGTATTTCCTGTTTCCAACTATATAGAACCGGTACAACAAATAATGTAATTAAAGCTATGAGCATACCTCCAAAACTTGGAATTGCCATAGGAATCATAATATCACTTCCACGCCCTGTTGATGTTAAAACCGGTAACAATGCCAATATGGTGGTTGCAGTAGTCATCAAACAAGGACGAATACGTTTTTCTCCAGCTTCAACTATAGATGCTCTTATTTCCTGTTTTGTTACCGGTGAATTTCTATCAAAGGTTTGGGTTAAGTAAGTCGCCATTACAACACCATCGTCTGTTGCAATACCAAACAACGCAATAAAACCAACCCAAACGGCAACACTTAAATTAATAGTGTGCATTTGAAATAGTTCTCTTAAATTTTCCCCGAAAAAATTAAAATTTAAAAACCAACCTTGGCCATACAACCAGATCATTACAAAACCACCCGCAAATGCTACGGCAATTCCAGTAAAAACCATTAGTGATGTGGCTACCGAACGGAACTGGAAATACAAAATCAAGAAGATAATGAGTAATGCCAATGGCACTACAACCGATAAAGTTTCTTCTGCTCGCAATTGATTTTCATACGTTCCTGTAAATTGATAATTGATGCCTTTAGGAACTACCAGCTCTCCTGAATCTATCTTTTGTTTAATGAGCGCTTGCGCATTTTCAACCACATTAACTTCTGCAAAACCATCTAATTTATCTAACAACACATACCCTACTAAGAAGGTGTCTTCACTTTTAATCACCTGCGGACCCTGTTCGTAGCGAATGGTCGCCAATTCACTTAATGGCACTGGGGTACCTTTTTCTACTGGAACATATATATTCTTTAAATCGTTTGGATTTGCTCGAAGCTCTCTTGGATAGCGCACTCTTACTCCGTATCGTTCACGACCTTCAACGGTTTGCGTTAAAACCATTCCACCTACAGCTACCTTTAAAACATTTTGTACATCTTCTATAGATATACCATAGCGTGCAATTCTCTCCCTATCAATATCAATTAGCAGATAGGGTTTGCCCACAATTCGATCAGCAAAAACAGCCTCAACTTTAACCCCTTCAGCTTGTTTTAAAATAGCTTCCAACTCAATTCCAAAGGCCTCGATCTGTTTTAAGTCTTGCCCCTTTACCTTGATCCCCATTGGTGCACGCATGCCTGTTTGAAGCATTACCAATCTGGTTTCTATAGGTTGTAATTTAGGAGCGGAAGTAACTCCTGGCAACTTTGTTACTTTTACTATCTCTTTCCATATATCGTCCGGCGATTTAATTTCTGGTCTCCAGTTTCTGAAAAACTCGCCATCATCATCTTCAATTAATTGAGCTTGTGTAACATCGAGTGTAGTTGAGATGTTTTCCTCTTTGTTCTCGACTGTGCTTGAACTGACAGCGGTGTTTGGATTTGCAACAAATCGGCCATCTTTCAATTCAAATAAACCATCTTCATTGACTTTATAACGCTGACGTTTGCCTTTTGGATTCAACATATACTCAGGTTTATACTGAATAACATTTTCATACATCGATAATGGTGCAGGATCTAAAGCAGATTCAGTTCTACCTGACTTACCAACAACCGTTTTTATTTCAGGAATACTGGCTACAGCCATATCTAACTGTTGTAATACACGTTTGTTTTCTTCCACACCTGAGTGCGGCATTGAAGTTGGCATCAAGAGGAACGAGCCCTCGTTTAACGATGGCATAAATTCCTTTCCGGTATTTTTCAAAATAAAAAAACCAGCTACAACAATAAGCGTTGGAATTGATAGAAACAGTATTTTATTGGCTAAAGCCCATCTTAAAATACGTGTATAATATTGTCTGAATAGGGTGAAAACACCTAATAACCCAAAGCAAATCAATCCAACAAAAATAAGATTCCATAGGATGCTTCTATCCACTCCTAAAGGTCTCCAATATTCGGCCAAAAGATATACTATGGCAAAAGCGGAAATGTATATATTTAAAAGATTGGCATGTTTTGCTGTTACTTTATCTTGTAATTTTGACAACGTAATAATTCCAAATGCAATTAGGATTAATCCTAACCAATAACCAAAGGCAATTGCCACAATACCTAGGATAATTAAAACCCCATTAATTATGGAATTAGACATCTTTTTTATGCTCTTCCTTCTAAATAAAAATGCTGCAAAAGGGGGTATCAAGAACAATGCTACAATTAGAGACGCTGTTAAAGCAAAGGTCTTTGTAAACGCCAGAGGTCTGAACAATTTGCCTTCTGCACCAATCATAGTGAAAACAGGAATAAAACTGATAATAGTCGTCATAACTGCTGTTACAATCGCACCGGAAACTTCAGTAGTAGCATTATAAACAATAGTGTTTATTGGTAAATTTTCATTTTTTTCATCTAAATGCCTTATGATATTTTCCGACAGTATCACTCCAACATCGACCATGGTGCCAATGGCAATGGCAATACCTGATAATGCCACAATATTGGCATCGACACCAAAGAGTTTCATGGCTATAAAGACCATTAAAACAGCAACAGGTAGCAAGCCAGAAATAAGAATGGATGCTCGAAGATTGAATACCATTATGATAATGACTAAAATAGTAATTAGGATTTCCAGCGATAATGCTTCGTTTAATGTTCCTAATGTCTCTTGAATCAATTCGGTTCTGTCGTAAAAAGGTACGATGGTAACTTGTGAAGTTCTTCCATCTTTCAAGATTTTTGAGGGTAATCCCGGACTTAATTCGCTTATTTTTTCCTTTACATTATTAATGACTTCCATCGGATTTGCACCATAACGAGCTACTACAACGGCACCAACAACCTCTGCACCTTCCTTATCCAAAATACCACGTCGCGTGGCTGGCCCAAGAGCGACTTT